>Ga0265303_10000979_pt1 | contig 17136 bp, 12 predicted proteins | sample Helome_2_FD_192494 | JGI IMG/M metagenome (GOLD analysis project Ga0265303, IMG submission 192494) | Marine sediment microbial communities from subtidal zone of North Sea - Hel_20160317 (Illumina Assembly) | ecosystem: Environmental > Aquatic > Marine > Subtidal zone > Sediment ... | reverse complement strand
TTTCACGTAAACGGGTCACGGATACCGTAACACGTATTTCGGACAACCTGGGTAACGCCGGCTATGCCTTCGCCAACGTCAATACAGTTCCCGATGTCAATGAAGAAACACGCGAAGTCGATCTGACATTTTTTGTCGATCCGGGTAAACGTGTCTATGTACGCCGTATCAATTATGCCGGTAATACAAAGACGCGCGATGAGGTGTTGCGCCAGGAAATGCGGCAACTGGAGGGCGGTTGGTTTTCGGCAGAGAAAGTTGAACGCTCGCGCACCCGTCTTCAGCGACTTGGCTACTTTGAAGGTGTCAATGTCGAGACACCGGCAGTGCCGGGCTCGACCGATCAAGTCGACGTCGATTACTCAGTGACAGAGCAGGCGTCGGGTAGCATTTCCCTCGGCATCGGCTTTTCCCAGACATCGGGCATTATTCTCAATGGCAGTATAACCCAGGATAATTTCCTGGGTTCCGGGCGCAGGGTCAGCGTGTCTGTCAACAACAGTGATGTCACCAAGATCTTGAGTATGTCTTATACAAATCCCTACTACACTGTCGATGGTGTCAGCCGCGGGTTCGGCGCCTTTTATCGTGACACGGACGCGAATGAAGCCAACATCGCCGATTATTCCACCGATACCTATGGCGCCAGTGTCACCTACGGCTTTCCGATCAGTGAGTACAATTCATTCCGTTTCACTATCGAGGCCGACAGTCTGAAACTCAAGACGTCTGACTTCTCTTCTATCGAGATCACGCAATTTATCGCCGACCACGGCGACAGCTTCAAAAGCCTGGGTCTATCCACGAGTTTGTCGCACGATACCCGTAACCGGCGCATTTTTCCCAGCTCGGGTGGCGTGCGGAGAATCGGCCTGGACACCAAGATCCCGGGTTCCCAGCTTGAATTTTACAAAGTGGATCTGCGGGTACAACAATATATCCCCCTGACCAAGCTGTTTGTTTTTCATGCCAAAGCGGATATCGGCTACGGCGACGGTTACGGCGATTTTGACAACCTGCCGTTTTTCGAAAACTATTTTGCCGGTGGGGTACGCTCGGTGCGCGGTTTTGAAGATAACTCTTTAGGACCGCGGGACTCGGATAACGACCCTCTCGGCGGCAGTTTCAAAACGGTGGCCAATGCTGAAATCCTGTTTCCTCCACCCTTCATGACGGACAGTAACAGCGTAAGGTTGAGTACTTTTTTTGATATCGGTAATGTGTTCTCCGGTGTGGAGGGCTTCGAGAGCAGCGAACTGCGTATGTCAGTAGGTCTCGGGGCGACCTGGTTGTCTCCGGTAGGACCGCTGGCAGTCAGTTTTGCCTTACCGCTCAATGACAGTTCAGATGATGATGTTCAGGAGTTTCAGTTCAGTCTGGGGGCCGGGTTCTAGTGTACACTGGGAAACACCCCAGGTTTCCTTTGTCATTCTATTTAGGAGAAGAATCTTGAAAACAATTAACAGTATATTTTTTGGCCTGGCTGTACTTGGCGTCGCAGCGGTTCCGGTGCAGGCGGATACCAAGGTTGGGGTCGTCAACACGGTTCAGCTGATGGAAGAAGCGCCACAGGCGAAAGACGCCCAAAGCAAAATCGAAACAGAATTCGGTCCCCGTGAAAAGGAGTTGGTGGCGTTACAGAAAAGCATTCGTAAACTCGAAGACCGCCTTTCCCGCGATGGTGCAGTCATGAGTGAAAAGGAGAACAGCAAGCTGGAACGTGAAATTCTCTCCCAACGCCGTGAACTGAAACGCACGCAGGACGAGTTTCGCGATGACCTGAATATCCGAAAAAACGAAGTGTTAACGACCTTGCAACGGCAGATGTACGAAGCTACCGTGAGTCTGGCCAAGGAAAAGAATTACGACGTCATCCTCGGACAGGGCGTGGTGTATTCGAGTAAAAGCGTCGATATCACCGATATGGTGCTGGATAAGCTGAAAGCCGGATTCAAATCCGGCGGCGACAAGTAGTATTCACCCCCTAGTACTCCGCCTCTCCTAAAGCGCCTGCTGTTGGTGCACTGGCGCGGCGCGGTGGCTGTGAACCCGTGATTATCGCCTTGAAGGAGTGCAAAAGATGACGCTGACACTCGCGCAGCTGGCTCAGCAATTGGATGTTGAGCTGAGGGGCGATGCTGATGTGAGTGTGTCAACGGTGGCAAGCCTGCAGCGCGCCGGACCCGGTGCACTGAGTTTTCTGGCCAACCGGAAATACCGGCGGTATTTGAAGAACACCCGTGCTTCCGCGGTTGTACTCTCGGAGCAGGACGCCCAGGATTCTCCCGTAGCGGTTCTGGTCAGTGATAATCCCTACGCTTGCTACGCACGCGCAGCGCGTCTTTTGTATCCTCTGGATAAACCGGGATCCGGTATACATCCGAGTGCCGTTGTCGATGAAGCCGCCGAAATCGATCCGAGTGCCTGGATAGCCGCCAATTCGGTTGTTGCAGAAGGTGCAAAGATCGGCCCGTCTGTTCAAATCGGGCCTGGCTGTATTATCGGTGCAAAGGTGAAGATCGGGCAGGGCAGTCAGTTGGTGGCACGGGTCACTGTTCTGGCTGAGGCTCGTATTGGCAGTCGCGTCATACTGCACCCGGGCGTCGTAATAGGCAGTGACGGTTTTGGCCTGGCGAAGGTGGAAGATCGTTGGGAAAAAGTACCGCAACTGGGTAGCGTACATATCGGTAACGATGTTGAAATCGGCTCTAACACAACGGTTGACCGTGGTAGCGCCGAGCCCACCATTATTGAGGATGGTGTGAAGATCGATAATCAGGTGCAGGTCGCCCACAATGTGTTTATCGGCGCGCAAACGGCCATCGCGGCTTGTGTTGGCATATCCGGCAGCGCACGAATCGGCAGGCACTGTACCCTGGCTGGCGGCGTCGGTGTTGTGGGGCACCTGGAAATCGCCGACCGTGTCCACGTCACCGGCATGTCGATGGTGACCCGATCGATTTCCGAACCGGGCACCTATTCAGCCGGGACGCCACTCATGGAAAATCGGCAGTGGCGCCGCAACGCGGTCAGAATGAAACAGCTGGATGGGCTGACACGGCGTGTATCCAGTCTTGAAAAGTCCAGATAAAATAAAAAGCTATCCTGGCAACTCCGTATCAGGTTTAATATCAGTCCATGGACGTTCTCGAAATTCAGAATTTATTGCCGCACCGTTACCCGTTTCTGCTCGTCGATCGGGTGGTGGAATTCCATGAAAGACAGTCGCTGGTGGGCATTAAAAATGTTACTGTCAACGAACCGTTTTTTCAGGGCCATTTCCCCGACAAGCCGGTTATGCCGGGTGTGCTGATCCTGGAGGCGCTGGCGCAGGCGACCGGCTTGCTGGCTTTCAGCACGGGAAATCGCGGTGCCGAACGTGATTCCCTCTATTACCTGGTCGGCATCGATAAAGCGCGTTTCAAACAACCGGTCGAACCCGGCGATCAATTGCGTCTGTCTGTTGAGCTGATCAAGACCAGGCGCGGCATCTGGGTGTTCGATACCGAGGCAACAGTGGATGGTAAAACGGCAGCCACGGCAGAGATCATGTGTACTGAACGAAAGATCGACAGCTGATCGGAAAATGTCGCATAGCCCGCACAATTCACGAGGCGGCGGGTGGACGACAGAAGCCATTTATGAAGTGCTTTGTAGTCAATGAGAAACAGATTGTCTTCAGGACAAGCCAATCCCGGCCCTGGCTTGTTCCTGTACGCCATTATCCGGGAACCCCATGAGATATGCGGACTAGTGGTTCGCTGATTCATCCGACAGCCGTGATCGATCCCGCTGCCCGGGTCGCCGCTGACGTTATTATCGGCCCCTACAGCGTTATAGGTTCCCGAGTCGAAATAGACAGCAACTCCTGGATCGGCTCACATGTGGTGTTGAGCGGTTCGATCCGTATGGGTTCCAACAACAGGATATTTCCGTTTGCTTCACTGGGGAGCGACCCACAGGATAAAAAATACCAGGGCGAAACCACGCGCCTGGAAATCGGCTGCAATAATACGATTCGTGAATACGTCACTATCAACCGCGGTACTGTACAGGATAGGGGTGTCACGCAGCTGGGTGACGATAACTGGATCATGGCCAGTGTGCACATTGCGCATGATTGCCGGATAGGCAGTCATGCTGTGCTGGCCAATAACACAACGCTGGCCGGACACGTTCATATTGGTGATTATGCGACATTGGGTGGTGCGAGCCTGATCCACCAGTATTGCCGTATCGGCGAACACGCTTTTACGGCCTACGGGGCGCGCATCAATAAGGATGTCCCGCCATTTATCATGGTGAGTGAAGGTAAAGCCAGGCCGCGCGGGCTCAATGTAGAGGGACTTAAACGGCGGGGCTTTGACGAAGACCGGATACGCGTATTGAAGGAAGCCTACCGCATCCTGTATCGGTCTGAACTGTCCCTGGATCAGGCGATCGGACAATTGAAACAGCTCGAGTCGGAGAGTGACGACGTGCTTCGCTTGCGCAGATTCGTAGAAGCCTGCGAACGAAGTATTGTGCGCTGAGTAGTGTCTCCTGGTATGTCTGACGTATTACGCATAGGGTTGGTTGCCGGCGAGTTGTCCGGTGATCAGCTCGGCGCAGCACTGATTGACGCCATCCGCAAGCATCATCCACAGGCGCAGTTCGAAGGTATCGCCGGTCCTGGCATGCGTCAGGCCGGTTGTCAGGCGCTGGCCCATTCCGAGCGCCTGGCTGTCATGGGACTGGTCGAGGTGCTGGGGCATTTGCCCGGCCTTTTTCGCCTGCGCAGGAAGGTATCCCGGCATTTCCGTCGCAAGCCACCCGATGTGTTTGTCGGCATCGACGCGCCGGATTTCAACCTGTCACTGGAAAGATCACTCAAACAGGCCGGTATACCGACGGTTCACTGGGTGAGTCCGTCGGTCTGGGCATGGCGCCAATACCGGCTTGGCAAGATCCGTCAAAGTGTCGATCTGATGCTGACCCTGTTTCCGTTTGAAGCACAGTTTCTTGAGCAACACGGGGTGTGCGCGCAGTTTGTGGGGCACCCATTGGCCGATGAGATCACAGCGAATCAATCGCGACAAGGGGCGCGTGGGAGGCTGAGCCTTGAAAAACACAGGCCGTGCGTCGCACTGCTGCCAGGCAGTCGGGCAACTGAAATCAAACGCCTGCTGCCGCTGTTTCTGCAAGCCGCGCATCTGTGCCGGGAGGTGATAGCAGAGCTACAGTTTGTGTTGCCGGTGGCGACGGCAGGCCTGTTACCCGAGTGCAGGAGGTGGCTGGAGTCGGCGCAACATGAAGAGCTGACGGTGACACTGCTCGAAGGTCGGGCACGTGACGCGATGACAGCTGCTGATGCGGTGTTGCTGGCCTCGGGTACGGTGGCACTGGAATGCATGCTGCTCGAGCGGCCGATGGTGGTGGCGTATCGTCTGCATCCGCTCAGTTACCCGCTGGTCAGCCGCCTGTTGCGTGTGCCTTATGTCTCATTGCCCAATCACCTGCTGGCAACGCCACAGGTGCCGGAGTATCTGCAGACCGACGCGACGCCGGAGAAGCTGGCCGGGGCGTTGCTGGAGCTGCTTCAGCACCCGCAAAAAGCGGCACAACAGATTGAACCGTTTGCACGGGTACATCGCCAGTTACAACAGAACGCGGTACAGCGGGCCGCACAGCATATTATCGCCAGGGGGATGCATTGAACGAACAAAGCGGCTTTGAATTCGGTACCACAGGGCAAATTCGGGCAGGCGTGGACGAGGTAGGGCGCGGCCCCCTGGCCGGGCCGGTGGTTGCCGCCGCTGTTATTCTTGATCCCCACAGACCGGTTGAAGGTCTGAAGGATTCCAAAAAACTCAGTGAACGGCGCCGGGAAGAGCTGGCCGGGCTGATCCGCGAACGTGCATTGGCCTGGTCTCTGGGGCGCGCAGAGGTGTACGAAATCGATGACATCAACATTCTTCAGGCCAGCCTGCTGGCCATGCAGCGTGCCGTTGCCGCCCTGTCACTGGCTCCGGAGTTGGTGCTGGTAGACGGCAATCGCTGCCCCCGGCTCGACTACCCCTCACAAGCGGTGGTCAGGGGTGACGCCCTGGTGCCTGCGATCAGCGCTGCATCGATCATCGCAAAAGTCAGTCGTGACCGCGAAATGATCGAACTGGACAGCAGCTACCCCGGCTATGGTCTGGCGAAGCACAAAGGTTATCCTAGCAAGGCCCATCTGGCCGCCTTGCAAACCCTGGGGGTGACACCGGTACATCGGCGCTCCTATGCCCCGGTTCGTCGACTGCTGGAAGAGACCCGGTGATCCATTTCTGGAACTTCCTGAGAACACTGCCGATCGCCCACGAACTGTCTGAGCGGCATCGGCCGTACTCTGGTGACAGCGCATTTCAGACTCAAGCCGGCAGTATCGACGCCTACCTCGACGCCTGCCGGCAGCGAGTCGAGGCTGCCAGAACCGATCTCGATGGGAAAGAGGCTGCCTGGGTTATCGAGGGTAACAGCCCGTTTGTGCTCAAACCGGATAGCAATGACGGGCCGCGGTGCGGCATCCTGATGGTACACGGCCTGTCGGATTCACCCTTCATGATGCGTGATCTTGGTCAGTTCTTTCAGCAACAGGGTTTTTATGTGCTGGCCATGCAGTTACCGGGGCATGGTACCCGCCCCGGTGAGCTGCTCGAAGTACACTGGCGGGACTGGGTTGTATCCCATCAACGGCTGCTGGAACTGGAAGTCGACGATGTGTATCTGCTGGGATTTTCCGCCGGCGCGACACTCAACCTCTACCAGTCGCTGCGTAACAACACCATAAAGGGCCTGTTCATGTTCGCCCCGGCGCTTCGCATCTCCGCCATGGCGCGGCTGGCCGGCCCGTTGTCGTATTGCGGCAAGTTTTGGCGACGTTTTTCCTGGTTTGAGCTGCAACCGGACAGCGATTACTTCAAATACGAATCGCTGACGAACCGGGCTATCCACGAAGTGTACGACATGATAAACGCGGTGAGGCGTCTGGCTTCACGAACTGAACGCCGCCTGCCGGTATTCGTGGCCGCCAGCGAAAACGACGTGGCGGTCGACAGCAGGGCGACACTTGACTGGTTCTCCCGGCAGCGGGGGCTGCCCAAACGCATGCTGTATTACAGTACCGGTCATCCCTGGGTACCGGAAAAGGTCACCTTGGTCCCGGCACGGCTGCCCGATCAGAACATAAAGAGTTTCTCGCATACGGCGTTGATGCAGTCACCGTCAAATCGACATTATGGAAAACAGGGTGAACACTGTTTCTGCACCCACTACTACCATCTGGACCCTGAAAAATACCGGCGCTGCAAGGCGCGGCAGGAGGATTGTCTGGGCGAGATGTTCGACGAGTCAGCGGACTGCGAAGTAATCCGCCGCCTGACCTATAACCCGCTGTTCGAGGAGTTGTTGGCCGAGATCGAAGCATTTCTGGACGAGCTTTAGTGGCGGTGGGTAACGTCTTTCACCACAAAGGGCACGAAGGTCACAAAGGTATTTTATCCATTTGCGACTTCACGCCTGTCCGGGGAGAATTTTCTGCCCTCTATACAAGAGAATTAACCGCGAAGGACGCTAAGGACGCGAAGTAAAAAACTGGCTTTCTGATACGGAAGACAATGCTGCCTGACACGCTGTTTCGAGAGAAAAACCTCAATTCTCCAGTCATTGTTTCCTTCGCGTCCTTCGCGGTTAGGCTACAGAAAACCCACATAACCCACTCGACTAGCGGAAGAATCGGTCGTTTTAAGAGTTTTTACCTTAGTGACCTTTGTGTCCTTTGTGTCCTTTGTGGTTAAGGTCGTGCGAAATCCAACCAGGTTTGAGCAGTCCTGCCCGCCGATTTGTCAAGCCTTGAAACGTCGCCCGCAAAGCCGGACACTTCACTTATGGGTCCCGGATTTGTCCACCTGCATCTGCATACCGAATATTCGCTGGTAGACAGCGTTGTACGTATCAAACCGCTGGTGAAAGCGGTTGCAGAAGCCGGCATGCCGGCCGTCGCCGTCACCGACCAGAGCAATATGTTTGCCATGGTCAAGTTTTACCGGGCGGCGATGGCAGCGGGCATTAAACCCCTCATCGGCGTCGATATGTGGCTGCAGAATCCCGCGCAGCTGACCAAGCCCTGGCGCCTGCTGCTGTTGTGTAAAAACCGCCTGGGATACCGTCATCTGACCGAACTGGTTTCACGCACGTACCTGGAAGGTCAGCACCAGTCGATACCGATGCTCAACCTGGATTGGCTGGAGGGGGCGAGTGACGGACTGATCGCCCTGTCGGGCGGCCGTGAAGGCGATATCGGCGAGGCGCTGCTGGCCGGAAACCGGCCACTGGCCGAACAACGCCTGCAAAACTGGCTGCGTCTGTTTCCGTCACATTTTTATCTGGAAGTCCAGCGCAGTGGCCGTGAGGGTGAGGAGGGCTACCTGCACGGCGCGGTCGATCTGGCTGCCACATACAATGTACCGGTAGTTGCCACTAACGACGTGCACTTTATCAAGTCGGAGGACTTCGAAGCACACGAGGCGCGTGTCTGCATTCACGACGGACGCACGCTGGACGATCCGCGCCGCCCCAGGCGCCATTCCGAACAGCAATACCTGCGATCACCCGAAGACATGCAGGCGCTGTTCGCCGACCTGCCCGAAGCCTTGGAAAACAGCGTGGAGATCGCCCGGCGCTGTAACCTGGAACTGAGCTTCGGAAAAAACTATCTGCCCGATTTCCCGGTCCCGGCAGGGATGAGTATGGAAGAGTTTTTCCGTAAGCAGGCGAGAGCGGGACTGGAAGCACGCCTGCTGGCCACGTTCGACCCGCAGGCTGACGATTTTGCGGAAATCCGCAAGCCCTACGACGAACGTCTGGTCATCGAACTGGACGTGATCAATTCCATGGGGTTTCCAGGGTATTTCCTGATCGTCGCCGACTTCATCCAGTGGGCCAAGCAGAACGGGGTGCCGGTCGGTCCGGGACGCGGTTCGGGTGCGGGTTCGCTGGTGGCTTATGCCCTGACCATCACCGACCTCGATCCGTTGCGCTACGAACTGCTGTTCGAACGCTTTCTCAACCCCGAACGCGTCTCCATGCCGGACTTCGATGTCGACTTCTGTATGGAGGGCCGTGACCGGGTCATCGATTACGTTGCCGAGCACTACGGCCGCGAAAAGGTCTCGCAGATTATCACCTACGGCTCCATGGCGGCCAAGGCGGTGGTACGGGACGTCGGGCGGGTGCTGGGCCACCCCTACGGCTTTGTTGACCGCATCGCAAAACTGATCCCTTTTGAAATCGGCATGACGCTGGACAAGGCGCTCGAGCAGGAGGAGGCCTTACGCGAGCTGTATGAAGAGGATGAGGACGTCCGGGCTCTGCTGGATATGGCGCAATCGCTGGAAGGTCTGGCGAGAAACGCCGGTAAACACGCCGGCGGCGTGGTCATCTCGCCAAGCAAACTCACCGACTTCACACCGATCTATTGTGAGCAGGGTGGTGTGAACGTCGTCAGCCAGTTCGACAAGGATGATGTTGAAGCCGTCGGTCTGGTGAAATTCGACTTCCTCGGACTGCGCACCCTGACCATTATCGACTGGGCTCTGCAGACGGTAAACAAGCAACGTGAAGAACAGGGCGAGGCTGCGCTGGACATCAGTACCATTGCCCTGGACGACAAGGCGGCTTTTGATCTGTTGAAAGCCTACCAGACTACCGCCGTGTTCCAGCTCGAATCGCGCGGCATGAAAGATCTCATCAAGCGCCTGCAGCCCGATAGCTTTGAAGATATTGTGGCGCTGGTGGCCCTGTTTCGACCCGGCCCACTGCAGTCGGGCATGGTGGATGACTTCATCAACCGCAAACACGGCCGCGCCAGGGTCGAGTATCCGCATGCGGACCTTGAAGCCATTCTCCAGCCCACCTACGGCGTCATTCTCTACCAGGAACAGGTCATGCAGATCGCCCAGGTGCTGGCCGGCTACACCCTGGGCGGCGCTGACCTGCTACGCCGTGCCATGGGTAAGAAAAAGCCGGAAGAGATGGCCAAGCAGCGGGTCATTTTCACCGAAGGTGCGTTAAAGCACGGTGTCGAGGAAAAAACGGCGACCTATATCTTCGACCTGATGGAGAAATTCGCAGGTTATGGTTTTAACAAGTCGCATTCCGCCGCCTATGCGCTGGTGTCCTATCAGACTACCTGGCTGAAGGCGCATTATCCGGCACCCTTTATGGCCGCGGTGCTATCGGCTGATATGGACAACACCGACAAGGTGGTGACCCTGATTGATGAATGCCGCCACATGCAGCTTGAAGTGGTGGCGCCGGATATCAACCGTTCCGGGTTTGCCTTTACGGTTGAAGGCAGCGACGTTGTGATCTATGGCCTCGGCGCCATAAAGGGAGTCGGCGAGGCGGCGATTGAAGTCATCATTCAGGAACGGCTGGCCAATGGCGTCTACAAATCCCTGGTGGATCTCTGCCGCCGCATCGATTCGCGCAAAGTAACGCGCCGGGTATATGAAGCGCTGATCAAGGCCGGCGCGCTGGACACGCTGGGCGAGAACCGGGCATCGCTGAGCGTCCAGCTACCGGAGGCATTGAAATCAGCCGAACAGGATTTGCGCGATTCAGCCGCCGGTCAGTCCGACATGTTCGGCAGTGTCGTCGCACCCGCAGAAGTCCAGTCGCTGGCCGGCGCCTGCGTGCCCGAATGGGATGAAGAGCAGCGTCTGGCGGGTGAAAAGGAAACCCTGGGACTGTACCTGACCGGCCATCCGATCGAGCGCTATCGTGAGGAACTGGCCAGCATGATAAGCGGTTCGCTGGCCGATCTGAATGAAGAACTGCCGGCGGCGGGGGGCTCACGACAGCGCGGTCAGGAGAAGATCGTTGTGCTGGCCGGCCTGGTGGTAGAGTTCAGAACCCGCAATACCCAGAGTGGATCACGCATCGCGTTTGTGACGCTGGATGATGCCACGGCGCGCATGGAAATTCGGATTTTCTCCAAGGTGTTCGAACAGTACCGCGCCCTGCTGGCAAACGACAAAGTGCTGGTGGTTCAAGGCACCCTGGCATTCGATGACTTCTCCGGCAGTATGCGCTTAAACGCCAACAGGATCTTTGAAATAGACCAGGCACGGGAAGTCTATGCCAAACGCCTGGTACTGGATATCGGTGAGAAAAAAGCCGGTAACGGTTTTGTAAAATCGTTGGCAGACATCTTGTCGCCCTTCTGTGAGGGAAACTGTCCGGTCGGCATCCAGTATCACGGTGCGTCCGCACAGGCACATATCACACTGGGGGAACAATGGTGGGTGCATCCCACCGACGAGCTGTTGCAACGGCTGCGTGCACTGGCCGGCGGCTCGCAGGTGAGGGTGGTATACAAGTAAGCGGGCGAATGTTTTTCGCCCGGTGCTACTCACAGCCTTAACCAAAAAGGGCATGGAGGGAAAACATGTTAAGTTCGGTTAAAGTCCGTGTTCATCCTTTAGCTGCTTGAGATCAGCTTCCAGCTGATCGGCCATTGACTGGGTGTATATACGGGCGATCTTGCCCTGGTTCTGCAAGGTGACCAGTTTGTTGAGATCACTGGTGCGATCGCGCCAGGTGATGCCGTCGGTGACCAGCAGAAACTGGGTATCGTTGCGTTTCTCGTTGACGATGCGGGTGATATCGCCCAGCACATCGGTCTGCTTACTGCCGGTGGCCCCGTAGGCCTTGGCCTCGATGAGGATCCCGGGATCATCCTTCGAGGGGATCGCAAAGTCTGTCTTCTCGGTACTGGTGCCGGTGGCACCCGTGAACTGACAGCGTGCATCGTAGGCATCTTCTCCGAAGATCAGAATCAATAGCTGCTCGACAAAATCCTCTAAGTAACGGCCGCGTCGCTGTCCCTTGATAGCGCTGCCGCGTCCGCCCTTGAGTCGTTCGGTGAGCAGATCGCTCCAACTGATCGGCGTATTGATGGTGACCGCCATGCAGTTGAGAATCCCCATTGCTTCCAGTGCCGCACACACGCCGTCCGGGTCTTGCTTGGCACGGGTGATGCCGAGGGTGCCACCGAGATGCTCGCGCAGCTCGGCCGTCAACTCATCCTTGGACAGGTCCAGGAACAGGCGGATCGCGGTTAATCCTGCCTCGAAGTGCTCCTTCGGCTTGACGCCTTTGGGTGCCTGTTCGGTATCGAGCAGCTGCAGCAGATCGGCCCGGGTGTAATCGGCCTTCTGAGGGATCTGCCGGAACCGCTGGATAACCGCGTCGGCGTGTGCATCGCGCCAACTGGTATCGACGGGGGAAAGCTGCTGCAGGATCTCATCAAGGGTCTGTCGATAGCGCTTCATGCATTGTTGTTCTTAGTGGCCAATGATCAGGTACTCCTGGACCTGGGCGCGCTTGACGGCGCTGTGGGTGCCGAAATGATAGCGGTGGGCACGCTCGAATACATCCACCGAACGCTTGTAGCGGCGCATGAGCTGGCGCAGCTCGGCCAGGTCGGGATAACCGTTCGAGGAATACGATAGTACCAAGGTGCTGTCGGCGAACTGGCGGAATAACTGGTCGAATGCCTCGATTGCGGTACGGCGATAGGAAAACGGTGTGAAGGGCTTATTGATCTTCTTTACGCGGGTCTCTTCCATAATTTCCTTGCCTTCCCAATAGCACGACAGGCCTTCGAGGAAATGGTAGCGCTTCATGTAGCAGTTGTCGTCGGCACGCGGTACATAGGGCGGGTCCATGTAGACCAGGTCAGCGGGCTCGCCATCCCACTCGAAGACATCGCCATGACGGGCTTCGTTCTGACAACCGTTATCGAAGACGGCTTCGTTATAGACGGCTACCTGCTCCAGGAAATGCTCCTGTAGAGAAAGCTTTAAATCCCGGCGGCCATCCTTGTAATGCTCTGGGTCACCGGCGATGGTGAAGACGCCGCGGGGCTGGCGTTTAACGCAGGAGCGAATGAGGGCAGCGAGCGCGATAGCCCGATCATGTGGGTTGCGAAGTTTCTTAATGTTCCAGGACGTCCGATCCAAAAAACGCAGATCCTCGGGAGTATAGAAGATCCCTGTGAATGTACGTTCGATAAAGTGCTTATGGTGGGGATCGTAATTAAGCAAGCCGTTGAGGGCGCGCGGGGAAAGCTGCCGACCGGGGTTCTCGATCAGGGCTTTAGCGACGGTGGTACTGAGGTTAAGAAAATCATTGGTGATAACCTGCTTGTCCATGGCCTTGAACAGGTACCCGACACAGCCGGAGCCTGAGAAGGCATCAATGGCGCTATCAAACGAATGGCCGGAGAGGATCTTATGAATCCACGGCAATAGCCGGTACTTGCTGCCCATGAAGCGTAACTTGGGATACTGCCCGACCACGGCTGGGAATCCGCCGTCAAACAGATCCTCCTGGGCTGGGTCCGCGACAGGCTCGGCGACATGATCTTCCGGTCGGTTGTGGCGTTCAATAATCTCTGGGTAGGTAACTGGGGTAGATGAACTCATTGCTTAGCTGTTCCCTGCATTCGCTTTTTGCTTGAGCTGTTCGGCCTCGATGAACGTATCGATCAACTGCATGATCTGCTTGCGTGGCTTGGGATCGAGCCGCTGAATCTGCCGCAGCCGCCGTTCCAGGCGGGTATCGGGATTACGAGCCTTCTTGACCGGTATCACGCCCAGCAGCTCGTCAGTTGTCACTCCAAAGGCTTTGGCGAGTGCGGGGAGGACGGCTGTCGGCGGATGCTCCGCCCGTCCTTCGTAATGCGAAATCATACGCTGCGAGATACCGATTTCCTTGGTCAGCTCCGCCTGGGTGTAGCCTGCAGCCTTGCGCAGCTCGGCCATGCGCTGTCCGAAGTTGGACCCTTGGTTACTCTTCTTGCTGGGCATCGTGAGTCTCCATGGCTGAATGCGATGCTCGTCATTGTAAGCGTGGTTTTGCATGGTCCCTCCGAGATCGCTTGGCGGAGTATACAGCATATGTATATCCTTGCGTCAGTCTATAATAAGCTGACAGAATTATTTGAAGCCCCGCCCATCAGGGCGGAGCCTTATCGTCTCCAGCCCTCGCGGTACGGTGTCAGCAGATCCGCCACTGTCATATCAAACGCCTTAGCAATCTTCTCCACTGCTGCCAGTTGGTGGCCGATCCGGTTCGCCGATATCTTTATGCGTCTGATCGAATTTCAAAAAGTGGCAGGTTAATCAAGCCTATAACTGATCACTAACACAGCCAAGTCATTCTGAGGTGAATGTCCGCAGTCAGCCATTTTACGATGAGCGCTCACACCATCAAACCGAGGAAGTTCCCGCACAGTACTATGATTCATACTTTAAAAAGCGGACTCGCCGGCCGATAAATCACTAACATCGACACCGGATTCCCCCAATGCCCCGACTGCTGTTGGTTTTATCGCTGTTACTGCTGCAGCTTAGCGCTCACGCTGGGCCACTGGTACGCTACAGCTTCGACGATAAGCAGTTGGATTCCGGTCCGGACACCTTCCGTATTTTCGAGTACTCGAAGGGTACGGTATACCTGAGTTCCCAATTCCCGTTCAGCGGTTATTACTCAGTTGAGATTCGTGACGCCGGCAATGACGGCGGCTTTCCCGAGTTACAAGGATTTTTCCCGATGCAGGACTCGGGTACGCTGCACGTTCACTTCGCCTTCATGACACCCGAACCTCATGAACCGTTCAACATCGCCCTCGCTGGCCCCAAATGGTTCAATCTGAAGAAGGATGGCATCGGTTTCTGGCTGAAAAACACGGATGGATATTTCCATCATCTGTCGGCTAATGCATGGCAACGACTCAACAGCATCACCCCTTTTGAATGGTACCTGGTCGACCTGAGCTACCACGTCGACCAGGGCACCTACGACCTGCAGATCCGCGAAGCCCACGCAGACCAGCCTCTCGTTGATATCCTTGCTGCGCAAAATGCAATCGGCGCGCCCCATTCAAAAATGTACGTATTTTCATTTATCGGCGATCTGCCGGATAAAGCCAACGCCGTCATCTATGTGGATGACATCGACATCAGGAGCGACTTGAGTATTCGCCGTGGTGAATTGATAGCACCGGGTCGCCGCAAACTTTTTATTGATTACTGGCAGGACTTGCAGAAAGCTGCGCGCAGCGACCCACAGTGTGTACCCAGCAGCACATTCACCGATTTCGGTATCGACACCTATGACTTGTCCAGGCTGCGCGACGACGGAAAGCTGACAGAGCTGCAGCAATTGCTTCACGAACCTGTGAACACCATCACCAGGCAACGCATCGACGCATTGACGATCGACCCGAAATTAGCCGCAGTAGCGCTGTGGCGGCTGGGATGCAAGGCGCTGAGTGAACGTGAACCGGAACGGGCACTGACCTACTTCCGGAAAGCGGAACAGGCCGCCTCGAATGGAAAAATCTACGACCTCTCGCACACGCTGGCGCTGGCGGCGCTGGGCCGGTTTGAAGACGTCGATGCAAGGCTCGCCGCGGCTTATGGTCTTTGGTACGGCGACACCCGTTTTGCGGCTGCCGAAGCCATGATCGGTCTGGCGCGTGACGACCTCTGGTCCAGCGAGAACGTGTTGCGCGAACCGGCAAACATTCTCCCCGAACACCTCAATGCAGAAGCCCTGATCGACCTCTGGATTGACACCCCATCGACACAGCTTCTTCAGTCACTGCAAAAAAACTTCCCGGATGACTGGCAACGATACCTGAAACATCGGTTGATCACAGAACAATACTACTTCGTTCTGTTATGGCGGAAAGCCTACGCCGAAGCGCTCGATTTTGCGCAAAGAACCGGGGCTCGCCTGGTGGAAAACGGGCAAGCTGCGGGTTTATGGCATGAGTTCCAGGGCAACGCAGCATTCCTGATGGGTGATTACGCTCTGGCACAACAACACTATGAAAATGCACTGGGCAAAAACAAAAACGATCGACGTAAGTTGAGCAGCGTCTACCTCAAACTATCCGACCTGTATTTTCTCATGGGCGATCCGCAAAACGAACGTCACTATCGCGAACGCGTTTACGGCAGTCTTGCAGAACAATGAGGATCCAGTGTACTTGATCGCTATGACAACAAGCCGCCGTCCTGTATGCAACTGAGCAGGTCGATTGCGTTGACGAGGCATGCTGATAGGCACGCGCCACAGCCGTTACACAGGGCCTGTTCGAGCATCGGCATGGCGCCGCGGCTGGTCTGTTGGCGAAATTGAATCGCTGAGCTGGGGCAGCGTTCACCGCAGGCGCGGCATTGCGTTCCCTGGTTCAACAGGCAGCTTGCCGCGATGAAAACTTTCTGCTTCCAGCGATGTCGATCCGCAATCCGCAGCCCGCCCTGGCGACAGGCACGCGCGCATTCGCCGCAGAAGGTGCAGCCCTTCCGGCGCGGCCGCGAACCAGAATCTTTTCCGGGCAGGTGCTTATACAATCGCCACATTGATCGCAAACCTGCAGGAAGGACCGTTCCGCTATTGCCCAGGGTGTACGATGGGGGCCCGGTCTGGTAAGAAGAACACCCCCTCAGCAACTGGAATTCATGGCTAGTCATTCGGTGTTTCCCCTGTATTTCCTGTTCTGATCGCGACACACTGCGCGAGGACAGTGCAGGCCGGTATTGACCTAAATCAAGGAATCTCCAGTTTGTAATCTGTCCAGGGTGTCAAAATACGGACGAAAAGTGTCTCTGATAAACCGGGTTGAGTTGTATTTAAGCGTTAGTCGCGGGAAACTTGCGCTATCCCTAGGGTTCTAATTCAAAATAGACTGCGGGAGTAGCGGCGGACTTTATGCGGCGTTCAATGTGGGGCATTTGCCTGAGCGGACTGTTGTTGTGGGGCGGGCAGCTTGAAAGGTCACAGGCAGAGGGACTTCCCGCCTACAGCCTGGGCTACGATGCTGCCCGCGATGTTTTTTCTGACGGGCGGGCTGCACTGCAACTTGCCCGGCAAACCGGCCGCATGGTATTGATCGAGGTGGGTGGTGACTGGTGCCGCTGGTGTCATGCACTTGACCGCTTTTTGAATCAGCATCCGTCCATCAGGGAAAAATTACATGAGAGGTTTGTGGTACTGAAGGTGAACGTCAACGACAGCAATGACAATGCCGAGTTTCTC
>Ga0265303_10000978_pt1 | contig 17138 bp, 11 predicted proteins | sample Helome_2_FD_192494 | JGI IMG/M metagenome (GOLD analysis project Ga0265303, IMG submission 192494) | Marine sediment microbial communities from subtidal zone of North Sea - Hel_20160317 (Illumina Assembly) | ecosystem: Environmental > Aquatic > Marine > Subtidal zone > Sediment ... | reverse complement strand
CACGGACTCAAAATCCCCATCAGCATCAAATTCTACGATGTAAGTTCCATTATACCGCTCGAGGACTCTGGCGCTTAGCTGCTCATCAAAATACAATGAACTGCCCGACCGCACCGGTTTGGCCGCCTTGATCAGGCATTCGCAAACCGGGTTTGCCTTCGCTGCTGGCGGGCGCCCGTTGCCGTTAAAACTGCAGATCAAAACTTCGACCCTTCCACCACTGGCTTTCTTGCCCACCAGCCGACCCGGGATAACCGCTGTATTGTTGACCACCAGAGTATCTCCCGGACTCAGAAAATCACCCAGCACATCGAAACGCTGATGTGATAATTGCCCGCTCCGACGATCCACTACCAGTAGTTTGGATTGATCCCGCCGGTCAGCGGGTCTCTGGGCAATCAGTTCAGCCGGGAGTTGATAATTATAAGCGGATAAAGCATACATTTGTTTTGTTTGATGGGGTATCAAATCAAATTCAGCGGCGTCCCAAATAGACCAGAGACAAACCCAGCACCATCAGCACCAGCCCAAATCTTCTCAAAGAACTGCTCGGCGAAATGATAATCTTATTGACCCAGGTTTTCATCTTGTCCGGAAAAGCGAAATAAGGCAGCCCCTCGACAATCATTACCATTCCGATCACGCTTAAAAAAAATTCCATTCGATTTTTGCCCCAAACTCCCCGACGCGGTGACGATATGGCGCCTCGTTATTTTTACAATGAAATTAGACAGTTCTTTCAAATTTTATTTACGTGCTGAAACTTTTATATATAATCTTTTACTATCACTTTTGTCAAAACAAATCAGAAGTTTCCAGCGAAACCGCATCAGTGACCTCCTGAAAGGCAAACGGTATACAAATTTTATGTATTCTAAGACCTTGAAGTTACAATTATATGGTTTTCAGATCAAAAATATTTCTGCTTGTCAAAAGGTTAAATTTAATAGTAAACATTTTAAACCTTATGATCCGAGAAAATCCCCTGTTATCGCACAGATACCGTCATTAAAAACGGCGACAAAGGAGCTATGTAATGGAAAAAGCTGATATACCGGTCGTCAAACGATCGCTTTTTTCCTGGGTCTTTGCCGGCAATGTCAAACTGCAGATTCTGCTTTTGCTGATCATTGTCGTAATGGTTGCAGCCAGGGTGCTGCCACTGGAAATGCAAAAACGCATTGTCAATGAGGCGATTAATCTCAGAAATGTAGATTTGTTGTTTCTTTACAGCGGTATTTATCTGGGCGCGGTCGTTTTTTTCAGCGTGCTCAAATATTTAATCAGCATTATTCAAACCCTGATAACGCAGCGAACCACCGCCAGAATGAGAAAATCATTGTACCGTCACATCTTGACGCTGCCATTGAGCTTTTTCAGAAATACGCAACCCGGAATGGTCGTCAATTCTCTCTCGGCAGAACTCACGGTTCCCGGAAATTTTGCCGGCATGGCGGTTGCTGCCCCGGTTACCAACCTCTTAACGCTGCTGGCGTTCGCCGCTTACCTGTTTTGGCTCAATCCGCTATTGGCAGCCGTCTCTCTGAGCATTTACCCTATTGTCGTCTTTCTTATTCCCGTGCTTCAAAAAGGCGTCAATCGCTACAATAAAAAACGGGTGGACGCCGCCAGAAAATTTTCGGCACGCATCGCCGAGGCCATTTCAGGTATCCATGAAATCCAGGGCAATGGTGCCTATCGCATCGAAAATAGAAAATATGATGCCCTGGTCAATCGGTTGCTGAAAATCAGAATATTCTGGAGCCTGTATCGGTTTGGCGTCAAATCCGCCAATGGTTTTTTTACCAGTCTGGGACCTTTTCTGGTATTCATTCTCGGCGGCTGGCTGACCATCAAAGGGCAATTGGAACTGGGCGCGCTGGTGGCCTTTCTTTCCGCCCAGGAAAGGCTTTTTGATCCCTGGAAGGAACTCATTGAATTTTACCAGGTTTATCAGGATGGTAAAGTGACCTACAACCGAACAATGGAATACTACGACTTTGAGCCTGAGTACGCATTAGAGCCCAAAGACCGTAAACCATTTGAGTTAGACGGAAGTGTTCAAGTAAAAGATTTGTCTTTTGTCACCGAGACCGGCATTCGTCTACTGGACGGCATAAATGTGTCATTACAGGCCGGAGAACATCTCGCCCTGGTGGGCTTTTCCGGTAGCGGCAAAAGCACCCTGGCGCTGTGTATCGGCCAGCTGTATAAGTATACCGGCGGCCACGTTTTAATCGGTGAGCAAGAGGTGTCCGACCTGACCAAAAAAGATATGGTCAACAATATCGGCATTGTGGCCCAGAATCCGTTCATTTTTGACGGGACCATCGAAGAAAACCTGCTCTATTCCTGCATGGCCAGAGTCAACGGAAGCGGTCGCGACAGCGAAGGCCTGCCAACCCTGGACGACATCATTGCGGTGCTCCAGCAGACCGGCATATTTGTGGACGTATTGCGATTTGGCATGAATACCATATTGGCCCATGACGAAAACAAGGATCTGGTCAACGTTATTATTCGGGTACGCGAAAACTTTCAGCGCGATTTTGGCGAGGAGCTGGCGGATTATGTGGAATTTTTCGACGAGAATAAATATCTGCATTACTCCAGTGTGGCCGAAAATTTAATTTTCGGCACGCCCAATAAAAACGCGTTTGCGACTGCCAATTTATGTAACAATCCATATTTTCTTAACTTTTTGAAGCAGGCGGATTTGACCCGCCCGCTGCTCAGCCTGAGCGCTGAATTGGCCCGGCAAACGGTGGATATTCTGGGCAATCTCCCGCCGGAGTCTGTATTCTTCGAGCAAAGCCCCATCGGCCCGGATGAACTGGAAGAATTTAAATTACTGGTTGAACGTTTGAGGCGCACGAAACTGCACGAGCTGTCCGCCGAACATCATGAGCAATTGTTGGATCTGGCACTACGCTTTGTGCCGGGAGTCCACAAGATGGTGGCCTTGCCGGCCATATTGGAAAATCTAATTTTAGAAGCCCGGGCCATGTTTCGCGAAAACATAGTTAAGGATGACCCTGAGGCGATTACCTTCTATCAGGTGACGGAATATATTTATTCTCAGACAATCCTGAACAACATCTTTTTTGGCAAAACCAAGACGGCCAACCCCCAGGCCCAGGAGAAAATCAATCAAAGCATCGTCCAGCTTCTGATCGCCGAGGATCTGCTGGAGACCATCATTGAAATCGGCATGCATTACCAGGTAGGCACCAAAGGTGATAAATTGTCCGGTGGCCAGCAGCAGAAACTGGCGATCGCCCGTATATTTTTGAAGCGCCCCAGGATTTTGATCATGGACGAAGCGACATCGGCCCTTGATAACAAGTCGCAAACACGCATTCAGAACCTGCTGGAAACCCGCTGGAAGAAAAAAAATACGGTTATATCCGTTGTGCACCGTCTGGATACCATCAAAAACTATGATCAAGTGGCCGTTATGAAAGCCGGTAAAATTCTTGAAATCGGGACTTATGACGAACTGATAGCCCGGAAAGGAATGTTATATGAACTCGTCGGAAAAAAATGAAAACAATCCCTCCAGCGAGTTGGAAGAGAACCTGGAGATCTTGAGACAGACTTACTTTTTCTCGGGACTGCCGCTTGAGGCACTGAAGGTTTTTGCTTACCTTTGCACCAGAGAAAAATTTAAAAAAGACGAGTATCTCTTCAGACAACACGAAGATGACGGGCGGGCATTTTATATCATCACCGGCAGCGCCAGCCTGGAACGCGAAGATAACGGCGGTGCCAGGGAAATCAGAGACTGCAACGTCGGAGAGTTTCTCGGTGGGCTGACCCTGCTGGGGGAGGTGCGCCGTCTTTTTTCCCTGAGAGCCACCGAAGACACCATCTGTCTGGTGCTTGAACGGGAAAAATTTACCAAAGCCCTCAAACAATTTCCGGACATCATGCCCCGTATCTTCAAGGCTGTAGCCAAAAATATCGATTCCTGGGAGGAGCGTTTTTTAGCTGACCGCGCCGACATGTGCGGAGAATGCATGGAAAACCTGGGGGTTAGCCTTATTTGACGTGCGTAAAAAAATTGTTTTCAAGATCGGTTATTTTGCGTTACAATGGGGCACATTCATCGGCTTTGGCTTAATGCCTTTGAGGTAAACCTTCATGGCCAAAAATAAAATCACCTTTAAACTTAAAAACAAGCTGTCTGAGCTGGATACCCTGTGCCAAAATTTAGAACGCTTTGGGGAATCCATCGGACTGTCTCCTAAATTTATTTTCGAAACCAACCTGGCCTTGGACGAGCTGTTTACCAATATTATTTCCTACGGATATAGCGACAAAAAAGTACACATCATTACAGTTGAGATCTCGCTTCAGAATAACGAGCTGCTCTTTAGTATTGAAGATGACGGCCTGCCGTTCAACCCCACTGAGGTCGAAGAACCGGATCTGGGATGCTCCATTGAAGAATGTAAAATTGGCGGATTGGGGATCCATCTGGCCAAAAACCTGATGGATGAAGTTTGTTACCAGCGCTGTAAAGAAAAAAATATTTTAACACTTAAAAAAAAAATTCAAGAATCTCAACCCGCAAAAAAACGGATGAAGGGCTGAACATATAGTGGTTGTCAAAAAAGCGTTCCGTTATACCAACGTTTTTTTTCTACAACCACTTATACCCCAATTCCGTAATGCGGAACATTATTAAGAAAAGCGGTATTTAGTGGTTGTCAAAAAAGCGTTCCGTTATTCCAACGTTTTTTTCTACAACCACTTATACCCCAATTCCGTAATGCGGAACATTATTATGGAAAGCGGTATAAAATTTGAAACGCTCATTTTAGGTGAATTTGTATGGAGGACAGTAAATGGAAATTTTAGAAGAAAACCACGGCGGGATTAACATATTTAAGCTCAACGGACGCCTTGATTCCAATACATCCCAAGGGTTTGAGAAGAAGATATTTCAGGCCATCGATGACGGTTCAAAAAATATGATCATTGATTTCAAAGATCTTGATTACATTTCAAGTGCCGGCTTACGCGTTATTCTCAAAGCCACCAAAGCGCTTAAGCGCGAAGAAGGCAAGATGCTGCTATGTGATATGCAGGATTACGTGAAGGAGGTTTTTGAAATCGCCGGATTTGATTCTTTTCTGCCAATCGTCGGCACCATGGATGATGCCCTGCAAGGCTTTTGAACATTTTGCGGCCGGATGCAACCGCCGCGACCATTTAGCGTATACCGATCAGACCGCGCCTGCCAAGCTCCCTTAAGAATTGGGTGACCGCAACCTCCGCCTCCCGGGGCTCCAGTTGATGAGTTGTGGCAAAACTGTTGATCAGTTGCCGCACCGAGCATTTTCCGTCAATCAGCGCCCAGACCGAAGTCCCCAGTGCATCCAGCTGAAGTTTTTTGGTCTGTATTTGAACCTCGGGACCGCCAAAACGCTTAACCAGACCTGCAAATAATGGCCGCATCGTTACGGGATAATGAATAACGACCTCACCGCTATCCAAGCGCTCTTCGCTAATCTGAACGTTTTTATCCGGAATTCGATCGAGTGCTTCTGCCCGGCTGATTGACGGGCCCTTCGACTTTTTTCTAAACAATCTCATAATGCGTACAGATGTGGTCCAGCACTGCTGTGTCGAGGGGCTTTTTTCCTTCGGCTTTGACCCCCAGAATACGATTTTGGGCTTCCAGATGCCAGAGCCCCAACCAGCAGTAGGAGGCCTTGTGTTTGAAACGGCTCAACTGCCGCTGCCAGTCGGCAACCGGTGACGTGCTCCACTCAACCATGTCGTGTCCATCAATGGTCCCGGCAATCGGTTCGGCCTTACCGAAGCTGGCGACCGTTTTGGCGAACTGCACCAGATCCTGCTTGTCCAGCAAAACAGAAGCCATTGACCAGCGATACAAAATAACATGCTGACTGCCTTCTGCAAAATCAAGCTCATATTGACCGGCTTCAAAGCGATAGCTTTCCAACTGATACGTTTCGGGCACCAGCGCTCGGATATCGTAGGCCGCCCACAGAATTTGACCGTCCGAGCGATGGTCACGAATCGAAGCTAAAATGTCGACTGAAACGGCCTGGCTTGGATTGGAGCGTTTCTGAAAAAATTGGATCAGGGTAACATTGCGGCAGATCGGGCAGTACATAAGTGCACCCCTGCCGCGGGTTGAATGGGATTGCCAGGCAAATTCGCTGGCTTTGAAATCGGACAGGGCCGCGGCCCAATCTGAAGAAACCGGTTCGGGCTTGACCGATTTGCGGAGCTGTCTTTTTTGAAGAGCGCTTAATTGCTTGAGGTGGGTTGAATGGGAAAATTTACCTTTTACCGGCGCCCATTTAATTTCCATCACCGGACCGAGTTCATTTTCGATTGAAAGATAGCGAACCCCGATCTGGCTCAGCTGCCAGTCGGCGGGAATTTTAAACCGCATGCCGTACCAGGCGATCTCTTTCCATCGATTCAGCAAAGCCCCTCCGCTTTAACGGATATGGTCAACCCACTAAGGGAACATCAAACGTTAATAAATTGCCTGTATTTATCTTTGCCGAATATTTCAGAAAATTCAACAATATCATTAATCCGCTAGCGCGGCAGAAAAAGCTCCCAGCCACTATCTTGAGGCTTGACGGCTTTCCACTCTCGCTGTCGGAGTCTTTCCCGAAAGTCGAGTTGCTTGTGCTTATAGCACAGATGGTCTTCTTCAATCAGGGTCGTATTGGTGAGTTTGACCGCATTGCCCATTTTTTCTTGCTCATCCATGGCGTTGTGCTGCAGGATGAGGCTGATTTTTTGGTTCTGCTTGTTGACAAATGACCATTTCCAGGCATCCACGATTTTAAAGGGATCTCCCCGATATTCGTCGGGCTCGCCGAATCGCTTTTTAAATTTCTTGAGCAGATCTTTATAAAATCGTTTACTCGAATCCGCATATTTTAATTTGATCCTGACAATATGGCCCGGCTTTTCGCAGGTGCCATAGGCGATCAGTCCGCTCTTAAACCCCTGAGTAAACTTGATTTCAACCTCCTCAATATTTTCCGCATAGCGCACCGGCAGGGCCGTATCCATGATCACCCGATCTTCAAACGCTTTAATGTTCTGATTCAGAACAAATCCGCCAACCTGGTCGGGTGCCTCTGACAGAGCCATGGCGGTCTTCCCTAAAAGGAGCAATGTCAAGACGAGTACTGTCTTAGTTTTCATAACGACCTCTCAAGTTAAAATGGGTAATCTTCAAAACTAAAGCCCCCCTTTGAGTTTCCGGTCACCCAAATCTTAATAGGTAAATATAACTCCGCTTACAGTCGTTGTAAAACCGGGCCCGCAATGAGCCCGATCAGGCGCTAATAAGCGAGCCGTCCCAAAGATTTGAGTATCAGGGTGACGCCCATGGCAAACATTCCGGTCAGGCCCATACCGCAGGAAAATCCGGCCAGCAACACCGGCGCATACTGGCGCCACATGGCCCCGTAACGTTTCAGGAAAAAAAAACGTCCCAGCAAAGCTCCGGCCACCTCAAGGAACATGGCATGCGGCAGAGTCTGACCCAGACCGCGCACCATACCATACACCAGCATAATCGGGAGACCAAACAGGGTCAAAATGGTATAGGTAATCACGCCGAGCCCCATACCGGCAATCACGTAAACAACATTCAGCGCCTGATAAAAAGCGGCATTGCCTTCCAGAGTCGAGCTTTGCATCAGCAGCGTGTTCAAGGCCTGCAGATGCCAGATTTCCTGGGCAAAGGGGTAGGCGCTGGAGGGTATGGGGGCCAGCCGCCAGATAAATTGTGAAAACAACAGGCTGGCAGTCATAACAATCGGAAATACCACGATTTCCGACTTGATAATCCCACGAATGCTTGTTCCGGTCAGCTCGATTTGCCGAAAATTAACGGTGGCTTCCCCATAATTGTGAATGGGAATCGGCGCATACCAGATCTCAATACCCTGATAGCCGAAATATTTGGCACCGGCAATAAAGCTAATCTCGCGAACCAGCGGCAAACTCACGAACTGCCCGGCAATACCTTCCATTCGGGCGGTAATGTAGGAAACGATCGGGGTGTAGATAAAGCCGTAAGCGAGAAAAAAAGGCCAGGGAAAATTGGGAACCAGCCAAAGGCAAAGCAAAACGTAAGAAATTGTGGAGAAAACATATATGCCGATGGAAATCCAGAAATTAAAGTCCCCCCGGCCGGGTGGCGGGCGAAACAAATCCCGCATGCTGCCTCTTGTACCCCCTTGCTTACCAAAGGAGCGCACCACATGCCAGATCCCCACAAACGCAATCGCCAGGCCCAAACCGATGCTGAAGCTCATGTAAAAATCGAAATTATTAGCAAACATCGTATCAACGGTTTCCATGCCCGGATGCCAGCGGGTCAGGATACCGTTATTATATAAAATCGGATTGGCAACCACCGTGATGAGAATTCCCACCAATCCGCCCATGACCGCCCAGAACGGCAGCACCATACCGATAAAAACAAGGCCCAGGTCCAGTTGAATCCCGGTGGCGACCGCCGGCAGCACCCCTTCGGTATGGCCGGTCAGCTCGACCCAGGGAATCGGAATCAGACGGATCGGTTCCATCAGAAACAGACCCGATACGGTGGGCAGCAACACGTAAATCGCCCCGAAAACCAGCCCTATGACGCCGCCGATGGAAAAGACCCGCCATTTCCAGCTTTTTTTCTTGTCCTCGGTAGATTCAGCCAGGGCCATGGTTCCCAGGGCCGCCACCGGTGCCATGGGAAAAGGCAGCTTTTCAACATCGGAGGTAATCCGGAAAAGCGCATATCCCAACCCGAACTGATCGATGCGCTGTATGATCTGGGTGCCGACCAGCAGCAGAATCGGAATCAGCCAATCGCGGTGGAAAAACGTGCGTTCCACCAGTGAGGCGGATTCCGGGGCCGGCGCCACCCAGGTGGGGATAAACTCGGTGACACCCAGCATCCGCGCCGCATCGGACTGCACCAGGTATTGACTCCACAACAGGCCCTGAAACGGCGTGGACAATGCCGCTCCGGCCATATAATACAGCAGAAATATTTCCTGTTGTTTTAATTCGCTGTAAGACCGTTTGGCCAGTTCGGCAAAAAGTATGATGGTTACCCAGCGGGCGGCGGGTCCGATACCGGTTCCAATGACCAGCTGCAGATACATGCTGCCGGGCATCATCAGAAAGCCGATAAAAATCGCCCCGACCACAGTCTTCCAGTCAAAACCTTCCTCAAACTCAGTCGGGGTTTCCAGCAGGTCCCGATACTCTTGCAGTTCTTTATCTTCGTACATGGGTTAATCCAATCACCTTAAGGGAAACATATCACCGAGTTCAATTTTCCGATAGTGGATTAAAAATCAACAGGCAAAGCGCATGGCGCATAGAGAAAAAAGTTTTGCTAAAGAACAACATCCCCATTTATTCTAATGGGGTTCAAATCATCGGCCGCATTTGTGCTGACGCCATCCTGCTCCTTACACCATGCGCCATGCCCTATGCCCTATGCCATTAGTCAGGCAACACCAGATAGCTGGAATAGCTGAAGAGTCCGATAATGGCCCAGGTGCCGGCCATAAATAAATCACCGATAATCAGTCCGATAAAAAAGTTACGCAATTTTTTAAACAGTTTAACCCCCCCATACCGCATACACAGGGCATTGCAGGCCCAACCAATAAAGAAACTGAACCACAGTATGCGCATGGCGGAGCTATAAGCCGTCAGGTAGCCAATGGGATGGATCGGCCACCAGTAAAAACGATGATAACAGATGACCAAAATCAGCATGACCACCGCGCCGGTAATCGAAAAAATCAGCACCCAGTCACCCGGCTTTGCCGGTGATTCGACCAGGCTGTAAACATTATCATAAAGTGCCACGGTGGTGCGCGTGGCCCAGTCCAGCTGCAGCTCTCGCATACCAAATTTGTAACACAGCGCCAGCATGGCCAGAAAAGAGATCAGCACCCCGGCAACCAGCGTCATGGCAATGGCCAAAAATATCAATCGATTGTTGCGCGTCTTGTCCGTTAGTTTGCGGGCATGCAGTAATGAGGGCATGAGCGATTCCCGCAAATCGACAAACAATACTTTCTGAATGACGGCGGCAACCAGGATTCCGACGCTGGTGAAAAATTTTGGCCCGAAAAAGGCCATCAGCCCGTCCATGGGCGCGGCGGTTAGGGTAAAATACGCGATCCCGCCCTGACAGATGACCCGCATGGCAACCAGGGTAAACATAAAAAAGGCAAAAACAACCAGTATTGAAAATAAGAACGGAAGGCCGAAATAATGACACCAGATGACAATCGCCAGGCTTCCCAGAACAAATCCCCAGAAGGCAAAGCGCGTTGACAGCCATTCGGATGCCAGATCGTCTTCTTTTTTGAAGCCGATACCATAACGGACAATATTGATAAAATGAAATCGCGCCAACCAGGCCAGAAAGAGAAAAAAGACGATGTAAGCGCCGATCATCTGAGTCTCTTCGGGGCGCGAAATGGTGGGACCGAAGGTGACACCCAGAGCCGCTGCCGGGATATTTAAGCCCAGTACACTGAGTAATCCAAACAGCAGGGTCCCTATAATGAAAAAAAACCAGAATGAAAAAGAAATCTGTTTGGAGGTTAAAAACGCAAAACCGATAAAGGCCGGATAAATATATATTTTTAACTTGAAAAACCCGGAAAGAAGGCCAAACTTCGGAAAATATTTACCGGCCAGAATCAGAGTCGGAATCTGAGGGATGGACGGATTATAAAAGGCCAGCCCATTGAGCAGATGTAGGCAGACCGGCACCATCAGGCCGGCAATCAGAAAACGATTGGTAAAAAACTGCCCCAGGCCGTTGCGGTCAAGGGCCTCCTGCATGGCAAACGGCACCCGCAACAGTGGAAAATTCATGCGTTCATTGTATAGCGGTTGTTTGCTTAAAAGATTAACAATGCAGACCATGACAAAATAGCACAGCAGGACAAATATCGTCCAGGTCAGCAGGGGCGTTAGCCACGCCCCCCAGGGAATCTGTTTAAGAACTTCAAACCACCCCAGTTGCCGGCCACTGGCAAGACCGTTGTAAATGCCGGCAATGGCATCCTGGCCCTGGGGATACCAGCTTTCGGGCAAAAGCGGGTGCAGCACTTCCGACCAGCGATTTTCAACAGTGGCAAAATGAAAGGGTGCGGTGAGGTTAACAAAAAAGGTGCGCGCCAATCCGGTCCAGGCAACTCCGGACAATAGCAACATCAGGGCCCAGGACACCAAAAGCTCTTTGCCGGTAATGAATTTTTGGCCTTTAAACACGAAGCGCATAACGGCGGTCAGGACCATCAACCACACTAGAATATAAAATGGCGCCAATGGGAAATGCCCGCCGCCCAGAGGCGTTGCCTGGCGGAATGCATTGTTAAAGGGGGTGATCAGACAAATTGCCAGCGCAAAAAACGACCCCAGCACAATGGCCCGCAAACGGATTTTTTCTCCGAATTTTTCCTCCTTAATGGTTGTCAGCTGTTCTTCACTGGAAGCGGGTTGCTGATTTTCGGTCATCTTTTCTGATCCTAAGCTTTCTTGTCGAATCAACTGCGCTCACGAATTAGCCGCTGATCACGGTTATAGAGGATGTCAAAAAAACGTTCCGGTATTCAAACGTTTTTTTCTACAACCACTCACGAACCCGCCCGCTGAATACAGTGACTTCATATATTGAGATATGAAGTCCCGCAATAGCGGGGCCTCGCCTGAGCGGCCCACGCCCGCCATGCGAGCAGGGCGAGGCGGGCGGGTTGCGATGGCGGGCGTGGGCGGCACGAAGATAAACACAAAATATTTTTAGTTTTATTTCGTGTCCTTCGTGAACTTCGTGGTAAAAAAAATATATATGCGAAAATCCAATGTGGCAAGATCTAGGTTGATTCGATACCCATTTCCTTTTCAGCTTCAGCCAGCAAGCGTTCATAGTGTTCTTTGGTTGGTAACTCAAAGGACCGCCACAGTAAAAGTTGTTTGCGGATGTTGTGTAAAAAGCCTTTATTGATTCGGTGCCAGGCATTGGCTTCGCCTGACTCACGCGTCAGAAGGATCTTGATCTCGAGAAACCCGGGCTCATCGGCAGCCGGACAGAATTGTAAATCGACTTTCTGATTGATTCCGAAATCAAAGGGTGCCAACCAGACACTGGCCCGCACCTGCAGGCAGGCATCATACTCACAGGCTTGCTCCGGGCAGTCGTCAGCTTCACCCGTAATGCCGGGAGCCGTCTGGCAGCTGAAACCAAATTCAATATCACCGGTAGAAAACAATCCATGGGATACGTCCTGGTGGCCTTGAAAATACTCCAGCAGAAACCCGCCAATGCTGCGATGCTCCGCATAGCTCATGTAAAAGGGCAACGTGACCTCAAGGGTATTTCCCACGGCCCTGGGAAGTGTCCAGGCCCGGTTTACATCGGGAATGGCAATTTCGCCGGCCACCTTTGACGGGTACAGAACAGAAACCAGCACAACAATGATCACCAGCAGCATGGCCGCCACACCGGACCAGGAAGAATAATTAACGGTGATCCCCGACCAGAGCGCAGTCTCGGCAAACAGCTTGGCTGAGGTCTGGGCCAATAGATACCCCAGAACCACACTGATAACGGCCAGCGCCATGGCCTCGGCAATAAATAAAAAAGACACATGCGAGGACGCCAGCCCCACTGAGGTATAAATTCCGATTTCACGCTTACGTTCATAAACACTGCCGATCATGGTATTCAAGACAATAAAAATCGAAATAATAATGGGGATGATAATGTTGGGCACTCCGCTGTAACTCATAGTGTTGCTGGCATGATATAGATAGGTTCCGCCCGGCTCACCGCTGAACAGCGTCAGTCCAAAGCGGTCTACCAGATTCTGAGCTTCTTTCTGAATGGAAATATTCTCCTGCGGTACGATCGCCACGCCTTTCAGATGCCCTCCGGCGGCCAGAAGCCTGCGGTGGGGTATGATCATCGTCAAATCACCGGGGATATGCTGGTAGAGACTCTGAAATTCGCGTACATCGTCACCGGACTCCATGGCTTCAAGCTCTTCTTCCGTCATTTCGGTGGATACTTCTCGTGGAAAAGTAGCCGGTGTCAGCGGCTCTCCGTCCAGGTCGGTCCGCTGCTGCAGTTTTTTACCCGAGAAGACCCCCACCACCTCAAAGGGCATACCCCACAGGGACACCACCGCACCCTGCGGTTTTTGCGGATCGATACCCAGGTTTTGCGCCATGCGCTCGGGCAACAAAATCGTGTTGAGTTCATTTTCCGCCAGCCAGCGCCCGCCGATCAAAATCTCATCGAGTTTCGAAACACGGGGTTCCAGATGGGAGAGACCCACCAGGCCCTGGGCTTCAAATGATCGGCCGTTATGATAGACCGGAATACGCGTTGTCCGGGTTCTGTCCGCATCCTCCAGCCAGACCCGCGGAACGCTGATCCCTTTTTGGGCGAAATTGTTGGTAATGAATTCAAGCGCTTGAGGAGGCAAATCGCGCCAGTTGACATTCTTTAAAAGAAATCCGTTATAAGGCGCAGTCGGTTCATACAGCAGCCTGGAATGGTGCCGCATGGACTTGACCGCCGTAAAACTCATGATCGTAAAGGTTAATATGACCAAGGTGGCACAGGTCAGCGCGGTTCGCAGGCGCCGGCGCCTTAAATTGCTGACACCCAGCAAGAACGCCGCCACAAATGCTTTCCAGCGCCCCATTTCTTCGGCCTGGATCAGTTTCGCGCGGGTTTGCAGCTGCGTCATTTCGCCTTCAAACCGGAAAAAGATGATCAACGTCACCATCATGGAAAGCCCCATAATGAAAAAAGCCAGAATCACCACCATCGGGCTGTAGGCCAGCCGAAAGGCCGGATGCACATTATAGATTAGCGCGATCAACAAGATAAGAATACCGATGAAGGCAATAATGCGTTTATAAATATTGGCGTAACAAAACAAAAGACGTTCCATACAGAAAGCGAAGGGAACAAAAAGGGCAATGTAAAATAAAACCCCGTAAAGCACGTCTTTTTGGGTTTTTTCCACATCTTCATAGACCCGTGTGGCCAGCGCCCATGAGCGAACACTGGCCTCTGAAGACAGGTCGTACATTTTATCCTCGTAGGCGGATTGCGCGGTCTTTAAAGCTTCCAGTCCCTCCTGCTCAAGCGCACGAATGCGCTCATTGAATATCCCGCGTTTCTCTAAATTTGAAATGCGGGGTTCCAACAGCGTCCACATGTCTTTGGCCACCCGATACTCGGTGCGATACAAAAAGGGCGTATGGCCCACGATGTATCCGATACCGGTGGATTTATCCTTGCTGGCGTTGATCAGAACCAGTTTATTGCGCAACACGGTGTCCGACAGGGTTAACTTCAATGGGGTACCCGGCTCTAAAAAGGTGGTCGTGATAATCGACGCGTTGGAATAATCAGAGATCCAGGTATCAAGCCTGCTCATAAACCAGCGCAAGGGGTCGGATTCCCGGCGACCGTCGAGAACTTTCGCTTTTTGCAGGTGGCGAAAGGTACGCGGTTCCAACAAATTGAACAGCGTAATGCCATTGCTGGCAAACATTACCAGGTCGGTTTCCATTAAGCGACGGAACATTTTCACGCGATAGGCGGCTTTACCGGTTTTCTTTTTATCGATGGTCCAGATAATGTTGCCGCTTTCAGGATCAAATTTATAGCCTTCGATAATAATTTTATGATAACTGTGTTTTTTATCTGCCAGTCCTTTGAGGTAAAAGTTGCCCAGGTGATCGACCATAACATAAAATCGGGTCGGGCCCTGATAGCAAAGCAGCACGGTACCGGGTGCCGGCTGGTCGGCAAACAGCTCACCGTGCCGCAGAAATTTAGCCCTTCCGTCAATAGCGGAATAGCCAAATCGGGGAAGAATATCATCATGCAGCCTGGGGGTTTGAGCCAGATGTTCGATCAAGCGGCAGACCACCGCACTTTGTTTGAGTGCAAAAGCCGTATCAACATGTTCAGGCGCATCAAAAGGCGTTCCCCAGCGGGCTCTGGCATCATGAGTGGTGACAAAAGTTAGCCCGAGAATGCCGCCCAACGCGGTAAGCTCCCCGCCCAGCGGCGGCTTATCGAGAAAATAGCTTTGCCAGGAGCGTTTGCGACTGGGGCGCAGACTATCTTTATACATGCCGGTATAGCCCAGCTCATTTTCAATTCGGGTGGCTCCCTGGCGCAGAACCTCATCGAGGGTGCTGTAGATAGCGGTGCGATTAATCCGGGGCCTGAACGGAAACGCCCACCCGTAATTGAACCCGCCAAAACCGTCGCCATGGCTGGATAAATGCAGCGATACGGCTGCATCCAGATCATAGGCTTTCACCTGGCTTCTGAAAGTGCGCGCATCGCCGGTCTCTCTGGCATGGCGGCGGACATCTGAAAGGATCGCCTTTTGATCACTGATGGTCTTGGGAATTAATTCCGAAAGTGCCTGGCGATCATCAGCCGTCAGGTCCGCAAAATCAGGGCTCCACATCAGGCGCCTGAGCACCAATCTTTGGTCGGTCAGTTTCTGAATCTTTTTGGTATTGGCCGGATCTTTCTGCTCCAACCGCAGACGCATCAGCTGTCGGGACACACTGTCTGATTCTGTCTTTAGACGTTGGTCGATAGCTGCTTTAATAATCCGGCGGGTCTCCTCATCCGGCGGTTCATTTGCGACCGCTGGATTGGTAGACATGTTTTTTAACAGTTTGATGGTCTTGCTCTTTTCTTTGACGAGCGCTTTAAATGTTTTTTGTAATTTCCGCAGATCTTTTGATCTGGCAGAAATGCTCCAGATCATCTCCCGCATGCCCGCAAGACTCTGGGCATGACCGCTGCTGGCAATCAGCAGCACCGATCGTTTGGGCGGATGTTCTTTTAGAAAGCGGGCCAATTCCAGGAGGGTGGCAATACCGACAGCTTCATCGGCACCCGGTGAAAGCCCCGCCACGGCAGCAGCACTGTCATAAAAGGCCTCCACCATGATCAGCCTTTCCTTGATCACAGGGTCAGTGCCGTTGACAAAGCAGTAAATATTTTCTGAGCTGACAAGTTGCCAGCGGCTCTGCGAAACCAGCCGTGCCTTGGCCGCAATTTGACCGCTGGGGGCCTTTTCAAAATCGCCGAACGCTTCTCTGGCTTGCGCCTGTGGCATCCAAAAACGCGGAAACTGAAGCGGTGAAAGTTCGAATTTTTCCTTAAATATTGATCTGGTTGAATTTCCGCGATCAATGTAAATGAGTGCTCTGGCTCCCAAATTGGCGGCGTGCAACCAATTTTTGCCCGAATCCAGTTCCATTAAAAGAATTGAATTTTTGATTTGCTTGCCATTTAATTGGGCCAGCTCGCCCCGGCCGGCATAAATCAGCGGACCGGAGAATCCGGGCGACGCAACGGTTTGAGGTGTCACGGCATTGCCGTTTAGAGGATGCAGTTCTATGGGATGCTTGCGGTTTGACAGGCTTAAGTGGCTTGTGGCATGTTGAATGACCGGTACCGAAAATCGGTAGGATCCCACATCTTTATAACCCAGCTTTTCAAATTTCTCCTTGAGATAAAGCGCTGCCGCCGCATTGCCGTCAGTTCCGGTACTGCGATCTTTTAAAGATGAAAACCGGCTGATGACGTCGCTAAATGCATTCGGCATGTTTTTTTCGGTAACCGCTCCAGTCGCGACAGAGTTAGACAGCAAACAAGCCAAAATAACTAAAGAAAACAATATGCTTATTTTCATCATATAGAAAATTTTGGATGGCAACAGTATCAGTCCGGTTCGGGTCTTCATGATCAAAGGAAAACGTACCTTATTAAGTAAGCTGATGTGCATTGTACAAACATTTTTTACCACGAAGATCACGAAGAACTTGAAGAAAAATTTTTATGACTTCTTTTTTAACCTATATAAACTTTGTGCTCTTCGTGGTTTATTTCCTGTTTGGTTACAGGTCGCCTGATAAATGCAATGGTACTGACTAATGGCGTGTGTCGATCTTTCCGATAGATATTGACAGCTCTTCGCGATCTTCGATTTTGTCAACGGCACCATCCCGTATCCAGACCACCTGATCGGAAACATTGAGCA
>Ga0265303_10000977_pt1 | contig 17142 bp, 23 predicted proteins | sample Helome_2_FD_192494 | JGI IMG/M metagenome (GOLD analysis project Ga0265303, IMG submission 192494) | Marine sediment microbial communities from subtidal zone of North Sea - Hel_20160317 (Illumina Assembly) | ecosystem: Environmental > Aquatic > Marine > Subtidal zone > Sediment ... | reverse complement strand
TTACTTCTACAATATCTTTTACACATAAAATCGATACCATTTTTAATTCTTTTAATTTTGAAACTAATTTTTCAATCTCTTTACTTGTAATTCTATGTTCACTGTGATTGATTAGTGATCCTTTAACTTTAGATTTTTTTAACAATTCTGGAATTACAAAACCTGTTGTACTTCCTACTTTGGAAACATCGATGTGTTGAGCAAGAATTGGAATGGAACTATTTGCTACTAATCCAACTAAATGCTGTGGTGGTGAAATTGCTATTTTCACTTTATATTTTTTAGAAATTTTTTCTGCAATTTTTACAAATTTTATTATTTTATCTCCTGATATCTCTTCATAGTTTTTACAATTAATTACAAACATCTTTCATTGAAATTTCCTGTATTGTATTTAATTCTTGATTAAGATTGTTTTACTTTTGATACATTCTCATATCGTTTTTTCATTGCAGATACAATTATCATCAAAGTTAATCCTGCCAAATTAGTGCCTATGATAAATACATCTGATACTATTATTCCATAAATTAGCCATAGGATTGATCCTGCGGCTATGAAGATCATCAAAAATTTTGAAACATCATTTAGTCTCTTTGTTTTGTATCCTTTGTAAATTTGCTCTACCCATCCCGTGAGAATTAATACTCCAGCTGTAATGCCTAGTATTGCCAAAAGTGTTCCATCAACTTCCATAACTCAAATCAACTCCAAAAGAATTCATCTAACCCTGTTTGCTTTGGTTTCCCTAACATTGTATCAAAATCTAAATCCATTGATGATGTGATTTGTTCCAATGTTGATTCCATAAATTCCATGTATTTTTTAGAATCAATTTCTTCTTTCTTTGCTAGTTCTACTGGTTTTACTCCTGGTTTGTTTAGAATTTTGATAAATGAAATCTTGTCTCCTTTTTTTATTTCCCTAATTGATTCTAATTGTTTTGCAGCTCGAATATGTTGGGGAATTGTTTTCACATATTCTGAAGGTGCTTTACTTAGCATTACATTGAATGTTAAATCTTCTAATGGGATTTCTTTTGCCTCTACCTTTTTTCCACAAATTGCAATTTTATCTGAAATGTCTTGCTTTGCTTTGGCAAAGTCATCCATCGTTTGAACTTTAGATAATATGTCTACTAATTCATAAAATAAATTTTTGATAAATGCTGGGGTATGTGATTTTTTACCTGTTAATCCTTTGACATCTACTTTGCCTGATTTTGTTACTCCGAGATAATTTTTCTTTCTGTTACTTAGTACACAATATCTGTATGTTTTATCAATCTCTAAATCTACACCGTGATCTTTTTTTGCCTGTTCAATCACTATTTTGATTTGTTCTGGAGTTGGTTTTTTAAGAAATAATGAATCTGTATCCCCATACAGCACCTCAACACCTGTCTCTTCACATTTTTTAATTGTCTCTAAAATCGTATGTCTTCCAATAGCTGTAGTTGCTTCTGCAACTGGTAGGAAATATAGTGGAAATATTTCAGCCCCCATTACCCCATAGCTGGCATTTAGAATCACTTTGAGTGCTTGGCTGACAACTGTGTATTGCTGTCTTTGATCATCCGTTAGTGTTTCTTTCTTTGATAAACTCTTGTAATAATTTACTCTCAAATCTCGTAATGATCCAATAATCATTGATGTTAAACCATTTTTCTTTGTACATGCCCAATGGTTTGTTCCGGGAATTGTATTTTCTTTACATTCTTCATGAGTACATCTTACTGTTTCATATGATAGATTTCGAACTTTGATGATACTTGGATATAGACTTGCAAAATCCATCACAACAACATCAAAATGAATTCCTTCTTTTGGTTCTACAACTAACCCTCCTCTGTATTTTTTATCTTTGATTACTGCATCGGACATTACTCCTTCTGATCTTCTTTGCAATTCTTCACGTTTTGGAATTAGATAATTTCTTCGTCTATGTTCATAATACAATAAACTTCGAATCCATTGTGATACTCCTAATCTTGCAATATCGTCCATTGGCAGCCTTCCAATCCTTGCAATGATTACAAGCAAATCCATGAGCAAATCTTTATTGAAACTAGTAAGTTCGTATGTTAGTAGGGCGTCATTGTAACAATAATTTGCAGTTTGGTATAGTGTTAATTCATCAAATTCTAATCCATAGTCTATCTTTTCTTTTCCTAAAAGTGCCTTTGATACACTGTTTAGAGAAAAATCAGTATATGATTGACTGAAAGCATAAATCTGAAATGATCTGTTTGAAAGAACTTTGTACAAATCTAGATGAACTCCTTCTTTGAGAGTTGCAGAATCTCTCATCATGTAAAATGGATTTTGTGAATTTTTTACTCCTAATCTTTCTGCCCTGTTGTAAAGATATGGTAAATCAAAGTCATCTCCATTGTATGTTAGAACAAATGGGAATGACTTGATTATTCCAAATGCATCCTCTATCATTTTTTTCTCATCAGATAAATCATAGAATTTTATCTTGATGTTTGGCTCTAATTCGTTTGTTCCCTCCTCTGTTCCTTCTGTTTTGAGCACAAAAATTTGATCAAACCCGTCTGAACCTTTTAGACCGATGGCGGTGACTTTTTTTTCTGCTAGTTTTGGGTCTGGAATTCTTCCAATCACTGCTTCAACTTCAATATCGACACTTAGTCTTTTTATTCTTGGAATTGGTCGATTAAGTAAATCTGCCCATTCTGAAATAAATTTTTTAAATTCTTCTGCATCTACCATGCTTTCACTATCTACTTTATCCCACAGCAAACTTTTCAATGCAAGTTTAACTTCATCAGAAATTTCTAAACTATGTGGTTCTATCTTCCCCTTTTTTACTTCATAGTATCTTCCAACTATTAATCCTCTATCGTAGAGATAATTTTCATAATATTTGATATCTGATTCCCATGTTTCAATTTGATTTTTTATGCTTTCTCCATAATTTCCTCCTATGGATAGTGGATTATCTACAATTATTTGTGATGCTTCGATTTCTGCATCTTTTAGTAAATCGTATTTTTTAACTTGTTTGATGTCTAACACATCATTTCTTTCTTGAAGAAAATCTAATTCATCTGGCGCTAATCTTGAATAACAATATGGTTTATGATTTGTTTCATCATGCCATAAAATTAATTTTTTTGATTCTGGTTCATAGAATTTTAAAACAACTGATTTTGAAATATTGTCATATGTAGCTGATACTAACATTGATGGTAACATTGAATCAATTTTCTTAGTTTCAGGTAAATCGACTTGCATTTTCTCACTCTGATTTTTCGTATTTATCGACTAGTGCTTTTGCCCATTTTGTAATTTTATCTTTGTCTAAACTAATTACTTCGACCCCTGCTTCTTTCAACAAATCATAATCTGTTTCAGGATATGCATCAAGACAAACAAATTTTCTAATCCCAATGGTTATTGCCATTTTTGTACATTCTAGGCATGGGACAAATGTTGTGTATAGAATTGCTCCTTCTATTCCTGCTTCAATTCCTAAAATCGCACAATGCATGATTGCATTAGCTTCTGCATGATTGCACAGACATCTATCTAGTGATGCTCCTGATTCGATTTTCCCCTCCATGCGAAGTTGACATCTCTTACATCCCCCTTCAAAACAATTTTTGATTCCTGGCGGGGTTCCGTTGTACCCTGTTGCTAATTGTCTGTGGTTTCTGACTATTACTGCACCTACTTGTCTGGTCATACAGTTGGAACGAAGTTTTGCCAACTCTGCTTGAAGCATAAAATACTCATCCCAATCTGGTCTGTCAAAAGAACCACTCACACGAATCCTGTCTGTTTGTTCAATATATGGATCACGCTAATTGTAATTATATCTGCGATCAAACATAGTTATTATCTGAATGGGATGAAAATTATGATATGGGATTCAAAAAAGGTATTAACAAATGTGTAGAATGTGAAAAGAAAATGAAAGAGAATCTGGATGAAACAGGTATGTGTAGTAAATGTGGTGCTGCTGAAACTCGTATTGAAAAAACAGTATACAAAGAATTAATCGACGAAGGAAGATTTCCATAATACGGGTTTCTGATGTACATATTCTACATTAATTCTAAATTTAGGCATGGATTTTTGTTAATAAGAAACGGAAAATCACATGTTAGCTAATAATTAACTATACGAAAGCATAAAATCAATAAATTAAGATCTTTCTATGTGTATGACTGATTTTGTTGATAAAAAATATGTAAAAAAAAACTCTATTGAGAAACGAGACTATCAAATCAATCTTGCAAATCAAGCTATTAAAGAAAATTGTATTGTTGTTTTACCTACGGGTCTTGGGAAAACCGCTGTTGCACTACATGTAATTTCTGAATATTTATCAAAAGGCACTGGGGGCATATTGTTTTTAGCTCCAACTAGGGTTTTGGTAAATCAACATTATGATTTTTTAAAAAATAATCTTACTCTAGATGATATCTCTTTGGTTACTGGGGAGGATCCTATTCCAAAGAGAACTAAACTTTGGAATAATAGTATTGTTTGTGCAACCCCTGAAATTGCTCGGAATGATTTTATTCGAGGTATAGTTACCCCTGAACAATTCAATCTTGTGATTTTTGATGAGGTACATAGAACCACTGGTGATTATGCATATTCTGGAATAGCAGAAAGATTTGCAAATTCTTCTGCAAGGCTTGTAGGAATGACTGCTACTTTACCTAGCGAAAAAGATAAAGCTACTGAGATTTTGACAAAACTTCGAATTTCTAGTGTAGCTGAACGTACTGAAGATAGTCCTGATGTAAAACCTTACACTCAAGAAACACATACTGAATGGGTTCACGTTGAACTCCCTCCTGAGTTAAAGGCTATCCAAAAATTATTGAAACTGGCGTTGGATGAACGATATGATATTTTGAGAAAAAATGGCATCAAATTAGCAGAACAACAATCCCTTTCTGCTCTTCTCCGAATAAGACAATTTGTATTAAACCAGAATAGACGTTCTGCAAAACCTCTCTTTACTGCAATTAGAATTCATTATGCTTTGAATATTTTGGAGGCTCACGGTGTGACTCCCTTTTTGAAATTCTGTGAACGTGCAAAAGCAAAGAAAGGTGTTGGTGTTAAAGAATTATTTGAAATTGATCCAAATTTTACACGAGCAATCCAATTGGCAAATGAAGCACAATCTAAAGGCATTGAACATTCAAAGATTCCTAAACTCAAAGAAATTATTGAATCTGTCCCTGGAAAAGCACTGATTTTTACAAGTTATCGTGACTCTGTTGATTTAATTCACAATAAACTTACTGAATTGGGAATTTCTGCTGGAATTTTAATTGGAAAAGCTGGTGATGCTGGATTGAAACAGAAAAAACAGATTGAAACTGTACAAAATTTTCGAGATGGGCTTTTTAGAGTACTTGTTGCCACACGTGTTGGAGAAGAAGGATTGGATATTGCCGAAGTTAATCAGGTAATTTTTTATGATAATGTGCCAAGCTCTGTAAGATTTATCCAAAGAAGAGGGAGAACGGGTAGAAAAGATACTGGTAAACTTGTGGTGTTAATCGCAAAAAACACTATTGATGAGACATATTATTGGATAGGAAAAAGAAAGATGACTGCAGCAAAATCAATGGGTGGAAAAATGATACAAGTGTTGGAGAAAAATCAAGAAAATGAATCTAAAAAGTCTGGACTAGATGCCTTTATCTAATTTTGATATTGATTAGTGATGTTTTCAAAAACTAATTGTTTTCTTTGAATTACTTTATTTTTCATACTGGATTCTAAATGATGTATGCTGCTTTTTTTTGCAGACAATAGATTTTCTAATCTTATATCGTATTGATTTTGAAGAAAATCTTCTACTCCTTGAAACCCTCCTTCTAATTCCATATTCTCAAATGCCTCTTTTGCTAAATTATTCATTGAATTATCTAGATATTCTAAAATCTCGTCTAGAATTCTGTCATCTAGTACCATATTTTCTCAACTTTTGTAACTGAAAAAAATGTTGTGTATTTTATTTTGGTTTTTTAGGTGTTGAAATTGATAATTATCTTCTAAACTGTACAAATTCATTCTTGAATGTTGTCAATTAGTAACAAATCAAAAGAAATGAAAGATTTAGTTCAAAAAGAGAAAAAACTTCACAAGGACATTAAAGAAGATTTTAAGAAAATTAGTCAGAAAATTAATGATGACTTTGAAAAGGTTAAAGAATCAAAATCTTCACTTTAAACTATCCTTGTCTTTTGATAATATGATACCCAAATTCTGATTTGATTGGTTCGGAAATTTCTCCAACTTGAAGTTTGAATGCTGCATCTTCGAATGGTTTTACCATCATTCCTTTTGTAAAATAACCTAGATTCCCTTCTTTTTTGCCACTGCCTGTGTCTGTTGAAAATTCTTTTGCTAAATTAGCAAATTTTTCACCATTTTTGATCTTTTCTAGAATTGTTAGTGCTTCACTTTGTTTTGCTACTAGTATATGCGAACATTTTATCTTATTGCCCATTATGATTATAAAATTATTTCATCTCTTTATTTGTTAGTATTTCTTCAAAAAATTATAAATTGGATAGATGACGATTATTTAATTAAAAACTCGTACTACACGATCACATATCTTTCATAAGTAAAATATAATTACATAACTCAAACTAGTAATACCATGTTTGTTCAAATGAGCAAACTTGTCCTTATCAATTCTAATCCATTTTATAATATATGAAAATACTTCACATTGAAGACGTTCCAGAAATTAGCGAAGTTTTTGCAGATATTTTGTCAACAAAAAATTATGATTTTGATAGTGTTTCAGACGGAAAAGCGGGATTGGAATTGGCAGTTTACAAAGATTATGATTTAATTTTACTTGACATGTGTATGCCCAATTATAGTGGTGCTGATTTTCTTTTAGACTTGAAACATAGAAGACCTACGGAATTATCCAAAGTAGTGATAGTTAGTGCCCTTGAAATGAATCCTCTACAAGAACAAGAATTATTGAATTTAGGTATTCGTTCTGTTTTAAGAAAGCCGATATCTGTTGAAAGGCTATTATCTCAAATTGAGCAAAAAATAATCTCTTAGTTTAATCCCCAACTAACCTTGTTGGCTGGAATAATTTTCAAAAATGGCGCTTCGTTTTCTTTCCAAGGATCTTTTCTTACCCATGTAAATTTTTTATAAAAAATATCATAGAGTCTTTTAAAATCTATTCCTGCTTCTATTATTTCAGTATCTCCTTGAATGCATATTGCTTTATGCCCTCCTGATTTGTAAATGTCAATTACAATCCCTGTTTTTGAATTTATTACGATGTTGTTGTACGTTCTTGTGTTATAGTCTGTTGCTACAACAATTGAATTATCTACAAATACAAATGACACTGGTTTTACATGTGGGATGTTGTCATGTGATGTAGCTATTCTTGCCTCTTCTAATTCCTTTAGAAACTTCTCTTCTTTATCGTTAAATTCAATCAACTAAAAATTCGTTCTCTTATTTCTGGAATGTGTTTGTATACTATATCTCTGATTTTTATTTGATCTTCTTCTGTTGGTATTTCTTTTTGTGCACTGAGTATTGCTCCTCCCATTCCAAGTGCCATTCCCATTACTATTCCATAGACAAACTCTTGTGGATTTTCAACTTTTAACATTTCTTTGTTTTCTTTAATTTCATTTAGATATGATGGAATTGTAGTTACTGCTCCATTGATTACTTGAATAATTAATGCCTCTAATTGATCTTCACTCATGAATATTCTCAATTTTATTTCTTAATAAATCTGCACCTAAGATTTTTAATCTCTATTTTATGAGAAATTACATGTTCACATTTTTTACTACAAATGAAGCAAATGCTGCATTACCTGATGTGATAAAGAAATTTGAATATGCTCTAGCAAAAAATACTGAAGTAAAGAAAATTGAAAAAGAATTCCAAATTAGTATCTCCACTACAAATTCCTTTGAGTCTTATGTTGACCTAAAACAAAAACTAAATTCTGCAATCACCAAATTCTATGAATCTGTAGAAATATTGGAAAATACTGGAGTAGTGGTAAAAAGTATTGAACAAGGATTACTTGATTTCCCTTCAAAACGATTTGAGGATGAAGTTTGGCTCTGTTGGAAATATGGTGAGACTGAAATTAAATTCTGGCATGAAAAAGATTCTGGTTTTATGGGTCGTAAACCCATTGAAGTAAATGATGATTCTCTAGTTTGATTATTTTAAATCATGCAAGTTTCTATTATCATTCCAAGTATTTGCTAAATGTGCACAGAATTCATCTTTACATTTAGTACTATATCCGCAACTGCATCTACTCATTGACTATCTACCTCAGTTGAATCTGTTTTTGACCAAATACTATCAAACAATAGTGCTTTGGAATAAATGATAGTTTCAGAGTTTGTCCAAATTGCTCTCATTTCTTTATTATTCCCTTCATTTTTAATAAAGAATAATACTTCGTCATCATCTTTAATCAAAAAACACAAGTTTTCTTTTACCGATGAACATAATTGTTTTATTTTGCTTTGATCGATATTTTCAAAAATATATTTTGCTTTTTTTGTAATTGGGGTTAATAATTTGTAATCTATTTCCTTCTCTTCTAATGCATCAAGAAAGTTTGCATGATAAAATTTCATAAAGTCTTTTTCTGAACCTAATATTCTGCATTCCTCTTTTGCATTTAATATCATGTCGAAAATTTTACTATTGACTTGATTTCCTCCTTGTAGCACTTTAAATTTTTCTTCTCCATCTTCTTCAATTGTTGATGTAGCACTTGGAATTTTCTCCCACATTTCTTCTAGTTCTGGTCCTGATTTTTTTAATTTGTTTAGACGCTCTGTTTCTGTACTGATTAGTAGGTTTACTGCTTTTTTAATTGGTAATGCTGTAAATTGAATTGGATGTTGGAATGATGCTTCTACAATTCCTTTGTTTTGTAGTGCTGTTAGTAAATGATATGTTTCACTTCTTGGGATGTTTACTGCCTTTGCAATGTCTGAGGCAGTTTTTGCACCAATTTTTCCTAAATAGAAAAATACCTTGCTCTGGTTTGGAGTTAATCCAAATCCTACTAATGCATCTCTAATTTCCTCATAATTTGTTTTATCTACTGGAAATGTGCCTAACTGCATTGTATTTGCAATGATTACCATAAATGGAAATGATCGATATTATGTTAAAAGACTGATCGTGCAATCGTAAACAAATGACTACAAATGACTACAAAATTATTTTTTGTGTGACTGATTCTTAATAAAATCTCACTGTATTTTCTCTTGAAATTGATTGTTTTTTAGTTATTTTTCTTAATTGAAATCACAAAAAAACTCTATCCTGCTCCTATCCATCCTTGGAAACTGATCTCGTTTTTAATTTTATGCGTAAATGATGTTTTTGGAATTAGTTTTACTCGCTTTGATGATCTTTTTCTTCTGGGTGAGTTCATTGGATTTGGTTCTTCTTCGATTTCATTTTCATCTTTTCCTGAAAGTCTATTTCTCAGCATGTAAATCCCTACCAACACTAATGCTAAAGATAAAATGTCGATAATTGTGATTGCCTCAGAAAGAAATATGCCTGAAAATAATACTCCAAAAACTGATGTTGTAGAATACAACAAAACTGTCCTAACTGTTCCAATCATCTTTAATGCCATCAAGAAAAACAAAGTTGACATTCCTGTTCCTAATACTGACATTATTACGATTCCTGGTAACTGTGATGCTTCTACATCCATTGGGATTTGAAATATTGCAATTAATGAAATGGCAACTGCTGCACAGATGAATGATAAAATCTGAGTTACTCTCTTAACATCAAATCTATCTCCCAAATATTTGCACAATGAGACGTCTATTGCATATAAAATACCTGATACGATGATGAGTAAATCACCTGTAACCATATGTCCTAGGCTGAAATTATTTTGATATAGATCGTTTCCAATTGGAATGACCATCATGCCAATGACAATCATTGAAAATGGAATGCATTCTTTAATTCGCAATCTTTCTTTGAAAACTAACATTGCGATTACTAGAGCAAAAATAATTTCACTGTTACTAAAAATTGAAGCGTTAACTGCTGTGGCCGTAGATAATCCATAAAAATATGTGATCAAGGCTAAAACTTCTGCGGTTCCTATTAATCCCATGAACATCCAATCTTTTTTTCCAAATTTGGTAATGGAATGTGTTTTCTTTGCAATGGGTGTAAAGAAAATCCCTGCTATGAAATAAATCAAAAATGCCATTACAACTGGATTAATTTCAATCATATTTTCTGAACTTTCAAGCATTGGTTTTGAGATTACATGAATAAGTGCAGATAATGCTGCCGCTAAGATAACTAGGTAATATCCGTACTTTGACTTTCCTAACGATACAATCTTAGAAATCATTCATTCCCATATTTGGTAATGAGTTATCACTTATTAGCTGGATCCCTATTTTTTTGGAAATTTATGCGTAAATCCCTCTGTTTTAGAGATCCTCCGTTTTGGCAATTTCAAACGAAAATCCTTGTTTATTGTACTCCTCATTCACTACTCTATATCCTATTTCATTGAGAATTGCATTCATTTGACCGACAATGAAATATGGCCAGTTTTTACCAAGGTCATGTTGAATGATGATTTTATTTTTACCGTTTACATTAATTTCCCTGTATTGAACATTCATGCTTAGACATCTTTTTTTGAACAAATCTAATATTGAATCTAGTTCAATGTATCCATAAACATAATTTAATGAATTTTTAAAATCAGATGTACCTGTAGTCTCTGCAATTTCTTCAATTTTATCTTTAGAAACTGAATCAGCTAATTCTATGAATGTTGATCTGAACATTGAAACCCATCCTAATTCAGAGGTAAGTTCATGCCAATTAACTTGTTTTTCTAAAAGATGATTAATCAAAGTATTGAGACTGATTTTTTGTTCTATGCATTTTTCATGAAGTTTATTGCTAAGATCTGAATCAATCCTGATTGAAACATTATCTGTTTTTTTCAAAATTTGTTTCTCTTGCAATGTCAAGGCTGAAACTCCTGATCGATACAGTTACCTTTACTCATGTTCATGATATCTTATTTCCAAATTTGGTGATATGGATTAGTATGTTATTTTCGATACTTACAACAATGTACAAATAATTACATTGAATTCAAATGTAATTTTAGAGATCTATTTTGATTTATAATTATTTACGAATAGATTTTCCTTAGTATAAAAAGAAATGTTTGTCATATTAGTTTGGGCATATTATTTATTATCTAATTGATGTTAAATCCACTAATGGAAAACGGTCTGGATAATCTATTGGTGCCATCTTTGAGAAAATCTATTGAGGAAAATCTTGGTAAAGAAACTCTAAACAAAATTGAACAAAGACTAATGGAGCGTCATGGATTGGGATTAGTTCAGGCAATAAAAAATTTCAATAAATTTGATAGTGTGTTGAGAGAATTCTTTGGTGCTGGTGCAGATGGTTTGGAACAAAAGTTCCTACAAAAAATTGTCAGTATAGAAAAAACAAAACAAACAGAATCAAATTGGATTCAAATGAAAGATCCAGAATTGTCAAAAATATTCTTAGAATCTTTTGCAGACCAAGACAAGAAGGCAATTCTTGGTGCAGTTATGGATGATCCATTGATTATTGCAAAAATTTTAGAATCTTGTAAAATACCTCAAACATCTGGTTATAGAAAAATCAATTTCTTAATCAACAACGGTTTACTTGTGGCAAATGGTTTTGAATTGGCACATGATGGTAAAAAAGTTAAGAAATATGAAACCATTTTTGATAATGTTAAAGTCGATATTGTTAAAAATGAGATAGATGTTAAAGTACAATTAAAGAAATCACTTCTATCTGAAAGTTCAATCTTGCAAACTGTTCAAATCGTTTGTTAAAATCGAATACATCTTATTGTTATATTCTAGGATTAATTCATTTCAATTTGTTCAAGTAGATCTATTCTATTGATCTCTAGCTATATGTTTATCAATTATTGAGAAAATAACAGAGTATGAACGATGACACTCCTCAAGTTGTTGCAGAAAAATTGGGCAGTCCAATTAATTTTAAGATCGTTGGAGTCATTGCAGGAATTGTACTTGGATTTCATTTCTTGGTAAATTATCTTGGTGAATCTGATGTGTATGTATCATCTTCTGACGCGTTAGTGAGTGGATTCTCCTTGATTATTCCCCTGTCTGTATCCATTTTTGCATTTTCAACATCTCGAAGATATTCTGGTGCTTTGGTTTATTCAAAAGCATACGTTATGCTTGGTGTTGCATTTTTGCTAATGTTTTTTGCAGAGGTAACTTACATCATATATGATCTCGTATTAGATTTAGATCCATACCCTTCTATTGCTGATGTTTTCTTTTTCCTATTTTATCCTCTGATAATTGCTTATTTGATCATTAATCTTAGATTCTTTGCCCCAAAAATTTCGAAAAGTGGTCTTGCATTGACTATTGGCATGCCGATAATTGCTACGATTAGTTATCTTTACCTTATCATTTCTCCATATTTTACTGAGACTGCATTATCCGAGTTTGGTATTTTTGAAATAATCGAAGATTTTGGAAGTTTTGATTTCTACTATGGAATGATATTCATTGCCGCTGCATCTGTAACTTTGGGTCTTGCAATTCACACTGCAACAATTTTCCGGGGAGGTCTAATTGGAACTGCTTGGTTAATCCTGGTAGTTGGAATTATTTTGAATCTTGTTGGAGATACTTGGTATTATTACAGTGAAGTTACAACAGGTTATGCATTGACAGATCCTGTGAATCTTTGTTGGTATTCTGCATATTTGTTGATTCTTTATGCATTGTACAAGCACAAAGCAGCCCTTTAATTCTACTAAAAAGATAATTTCTAATACTAATCGCTAATTTCATTTTATTACATGCTTAACAAAAAAATTGAAAAACGCAATACTTCTAACATTAACAATATCGGATTATTTGCAAGAGTGACAATTTTCAAAGATGAAGAAATTTGGCATCCAACTGACAATTTGTTTAAGACCATAACTATGGATGAATTCGAATTATTATCTCCTGTAGAACGTAAGGATTGGATTGATCATTGTTATCAAATTGATGATTATCTGCAAATGGATATTGATGATACTCGATTGATGAATCACAGCTGTGAGCCAAATACTAAGGATTATCCTGATCGAGATCCTACAATGATTGTGGCATCTAGATTAATTGAAAAAGATGAAGAAATAACCTGGAATTATTTACCGTTTATGAATCCATTCCAAGAGTTTGAATGTAATTGTGGAAGTAAAAATTGTGTTGGGATTGTTAAAAAAAACGCAGTTGCAAAAAATAAACAATAATTTTTTTAAATTTTGAAATAACTCTTAGATATTTGATTATGAATACTACAATATACTGGCTGGATTGTACTCGCCTTGATCTTGCAATCTGCTTAATCTTTTGATTACAAATCTTGCAGTTTCTCTAACATCTATGCTTGGATCTACTTCTGCATCTCTGATTAGATCTATTGCTTCAAAAGCACGCATTAGTCCTAATGATTCTATTGCTTCATGTTTTGTTAGAATACTTTTGTCATTAAGGGCGGACTCTACAAGTATTGGAATTTTACTTCTCATGTTTCTACCTGCAATTTGATAACAAGCTTCATGTTTTACCACGCCGTTGTCGTCATTTTTTAATACCCACTCCATCAAATCTGCTGCTTTGATAAACATTGGATCTTCTGAACTTTTATTTTCAGCAACTTCACCTACTAGCCATACTGCATCCCAACGTTTTGACTCATCACTGTCATTTTTTAAAATATGTTCACATGTGAGTAGTCTGTCTTCTTCTGATAATTCCCTTAGTTTGTTTTCATCATAGATTTCTATTGCCATTTCCAATTTTGGGAATTGATACCTTTTAACGATTTCGGATTTACTAGGCTCATTTTTTATGAAACTCTTACTATTGGATAGTTTTTGATTTTTTGATATATTGTTTAACATCTAGGGTTTTGAGTGGTTTTGATGAATCCCATAGGAATGAGCATAATGTAAAAATATTCTCTACCATTTCAGATGAATTTGTACATAGTGAAAAGTCTGCATCTGCTGTAGCATTTTGAGATGATGCTGCTGAATCTGACATTATCATTTTTTTATTTATTTGAACCACCATTCTTCCTTTAGATGGTAATTTACCAATTTTTGTTTCAGTGGCATTGAATCTTTTTACAAATGGTGCTAATTTTGGATCATTCATATCTACAAGTAATCTGACTTTACCTCCGTTTTTTTCACAAATGCTAATTTTTTCAGGAATTGTACTGTGATACATTCGTGAAACATCATCTAATGTTGTTGCAATGTATGTAATCCCAGTTGAATTTTCAATTAAATGTGCAATGTCTGCATAGATATTTTGACGACCTTGAACTACTCTAAATGTTGGAACTGTACTGGTTTGATTAGTTGTAATTTCACTATTAATTTTATCCATAATTGCCTCTCCTGATTTTTTAATTTTATTTACCTCATCTTCTTTTTTCCCCAAAGCAATTTTTAATGCATCATGAGGATCTGCTGCAATACATAATTTGGGACTAGATAGAGTTGTTGAAATAATATTCCTACTTACTAGCTTGTCTACGGTTCTGTACATTCTTGCTCTGTCGATGTCTAGTTCTTTTGCCAGTGCACTTGCAGTAATTGGCCCTGCTCTAAGTAAGTTAAGATAAACTTTAGCTTCTAAATCATCGAGATCTAGTATTTCTTCTAGTTCAGTTGCAATTCCTGTTACGTTTTCTTGATATGACATCATTATTCTCTCATCCTCTTAACCACAGGCTCATTTTGTGTGATGGCATTTAGTATTTTCGTATGATTCCTATGTCTTTCACAATATGTTATTTCCATTTTTGGTACTTTCTAAAAGATAGATGTGAACTAAAGGATCAGCATGTTAGATCAATTAATAACAAAAAAGATGATGTCTTTTTTTATAATTACAATTTATCATGTTATTATTTTACTATGTTATGATTTATTTTATCTTAAAATGGACAATTAATTGAAAAAATGTCTTGATTACTACTTACATTGGAATGTTAAATGCAATTACGGCAATTACAATCATTGCAACTACATGCTTTGTGCCTGCAACATATGATCCGGCACCAATCTTTCCCGCCGCAAGCCCTCCAAACAATGCCTCGATAATTGCCATGTTAAATAATGCTGATTCTAATTTCTCAATTTCCATACTTGCAAGAGATCCAAACAACCCTTCAGTTCCACTTCCAGATGCAAGCAATCCCTCTTGAACTTTTTCAATTTCTGTAAAAAAGCTGGTAGTAAGTAGAACTGCAACTGCTAAAAATACTCCAAATGATATGTAAATTGTATATGTGTATGGGGCAAGTGCTGACTTTCTACTTTTCTCAATGTTTTGCATTTCTGATACGTGTTTTTGAATCATTTCTAAATTTTCTGATACATCTCCTCCAATCTTCATTGCCATTTCTAACAATACTGTAACTCGTCTTGCCACTCTAGTTCCTGTTCTTTCTGCAAAATTCTCAAAAGCATCCTCAATTGGAGTTCCCCAACTAATGTTTGCTCTAAGATTTTTTAATTCTGGAGTTAATGCTCCGAGATTTCTTTCACCTGCTTGTTCTATGGCTTTGATCAAGTTGGCTCCACTTTGAACTGAACTTAACAATGCAAGTAAAAATACGGGCAAATTTCTATCAATGTTATCTTTTCTTTGAACTTCTTTTAACTGGTGTATGGTCAATGGAATAATTCCTACCATTATACCAAAGATTAATCCCACATCTCTGATAGTAGTGGAATCTGAATATTCTGAAAAATAAAAACTCATTGAAAGAACACTGATTGAACCAATCAATGAAAACATTATCGTTTTTAGAATATTGTTATTTAGGATTGACTCTGATGGCTCTAAAGATCTAAACTTTCCCTTTGGTTGTTTTTTATTTTCTTTTCTTTTCACTACTTCCATATCTATTACCTCTTTGGCACCATTGTATCCATCATTACAAGCATCAGTACTCCACTAAGTGGAATTACTGCAAAGGTTAGAATGTTCATTAATGTCAATAAATCAAATCCTGCAAGACTTGGACTCATGATTCCCATGATTGATAGCATGATTACTGCAAGTAATGGAAATACAATTAGTAAAATTGTATAAATTTCTGCAACACTACCTAGTGATTCTGTAGTTTTTTGCATTAACATTTTCTTTTCTTCTAACTGCACTTTTGCAGTTGCGTTAAAGTATTCTTTAAGATCTCCTCCTGATTGAACTGTAACGATAGCTCCTTCTAATAATTCTGAATATGGTCCAGGTGGAGTTCTGTGAACCAAATCTTTTATGGCACTAATCAAATCCATTCCTAAAATATCGATATTTCTTACGATGAATCTGGCATCTTTTACAATGTCCTCATCTGTATCTTCTTTAGCAATTGCTTTGAAAATCCCTTCCAATGTGAGGCCACTAGTTGCTAAAGTTGACATGTATCCGATAAAATGTGGAATTTCTTCAATGAGTTTTGCTGATCTATTTTTTACTCTAATTGCTGGAATTATATGTAATATTCCAAATGTCATTCCAAACAACATCAAACCGCTTAAGAGTGGGAGAATCATTCCCATACTAGCTGGTTGAATGTTGATAAATTGAGATGCAATAACTCCCATAACTATGCCGCAAATCCCTGCAATCATGCTGAAGAATACCATGCTTGAAACATAGACTTCAAATGGAATTGGCATCATTGCTTGTTTAATTGATTTCTCTAACGATGATAATTTTGGATGCAGAAATTTAACATGATCATTTAACAGCTTATAGCTATAGATGTGCAGTTGACCTACTGATTCTTCTTGAACTTTCTTTTTTTGTTTGCTTCCAGCTAATTTCAAATCTGTACCTCCAATCTCTTTCTTTCATAATATCTCTCAGGATCTGCATAATACTCCATAACATTTGCAGAAACTTCTTTGTGATCACGAATGTCATTTTTTACCATCCATTCCAATGCTAATCTTCTTTTAGTTAATTCATAGTTG
>Ga0265303_10000976_pt1 | contig 17146 bp, 15 predicted proteins | sample Helome_2_FD_192494 | JGI IMG/M metagenome (GOLD analysis project Ga0265303, IMG submission 192494) | Marine sediment microbial communities from subtidal zone of North Sea - Hel_20160317 (Illumina Assembly) | ecosystem: Environmental > Aquatic > Marine > Subtidal zone > Sediment ... | reverse complement strand
GAATGCATCTCTTATAGTGGTTTGCCAGCTCAAACGCCCTTCTTCCACTAAAATTGCTGCTGTGTTGGCTGTAAATGCTTTTGTACATGAGCCAATCATAAACTTATCATTTACTGTCAACCAATTTATCCGTACCAGATTCTCGGATACCCACAGCAGCAGCTGCATGAAGTTTGCTATCAATTATGATGGCTGCGGCCAATCCGGGTAATCTTTCCTCGAGCCGGATAGAATTGAGCAATTCAGCAAAATCAGCATCACCAGATTCCTGCGTGACAGGTGCAGGAATGGCATTATAAGGTGGTGATGTTTCGCATGCCAACAAAAATCCAATACACACAAATCCCAAAAGAATCGAGGCTAATCGTCTATTAGTATGCATGCCCACAAGGATGTTCTCCATAGTATATTTACCGGGAACTGGGTTGCAGATTCATTGAAAATATCACCAGAACAGGAAACCTGTGGTATCATGCGATAGGTATTTAAATTTTATTTCTTTGTTCTCCAAATTGCTATAGAGGAGGTTATCAAAACCACCGAAAGAACTGTGCCTACTATAATAGCTGGAAATATCTGGTCTGCTGATTCGCTTAAAAATTTATGAGGGCCAAATGATATTAGACCAAGCAATCCTACCATTATCGAGGTGGTGTATCCTATCTTATTGCGCCACCAAACAAGTGGAATCGATACAACGGCCAAGCTGAGGCTGGCTGCAATAAAGGGGCCCACTCTGGCTGGGGGATGAGGTTGGACTTGGGCCCAAAGAGAGCCCAACAATACGGCTTTGAGCAAAATTAGCCCTGCCAACGAACTAATCGCGATTTGAATGCTCCAACTGGGCTTCTCCATAGTTTATTTCCCTAAATTTATTTTTAAAAGCATAAAATTATCATTAGTGTCCGGTTAACTTTCAAATAATTTCAGTTGGATATGTGAGCTAGTAATTTTATTTTTGTAATCTGTATCTGTGAGCACCTGTAAAATAGGCTTTTTCTCAAAAAGAGTTAAACTAAAAATCTGTAAAATTGTGTAAAGGCTCAATTCAATTCGTAAGCGTTTTTTAACAATTGCTACAAGAACATAAACAGAAATTGCAATCCAAATTTGAGTCTTCACAGCATTTTCTGAGGTTCCATAGAAAGCTTTGATCCGCAGGTGCTGTTTGATCCATTTGAAGAACAACTCAATCTGCCAGCGACAACGATAAAGTTCGGCCACAGTTAAGGCTGGCAAAGTGAAGTGGTTGGTTAAAAAAACCAAGTTCTTCTTTTGCTGATCATCGAAGTATTTTATCCGTCGAAGTTTTGCCGGATATGCCTTTTGGGTGTAAAACCCTGCAGGAATTACGATTTGATCGCATCGTAATCCGCAGGATTTGTCAACCGGTAAAGAGTAAAGTCGACGAAGTCTGGTATTCGCCTTGGAGCGAATAACAAAGAAAGCGGGAGTTTGGTTGAGCATAAAAAGTCGCTCAAAGTCCAAATACCCACGGTCCATGATGTAAATAGCACCGATTTCGGCAATTAGACGATCAAGAATATTTAGTTCATGGACTTTGCCGTCAGTAATCGAAACGACCGTTGGTATAGCTCCACGAAGATCTAGTAATGTGTGTAATTTGACGGCACCCTTGGATTTGCGAAATTTCGCCCACGGAAACACTGATAGGCATAAATCAATAATGGTAGCATCCAGGGCATAAACGGTTTCATCAAGCTGAAGACCAAAGTCTTCATCGGCATATAGCTTTCTGGCATGGCGGATGAGTATTTGGGCAAAATCACGGTAAATGCGCCAATCTCTTTTCTCATTTGCATCTGCTAAGGTGCTGCGCGAGATCTTGCCGCGAATGCCCATGTGGTAGAGTTTATCTTTCATTGCCCGCAAACAGCATTCGATGTCGCGTAAGCTGTCGCGGTATGTCAACTGGGCAAAAGCCATGCACAGAAACTGATCAGAACATGTAAAAGAGCGAATGCGGTGGTTGCCTTGATGTCGGGCAACACATCGGCGAAACTGACGTTTTGGTAAAAAATCTAAAACCTGAGCGAAAATGGTGTTTCCCTGATTCATCTGCCAACTCCTTTCGCACCTGTTGAATGTGTGCGAAAGTAGTATCGCTCAGGGGATTAAATTTCAAATCGCGGACACCTGGTTTTGATAAATATTTATATTTATTTTAAGATCTTATATCAACTTAAATAAACTTTAACCGGACACTACTGTAAAATTATATATTAGATAGTTTTCAACATAGGTACAAAAAAATTGAGCTAATGCTGAAAATGAAAAAAAACTATGCTCAGCTCTAATAGAGACTTGGATTATCTTGCCAATATTCCATGCCGCATCTACCTGTGATACATTGAGATAAACCCAACTATCAAATTTTCGCAAAATATTACAGGTATGAAACAGATATATGCACCGTATCGCATTTTGAAATTTACTGTCAAATCAAAGGCCCGAAAAATGCGGCTTTAAGAAAATCAAAAAGGCGAATCCATCGGCTCGGATTCACCCGTCTGAGTTGTGATACCAAACGGGTATCACAAGAATTTTGGCCTTCTGATAGTTGCACTTTGTTGGAGGTATCAACAGTTTTGAAATTTTAAATATCAATACTCCAGTCCAGATTATTTTTGGGCGCCATGTTTGATAAGCAATTCCATAATCGCTTTATTGCTACCATAATTTTCAGCCCGATACAGAGGAGTATGGTTAGTTTTGTTAACAGCATTTAAATTGGCGCCTTTTGCGATCAGAATTTCAGTAATTTCTACTGAGCCATATTCAGCAGCCAAATGTAGAGGTGTAGCGCCAAAGTCGTCAACGGCATTCACATTAGCCCCATTCGCAATCAGAACATTTACCATTTCCTTATGACCTCCGTAAAGTTTCGCAGCCCGGTGCAAGGGAGTATACCCTTCTGTGCAATTAACATTTACATTGGCACCTTTTAAGATGAGAAATTCCACGACATCTTTATTTCCCCGATCTACGGCATTATATAGCGGAGTCGCCCTAGACGAGTCCCTAACTTCTATATTTGCACCTTCATCAATTAAACGCTTTACTTCATCTAAGTTTCCTTCTTTGGCAGCGTCATTTAATGGTTCGGCACTTGTAAAAGCGCTTATTGTAAAAATCATCACATTTATAACCAATACAATCAGTTTCCAATGCTTAACTAAATTAAACATAACACACCTCCTTGTTTTTTCTTTTGGGCAAAATCTAGGGGATACCAGTTTCGATCTCAGCGGAAAAATAATTTTAAAGTTGAGAACCGATTCAACGATGAGTAGGAATAGTCGGCGAGAATTTAATAGAACTAAGAATGAAGGTGAAATTGAGCTTCAGATGAGCACAATGTTAATTTTTAAATATTATGGGCACTATGTGATGTCAACAAATTTCAATTACCGATACATTGAGATAATCGGTAAAATCGCTAAATTTCAGATATGTTATGGCTATATCAGGTTTTTTAAAATATTCATATTGCCGATTAGTTGGAGATATTGCCGCTTTTGGAACCGTAAAAAAGTACGATTAAAATCTGAGTTCTTTCCATGGCAAACCTGAGGCTTCAAAGGTTAGCAAACGATCAGAGGTGCGAACTGTTGCTTTACTATATGTCAGTTTTATTTCCTCTATGGTTTCTCCACCTCGGAGGAAAATTTCAGTAAAAGCCGAAGATTCTGCTGCTAAACCAAATGCTCGACTGGATGTTATCACCACAGCAACATATCTTTCCACTTCCGCTGCAAGTAGCTCATCCTGAATTGGAAGTAGAGTTTCAATAAAACGGTTGGAGGTTGCATCAAATCCGACAGCACGATCTTTGGTTACCAGCAAAGCAATATACTCCGATAAGGACGCAACTCCTTTTCCTGATTCGTCTAACCTCAAAGGCAATGCCTGCCAAGAATTTAATGAAGTGGATATTACGAAAAAATGTAGATCAGTCAAAAATGCACCTAAATAACCTTTTGAACCGCTCCATAGCACCTTCTCATTTGGTCGAAGATCAAAGGTAATAGTCTTTCTCCCCTCGAGAATAGCGATAATTTTACCTTTCGATTCTGCAATATCAATTAAATCTTCAATATCTTCTTGGGCATAGGAGGATATGGCGGATGCAAAAACAGACAAGCAAATTACACTAATAAGAAATTTTCGACATCGAAACATTGCTCTTCTCCAGAAACAGTTAATTATTATTAGGCACATAACCAGATTAATACCATCTTTATATATCCTGTTAATTTAAATTAACCAAAAGTGAATGTATATTGAGAATACTGCAAAATCGGCTAAACCTGGGATACATTTACCTATCACAGGTTTTTAAGGCCATTAAATTTTATTTTTTAGATAGGGTAAGTCCCGAAAATGTATTCATCGTATTCGGTCGGAGATTCCAAGAACTGTTCCAACTGCGCCTCATTCGCTCTTCTCTCTTTATTTTCTTTCCAGGCTAGCCAATTTTCCATGCTCTGCCATGTGGAGATCACGAGTAGACCGTGGGGATTTTGATAGCTCATCAAAGTTTCCCCTTTGATATAGCCCCTCTGACTCGTAGCATTGGCACGATGCTTGTTGAGCAGGGCAAAAACGTCTTTCGCCTTACCCTCTTTTATATGTCTCTTAATCAGAACCTTTACCATTTTGACCTCCTTTCGTTATATTGTACGAATGTCCTTTCTTTTTACATTTCCACCAGACGTTTCTATTGGAACTAATAATTACATCTTATGAGGTCAATATTCCTTTTTTTGTTGAATGCCAATTTTTTTAGCTATGTGGGGATTAATTGCCTGAAGATTACAGGTTTGGGTTGCCTTTCTTGACATAATTAATGAAATACATCCGAAATAATGAAGAAATCAATCTCTGCATTCAGCAACAAGTGATAGCTAACCAGCTTACCACCAGGTGCCTCTATTAATTTCCCTACAGGTTCGGCCCGGTTTTGAGGCTCTGCGATAAGCCCTTTAATGCCCTCTTGCGATATTTTCCCGTAAGTAGCCCAAAGCATATGGTCCTCCTTTCTTTTAGATGGTTTTTAATGGCACCCAGTTTTTAAAATCTAAGACATAAAAACTCAGCATATTGATTATTCAAAGGAGCGTGAAAATCAAGCGATAAATCGGATGTGATCCTGGAAATGGAAAACCGCTTCTGGTCAGGTGGAATGGGAAGTTCAAAAATGATTTATATGCATCTATACCCAAATCGATGGGCTTTTTCAATCAAAATTATGGATTCTTTCAGGTGGTGATTTATTGAGAATAACAAAGGTTCGGCCATTGTTGTGATATCATCTGAGACAGAATTAAATTTGGTGAACTTTGTATGCCAAGTTTTACCATAAATTCAACCCTGTCAAAATTACATGTTTCAAAGTGATATCAAAAGCGCTTTTAAACAATGTTAAGGTATGGCCCTATACGGGGAAAAATACCGAGCTTCAATCGTGCTAATGAGTTTGCAGATTAGCCAGGGCAAATCCACACTTTTTTGAGCTATAATTTCTTGTGGACTTCGTGATGATCATATAAATTTATTGGATACCCGGATGAAATATGAAATTTTGGAGTATTGCAGATTTGTATCTTCGCGGTGAGACAATCGGTGATTTCCAAGACCTGTGCTATAGCACTATCACCATTTGCAACAATTATGTGATTACGGACGTATTAATGCAAATCACCGACATAGCCGGATAAAGGCATTAACCGCTCCGAAGGCAGTGGCGATGGCAAGGCCGGCACCGCATTTCACACGTTTCCAGTCATTGTGGGCCAGGATGGAGCCGGCGGCAAAAAGCGATTCAAAGGCCGGGCCACCCGAATCAGCCAGGGGACGAAACGCATCATCAATTGCCAGGCCGGCCTGGTTGATTAAATGTCCCCGGGAGTCTAAAAAATCCCGGTGATGCCACTCGGCCCTGCTGTCGGGCTGGTAAACCGGCAAATCAAAGATGGTTTCGCGAATACGGGTCCGGTCGGCATGCAAACCGCCTCCGATAAAGCGACCGCTGGCCAGTATAACACCCCGGGAGTCAACGATGTGCTCGACATCATCCCGGCCGATTTGGGTTTCAAAATGGCCAGCTGCCGTTTGTCGCACCTGTAAAGCCCGGGTTAAAGAAAAGTATTGAACGCCTTTTAAGCGCAGCCCCCGTTCAAACGCTTCCTTAAGGCGCAATCCGGGAACCGAGGGGGGAATAGTGGGGATTTCAAAGATCGGGATACCAACCAACTCTTCAAGGTGGGAGATGACCTCATGGGTTTGATACAGCCCCAAAATAGCCGGCAGCCCCACGATGCTGGATTCTTTTACAAGGGGCTGCACGACCCCTGCCAGCTTCTCCCGATTGTGTGGCAGAAGCAATGCATTGGCCATATGTTCCGTGTACATTTCATTCAAATGATCGCTATCCGGAAATGAGATCCGGGCCGAACGTAAATGTGACCATTCATTTTCAAAGGCGGCCACAATTTGGCGGCCGCTGAATCCCTTTAAGCCCCGGATATCAACAATCAGACAGTCCGATTTTTGTTTCAGCGCCCTGACCCCCTTCCACATGGTATGCGGGACAGCATATGTGGTTTTTATCGTACCCAGCGAAGTCAGTACGCCGGTATTACGATCGATGTTTCGGTGATAGGTAAGACCGGTTTCCTCTAAAAAAGCCAGGATTTCATCAAAAGCAGCTTTGATGTCCTCTTTTTTTAACCGCGCATAGGGGTGATGGGGTATGTCCCGTACCAGGGCATCTATCGCGGCCCAGGGATCGCTCCAGAGCCGCTTTTCACTGACCGGGTGCACGCCGAGCAGGTCCAGCAAACCGCTGGCAAAAATAATTTCTCCGGTATGCCCCATCTGCACGACAGACAGGCCTCTGGCGGCAGCAAAAAGGGCAGCAGCCATTCCGGCCAGGCCGCTGCCGATCACACAGATATCACACTCAATGCGTTTCGGTTCGCTCATCGATGGGGTATTTCCTTCCAAAAAAAGTTCCGCCGTTGGCGGTTCAGGTGTCAGGTGTCAGGGCCCTGCTTGTCACATCGTAACCTGAAATATCTCTGAAATCGCTTTTAGCTCATAACCTTCTATGCCAACGATAGGCCCTTCGGGCCAAAGACTGACACCTGAACACTGAAACCTGACACCTGCTTTTAGCTGACACCTGACACCCGAAACCTGAAACCTCGAGTTGATCTACAACTCGAGCCCAAACAACCCGCAATACAGGGCTTCCAGGAGTTCTGATTGCACCAGCTGTTTATCCCACAGTGTCGGGTATTGCCCATGCCAGCGTTTGCCGAGGAATTCCCTGAGGCCTGCCAGACACTGATCGAACGTCAGCTCACCCTGATCAAACAAATAGGCGGTCACGCGCACACCGCAAAATGTACCCTGGCAGGCACCTTTACCGATTCGGCTGCGCAGGGAGATCGCCTTAAGATCCGGTTGACCGTCCTGCTTGCGAATAGCGTCAACAATGGAATCCACTACGCTTTTTGGCACCATTTCGCATTCGCAAAGCAAAATGTCTTCCGGCTCATGTTTTTGCATCCACAATTTGGGTGCCAATCCGGGTTGGGTCCATTTACCGGGCTGCGTTTCCGGCAGCGGTTCTGTTCTCGTAAGACAGGGTTTGGAAACACCCAGGTGGCCACATACCAGATCGGCTGTTTTTTCCGCCATTAGGCGGTAAGTGGTCAGCTTGCCACCGGAAATGCTGACAAAGTTCTCAAGGCCGTCCTCCGTATGATCGATCAGGGCAAAGCTGCGGCTGACATTACGGTCGTCGGAGGCGGTGCGCGATCCGACCAGCGGTCTCACGCCGGCGTAGGCGCGAATGAATCGGGCGTTTTCCAGGGCCGGGATCATTTTGACAGCTTCACCCACCATGGCGTCCACCTCTTCAACGGTGGGATAAACCTGGTTCAAATTTTCGATGCGAATGGACGTGGTCCCGAGAATGGACACCGTGCCGCCGGGCACCAGGATGTCCGCATTGGCTGAAGCGCGCAGGCGGTTCACCACCCGATCCGTGATCCTGTTGTGGGTGACCAAAAGACTGCCTTTCGAACAGATAATGTCAATCTTCACGCCGGCCAGGGCGGCAACTTCACCGGCCCAGGCACCGCTGGCGTTAACCACCTGATTTGCATCGATAATGATTTTTTCACCGGTGACAGTGTCCTGCAGATGCGTGGCCTGGATTTTGTTGTTTTTTTTCTCAAACCCGATAACTTTCGTAAATCGCAGCAGGGTGCAGCCCAGTTCTTGCGCCTGGGCGATATTTTCCAGGGATAGTTTAAACGGATCAATCGAGGCATCGTTCACTGCATAAGCTGCAATTAATTTATCGGAAAGGACCGGCTCGAGTTCGCGGGCCTCCTTGAGATCCAATTCTTTCACGGGAATGCCGCATTCGGAACACAAATGCGGAAACTCAGCTACATACTTTTCATCATCGCCTTCCACCGCTACGAACAAACCACCGGCGTCGTCAATACACTGCGGCGCCATCTGTTTTAAAAGCGCTCCTTCCTCGCGGCATTCTATGGCGCTGCCCTGATCAGATGAGACATAACGGGCACCGCTGTGCAGCAGGCCATGGTTGGCACCGGACGTCCCGGCATTAATGTCACCCTGTTCCACAAGGATGCATCGGACACCCCGCAACGCTAAATCCCGGGCGATGCCTGTGCCAGTGGCCCCGCCGCCAATAATGAGCACTTGTGTTTTCAGTTCTGGGCTCCTTGATGAAATATTCAGTTGAAACCTACGTCAAATTAAGTTTAAAAGGTGATGCTTAACACAATCAAGTGGCATTTTTCCACACAAATATTTTAGACTCCAGCATATTGATCTATCTCGACCAAAATTTGACTTGAAAAAATTTCTAAACGGTGCTAGCTAAATTAATCTCGATATGGGTTTTTTCAACCGTTGCAACTGAATATCGAATCCGGGCTGAATCGTTTCAAAAAGGAGATGTTTTTTGGGGCTAACACTGCAGAACGTTGACAAGCTCGTGGGCCGCGAGATCCATCTCAAAGATATCAACCTCGAGTTTGAGCCGGGCTCCCGCAATGTCCTTTTGGGCCACACCCTTGCCGGTAAAACATCCCTGCTGCGGATTATGGCCGGCATCGATCGTCCCACTCATGGAAAAATTCTGATCGATGGTCAAGATGTCACCGGTGTATCGGTGCGCAAACGCAGTGTGGCCATGGTCTATCAACAATTCATCAATTATCCCTCTCTGACCGTTTATAAAAACATCGCCTCCCCGCTTAAAGTCAGCGGTGCGCCTAAAGCCGAAATCGACCGGCGTGTTCGCGAAACTGCAGAAATGCTGCACATTGAAGACTTGCTCGATCGTCTGCCGGCCGAGCTCAGCGGAGGCCAGCAGCAGCGTATCGCAATCGCGCGCGCCCTGGTAAAAGACGCGCAATTGCTCCTGCTCGATGAGCCCCTTGTCAATCTGGATTACAAGCTGCGCGAAGAATTGCGCTCAGAACTTCAAGAAATATTCCAGCGACGCAAAGCTATCGTTATTTATACAACAACCGAACCGGCCGAAGCATTGATGTTGGGTGGCAAAGTTGTGGTCATTGACGAAGGCCGGGTATTACAAACCGGCCTCACCCCCGAGGTTTACCATAATCCTAAAACCATACGGGTGGCTGAGGTATTCAGTGACCCGCCGATTAACTATCTCGAGGGAATCGTTCAAGATGGTACGGCCATATTGGGACGCGATATTGTGATCCCCTTAAAGTGGCACATGAACGCGCTGTCTCCCGGAAAATACATATTCGGGGTGCGCTCCAATCATCTGTTCTTAACGAGTCACAACGAAGACGATGCTGAGTTTCGGGCGTCCGTAGAATTGGCAGAGATTAACGGATCTGAGACCTTAATTCATATCAAACACGACACCACTAAGCTGGTCGTTCTTGAAGAAGGTATTCACTCACGGCGAATCGGTTCGGAAGTATTGATTTACGTCAATCCGTGTTGTTTTTTTGTCTACGATGAAGCGGGGGCTCTGGTGGCATCACCCTCACGAAGCACCATCGAAGGCCGGCTTAAACCGGCTTAAGCAGGAGACGTCAATGGCGCAGATCGCGTTAAAAGAAATTGCCCACAGCTATATTGCCAACCCAAAAGATGAATCCGATTATGCGCTCAAACGCATTCACAGCGAATGGGAAGACGGCGGCGCATATGCATTACTCGGTCCTTCCGGATGTGGCAAAACCACCCTGCTCAATGTTATTTCCGGTTTGTTGACACCCAGCCAAGGCCGGGTTTTGTATGACGGGAATGATGTCACCGGTCTGCCCCCGGAAAAGCGCAATATTGCCCAGGTATTTCAGTTTCCCGTATTGTACGACACGATGTCGGTTTTTAATAACCTGGCATTTCCGTTGCGCAATCGAGGCATTCAAGAAAGCGAAGTTAAAAAACGTGTCCTGGAAGTCGCAGAAATCCTCGAACTGACACCTTTTCTTAAAAAGAGAGCCGCCGGACTGACGGCCGATGCCAAACAGAAAATATCGTTGGGAAGGGGTTTGGTCAGAAGCGACGTGGCCGCCATTCTATTTGACGAGCCGCTAACGGTGATCGATCCGCATCTGAAATGGCACCTCAGACGTAAACTCAAGGAAGTCCACGACCAGTTAAAATTGACCCTGATTTACGTGACCCACGATCAGGTGGAGGCCCTGACGTTTGCCGATCAGGTCATGGTCATGTACGAAGGTGAACTGGTTCAGAGCGGAACGCCCCAGGAGCTTTATGAAAGCCCCCAGCATAAATTTGTCGGCTTCTTCATCGGCAGTCCCGGGATGAATTTTTTAGCATGCACGCTTGAGGGCAATACCGCACGGGTTGATGGTGCCGGCATCATGCTGGATGACGAAGTGGCGGCTTTGGGACAAAAAGCGCAGGGAAAACTGGAGCTTGGCATTCGCCCGATGTTCCTGGAGGTGCACGCACAATCCGTTGAAGGCAGTATACCGGCGAGGGTTAAAGCCGTGGCGGATCAGGGCAGTTTCAAGATCCTTACCATAGACCTGGCCGGCCATACTTTACGCGCCAGGCTGACCGAAGGCCAGGCCGTGCCGCAAAATGAAGCATGGCTTCGATTTCCAACCCGGTGGACCAAACTGTTTGCCGGTGGGCGCCTGGTGAGCCCATAGATGAACCCGGATAAGCCGACGGGGAGAAACGAAAATACCGGTTTATCGGGGAACCCCAAAAATTGAATATTGAATATTGAAAAATGAATATTAAAGGAATTCTATCTTTTTTATGATTGGAATTGAAATTTTTATTTATAAGGCTTATCTCGTAGGATTCCACCAATATTCGTTCTGCAATTTTCAATCGCTTGCAGATTGCGAAAATCTCCAGGTGCAAATATTGCGCTGGAAAATGCGTTAAAATAACAAGAAGCTATTTAAAAAATAGCAGATCACGTTCAAGGGCAAGGCGCAAACCGATTCAAAAGTGGAGCATACAACAAGTTAGTATTCGAGCATTTTGAATCGGTTTGTAACACAGCCATTGAGCGTTAGATGCATTTTTGAGATAGCTTCATCCCATGCGGGTAGGAGTCATTCAGTGGAAAAGTGGGAAAACAACAAAGCCTGGTTTCTGGTTCTGCCGGTATTTATCATCGTCGCCTTCAGCTCCATCCTGCCGATCATGACGGTGGTGAATTATTCGATCCAGGATATCTGGGGGCCGGGCCAGAGCATCTTCGTCGGCACCGAGTGGTACGAGGAGATGTTGGCCGACCATCGCCTGCACGACGCCCTGTGGCGTCAATTTCTGTTCTCCGGGCTGGTGCTTTTGATCGAGATGCCGCTGGGCATACTCCTGGCTCTGGCGATGCCGAAACGCGGTTGGGGCGTCTCCGCCAGTCTGGTTACCATGTCGCTGCCCCTGCTCATTCCCTGGAATACGATCGGGACAATTTGGATCATCTTTACGCGGCCGGATATCGGTCTATTCGGTGCGGCCGTCAACCAATTGGTAGAATTCGATCACACCGCACGACCCCTCGATGCCTGGATCACCCTGATGTTGATGGAGGTCTGGCACTGGACCCCGCTGGTTACCCTGCTGGCCTATGCGGGGCTGCGGGCGATCCCCGAGGCCTATTACCAGGCAGCCAAGATTGACGGGGCGTCGACCTGGTCGACATTCTGGTACATCCAGCTACCGAAGATGCGCGGCGTGCTCACCATCGCCTTTTTGCTGCGCTTTATGGACAGTTTTCTGATCTACGCCGAGCCCTTCGTGCTGACCGGCGGCGGTCCCGGCAATTCGACCACATTCCTTTCCATTTATCTGGTCAAAATAGCTCTGTTACAATTCGACCTGGGACCGGGCGGTGCCTTCTCGCTGATCTATTTTGTCATCGTCCTGCTGTTCAGCTATATGTTTTACCAGGCACTTCAGAGGGTCGGAAAAGGAGAGAAGGTATGAAGGTAAAGAAAAAAACGATCGGCCTGATCATATACTTCGGTCTGCTGTTGATGCCGATCTACTGGATGCTCAACATGTCCCTGCGGACCAACGCCTCTATCCTCGGGTCCTTCGTTCTTTTCCCGACCGATGCGACATTTACAAACTACATCAAAATCTTAACGGATTCATCCTGGTATTCCGGTTATATCAATTCCATTATCTATGTCAGCATCAACACGATTATCTCGCTGGTAACGGCACTGCCTGCGGCCTACGCCTTTTCACGCTATCGGTTCCTCGGAGACAAGCACATGTTTTTCTGGTTGCTCACCAACCGCATGGCGCCGGCCGCTGTTTTCGCGCTTCCCTTTTTCCAGCTGTATTCCTCAGTCGGCCTGATGGATACGCACATAGCGGTAGCGCTTGCGCATTGTCTGTTCAATGTGCCCCTGGCGGTGTGGATATTGGAAGGCTTTATGTCCGGGATTCCCAAGGAAATCGATGAGACCGCCTTTATCGATGGATACAGTTTCCCGCGTTTTTTTATCACCATCTTTATTCCGTTGATTCGGGCCGGGGTCGGTGTGACGGCCTTTTTCTGTTTTATGTTCAGCTGGGTCGAGCTGCTGATTGCCCGCACCCTGACGGTAACGAATGCGAAACCCATCGCGGCAATTATGACGCGCACAATCAGCGCCACAGGACTTGACTACGGCCTGCTGGCCGCAGCCGGCATGCTCACGATTGTACCGGGTATGCTGGTGATCTGGTTCACGCGCAATCATATGGCCAAAGGCTTTGCTTTAGGAAGGGTGTAAAGATATTGAAGATTGAAAATTGAAGAATGAAGATTTAATGAATTTTTTCATATTATTTGTAGGTTGTCCATACGAAGTACCATAATATTGGGCCCGTAAATATTCAATTTTCAATCTTAAATATTCAATTCAAACAGGAAGACGGCAAGCATAAAAAATTAAAATCGACAGAATTCCATAAATATTCAATTTTCAATCTTAAATATTCAATTAAATGGGGCAACTATGACGCTGACGCTGGAATGGATGGAGTGGACACTTCCGACAGCTATTTTCTTCAGCACCATTTTCCTGATTCTGGTTGCCATGACCATATGGCAAACCGTAGCGCCCTCCATCGAACGCCGCGGTTTCCTGCCGATTCCGACCACACCCGGCGACCGGCTCTTTATCGGGTTGTTAGGCAGTGCTTACCTCTTTCTCGCATGGCTGGCATTGACCGATTTTACGCTTTGGATCATGCTTGGCATTGCCGTAGTCTGGATGATTGTCGTAATGCGTTGGGGGTGATTCGCTGCAACCTGCTTGTACCGGTCAGGATTTATAGGGGTTTATTCGTTGCAGATAAGACAGGTCCAGTTTCGCTCGGTGTTTACGGCCTTCACGCCGGCGATACAGACCGGAAAGTAACAGACAACAAATGAAGGCCAACAGGAGGTATGCACATGATAGAAATGATGTTGAAAAGGAGAAATAGGATATTGCTCCTGGTTGGCGTTGTGGCAGTATTGTTCGCGTTCCTGGCAGGTTCTGCGAGTGCGAACATGGCCGCCGCCAAAAAATGGGTCGACAAAGAATTTCAACCGTCGACGTTGACAAAAGAGCAACAGATGAAAGAGATGGAGTGGTTCATCAATGCGGCCAAGCCCTTCAAGGGTATGCAAATCAAGGTCGTCTCCGAGACCATCCCGACCCACGAATATGAGTCACAAACGCTGACCAAGGCGTTTGAAGAAATTACGGGAATTAAAGTTTCCCATGACTTGATTCAGGAAGGTGATGTCATCGAAAAGCTCCAAACCCAGTGGGCCTCCGGCAAAAACGTTTATGATGCCTATATCAACGACTCCGACCTGATCGGCACCCACATGCGTTACGGGTTTGTGGTCCCCCTGGACGACTTTATGAAGGGTGAGGGCAAAGATGTGACCCTGCCCACGCTCGACGTGGACGATTTCATGGGCAAATCCTTCACCACCGGCCCGGACGGCAAGCTCTATCAGCTTCCGGATCAGCAGTTCGCCAACCTTTACTGGTTCCGCTACGACTGGTTTAACCGTGCGGATTTCAAAAAGAAGTTCAAAGAAATCTACGGCTACGAGCTGGGCGTGCCGGTTAACTGGTCGGCCTATGAGGATATTGCCGAGTTTTTCAGCGAGCATATCAGAGAAATCGACGGCAAAGCCATTTACGGCCACAACGACTACGGCAAACGGGCCCCGGACCTGGGCTGGCGTTTCACCGATGCCTGGCTGTCCATGGCCGGTGCCGGTGACAAGGGGATTCCCAACGGCAAACCGGTTGATGAATGGGGCATCCGCGTTGAGGGCTGCCGCCCGGTAGGGGCGAGCGTGGCGCGCGGCGGTGCCGCCAACGGCCCGGCCGCCAAATACGCGCTCAGAAAGTACATGGAATGGCTCCGTAAATATGCTCCGCCGGGTGCGCTGGGAATGGATTTCTACACCTACCTGCCGGTCCTGGCCAAGGGCAATGTCGCCCAGCAAATTTTCTGGTATACGGCCTTCGTTCCGACCATGGTCGCGCCGGGTCCGACGGTCAATGCGGACGGAACCCCGAAATGGCGCATGGCGCCCTCGCCGCACGGACCCTACTGGGAAGAAGGGATGAAGCTGGGCTATCAGGATTGCGGCTCCTGGACGCTGATGAAAAGCACGCCGCTCGAGCGCCGTAAGGCCGCCTGGCTCTACGCACAGTTCTGTGTGGCCAAGACCACATCGCTGAAGAAGACCCACGTGGGCCTGACGCCCATCCGCGACAGCGATATCCGGCACAAGTCATTCACCGAGCGGGCTCCCAAGCTCGGCGGGCTGGTGGAATTTTACCGCAGCCCGGCGCGCGTCGCCTGGACGCCTACCGGGACCAACGTGCCCGATTACCCGAAGCTGGCCCAGCTGTGGTGGCAAAATGTCGGTGAGGCGGTTTCCGGTGAAGTCACCGTGGACCGCGCCATGGATAATTTGGCCCGCGAACAAGACCGCGTGCTGCAGCGCATCGAGCGCTCGGGTACTCAGGGCGAATGCGGACCGAAGCTAAACCCCAAAACCGACGAGGCCAAATGGCTGAATATGACCGGCTCACCGAAAGCCAAGGTCAATGAGAAGCCGCAAGGCGAGACGGTCGACTACGACGGACTTCTCAAGGCCTGGCGTGAGGGGCGCGTGAAATAGCTACATCACTGTTAACCGATTTGTTTTGCAGTGATAAAACGATCGTGCGCGCCGGTCAGCAGGCTCCGGCAAACTTGGCATAACGCAAAGCCTTTCTGCTCCGCGCGCACAAATGACAGCTGAATCTTCGAGGGGCTAAAGTTGATGCTTTAGCCCCTTGATTGCTATGGAGAACGAAACATGGCCAACTATGTGGGCGCCCTGGATCAGGGCACAACCAGCAACCGGTTTATCATTTTTGACCATAGCGGGCAGATCGTCGCCGTCGACCAGAAAGAGCATGAACAGATTTTTCCACAACCTGGATGGGTAGAACACAATCCTGCCGAGATCTGGCAACACACCCGGGACGTCATCCGGGGTGCCTTGGACAAATCCGGCCTGACCGGATCTGATCTGGCAGCCATCGGTATTACCAATCAACGGGAGACAACGGTTATCTGGGACAAAAATACGGGCGCGCCCTTCCACAATGCCGTTGTCTGGCAGTGCACGCGTACCAATGAAATTTGTAAGGAATTGATGCGGGATCACGGACAAAACCGTTTTCGCGAGAAAACCGGTCTGCCCATTGCGACCTATTTTGCGGGTCCCAAAATCAAATGGATTCTGGACAATGTCGCTGCGGCCCGCAAAGCGGCCGCTAAAGGTGAGGCCCTGTTCGGCACCATGGAAACCTGGATCATCTGGTGGCTCACCGGCGGACCCGCTGGTGGGTCGCATGTCACCGATGTGACCAATGCCAGCCGCACCCTGCTGATGGATCTACAGACGCTTAAATGGGACGAACAGATCCTGAAAACCATGAACATCCCTTCCCGGATTCTACCCCGCATTGTGCCGTCCTGCGACATGAACACCTGGGGCACGACCCTGTTGGACGGACCGTTTGAAGCAGAGATACCGGTTTGCGGGGCGCTGGGGGATCAGCAGGCGGCCCTGGTCGGGCAAACCTGTTTTGATATGGGTGAAGCCAAAAATACTTACGGCACAGGGTGTTTTCTCCTATTGAATACCGGCACAACCCCAACTGTCTCCCGCCATGGGCTGCTCACCACTCTGGGGTATCAAATCAATGATCAGGCACCGGTTTATTGCCTGGAGGGCTCCATCGCCATTACCGGGGCCCTGGTTCAGTGGGTGCGGGATAATCTGGGGCTAATTTCCAGTGCGCCGGAAATCGAGGATCTGGCCAGGACCGTCGAAGACAATGGCGGCGCTTATTTCGTTCCGGCGTTTTCCGGTCTTTTTGCTCCTTATTGGCGCTCGGATGCTCGCGGCGTGGTTGCGGGTTTGACGCGCTTTGTTAACAAGGGACACATCGCGCGGGCGGTTCTGGAGGCCAGCGCTTATCAAACACGGGATATCGTGGAAGCCATGAACAAGGATTCCGGCGTGGAA
>Ga0265303_10000975_pt1 | contig 17146 bp, 9 predicted proteins | sample Helome_2_FD_192494 | JGI IMG/M metagenome (GOLD analysis project Ga0265303, IMG submission 192494) | Marine sediment microbial communities from subtidal zone of North Sea - Hel_20160317 (Illumina Assembly) | ecosystem: Environmental > Aquatic > Marine > Subtidal zone > Sediment ... | reverse complement strand
TGCATGAAGACCTGGGGTTCAGGGATGCGGTAGTGCCAGGCCAGGCCTTTGAGCACGACCTCGCATACGGTGATGCCGTTCCTTTGCTGAAGGATCTGCAGGCGGCCGCCGAAGGCTGTGGCCTTGAGTTCGGCGTGAAATTGAGCAATACCCTGCAAGTGGAGAACTTCCGCCCGGTTTTCGATGAATCGGAAAAGATGATGTACCTTTCCGGGCGCCCCCTGCACGCGATAACGGTCAACCTTGCAGCAGACCTGGCGGAAGAGTTTTCCGGCGGCTTGCCCATGTCGTTCTCGGCCGGAGCGGATTGTTTCAACGCACCACAGTTGCTTGGTGCAGGAATGCAGACGGTAACCACCTGCTCTGACCTGCTCAAAACCGGGGGCTACCTGCGGCTGCTCCAGTATCTCGAAAATACCGGCGACGCGTTTGCCGACGCAGGAGCTGGCAGTATCGATGAATACACCCTGAAGACAGCTGGCAGCGCTGAAACTGGTGGAGATGTGACTACAGCTGCGCAGCTGAACCTGCGGCGCTATGCACGCCAGACCTGCCAGGACCCAATGCTGAAAAAGGCCGCCTTATACACTTCGCACAGCAAGACCACGCGCAAACTGGGCCTGTTTGACTGTATCGAAGCACCCTGCGTGGACCAGTGCCCGGTGGACCAGAAAGTGCCGCAGTACATGCAGGCGGTACGCGATGACGACCTGGAAACAGCTGTCCAGCTAACCCGGTCAGACAACCCCGTTGCCGTCATGCTGGGGCGGGTTTGCGACCACTTGTGCGAGCCCGTCTGCATCCGCACCCACCTGGACGAACCCCTGGCGATCCGGCACATCAAGCGCTTCATCATGGAGCACGAAGCAAAGTTCACTGCAGTTGAATGCAGCCGCCTTCCGGACACCTTATCCGCCATCATCGGGGCCGGTCCCGGCGGCATGGCGGCGGCTTTCGAATTGGCGCGGGCCGGATTCGCGGTGGAGATATTCGAAATGCATTCCTACGCAGGCGGGATGGTCGGGGGGGCCATCCCCGAATACCGGCTGCCCGCGAGTGTCATCAATCAGGATCTCTTCGCCCTGGAAGCGCTTGGCGTCAAAATCCACTACAACATGATGGCCGGGCGTGATGTCCACCTGGCGCAATTGCACCAGGGTGGATTCCAGCACATCATCATCACGGTTGGCGCCCAACTCGGTAAGAAACTGGGGCTGGAGGGTGAAGATTGTGAAGGGGTGATGGACGCCCTGCATTTTCTCAGACAATCCCGGGAAGGAAACCCGGCGGAAATCGGTAAACGCATCGGCATCATCGGCGCTGGTGATACGGCCATGGACTGCGCGCGAACCGCCTGGCGCCTGGTCAATGGCCACTCCGATGGACAGGTCAGCGTTATCTACCGCCGCACCATCGACCAGATGCCGGCGGACCGCGAGGAAGTAAAATGCCTGCTCGAGGAAGGCATCGATGTCATCGAACTGGTCAAACCGCAACAACTGCTGGTGGAGGAAGGAAAGCTGCGATCGCTGTTTTGCCGTCGCATGGAGTACCGGGGCGACCGTGACGCTTCCGGGCGTAAAATTCCTCACGAAGTGCCGGACTCTGATTTCGAAATCACACTGGATACCCTGATCCTGGCCATCAGCCAGCACGCCATCCTGGATTTCTTCGACCATGAGCCCGTAGCGGTAAACCGCCGGGGCTATATCGAAGCAGACCCGGTCACCTTCGAAACCTCGATACCGGGGGTTTACGCCGGTGGTGACGTGGTCAACGACGGGCCGTCATCCATCGTGGAAGCGGCTGCCGACGGCAAGGCCATCGCCCGGAGCATCCTGGGCCGCCATGGGTCCAGCGTCGAACAGGTACAGCCAGATTCATTCGACACAACGGACCTGTTGCGCCGGCGCAGCCGCCGTGAATGGCGGATCCCGGTACCCCATTCAGCCTTGACCGACCGGAAGAATTTCAAAGAGGTTGTGCAGGGTTACACCCCAGAGCAGGCCCGTTCAGAAGCCGCGCGCTGCCTGGACTGTCACAGTTATTGCAGCATCTGTGTCGGGGTTTGCCCGAACCTGGCGCTGCAGACAATTCAGGTCGAGCCTTCTGATGCCCTCCCCGCCAGGCAAACTTACCAGATCGTCGTGCTGGCGGACTTGTGCAACGAGTGCGGCAACTGCACCACTTTTTGCCCCACTTCCGGTGAGCCTTACCGTGATAAGCCCAGGCTTTATCTCGATCGCAAGGAGTTTGAAGCGCAGCCGGACAATGCGTTTATGGTGTTTGGCGATCCATGGGCGATGGAGGGGCGCTGGGCGGGTGTGACCCGGCGGATTGATTTGAGTGATGAATGGGATGATGGCGGGGATTCGGCTAGTGCCGTGATGCATGTGTTGTTGCGAGGACTCAACCGGTCCATGCCACATCTACCCGTGGTATCGGGCACAAAAGAAGCGCGGACATGAGTTCTTTATTGATTAACAATGGGTGGCTGGTCACGCTGGATGAGGAAAACCGTTTTATTGAGAACGGGAAAGTCTACATCGAGGGAACGCGGATCGTCGAAGTGGGTGATTTTTCCAGTGACAAGTATGTGCCTGACCGAACGATTGATGCCCGCGGCAACCTGGTCATGCCTGGCCTGATCAATGCCCATCACCACCTCTATTCCACGTTTGCGCGGGGGTTTACGCCGCCTGGTCCACCGGCGACGAATTTTGCAGACATCTTGTCGCAGCTGTGGTGGAAACTCGATTCCGCCCTGGATTCCGAAGACGTCTACTACTCGGCCCTGCTGGCCCTGATGCAGGCAGCACGCGCCGGATGCACCACGGTCATCGACCACCACGCTTCCCCGTCCTGTCATGACGGCAGCCTCGACCAGGTGGAACGGGCCTTCCGGGACGTGGGCCTGAGCGGCTGCCTTGCATACGAAGTGTCCGACCGGAACCAGGAAGGTGAAGGCATCGGGGAAAACGAACGCTATATCCGCAAGTGCAGGGATTCCGGGGATGGCCAGATGGCAGCTTTGTTCGGCATGCACGCCCCGATGACACTGGGCACCCGGACCCTGGAACGCTGCGCGGAGATCGCGCATGCGCTCGATACGGGATTTCATGTCCATGTGGCGGAAGATGAAATCGATGTTCAGCTGACCATGGAACGATACGGGCGCAGGATCATGGACCGCATGCTCGATTTTGACATCCCGGGACCCAAATCCATTTTTGTCCATGGCGTTAACCTTGAGCCCGGTGAAATGGATCTGCTGCGCTCCACCGGCACCATGCTGGTAAACAATCCGGAATCCAATATGAACAACGGCCTGGGTGTAGCGCCCATCCTGAAATTTCTGAAACACGGGGTGATGGTCGGTGTCGGAACCGATGGAATGTCCTCGCACCTGATTTCGCAGGCCCGTGCGATGTACCTGCACCAGCGCACTCTCCACCGGGATCCCACGATCGCCTTTGCCGAGGCCTGTGAAATCCTGCTGTACAACAACCGCAGCATTTGTAACCGCCTGTTCCGCGAGCCGCGTGGCGCTCTCGCCCCGGGCCAACTGGCCGATATCGTAATTCCGGAATACGTGCCTTTCACACCGCTGAACGTTGAAACCTTCTTTGGACACCTGCTGTTCGGCCTGGGCTTCTCCCGGATTCGCACCACAATTGCACGCGGCCGGGTCATCGTGGACGATGGCCGACTGCCACACCTGGATGAAGAAGCCATCCGCGCCCGTTGCGTGGAACGGGCGGCCAGAATCTGGGCGAGAATCACATGATCAGAAATTGCTGGAAGCATTACCACACACCGGAATCTATTGATGAGGCGATCCAATTGCTGGATCGCTACGACGGCCAGGCACAGGTAATCGGCGGGGGTACCGACCTGCTGCTGGAAATCCAGCAGGGCCGGAAACCCCCGATGGATGCAATGGTGGACACGTCCCGGATAACAGGCCTTGGGGAGATCAGCCAGGACGATGAGCACATAGTAATTGGCTGCGCGGTAACCCATTCCCGGATCGTCAGGGACCCACGCATCATTCAACACGGCACCTGCCTGGTTGAGGCTTGCGGAGTTATTGGTGGCCCACAGGTGCGCAACGTGGGAACGCTCGCGGGCAACGTGGCCCACGCACTGCCCGCAGGTGACGGCACCATCGGCTTGCTGGTCCTGGGTGGTGAGATAGAGATAAGCGATTCTGAAGGCAGCCACTGGATGCCGTTGCAGGATGCTTTTCTCGGCGCCGGGAAAAGCGCCATCGATCATCACCGTTCCCTGCTAAGCCGTTTGCGTTTCAAGCCCACCGGCCAGCTCGAAGGTTCAGCTTTTTTCCGGATCATGCGGCCCCAGGGTGTCGCCCTGCCGATGATTTCAATGGCCGCTTCGGTGAGCCTGGATGAAAACAGAATCATCGAATCGGCGCGTATCGCTGTTGCACCCTCCGGACCGGTACCCAGCCTGGCGGAGGCCGCGATGAAGGTGCTCGTGGGTAAGCCAGCCAAGCAGGAACAGTTCACCAAAGCATCAGAAGCCGCGCTAAGTGACATGAATTTGCGCAGCAGCAAGTACCGGGCGAGCAGGGAATACCGGGAGGAAATGGTCCGCACCCACCTGCCGCGCATCATGGCCAGCGCGGCTGAACGGGCGGCGACGGGACAGGCTGAACCCCAGGGAGTTGGACAATGAGCATTCTGCGGATGAACATCAACGGCAAGCAGGTTGAACTGGACGTTGCGGAATCACGCTACCTGTCCGAGGTGTTGCGCGAAGACCTGAGGCTGACCGGCACCCGGATTGGCTGTAACGAGGCGGAGTGCGGCATCTGCACGGTGCTGGTCAACGGCACACCGGTCAACAGTTGTATTTACCCAGCCTTCAGGGCCCAGGACGCCAGCGTGGAAACGATCGAAGGTCTGTCCCCGGACGGAAAACTGCATTCACTCCAGCAGGCCTTCCTCGAACACGGTGCAGTCCAGTGTGGCTTCTGCACGCCGGGGCTGATCATGACCTCCAAGGCGCTGCTGGATGAAAAAGCCGCTGCCAGTGAGCCAGTGACCGCGCAGGATATCAAGGTCGCGCTGAAGGATACTTATTGCCGCTGCACCGGATACCAAAGCGTGATCAATGCCGTGCTGCAGGCCTCGGGACAGGACATCCCGCCCTACATCCCGGAAACACGGTCTCCTGGCCAGGTGGTCGGTAAGGCACGGCCCAACCCGGATGCCTACGCAAAAATCACCGGAGAAGCCCGTTTTACCGATGACTACAGCTTCCCCGGCATGCTTTATGCCCGCACTCTGCGGGCCGGCGTTCCCCATGCCCGGATCCTTTCGATCGAAACGGCGGCGGCAAGCGCGCTACCCGGCGTGCACGCCGTACTGACCCATGAAGATGTCCCTGGCCGGAACCTGCACGGCCTGGTGAGCATCGATTGGCCGGTCCTGTGTAGTGATAAAGCCCTTTATAGCGGCGACGCGATCGCAATCGTGGCGGCCGATAGCGAGGAATTGGCAGCCCGGGCCCTGGAATTGATCCGGGTTGAATACAAGGAACTGCCCCCGGTCACCAGCGCGATCAATGCCGTCCAGACCGGTGCGCCAGTCCTGCACGAGGGCCGCCCTGACGGAAATCTGCTCAAGCACATCAAGGTCAACAAAGGGGATGTCGCAGCTGGTTTTGAAGAGGCAGACGTTGTGGTGGACCGCACCTATCGCACTCCCACCGTAGAGCACATGTTCCTGGAACCCGAGTGCTCCGTAGCTGTTCCGGCAGGTTACAATCCGACTGATTTCGGTGGCCCGCTGGATCCCGGTGCCGTGCGCGGCGAAACGGCATTGCACAGCAAGACCACGATTTACGTTGGCAGCCAGATACCTTACCTCGACCGTGATCAGGTCGCGGCTGCGCTGGGCGTGGCATCAGAATCTGTTCGTATCGTGGCGACCCTGATGGGTGGCGGATTTGGAGGCAAGGAGGATGTGGCCGGCCAGGTCCATGTCGCGTTGCTGGCGCAAGCCACCGGGCGCCCGGTCAAAATGTTGTACTCGCGCCAGGAAAGCCTGTTGTTTCATCCCAAACGGCACGCCACCCTGATCCGTATCCGCACCGGTGCAACAAAGGCAGGCAAACTCACCGCGGTGCAGGCGACGCTGTATGGAGACGGAGGCGCCTATGCCAGCCTCAGTGAAAAAGTACTGACCCGCGCCACTACCCATGCCTCGGGCCCCTACGACGTGCCGCATGTGAAGGTGGATTGCTTTGCAGCCTATACCAACAATGCGCCATGCGGGGCTTTCCGCGGCTTCGGGGTTTCCCAAAGCTGTTTCGCAGTAGAAAGCAACATGGACATCCTGGCGCAGCAACTGGAAATCGACGCGGTCGAGTTGCGCCGCATCAACGCACTGGATGTCGGCTCGGTCACCTGCACCGGCCAGTTGATGAAAGAAAGCGTCGGCCTGAACGAGTGCATCGAAAAAGTGGACCATGACATGCGCGGCGACGGTTTTCGCTGGACTTGGGAAGAAGGGAGGAGCCGCTTTGCCTGGGGTGTGGCCGTCGGCTACAAGAACACCGGACTGGGCGGCGGTGCGCCGGATAAGGCCAGCGCCGAAGTCGAGGTATGGCTGGATGAAGAAAATGAGCCGGTGGCTGAAGTGAGAACCTCTTCCGCTGAAATGGGCCAGGGCCTGCCCGCCGTTCTCGCCGCATGCGTGGCAGAAGAACTGGGCATCCCGGCCGGCCAGGTAAAAGTCTTGCTCGGCGACACCGATTACTGCCCGGATGGCGGCCCGACCACCGCCAGCCGGCAGACCTTCATCAGCGGCAATGCCGCGCGGCTGGCCGCCCGGAAATTGATGCAGCAATTGAATCCGGCGGAAGACTGTCCATCCGCAGGCCTGGCGGAGTTGATCACCGCGGCCCGCAAGTCCGGCACACAAAAGCTGGCCCAATACGAATACTGGGCGCCCAAAACACAGCCACTGGGAAGCGGTGGGGACATGCACTTCGCCTTTGGTTTCTGCGCCCAGGCTGCGTTGTGTGAAATCGAGCTGGATACCGGGGCTGTGCATGTCCGCAAAGTCATCGGAGCGCACGATGTTGGCCGTGCGATCAATCCACTGACCCTGGAGGGCCAGATCGAGGGCGGCATCGTGATGTGCATCGGTTATGCCCTGACCGAGCATTACATCCAGGAACAGGGCATGCCCTGGACCAACGTGATGGCGCGCTACAAGATGCCAGGCATCAAGCACACCCCGGAGATCATTTCCCACATTGTGGAGCACGATACCTCGACCGGTCCTTACGGGGCCAAAGGCGTGGGTGAACTGCCGAGTATCCCCACCAGCGCCGCCATCACCAACGCCATCTGCCGCGCCACCGGCGTGCGTGTTCGCAGTCTACCCGTCGACCAAGACGAACTGCTGAGGGCGATACGAGCCGGCGCCGATGAAGTCCAACTGGGTTGGGGCGACCGCGAACCCATACCCACCGTGAACCTGGGAGGAACACAGTGAACCTGATACCTGAGATCCGCAAAGATGTTCTAGCCAGGAATATCACTCGGGCGCGCGAACGCAATATCATCCTGCCCACTTTTGCCCAGCAGCGCGATCCGGGCATGGTTCCCGCGGAAATCACAGCGCGCCTGAAACAGATCGGACTGTGGGACCTGGACCCGGCCAACCTATTCCGGATCAGCTGGAAAAATGAAGCTATCGAGCATGGCGGTGGATTTGGTGAAGGCAACTGGATCGAATTTCCATCTGAATTGACCGGGGTGGATGCAACCATTATCGGCATCGTCGGCAAATGGTTCCCCACCGGCTGTCACAAGGTCGGCGCTGCTTATGGTTGTTTGGTACCGCGCCTGGTCACCGGGAATTTCGACACGGGCCGCCAGAAAGCGGTCTGGCCCTCCACCGGCAACTATTGCCGCGGCGGGGCCTACGACTGTGCCCTGCTGGCTTGTCCGGCGGTTGCGATCCTGCCCGAAGGCATGAGCCGGGAGCGTTTCGAGTGGCTGGAAGAGATCGATACCGACGAGATTATTGCCACGCCCGGCACCGAATCCAACGTCAAGGAAATCTACGACAAGTGCAAGGAGTTGCGGCAGGAGCGCGGTGATGATGTCATTATTTTCAACCAGTTCGAGGAGTTCGGCAACGCCATTTGGCACTACCACGTCACCGGCTCTTTCGTCGACGAAGTTTTTCGTAACCATTACGCAACGGGCCGCCGCCTGTCGGCCTGGGTCAGCGCCACCGGTTCGGCTGGAACCCTGGCCGCCGGCGATTTTCTGAAGGCCCATCATCCCGCGGCCAAGGTGGTGGCTACAGAAGCCCTGCAATGCCCCACCCTGCTTCGTTTCGGCTTCGGCGAGCACCGCATCGAGGGGATCGGCGACAAGCACGTACCCTGGATTCACAATACGCGCAACACCGACTTGGTGGCGGCCATTGATGACGAACAGACCATGCAGTTGATGCGCCTGTTCAACGAACCCGAAGGCCGCGCCTGCCTGGCCCGTGAAGGCGTGGATGAGCACACGCTCGCTAAGCTGGATCAAATTGGAATTTCCGGCCTGTGCAATCTGGTGGCGAGTATCAAGACCGCCCGCTACTACGAGATGGACAGCCGCGACGTCATTTTCACCCCGCTGACGGACTCCATGGATCTGTACAGCTCCCGGATGCTGGAAATGGAGTCAAGCCAAGGGCCCTATCATCCCCACCTGGCCGACCAGCATTTTGGACGCTACCTGCAGGGTGTGACCACCGATCACTTGCGGGAGTTGAACTACCCCGACCGCAAGGCGCTGCACAACTTCAAGTACTTCACCTGGGTGGAGCAACAGGGTCGTAGCGCAGACGAGTTAAGGCAACTCTGGGACCCGGATTTCTGGCAGCAGGTGTTTTCACGGGAAGTCGTGGATGAATGGGACCGGCTGATCGACTCTTTCAATGACGCAACGGGGCTAACGCCATGAACCACAGCTACTATGACGGCGCGGTGGCGCTCAAAGACGACCTGCTGAAGTTTATGCAGGACATCATCCGCATTCCCTCGCTCAGCAGCAGTGAAGGTGTGGTCATCCAGCGCATTCGCGAAGAAATGGAACGGCTGGGCTTTGATGAAGTGACCGTAGACCCGATGGGCAACCTGCTGGGCCGGATCGGCAGCGGACCGCGCGTGATCGCCCTGGACGGCCACGTGGATACCGTTGATGTAGGCAATCCCGCGCTGTGGGAGCGCGATCCGCACTCCGGGGATATCGAAGATGGCATTCTTTATGGACGAGGCGCCAGCGACATGAAAGGCGGGGTGGCTTCCAGCGTCTACGCCGGCGCCCTGTTGAAACAAACGGGCCTGCCGGATGACGTTACCCTGTACGTAACCGCCACCGTGCAGGAAGAGGACTGCGACGGCCTGTGCTGGCAGTACATCGTCAACGAGGACGGCCTGCGCCCCGAACTGGTAGTGATTACAGAACCTACCAGCCTGAATATCTACCGGGGCCAGCGTGGTCGCATGGAAATGGAAGTCCATACTTTCGGACTCTCCTGCCACGGGTCGGCGCCGGAGCGCGGTGACAATGCGATCTACAAAATGGCGGGCATCATCGCCGACATCGAGAAACTGAACGAACGGCTGGAGCCACGCGAACCATTGGGCAAAGGCTCGGTTACGATCAGCGAGATCCGCTCCACATCGCCCAGCCTTTGCGCGGTGGCCGACGGCTGCACGATCCACCTGGATCGCCGCCTGACCATCGGCGAGACCGAACAGACCTCGGTGGCGGAAATCCTCGCCCTGCCATCGGTCAAGGCAGCGGGCGCCAGCGTGACGGTACTGGATTACGATGTGCCCAGCTATACCGGCCTGAGCTACCCGACCCGCAAGTACTACCCCACCTGGGAGACGCCCGAAAGCGATCCGGCGATTCTTGCTGCAAAAGCGGCACACCAGGAAGCCTTTGGCATCGAAGCTGAAACAGGATTCTGGACCTTCAGCACCAACGGCGTGGCGACCGCGGGCTTGCATGACATACCAACCATCGGGTTCGGGCCCGGACATGAGCATTTTGCCCATGCACCCAATGAACAGACCGAGGTCGAGCACCTGGTGCGCTGCACCGCGTTCTACGCCGCCTTCGTAAACATAGTTTCCAGGGAGTTCTAAAGCTGATGACCCAGACCCCAATGAAAGGCCGTGACTGGCTGATGACCCAGGACTGGTCAGATGCAGAGATCGAACTCGCCCTGGATACGGCGGCAACTTTGAAAAAGGAGTTCAAGAGCGGGATCACCTCCCTGCATCTTCCACACAAGACAATTTTCCTGATCTTTTTTGACAAATCCACCCGCACCCGCAACTCGTTTGAGGCGGGCATTACCCAGCTTGGCGGCCATGCGCATTTCATCGATTCGGAGACTTCGCAGATAGCCCACGGTGAAAGCCCCAAGGACATGGGCATTATTCTCTCCGGCTACGGCCACGGTATCGCGATCCGCCATGACGTTGTGCCCGGCGAAGGCCAGACCTACATGCGTGAAGTTGCCAGATGGGCCAGTGTTCCGGTGATCAACATGCAGTGCGACGTCGATCACCCCTGCCAGACCCTCGCCGACCTGATGACCATCCGTGAAGAATTCGGCCAAGACCTGTCCGATCTGAAAATCGCCGTTTCCTGGGCCTACGCCCCCAGCTACGTCAAACCGATGTCCGTACCGCAGGGCCTGATCATGCTGATGACCCGCTTCGGCATGAACGTGACGCTGGCTCACCCGCCCGAATACACCCTGATGGATGAGCCGATGCAGATCGCCCGTGAGAACGCAAAAGCCTCCGGTGGCAGGTTCGAGGTGGTGGACAACATGGAAGACGCTTTTGCCGATGCCGACATCGTTTATCCAAAGAGCTGGGGGGTGGAATCCCTCTTCAGCCGGCCCGAAGAGGCGATGAAGGTCGCCCAGCAGTACCGCAACTGGATTTGTGACGAGGCACTGATGGCCCGGGCAAAGAAAAGTGCGATCTATATGCACTGCCTGCCGGCAGACCGTAGCTGCGAGGTAACCGACGCAGTCATCGACGGGCCGCAGTCCCGGGTTTACCCCGAGGCTGAAAACCGTATGCACACCGCCAAGGCCCTGATGGCGCTTACCATGTGAGGCAAAACAAATGAGCAAGCCTGTGCATATGAACGGATACCGCTGTTTCGCTTGTGCTGCAGAGCAGCCGGCGGATTATGCCGGCTTCGAGTGCCCCTGCTGTGGCGGTAACCTGGAAATCACTTACGACTACGCTGCTGCAACGGAAGAATTGGCTGCTGACTTCAGCAAGAGCCCCCGTGACCTGTTCCGTTACCAGGCGCTTTTACCTGTGAACAGACTGCCCTCGCCCTTCCCCTTACGCATCGGCGGCACTCCACTTTACCAGGCACCCCTGCTGGGCCAGCAGGCCAGCTTAACCAGGCTGTACCTCAAGGACGACAGCCGCAATCCCAGCGCCTCGCTCAAGGACCGCGCCAGCGCAATCACCCTGTGCAGGGCCATGGATACCGGCGCCAGCGTGGTGTCCGTTGCCAGCACCGGCAATGCCGGTTCCTCGCTGGCCTGCCTGTCCGCAGCGCTCGGCATGAGTGCGGTGGTTTTCGTTCCTGAAAGCGCGCCTGCTGCGAAACTGACCCAGTTGCTCTCTTACGGAGCACGGGTCCTTGCGGTACGCGGCAGTTACGACGAAGCCTTTGACCTGTGCCTGGTCGCGTCCAAAAAATTCGGCTGGTTCAACCGCAGCAATGGTTTCAACCCGTTCACCCGCGAAGGCAAGAAGACCTGCGCCTTCGAAATCTGGGAAGACCTGGGTGGAAAAGTACCCGACCGGGTGGTGGTCCCCACCGGCGACGGCAATATCCTTAGCGGTATCTGGAAAGGCTGGCGGGATCTGAAAGCTGTTGGCCTGATTGATCGTTTGCCTAAAATCGACTGTGCCCAGTCAGCGTCCAGCGCCGCCATTTGCCAGACGGTGCAGCGGCTGCGAGACAGTCAGGAACCGGTAAATGACTGGTCAAATATTTCCATTGACCAGGTGCAGGCCAACACGGTCGCGGATTCAATTTCCGTCGATCAACCGCGAGACGGCCTGGCCGCGGTCCGGGCCATCATAGAATCGGGTGGTGAAGCGGTCACAGTCCCGGACAGCGAGATTCTGGCCGCGCTTGGCGAGATGGCCCGGTATAGCGGGGTATTCCCAGAGCCGGCCGCCGCCACACCATGGGCGGCAGTGAAACAAATGGCTGACGACAGACTGATTGATCGGGACGAACTGGTGGTTTGCCTGGTCACCGGAAGCGGCCTCAAGGATACAGCCCGTGCACGACAGGCTGCTGGTGAACCAATGATCATCGAGCCTTCACTCGATGCAGTGACGGAATATTAAATCGGCCCCGGCCCATTCAGTACTTCAATAACGCACTTATCCTGAGGTTCCGACAATGATTGGCGGAGAGCGTGTCATTGGGGCCACCTGTCAACTTACAGCATTGTTTTAAAGTAAAATATAGAAAAGTTTCCGCGGAAACCTCCCCGGGGGCCGATGCTGGATGATGAACGAGGATCGAATGCATCAACCCGAGCTGATTCGTAAACTGCTGGAGCCGGCGGCCTACCCGCACGGTGTTCGCGGCCTGCAGGTCATCGAAACGCATATATCCTGGGTCATTCTGACCGGCGAGTTTGCCTACAAGGTAAAGAAGCCGGTCACGCTGGGCTTCCTTGATTTTTCTTCCCTGGAGCAGCGCAGGTTTTTTTGCGAAGAAGAATTGCGCGTAAACCGCCGCACCGCACCGGAACTGTACATGGATATTGTTCCGATTGGAGTTAAAGACGAAAAAGTCAGGGTCGGGGCAGAGCCGGCAATCGAGTATGCCGTACAGATGCGCCAGTTTCCGCACGAGGCCCGGCTGGACTGTTACCTGCAGGCAGGCTCGATGGGGCCGGACGGCATTCATGCACTGGCGGCCACGATTGCCCGCTTCCATCAAAGCCTGCCGCCGCGAAAGAACATCGACCCCGGGTTCGAGGCCGAGCGCGCTGTAAAGCCGGCGCGTAACAATTTCAGGCACCTCGATCCGGCCACCTTCAATGATGAGTCACTGCAGCAACTGGCGGTGATCGAGGCCTGGACCCTGCAGCAGGCGGCAACGCTGAAACCGGCTTTCGAGGAGCGTGCACGGCACGGCTTCATCAGGGAATGCCATGGCGATCTGCACCTTGAAAACCTGCTGGTGCAGGACGGTAAGTTCATCCCATTTGACGCCATCGAGTTCAACCATGAATTGCGCTGGATCGATACAGCCAATGACATTGCTTTCCTGGTCATGGACCTGATGGCGCGGCGACACGGAGATTTGGCCTATTCCCTGCTCAACGCATGGCTCGAAGATACCGGCGATTACGATAGCCTCTCTGTCATGTGTTTTTACCTGGTCTACCGCAGCATGGTCCGGGCCGTTGTCACATCGATCCGGCAGCAGCAGCGTTCCGGCCGGCACAATGAGAGTTTCCGGATCAATGCCCCAGCTTACGTTGATCTTGCCGCAACACTGGTGGATACGCCGCCGCCCACCCTGTACCTGATGCATGGTTTTTCAGGGTCGGGAAAGACCTGGGTCAGTGATCGCCTGGTCGGCAAATTTCCGGCTTTGCGCGTGCGCAGTGACCTGGAACGCAAGCGCCTGGACGCCCATTCGGCGCGGCAACGCGCCACCGGGCGGATCGAATCAGGGCTCTACAGCCCTGGAGTCACAGACCAGACCTACCGGGCGCTGGCGCGATATTGCGAGACCGGCCTGCGTTCAGGTTTCAACATGATTGCAGATGCCACCTTCCTTCGAAGCAGGCACCGCGACCTGTTTGCCAGTGTGGCGGCAGCCAGCGGCGCCCGGCTCGTGATCCTGGATTGCGCCGCTCCGGTGCCGGTGCTGCGGGACCGCATCCGACTGCGCCTGGCCGGGCGCCAGGATGCTTCCGACGCCGACCTGGCTGTGCTCAAACACCAGTTGACCCACCATGATCCACTGAGCGCGAGTGAGCAGGCACTCACCCAGACCATCGACAGCGAACGCGGCATCAACGATTCAGGCTGATTTTTCTGGCCCACGGGCCAAGTACAAGCGGAATCATGCTCATGCCGACAATCAGTAACCAGCCAGCCCGCCCGGGGTTAACAAGTCCCAGCAAATCATTGACTCCCGGGATGTATACAGCCCCCAGAATAAGTAACAGGCAAAGAGCGATGGCGGCCCAGATCCAGACATTGCAGGTAATCTCATTCCGGATCCAGTTTTGCTGCTTGTCCCGCATGTTGAACACGTGCCAAAGCTGAGACAACGCAAGGGTGCAAAAAGATACTGACACGGCCTTCGCCTCGCTGAAGCCCAGCAGGTAAATCGCGACAGCCATCGCAGCAAGCACGCTTGCCGCCATCAGGACTCCGTAAATCACGATTAACGACCAAAGCTGTCTGCTCAGGATTGGCTCATCTATCGGGTGGGGCTTGCGGGTCAACACTTCGGGCGAACCCCGACTCACTCCCAGGGCCAGGGCGGGAAACACATCGGTGACCAGGTTGAGCAACAGGATTTGCAGCGGAAGCAACGGCAGTGGCGCACCGGCAACAGTCGCCAGGCTGACGATCAGGATTTCGCTGGTGTTGCAGGAAAACAGGTAGACGACAAATTTGCGAATGTTTTCAAATATGGTGCGGCCGTGGGCAATTGCCGCAACAATGGTCGAGAACTCATCGTCCTGCAAAACCATTGCAGCCGCTTCCTTCGCGACAGCCGTGCCACGAATACCCATCGCTATCCCGATGTCGGCCTTTTTGAGCGCCGGTGCGTCATTGACGCCATCCCCTGTCATTGCGACAACATTGCCCTGTTCCTGGTACAAGGCGATCAGATCGAGCTTCTGTTGGGGAGTGGCCCGCGCAATGACCGATAGCTGGTCGAGATCTGCTTCCTCAAATTCGTCAAGTCGCCCGGAGAGTGTGCGCGCGTCCTTGATGGCCCCGTCGGGCGGATGCGGATCGACCAGGCCCAGGTCAATGGCGATGGTGTGGGCCGTGGCTACGTGATCGCCGGTCACCATCACGACACGAATCCCGGCATCACGGCAACATGAAATGGCTTCCCTCACGCCCGGGCGAGGCGGGTCCAACAAACCCACGACACCGAGAAAAACAAGGTCTGCGTAAGGATCGGTGTTGGCGTCCTGCACAACCCTGGTCGCGACCGCAAGTGTTCGCAGGCCCCGGTGGCCCAGCGCGTGTGCCTTGTTCAGCTGGGTTTCCCGCTGATCATCACTCATCGGCACGTCGCCCTGGGTCGTGCGCATCGCGACGCAATGGGGCAAGACGGATTCCGGCGCTCCCTTGACGCTGACGAGAACCGCTCCATTTGCCCGGTTGAATGTCGCCATCGCTTTGGTTTCGGATTCGAATGGTTCCTCGCGCAGTTCCGGCATGGCCTGCTGCAACGTATCGCGGCGTATATTGCGCTTGGCAGCGGCGATCAACAAGGCTGTTTCCGTGGGGTCGCCGACAACCTTTGCCACACCCGGGGAATCCAGCTCCAGGCTGGCGTTGCTGCACAGCACGACGGCCTTGAGCAGATCATCCACCAGCCCAAGCACCTGGCCGCCCGGCACGGATCCGGCCATCTCGAAGTCACCATGGGTATCGAGACCCGTGCCCCCTACCCTCACTTCTCCTTCAATCAACTCGATGGTGCTGAGCGTCATCCGGTTTTCGGTCAGTGTACCGGTCTTATCGGTCAGGATGACTCCGGTCGCGCCCAGTGTTTCTACTGCGGACAACCTGACGATCAGCGCATTGCGCCTGGCCATCCGCCACATGCCGCGCGCCAGCGCGATGGTCGCCACGATCGGCAGGCCTTCGGGAATTGCGGCAACCGCGAGTGCGATCGCCACTTCGATGGCCAGCAATGTTTCCCTTCCGGCCATGATTCCTGCTACCGCTATCAGTGCTGCGACAATCAGCATTACCCACACCAGGCGCTGACCCAGGGCGTTGAGTCTCTTTTCAAGAGGGGTTTCCTGGGCCGTAGCATCAGCCACCAGCCTCGAAATCAATCCGAGTTCGGTGTCCGGGCCCGTTGCCACAACGACTCCCAGACCCGATCCACGGGTGATGGCTGTCCCCTTGAACAGGAGATTGCTGCGCTCCATCAGGACAGTGGGGCTGTCCAGCGGCGCCGTTTGCTTTGCCACCGGCACCGACTCGCCGGTCAGGGTGGACTCATCCGCCTGGAGTTTTGAAACCTCGAGCAGGCGGATATCCGCTGTGATGATGTCGCCACCCTCGATGATCACGACATCCCCGGGAACCAGGCCGTCCGCCTGAATCTTACGGGTCCGGCCGCCCCGACGCACCACGGTATCCACACGCCCCAGCTGCTGTAGTGCTTCCATGGATCGAATTGCGCGCCATTCGGTGAGGAAGCCGATGGCCGTGTTGATCGCAATCACGGCCAGGATTGCAAGACTTTCGACAAAATCACCAAATGCCATGGCAACAATTGCGGCAGCACCGAGCAGCAATATGACTGCGCTTCGGAACTGGTCAATCAGGATGGCCAGCAGGTGGCGGGGCTTTGTCGTTCTTAGCAGGTTTCTGCCGTACCGGCGCAGGCGTAATCTCACTTCCCGTTCATCCAGGCCTTGGTCGGCACTCACGCCCAGCAGACCCAGCACTTCAGCTGCAGCCAGGGACCAGGACTCAGGGATTGGGCCCCGCTTTTTCACGGCTTGGGCTTCGGCATTCAATCAAAGGCGCCTGTATTAAATTGGGAACGTCCAACTCTGCTCATCATGTTCTTGCAGCTAAACACCGCCACGGTCTGCATGGTCTGACATGGGTCATCGAAAAACTCGCAACGGGCCGTTTTTGAATGATCGCCCCTGATTTTTACGCAATGGCTGACGCAGGTCACACACCGGTGCGCGCTTACGTGCTACGTAAATAGTAACGATGTTGAGGTTTATCCATGAACAGTGCCTCGTCCAAGTATTGGGTACTGGTGGCAGACAGCGGCACCGCGCACATCATTGAGTTG
>Ga0265303_10000974_pt1 | contig 17153 bp, 17 predicted proteins | sample Helome_2_FD_192494 | JGI IMG/M metagenome (GOLD analysis project Ga0265303, IMG submission 192494) | Marine sediment microbial communities from subtidal zone of North Sea - Hel_20160317 (Illumina Assembly) | ecosystem: Environmental > Aquatic > Marine > Subtidal zone > Sediment ... | reverse complement strand
CGAGACCGGCCAACGCGCTCGGACCGATTAGAACAGTAACGCCGATGATGCCCAGCACGGCGCCGAGCAGTTTGGAGCGTGTTGCCGGCTCGTCCTTCAACCAGACTCCGGCAACGATCACAGAAAATATCGGTGCGGCCGCAGTGAGAATAGCAGCAAGACCTGACTCGATTTCCTTTTGCCCCCAGACAATCAGAAGAAACGGCAATACATTGTTGAGTACGCCCATCCAGAGGAACGCCGTCCAGGCAGACAGCGATCGGGGCACATCAAGCCCTGCGACGACCACAATGCCCCAGATTACGATGGAAGCGATTACGATACGCACTGCGACAATGAGTAAGGGCGACCACTCCGGCAGAGCGATTTCCACGAGGAAGTAGGAGCCGCCCCAGAGTACCGACAACAGCACAAGCATGGACCACTCGACGAGTCCCATGCGCGAATTGATAGCCGATGAGGTCATTGCAGCCGCGACTACAGATCTGCCTTGCTCAGCCTCGGTAGCTGGTTTCCGAAGAGTGCGCTGAAATAGAGCGCATCGCGCGTCTCCAGTACACCTGTTAGCGTCGGGAATCGCGCTCGAGGGTCATGGAGATTCATGAGCACCTCGCCGTCGCCGTTGATGGCAATCACGTGCGAGTAGCGCTCGGCTTTCGGGCGAAACGCCGCCGGCAATCGCTGCACTACTTTTCGCAGAAACGGTTTGTCGGACAGCTTGTCCAGCAAATCGATGCGTGGGGCAACCAGCCCGACCCAGAATTTTCCGCTGCGTCCGTTGTTGATGTTGTCGGGGAACGCCGGCAAGTTGTCGATCAACACCTCTGTTTCGCCTGCCGTCGGGCCTTGCAGCCAGTGCTTGAGAATTCTGTAGGCTCCGGTTTCGGCGATCAGCAGGTATTGCTGATCTTCGCTGATAGCCACACCGTTCGCGAAGTCGAGGCCATCGAGCATCACTCTCGCTTCGCCCGTCTCTGGCTGGAACTCAATGATCAGACCGTGCCCGCCGTGCTCCATGATGTCGAGCAGGCTCCCCTTGTAGGTGCCGCCGAAATCTGCGGCGCGAAACTTGGTGCTGGCTTCCGAGAAATAGACCGTCCCGTCTGCACCGACCGCGAGATCGTCCGCGTAGCCGAGCGGCTGGCCAGCAACACTATCGAGGAGCGTCGTGACCGAACCGTCCCGCTGAATACGTTGCAAACCAACGTATGCGTTTGCGACGAGCAGTGAGCCGTCTGCGTCGGTTTCGATGCCGAGCGGGCGCCCGCCTGTGTCAGCGAATTCGCTGACACGGCCACGGCGATCAATACGCAGAATCATGCCGCCACTGGTCGTCGCATACAGCTGACCGTCTGCGCCGAGAGCCACGTCCTCGGGCCCATCGTGTTCGCCGAGGTCGATGCTGCGTACGTACTTCATCTGGTCGTTGGTCTCGAAGGGGTCTACGAGGCCCCGGTTCACAGGAGCCTCCCATGCGACAGGGTCGATCGGCACTGGCCAGAACAGCAGGTACAGGGCCACGAGGACCAGTGCGGACCCGATGAGCGCAAACGTTCTGATCATTGGTCGCCCGGGGACTAGCGTTGGCCGTCCAGCATTCGCAGGAACTCTGTACGCGTGCGCGCGTCCTTGCGAAAGGAGCCCATCATCTGGCTGGTCACCATCGAGACATTGGACTTATGAATACCGCGCGTCGTCATGCACTGGTGCACGGCCTCGACGACCACGCCGACGCCTTTTGGCTTCAGGACATCCTCTATGCAGTTTGCTATCTGCGCCGTCATCTTCTCCTGTACCTGAAATCGGCGGGCGAACGCCTCGACGACACGAGCCAGCTTGCTGATACCGACGACCTTGTTTCGGGGCAGATAGCCGACATGGGCCTTGCCGATAATCGGGGCCATGTGATGCTCGCAGTGAGACTCGAACGTGATGTCGCGAAGCACGATCATCTCGTCGTAGCCTTCCACTTCCTCGAACGTACGCCTGAGGTACATAACCGGGTCTTCTTTGTAACCGCTGAACCAATCCTCATACGCGGCCGCGACCCGTCTCGGCGTATCGAGAAGGCCTTCCCGCCTCGGGTCTTCGCCTGCCCACAACAACAATGTGTAGATGGCTTCCTCGGCCTTCTTGCGGCTCGGCCGACGCGGCTTGGTTGTTTTCTTTGCCAAAACTGTTCCCCTTCGAATTCAAGGCTAGATTACAGGTCGTCGAGCGTCTGCGGCCAGTCCTTTTTCAATAGGAGCGACAGCGACCGGTCCCTGAGGATGCGCGAGCCGGTCTGACAACACGCGCAGTAGTTGGTTTCATTGGATTTGTAGCGAATACGCTGCACCGGCTCACCGCATTCGGGGCAGGGCTTTCCATAGCGCCCGTGCACAGCCATACCGTCGCGAAAGGCCGTGACCTTTTGCGGGAGTTGCCCATCCGCTTCTCGCAGCAGTGCATCGCGCCACATCGTGAGTGTCATGTTCGTGGCGCGATGAAGTGCTCGAATCTGCTCGTCGGTCAGCTTATTCGTCAGCATTATGGGCGAGAGCCGTGCGGCATGCAGAATTTCGTCGGAGTACGCATTACCGATGCCGCTGAACAGCCGCGGATCGGTCAACGCCCGCTTGAGTGTGTGATTCTCGCTCCGAAGCGTCTTGGCAAACTCTTCCATTGAACATTCCAGGGGCTCAAGTCCGCCTGGGTCGTGTTCCGCCAGTCCGGCGTTTCCGGCAGCCACGAACAGCGATGCGCGTTTCTTCGTGCCAGCCTCCGTGAGCAATAGTGAGCCGTGATCGAAGTCCAGAGCGGCGATGCGTGGTTTGGCGACCAGCGAGGGTCTTGCCGTCTTCCAGTGCAGGCGGCCTGCGATCATCAGGTGCAGCACGATCCAGAGGTCATTGTCGAACCCGATGGCAATGCGCTTGCCTATGCGGCGCAGCGCACGCACCCTGTGGCCTGCCAACTCCGTCAGTGGCGGTGCGACGCTGCGCACGAGAAATGGGCTACCTGTGCGAGTTTCCCTGAGAGTCTTGCCGCCGATTTTGGCATCGAGTGTCGCGATGTAGACATCGATGTCCGGGAGTTCGGGCACGCCTTCTCGCTAGGCGGACTGCCGATCGAGCGCTACACCCACGGGACAGCTGACGCCGGTGCCGCCGAGCCCACAATAGCCGCCGGGGTTCTTCGCGAGGTACTGCTGATGGTATTCCTCGGCATAGTAGAACGTATCGAGCGGCGCAATCTCGGTCGTGATCGGGCCATACCCGGCGCCGGACAGCTCGGCCTGGTACGTAGCCATAGACTGACGCGCGGTCGCCGCCTGCACGTCGCCGGTCGTGTAGATTGCGGAGCGGTACTGTGTCCCCACGTCGTTTCCCTGACGCATTCCCTGGGTGGGGTCGTGGCTTTCCCAGAAAACCCGAAGCAGTTCCTCGTAGCTGACGGTATCCGGATCGAACACGACCAGGACGACTTCGGCGTGCCCCGTCGAGCCGCTACACACGCTCTGATAGTCGGGCTCGGGTGACGTTCCACCGGCATAACCTACGGCGGTCGTAAACACGCCTGCGGTTTCCCAAAAGCGCCGCTCTGCACCCCAGAAACAGCCAAGCGCGAATACTGCCTGTTCCAGGTGATCCGGGAACGGGCCCTTGATGGGATTACCGTTTACAAAATGCATGTTTACAGTGCCTGATGTCGCGCGCCGCGCCGCGGGCGATTGATGATACCGTCGGCAGCCTGAAAACGCACCGGAATAGACTGCGTATTCCCCCATTCCGTCGCGCGGTACACCGCGAAATGCAGGTGCGGCATCGTGGAGTGGCCAGTGTTGCCCGAGAAACCAATCATCTGGCCCTGAGCGACACTGTCGCCGACCGAAACGACCGCGCCGTCCTTTTCCAGATGGTAGTACTCGCCTGTCGTACCGTCGCTGTGCAGAATCACGATGTAGTTCGCGTACTGGCCGCAACCGTCCTCCCAGCATCCCTTGTTGTGCGATTCTTCGACACGAGCGACGACGCCAGCTCGTGCAGCGTGCACCGGAGTGCCCACAGGCATGTCGAAGTCAGTGGCAAATTCTTCGAGCCCGGTATGGCTGAATCGCGATCCGTAACCCTGAATGATCCGATACGACTTGCCGCTTGAATAGGGCAATGCGTAGAGATGATCGTCATCGTGCAATGCATCCTTGTCGCCCACAGTCCAGTCGAACGAATAGCGGTAATAGCCGTCGTTGCTGAATAACATTACTTGCTCGGTCTGGTTAGGTGCCAATGTGCGGGTTACAGTTTTCGGCCCTTCAACGTTGAGGTTGCGGGTGCGAATGCGCAACGTGTAGGTAATCGGATACTCTCGAAGGTTTTTCGCGCGCAGCTCGACATTGCCGCCCTGATCGACGGCGTCGACACATATCCACTCGTCTTTGCAGTCGGCTGACGCAGCAGGCGCGACCGCGAGCAGCACCAGGCCAGCCAGACCGATCTTGAATGCGTGATTCGGAATCTTCCTATCCCCCGTTTTTCGTTCTTTCTTGTTCTTATTTTCGTTCGCGAGCGGCCTCTTTAGCCTTGATCTCGTCCAGATCCGACTGACGATAATAGAATGTATGCGCCAGCATCTGGTTCGGTGTCGCGACAGCCTCCGCATTTTCAAATCGCGGCCGATATACTCGCTGCCGCAATTCGCGCTGCACTGTCCGTTGCATGTTCGCGAATTCCGGTGGTTTCGCCTCGATCAATTTCACGTTTGTAGCTCGTCCGCGATCCGATATCTCGTATGTCATCGCAATATTGCCACGCAACAGCGGATCCTCGTTTTGCAGGCCCGGTGGAACATTTGCGTCATCCGCATCGACATACTCCGGCAAACGCAGTTCTTTCAGCGAAACGATGCTTTCGAGTTGCTCGCGCCGCACATCCAGCTGCGACTCATCGTCGTTCTGCGTCAGCAGCTCCCATACGGTGCGATAGACCTGTCGGGCGCGCTGCGCGTTGCTCATGTACATGTAATAGTCACCGAGGGCGAGTGACGTTTGCGCGACCGCTTCCCAATTCGACTCCGGATTGTCTGCGGCGATTCTGACGGCTCGCTTGAAATAGATTTCGCCTGTCGACACACGCGTGTCCTGGTAAGTCTCGGTACCTGTGGTGTCGACGAAAAAGAACGAGGTGCCGAGCATAATCAGCGGCTCTATCAGCGACATGTCGTTCTTGCCGTTGTTGGTTTCGACGATACGAATTACACGTCGATAGGTCGCGCGCTCATCGAAGATAAAGCCTGCGCGGTGCTGCCAGGCAGCGCGGCGCATCAGCGATGGAACAAGTTCCATCTGATCAATGCGGTGCTTGCGGACGTTCAGCGCATAGATCGTATCCTGCGCGTCTCTTGCGGAATTGATATCGCCCATGCGCAGATTGGTCTCAGCTAATGATTCGAGCAACTCGATCTGATCAAGATTATGCGGGCCCTCGTTGACGTGGGTTACGTGGACGGCGCGATTGAACGTCGAAAATGCGAGGTCCGGGCGCCCACCTTCGAGTTGTGACGCACCAAGTCCTTTCAGTGGGTTGACGAGCTGGGCGTTGAGTCGGTCTTCATTGTCTTCGATTATCTCGATAGCAGCCTCGAAGTTCTGCTGGGCGGCCGCGTACTCCCCGGTCTGATGCTGAACGATGGCGAGGTTGGTCAGTGCCTTCGCAAACTCATTCGACTGCGGGCCTTTCACTCGGATTGCCAGTTCCACGATGCGCTTTGCCACCGTATCGGCCTCGTCGAAGACGCGCTCATCCATAAGTTGTCTGAAGAGGGCGAACTCACTCGCGAGCGTATCTGTCCCGCTTGCTTCGGGTACCGACATGTCGTCGGGACTATCGACACCCTCGTCGATGCCTTCCTCGGCGACGGGCACGATCTGCCCTTCCTCCACGAATTCCGGCGGTATTTCCGGCTCGGCTTTGTCGCCGGTTGCCTGAATGGTTACGTTTTGTGCGTTCAGGCTTGCAGCTCCCATCGAGAGGGTCAGAAGGGGCAGCAATATGCGTCTTTTGGTCATCGCCATGTCTAGATTTTGAGACTTCCTCAGATCCGATTAGTTCTGCAATCCGGCTGCTTCAGCACACGGTCCAACTATACCGAATTACAGATCCAGGCCAAGCTGATGCTGGCCCGGGCGTGCAAACCGAGAGCAGTCGAGTGATTGCTGATAGCGCTCGGGAGCAAGCCCGCAGCGCTTGCTGGCTGCACGAAACCGCTTCGCAAGCATGTCGGCATAGGCGCCGCGTCCCGTCTGGCGAACGCCAAAACGGTTGTCATAATCACGGCCACCGCTGGCCTGCCGTACAAGACTCATTACGCGTTCGGCGCGATCCGGGAAATGCGCCCGCAGCCACTCCACGAACAGGTCCCTTACCTCATGCGGCAGCCGCAGGAAGATGTAATGTGCGTTCGACGCACCGGCTTTTGCGGCCGCCTGCAGTACCTTTTCGATCTCTCCATCGTTGATGGCGGGTATGAGCGGAGCCATGAGTACGCTGGTCGGAATGCCGCGCGACGCGAGTGCCTCGATCGCCATGAGGCGCGCTTCTGCGCGCGGCACCCTGGGTTCCATGATTCGTTTCAGGGCGTCGTCCAGCGTCGGCAGGCTGACGGCTACCGAGCACAGGTTGCGGTTGGCAAGGCTCGCCAGCAGGTCGATGTCGCGGGTGATCAACGAGCCCTTGGTAATAAGGTTCACCGGGTGATGGTGCTTGTCGAATAACTCGAGCAACTGCCGCGTTAGGCCGGTTTCTCTCTCGGCCGGTTGGTAGGGATCCGTATTGGCGCCAATGGTGATTGGCTTGCATTCGTAACCGGGTTTCTCCCATTCCTCGAGCAGGCGGCTGGCCGCATTGGGCTTGTAAAAAATGCGTGTCTCGAAATCCAGTCCCGGCGACAGGTCGAGGTAACTGTGGCTCGGCCGGGCGTAGCAATAGATACAGCCGTGCTCGCAGCCCTGATAGGGGTTGATCGACCGGTCGAAAGGGACGTCCGGTGACGTGTTTTGGCTAATGATCTTGCCGGCCTGCATGGCCGTCAGCACGGTCTCCGGGCGCGCGGCATCCCGCCGGGCGGCTTCTTCTGCGCTGAATTCGACGGGCCGGCTGTCGAAGCGGCCTTCGTGGCGCGAGATCGCGCCGCGGCCTTTATGCGGAGTAGGGGCCATCAGGGAACTCGGTACTGTATAAAAACACAGTATCGGACAAGGGGCCCGGCGTCAATCGGACTAATTCAGTACCCGGTACCCGCGCCCGCTCATGCAGCGCTTGAATACCATCTGCTTTTCCTCATCGGCGTCCAGACCCGACCGAGTGCCGCCGTAAAGGCCGCCATAACCCGCGCCCTCGGCGACGTCGGAAGAGTCACCGCCGATGGCGCCTGCTGCTGCACCGATAACGGCCCCCAGACTCGCGCCCTTGGCGATGCCCTTCGCCATGACGACTTCGTCTGTGTAGGCCTCGCATTCCTGCCAGTCCCGCTCGTACTCGTCCTTGTCGACGCCTCGCATGTCGATGATCGGGTCGGGGTTCGCGGCGCAGCCGGCCGCCAGCATCAATGTGCACGACAAAATGATCGACTTGATTGCGTCCATGACGATTCCTGTAAGACTCAGTTACACTCGATATTACAACGCAGCGGCGGCCGCTCCGTTGACAGTGCGTGTGGTTTATTTGGACGGCCACGTCGACACATAGTTCAATAGCACGCGCAATTCCAGGTGTGTCAATCGGGCCCGACGACATTCACCGAAGCCGGGCACGAAGCCGCCTAGTCGGAAGCTTTGTACAGGTGCACATCCTGTTGCGGGAACGGGAATGAAATGCCTTCCTTGTCGAAGCGTTTCTTGATGGCTTCGGTAAGGTCGAACGTTACGCCCCAGTAATCGCTGGTATTGACCCACGGTCGCACAACGAAGTTGACGCTGCTGTCCGCGAGAGCCGAAACGGCGATTGTGCACGCCGGCGCCTGGAGAATTCGGTCATCAGCGGCTACCAGGTCCTCTATTGTGCTACGAACCTTGTCAAGATCATCGTCGTAGCTGACACCGACAACCATGTCGACGCGGCGCGTGTCGTTTGCAGAATAGTTGGTGATGATGCTGTCCATGATCTGGGCATTCGGCACGATCACCCGCTTGTTGTCGCCGGTCTTCAACACGGTTGTAAGAATCTGCACCTCTTCGACGGAGCCGGATATGCCGGCCGCTTCGACCCAGTCGCCGACCTTGTACGGCCGGAACAGGACGATCAGGACGCCGGCCGCGAAGTTCGACAATGAACCCTGCAGGGCCAGGCCGATCGCAAGGCCGGCGGCACCGAGGATAGCAATGAAGGATGTCGTCTGGACACCTAACGCGCCGATCGCGGCGATTATGACGAACGTCAGCAGGATCATGCCGACGAGGTTTGAAATAAACGTGACCAGGGTCTGATCGACGCTCTGTTTCTCCATCACCTTGCGCAGGCCACGCGTCAGCAACCTGACGACCATCCGACCAACGAGGAATATGACGAGCGCGGTGACGAGATTGATTGCGAAATCCACGCCTGTGGTTTTTAGCAATGTTACGACGTCGTCCCAATTGAACCCCAGGTCAGGGAGGTTGACTTCATCCATTGTGTTGCGTCCTTATTGTTTACTGTGTGTTGCCTTGCTGCGCAGTATCAACCAGTTGCCCGCGAGCGTGAGCATGATGCCAACGGCGGCGATCACGGTCCACCGGTAGCCCTCGATGAATGTCGATATCACGAGAGCAACGACCGGGAACAAGACCGAGCTGTAGGCCGCGCGAGCCGCTCCGATGCGGCGAATCAGCGCCAGGTAGCAGCCGAACGCGATCGCCGATCCGAATACTGCCAGGTACGCGAGTGAGATAACGTAGCCGGGTTGCAGCGAGAAATTGAACTCTCGTCCGAGCAGTGATGCGATGATGAAAGATAGCAACGCCGACCAGGCCATGGCATGCGCATTTACCGCAATCACCGGAAGCTTCCGCCGCGTATTGATGACCGCCGTCATATTGCCAAACGACGCGACTACGGTACCCGATAGCGACAGCGCGATGCCGGCCACCGTCGTGTCTTCGAGGCTGAGCATCGCCACTTCGGGCCAGAAGATCATCGTTATGCCACTCAACCCGAGCAGTGCTGCAACCGCGAGCCGGCCATCGATGCGTGTCTTGAAGAAGAGTCTTTCATTGACTGCGTTGAATAACACGATGCTGCTGAACACGACCGCAACGAGTCCCGAGGTTATCTGTTCCGTTGCGTAGTACATGAGCAGATAATTCAGGGAAAAAAGCAGCGTGCCCTGCAGCAGCACGAAGCCGATCGTATTCACAGGAATCCGAATGCGGCGCCCGGAGAGAAGCGCATAGACATACAGGAGCAGGGCGGCGAGGCCGAATCGATAGGCGACCGACACCTCTGTTGCCACGACGCCGAACTGAAACGGTATCGCGGCCCAGGTCGAGCCCCAGATCAGTACGACCAGAGCGTACAGGAATAAGACCTGCATGCGCCTATTGACCCGGTATGCCCGCGTTACCCGGCTGGAAGCGGAAGACCTTGTACGGTCCGTGGGATTTGATGTGATCCTGCGACTGGAAAACGACGTCGGCCAATGCGCTGTCGGCGATATACAGCCAGCCGTCCGGACCGAATGACAGCGCGTCAGGCCAGCGCAAGTCTGACGAGCGCACGAGTGTGCGCAAATCCCTGTTGTTGTCGACGACGAAAATCGAACTGTGTTCGATGTCCGTTATATAGACATTGCCCGCGACGTCGAGGCTCAGCCCGTCACTGAGCGGTTTCGTCGCATAGCGTTCAACTCGTGCTGCGATCTGTACATCGGGTATGGCAGGGTCGGTGACGTCGGTCAGACGAACCCGATAAAGTCCTTCTCCGCTCAACGCGCTGAAATAGAGCCATTCCTCCCCTAGTGCAATGCCGTCTACGCCGCCGCGCAACGATACGATGCCGCCGCCGAACGTCATGTTGCGGCCCTGAGAGCGGATCAAATAGTCTTGTCCGGTGACCGACGCGTGCGACTCGAGCAAGCGGCGCGCCGATGCGGATTCGATGTCGTAAACGACGATTGCCGGTTTTTTGCGCCAGAAGCTCGCGTCCGCGATCACGACGGTTCGCCCGTCCGCGCTCACCTGCAAGTCTTGCAGGAAAGAGCCCATCGGCGCTATGTCGTCTGCAAATCGCTGATCGTGCACCAGTTCGCCGGTATTGAGGTCGAACGCGAGTAGCCGCGCCGTACGAATGCCGTGGTTGCCATGATCGATGGTCCACAGGCGGTTGTATCGGTCCACGACGACACCCAGTACCGTATCGAACAGGCGTGCCTGCGCGGCGCCGTCCGGGTACGGGACAGACGCACCGTCGACGTACTCGAGCAGCTTGTTGCCTTGTGGCCGCCCCTCGGGGTGTACCGTGAAAAATACCCGGCCGGTCTCACTTACGGCGACATTGCCAACAGGCTGCGGGTAGGACAAAACCTCCTCGATTACAGCCTCACCCAGTACAGGCGGAGTCGAAAGGTCCGGGTACGGGTCGCCGCCACCGTAACGTATCCACGTGGTGGTCGTAAGGATCAATGCCAGTATCAATAAGAACAGCAGGATCTTTTTCATATTTTGCTGCTGTAGCCCAGTGTGCTCTCCCGGACCGGAATTCTACATGATTGCCGCGGCCTGTCTGGCGAGAAATGCCGCAATCCAGGCGATGGCCACGAGCAGGGCCGTCAGCGCAGCCGCGACGATCTGCCAGCGCCTTTCGGCCAGCTCATCGCGTACGAGAGCCAGCAGCATGCCGCCCGTCAGGCCACATAAGAAGCCCATCAGATGCGCGCCGACATCGGTCCTGGAGTCAGGGCCGCCGTCACCCGTGCCAGTGAACATGAGCAACGCGAAGCCACCGACGATAGGTCCGATACGATACGGCCACTTTTCCTGCGACATTAGCCTGGCGCGCCACACGAAGCCGGCCAGCAGCCCCAGTGCGGCAAATACCGCCGTCGAGGCGCCGATCGATCTGTGCGTCGACTCCAGCAGCAACGTGTTGAGGGCGTTGCCGGATGCGCCCATGAGGACGATGGCGAGCCAGGCGACACCCGGGCCAAGCAGGCGACCTGCAAACAGCCCGAAAAACGCGCCAAACACGATATTGCCGAGCAGATGGCGCAGGTCGGCGTGCAGGGTAAGCGCCGTAACGGTACGCCACCACTCGCCGGCCCGAATCAGTTCACCATCGACGCGCCCTGCAGCGAGCCAGTCCAGGCCGAAGTACGATGCTCCTGCGAGCCACGCGACGCCGACGATGACCAGTACGTATGCGACTACGCCCGGAGTGGCGTTCTGGTGCGCGAACGGCTCGACCTTTCGTGTTGGCCGCGGCGGCGGATTCTCCTCGTCATACAGGCGCAGCTCGTCCACTGCGCGCGCTGAGTGTTCAGCCGGCACGACCAGCGCGCAGCCCGCGATATCGTCGACGATCTGGTGCGGGATCTGCAAGGAAGTAAGCACAAGGGCGCGGTCCGAACACGCTCGTCGGTTGCGGCTTTCAAAAACTACTCGCATGTCGTCAATCATGGATTGCGGTAAGCTTAGCAGCCGCTTTGAACTCGAGACAGGTTGGCAATGACGCGCACCGCTCTTACCCTATTTCTTGTTGTCTGCTCGTTCGGCAATGTTGCCAAAAGCGAGGTCATCGACGCCGGTCCCGGCGGGTTTTCCCTCACCAATGAAGTCACGATCAATGCGAGCAGGGCGGAAGTCTGGCGCGCTGCGGTCAATGAGGTCGGCCTGTGGTGGAGCAGTGCTCATACGATCTCGGGCGATGCCAGCAAGTTGCGTATCGAAGCCCGGCCGCAAGGCTGTTTCTGCGAGTCGATCGGTGAGCACACGGGCGTTGTGCATCTGACCGTCACCTTCGTCAACACCGGTGTTCTGTTGCGGCTCACCGGAGGGCTCGGCCCGCTCGGATTGATGGGTGTCAGTGGCAACATGACCTGGGAATTCTTCGACGCCGACGACGGCACGCGCGTTGTCTTCGCGTACGCGGTCGGCGGCTACCGGCCTGGCGGACTGGAAGCGGTAGCCGCGCCGGTCGATGGGGTGGTTGGTGAGGCGTTGCTCCGATTAAAAGCGTATGTCGAGACAGGCGATGCCGACCACGCTGCCGCGGACTGAGGCGCCCGAGCCGCGGCCGTCATCGACCGTCGTCCTGATTCGTGGCGCAGTCCCGGCGCCCGAGATTTTCATGGTGAAGCGTCATGAGCGATCTTCATTCGCGTCCGCTCATGCCTTTCCCGGCGGCGTGCTCGAGGCCGCCGACGCTGATGTGCACGGCCGCTGCGTCGGTCTCGCGGCTGCCGAAGCGAACGAGATGCTTGGCCTCGAGAACGGTGGTCTGGATTATTACAGCGCCGCTGTTCGGGAGTTGTTCGAGGAGTCCGGCGTGTTGCTTGCTGATACGTGCCTGAAAGAAAGCGAACTCGCATTGCCACGTGCACAGCTTAACGACGGGACGCTGAGCTGGAATGCGTTTGCCGCGCGAGCGGATCTCGCACTGCAGTGCGATGCCCTGAACTACTTCAGTTTCTGGATAACGCCGACCGAGTTGCCCAAACGCTACTCGACTCGATTTTTCCTGGCGGAGTTGCCTGCAGGCCAGCAGGCGGAGCACTGTGGTGGTGAATTGACAGACTCCTGCTGGATATCGGCGGCTGCATGCCTGCGAGCACACAAAGAGAAGACCATGATCGTGCATTATCCGACCAGAAAAACACTGGAGCGCCTGGCAGAGTTCGATTCAGTCGGGTCGTTGCTCGACTGGGCCCGGCGTTGCGGTGAGAACGGCGTGGTATGCGATCAACCGGCGTTTGGCCCGGAGCTACTGTTGTGAGTGCATTCGGTCCCGAAATGCCAGCGTTTGCCGAGCTTGCGCCCGGCGTGCGGCGCATCGTCGCGCCGAATCCGTCGATGATGACAGGCCCCGGTACCAATACCTACCTGTTCGGGAGCGACGAGATCGCCGTGCTGGACCCCGGACCGGTTATTCAAAGTCATCTCGATGACATCGTTGCAAAAGCCGGCGCCGCGATACGCTGGATTCTGGTGACACATACGCATCCCGACCATTCGCCGGGCGCGGCGGTACTCGCCGAAATGTGCGGCGCCGAGCTACTCGGCATGCCGGCGCCCGAAGGCAGGCACCAGGACAAGACATTTGTTCCCGGACGCGCACTAGCCGACGGTGACGTGCTCGAGACTGGCGAGTTTCGGCTCGAGGTCGTGCACACGCCGGGACACGCGTCGAACCATGTTTGCTACCGGCATGCCGGGCTGGACTGGTTGTTTACCGGCGATCACGTCATAGACGGATCAACCGTTGTGATCAATCCGCCGGACGGCAATATGAAGCATTACATCGAGTCGCTTCAGCGCGCCAGAGACCTGGGTTGCGATTCACTGCTGCCCGGCCATGGTGAACGCATCGACGATCCGCCGCGAGTCATCGACTGGATTATCGACCATCGCCTGGAGCGCGAGGCAAAAGTCGCTGCCGCCATCAGGGCATACCCGAATCTGACGACACGCGAGCTTGTGCCTCACGTGTACAAAGACGTCGACCCGAAACTCCATGGTTGGGCGGAGCGCTCGCTACTGGCGCACGCGCTCAAGCTCGAGGCGGATGGCGTGGCCACGCGCTCTGAGAACCGGTGGCGAATTTGAAGCGCAGTCGGTCTGCTGTGCTGCTTGTACTGGCCGTGGCGATCGCAGCGGCAGTTGTCTTTGTCAGCGGCAGACAGGTAGACATACCGCAGCCTCAGAGCGCGGGCAGTCCGGACACCGCAGACCTTCCCGTGGGTCAATCGTTCGTGAGTGACATCCACAGCATATTCACGTCCTCCACGCCGGCCGACCCGGCATGCAGTCAGGACAACGTTTCGCGTGGGAAATCTCAGGTCGAATGGGCCGAAAAAACCGCTCGCGTCCGGCGTACTGCCGTACCGGTGCTGGCTACATCGACGACGGCGGAGCACAAACTGGCGGCGGCGATGCTGGCGTACTGGGACATGAACGCAGCCGGGGCGCTGGAGCTGCTTGTCGAAGCCAGAGAGCTGGACGAATCAAACCCCATGATTGCCGCACGAATGCTGCAGATGTGTCAGATCGCGCAAGAGCGGTGCGACCTTTCGCTTGCGGATCTGGAGATACAGTCAGCCACGACGGATCGCGGCAATGCCGACGCATGGGCAAGAGTGGCGACCAGCCGGGCCGGCAGGTCTGACCACGCCGGTGCACTTGATGCTTTGCAGGAGGCGGCGGCAGCGCCGGAGTTCAACGAATACCATGTCGATTACATTCTGTTGTTCGATCGCGCCCTTGCCGCGTCAGCGGAACTCTCTTCAGCCGAGCGTCTCAGAGTCGCATACAGCTACGCAACGATGACCCCGCTGACCCAGAACGACATGTCGGGATCGTGCGGCGAGCAGGCGAGCGAATCGGGGGAATGGCTGAATGCCTGTCTTCGCTGGGGCGAGAGGCAGGAGCTGGAGTCCAAGTCGACCTCAGGGCGTCTGTACGGTCTGGTCTTGCAGCAGATGATGTACCGGTTGTCGGGCGATGCCCGTGAGGAGGAAAGCGCGAAAGCCAGGCAAAAAGAGGTTGCGGAAAAGAGCCAGAAGCAAATCGAGGCCGTCTCAGCGGTCGACTGGTCGCGGCACGAGCCGATACTGCGCAACTACCTGGACATGTACGCAGCAACCGATGAGTTAGCCGCGCTGGATTATCTGCAGGCTGAGATGGCCTGGTTCCCAGAAAAGAGCGGTGTTACGACACCGTCCAGCTGCTCGGACCCTTGATGAACTCCGCGACGCTTTTTGTGCGCTTCATGCGCGTCGGATGGTGTGCGTAGAACGAGTCCTCGAAACTTTGCGCCGGTTGGCGATAGATGACACCGAGCGCAACCGGTATGTGCAGGTCGATCAGGAGGCGCGCAATAACCGCATTGCCTTCGTCGTGAACGAGAACGTCGTCAGGTGTCTTCGTCGCATCAATCACCTCGAGCGCAAACGTGTCGGGATTGAATCGCAGGCCCTTGCCGTTGTTTTCGCCGAACAGCATGGGTTCGCCGTGCTTCACATGCAGCTGTGTCTGCGGCGCGCCCTTTCTGTCCGTGAATGACGCGAAAACGTCTTCGTTGTAAACGATGCAGTTCTGGAAGATTTCGGTGAATGATGTGCCGACGAATGCATGCGCCTGCTCGAGCACGTTTCCAAGGCCTGCTTTGTCAGTGTCGATCGCGCGGGCATAAAACCTTGCGCCGGCGCCCAGCGCGAAGTGCCCCGGTGAGACCGGCGTATCGACAGACCCCGCCGGGCTCGAGGGAGAGACTGTGCCTACGCGGGAGGTTGGCGAGTACTGGCCCTTCGTTAATCCGTATATCTCGTTATTGAATAGCAGGATTTTCAGCCCGACGTTGCGGCGCAGCGTGTGCATCAGATGATTGGCGCCAATCGACAAGCCGTCGCCGTCGCCCGTGACGACCCATACGTCGAGTTCCGGGTTGGCAAGTTTGAGTCCCGTGGCGATCGCAGGCGCGCGTCCATGTATTGTGTGGAAGCCGTATGTTTCGACGTAGTAGGGCAAGCGTGCAGCGCAGCCGATACCCGATACAAAGGTCGTCGTCTCCGGGCGAGCACCGACGTCGGCCAGCGCTTTCGTGACGGCCTTGAGTATTGCGTAGTCCCCGCAGCCCGGGCACCAGCGAACCTCTTGTGACGTTGCAAAGTCCTTTGCGGTCAGTTTGTCGCTCATGAGGATGCACCTTTGAGAAGCGCCTGAATCTTGTCCACGAGTTCGGCAATACGGAACGGTTGCCCGGTCACTTTCGTGTAAGAAACCGGTGCGATACAAAGCTTATCGCGCAACAACGAAGACAACTGGCCCGCATTCATCTCGGGAACGAGGACCTGCTCGAATTGGCCAAGCAGCTCGCCGAGGTTTTTCGGCAGCGGGTTGATATGTCGCAGGTGAATGAAGCTCACCCCCGTTCTTTTCGCAGCCTGAAAGATGGGGCCGTGCGTCGAGCCCCATCCGACAACGACGAGTTTGCCGCTGTCAGGTCCGGACTCGAAAACCTGCTCCGGAATGAAATCGGCTACCGCCGCAACTTTCGCAGAACGCATCTCGGTCATCAGTTCATGGTTGGCGGGGTCGTAGGAGATATGCCCGGTTTCGAGGTCCTTCTCGAGGCCGCCGACGCGGTACATCAGCTCCGGCATACCCGGCGTTATCCACGGTCGGCCGTAGCTTGCGGCATCGCGTGTAAACGCAAGCTGTTGTACGTCATCATCAGCGTTCGGGGCAGGCGCACGATGGTGATCGATCGGCGAGAAACTCGAGAACTCCGGGATCTGCCAGGGCTCCGCCGCATTGGACAGATAGCCATCGGCAAGCAAAATGACCGGTGTCATGTGGCGCAACGCAATGCGTACCGCCTCAATGGCCATGGTGAAACAGTCTGCGGAGGTTGCGGCCGCCAGCACCGGTAGCGGTGTGTCTGCGTTGCGTCCGTATACCGCCTGGTACAGATCGGACTGCTCGGTCTTGGTAGGCAGCCCGGTCGAGGGTCCGCCGCGCTGCCAGTCGATGATCAAGAGTGGTAACTCGGCCATTACCGCCAGTCCCATCGCTTCGGTCTTGAGTGCAATGCCGGGTCCGGAACTCGACGTAACACCGATCATGCCGCCATAGGATGCGCCGATAGCGGCACACACGGCGGCAATCTCGTCCTCGGCCTGAAACGTGCCGACTCCGACTTCGCCGAGTCGCGTAAGGCGATGCAGGAGTGGCGATGCGGGGGTTATCGGATAGGAGCAGAACAGAACTTCGCGATCGGCGAGTTCGCCTGCGGCCGCGATGCCGAGGGCAAGAGCCTCGGCACCTGTAACGCTGCGGTACTCGCCGGGCGGCATTTCGGCGGGCGGGATGCTCACCTGCTGCAGGTTCGCAGACAGTTCTGCCGTTTCGCCAAATGCGTTGCCGGCGTGCAGCGCTTTGATATTCGCATCGCGCATCGTCGGATGTTTGGCGAGTCGCCGGGTGATCC
>Ga0265303_10000973_pt1 | contig 17155 bp, 16 predicted proteins | sample Helome_2_FD_192494 | JGI IMG/M metagenome (GOLD analysis project Ga0265303, IMG submission 192494) | Marine sediment microbial communities from subtidal zone of North Sea - Hel_20160317 (Illumina Assembly) | ecosystem: Environmental > Aquatic > Marine > Subtidal zone > Sediment ... | reverse complement strand
CGCGCTGCCCTTGGTGTAGGGGCCCATGTGCGTTCCGTCGATGGCGGACGCCGAAAGCGAGCCCTGGATGCAGCCATGCTTGTTCTCGTCCTTGAAGAACTCGCGGATGATCTCGATTGCGCTGCCGTAGCTGAGCTTCGACAGGGCCTGACGGGTCTTGTCGTCCGGCTCCATCGCGATGATCTCCTCGAGCGTCGGCGGCTTCTCGTGCATGTACCGCTCGAACATCTCCTTGAAGTTGGCGAAGAAGGAGCCGAGGCTGTTGAAGCCGTCGAGCGCGTCGATGCCGTGATCTTCGGCCAGATGGTTCGCGAGGTCGATCGGGTCGGTGTAGCCGATGAAGCAAGGCTGTTCCTCGTTTCCGAACACGGTGAACGAGCTCTCCGGACGAATGAGCTCAAAGCCCTCCTTGTCCATTTCGAGGTACTTGATGAGCTCTTCGCGGAAGATCAGGAGAGCCCAGGCGCCGACGCTGTGCTTGTAACCCTTGAAGAGCTCTTTGGTCGCTGCTTGTCCGCCGGGCCAGTTGGTCTTTTCGAGGATCAGGACCTTCTTGCCGGCACGCTGAAGCTCGACTCCGGCGGTAAGGCCGTTGTGCCCTGCGCCCACGATGATTACGTCATACTCGGACATCAACTCGTTCCTTTCGCGTCAGCCATGGTTCGCACGAAAGTGCGAGGTATCGGTGGAGAGAGTGAGGGACCTATCTGGGTGAATCTTCACCGCTCGCTCGAAAAGGGTGTCTTCGGTTTCGACCCGCGCGGGATCCTGGACGCAGGCCTCAGGCGGGCAGGCCGCCACGCACATCTGCTCGTCATGGTGACCCACACACTCGGTACAAAGGTTGGGATCGATCACGAAAATCTCGTCCCCCATTGAAATCGCGCCATTGGGGCACTCGTCTTCGCAAGCCCCGCAGTTGATGCAGTCGTCTATGATGATTGTCGCCATGTCGGGCCTCTGATGATGACGCAGCTCCAGCTGCTGAGAGGGTGATAACACAGCATGACACAACAGACAAGAGTTGTGTCATGTTTCTTTCCGAAATATCCAGCGCAGATCGGGCTCAGAGAGGAAAAGCCCTTTGTGATCGGGGGCTTCCAATGGAGGAGGCGACCTTTGGAACGCCGTGCGTGCTATCTCATCGAGCGGGTCTCGAATGAAATACATCAAGCCCTATCTCGTGTTCACCGTGCTGGTCTGGCTGCCCTGGGGCCTGGTCTGCGTGTTCGACATCACGGTGATCGCCGACATCATCGGCGTGACCGGCGTCACCGCAAGTGGCAACAGCGATCTCCGCGCCATGTACGGCGGCGTGCAGACCGCGGTGGGATTGATGGCCGCGTTGGCTCTGTACGACACGCGGTTCTTCCCGAACCTTCTGTTCACCCTTGCCATCCTCGGCGGCTGCCTTGCCTTGAGCCGCAGCTACGGCCTCTACGTCGACGATAGCGGAACTGCGTACACCTGGGGCGTCCTGGCCTACGAGTACTTCGCGGCCATCTCGTCGGTGCTGTGGCTCCGATTCCTCGAGCGCAGCGTCTGACGACAGCCTGGCCAATCTCGCTAGTAGAAGTGAACGTCAGCCTGCATGCCGCGTTCGCCTGGATGCATCGATAGCTCTGTCACGAAGTCTGGCTCGAAGCCTTCAGAGAGGTTCGGTTCGACGCGTTGAACGAGCGTAGAGAGGATCATTCGCATTTCCATCATTGCGAACTGCTTGCCGAGGCAGACGCGCGGCCCCGCTGCAAACGGAACGTACGCGCCGCGGGGAAGGCTCCGCTCAAACTCGCGGGTCCAGCGCTCCGGGCAAAACTCCATCGGATTGTCATAGTACTTGGCGTTGCGACCCATCGCGATGTGGCTGATGGTGATCGTCTGCCCCTTTTTTATCTCGTAGCCTTCGATGACGAGGTCTCGCTGCGCTTGGCGCGCGTACGCCCATACCGACGGCAGAAGTCGAAGCGACTCCTTCACCACCATCTCGAGGTAGGAAAGATTGGGCAGGTCCTCTACTTTTGCGCGCCTGCCCTGAAGCACACGGGCAAGCTCCTCGCGCATGGTCTCCAACTTGTCGGGGTTTTTGGCGAGCAAGTACCAAGTCCAGGTCAGCGCATGCGCCGTCGTTTCGTGCCCTGCAAAGATGAGGGTCATCGCTTCGTCGCGAAGCTGTTGGTCGGACATGCGCCCTTGCTCGTCTTCGACGAACACCATGTGCGAGAACAGATCTCCGCGGTCTTCCTGGTGGGCAAGGCGTTCTTCATGCACGCGCCGGATGATCTCTTCGATTTTCGCGATGGCGCGTTTCTTCCGCCGGTTCTCGGCCGTAGGCCACCAGTCGGGCCGCGGGATCATCTTGTCGGCGTCGGTGACCAAGATCTCGCTGATGTCAGCCAGGGCCTCGCGAATCGTCTGGGAGTCGCCCTTGCCGATATCGATGTCGAAGAGCGTGTCGGCGACGACCTCGAGCGCAAGTGCGTTGAGCTCGAGCCGCATGTCCCTTTGCTCCCCCTCCTCCCAGCCATCGATCATTCGATCGGAGAACTCGACCATCGTTTGCGCATAGGCGTCGACGCGCTTCTTGTGAAAGCCCGGCATGATGAGCGTGTGCTGGCGCTTCCAGGATTCGCCATCGTTGGGCACGAGGCCGTTTCCCAGAAACGGCTTCCACATCATCTTGATGTAGTCGGGTTTATGGAAATCCGCCCAGTAGGTGACGTTGATCGCGTTCACGACCGCCGGGTCGCGAACGAACATGAGGTCACGAATGAGCGCACGAGACACGAAGACGTCGCCGTGCTCCTCATGACCATCGATCAAGAACTGCGTACGGTCCCGGGCTAGATCCAGGGCGCATCCCCAAAACCAATGTCCCTTCATTCGGGGGATCGGCCTGCTGGAAACCGAGCTGGGGCTGGCCTGCGCGGCGGCTTCGGCGGTCACGTAGTGGGTCTCCTCCTGCTTCAATGTTTGTAAACATACGCAAGAGGCGTTCGCAACCCGTTACTTCTTCTTACTTCGTCGTCAGCTCCGGACGATCCTCGAGGAATGAGAGAAACGGCTCGACGAGGCCCGTGCCCAACGCGTCTTTCACTTGTGTGCTGCTCAGAAACTCTCGAACGAAGTAGCGGAAGTTCGACGCCCCGAGGGAGGACTGCACCTCGGGCAAGGCCTCCGACAGCACCGAGAGCGCTCCAAAGACCTGCTCGCGGAAGTACACGCCTTCGGGGCCGGAGGACCTTTCGCTCACCCGCTCCGAGAAGAAGCGGGCCTGCCATTCAGACAAGGGTGTTGGCGACACGTTCAGCCTCCTTGGGGGCGATGACGGGCAGAAGCTCTTGGAGTGACGGGCGGTGGCGATCCCACTCGAGAATCACGGGCGCAGTTGGTGCCACGTATTCCAGAAGCTCCATGCACGCGGCACTGGGCCTGCGACTGTGGTCGTCAACCGGCAACGGCACGTCCTCCTGACCTGCCACGTGCCCCCAGGCGATCTCCGCGGTGAGCGCGTCGAGAAAGGCGGCAGGCGACTCCCCGAGCCATCGCTCACTAACCAGCAGATTGTTGAAGTCGAGGTGAATCGCGGTTCCGCAGCGCTGATGGAGCTGGTTGAACATCTCCGCCGGCGGAATGTTCCCTGGAACCGGGAGGTATTGCGAGACGTTTTCGAGCGCTATCCGTCGCCCGAGGAACGCCTGTACTTCGTCGAGGCGATCGGCCAGGTGCCCGATCGTCTCGTCTGTCCGTGGAAGCGGAAGCAACGACAGCGACCAGTTGCCGTCGATGCTGCGCCAGCTCAGATGGTCGGAGATCCCAGCGACGTCGAACCGATCGGCGAAAGCGCGCAACCGCTCGAAGTAGTCCTTATCGAGAGGATCGCACGAACCGATGTTCATGCTCAGGCAGTGCAACAGTAGAGGGTACCGCTCCCCGAGTTGTTCGAGCTGCCCAAGCGCAGACTCCGAAGCAAACAGCCATTGCTCGAAGATGATCTCGAGCACCGGAAGGGATGGCTGGGTAGCCAGAAGCGGTTCGACCCATTCACGCCGAACGCTGATCCCCATGCGGGCCGTCATGCCTTGGCCTACTCGACCTTCTTGGTCTTGAACACGCGGCCGTTCGTTATCTTCTGGCATACGCCGGCGGGGACGTAGACCCATTCGTTGGGATCATTGTTACGCTTGGCCTTTCCGGCGCAACTATGGTCGTTCGCGCCGCAGTCATTCTTTCCCTTGGCCGCAATGCCCGCGCACTTTTCTATCGTCGAACCCTTGGCTGCCCACTTTGGGGCCGCGGCCGAAACCGTGGCCGCCACCAGCGCAGCGCCAGCAAATCCGAGTACACCCAGCGTCTTATTGTCCATACGATGCTCCTTTTTGGGGGACGTGTGATGGTGTACATACTTGAGCCACTGGGCCGCGTTAGCCTGGAATCTCGCCTCGCCGCCCGCCCGCCGCAAGGACCCGCTTGATGAAGAAGTCGCCGCCGATCGACGAGGTGCTCGGACCTTGCGCCAGCGGTTAGCCGCATGATCGGCTTCCACCACAAGCTCACACCCTACCACGACGAGGACGCGAATCTCGTCGAACCGTTTCGACGCGCCGACCTGGTCGACCTTTTCGCGGTGCCCGGGGTCGGCGTGCCTTTCTCGCTACGTCGTGAGGCCCAATCCAGGTACCCGAAGTGCGGATTTCGGGGATTCGTCTGCAGAACGCTTCTACTAGGCGCGCTGAAGCAGCCCTGGCGACCCCTGCCGATGCTGCGCTGGTGAGTTACTGGGGCGAGAGCGTGGCGACGAAGCCGCCGTTGGCCGGAAGGTCGACCGTCACCGAAGCTCCGGCTTCAACGGTCTCGACGGTCAGCTGGAATGAATCGGCAGACCCATCCTGAGCGATCCAGCTGATTTCGTAGGTTCCTTCGTTCAAGAAATCCAAGGCGAAGCTGTACTCGGCGGACTGCTCCGCGGCATGGATGCCGGCTAGGTACCAGTCGGTGTCCCTACGACGCGCGAGGATCACGTGGCTGTCGATGTCGCCCTGAACCAAACGCGTCTCGTCCCACGCCACCGGAACCGTCGAAAGGAAATCGCCGACGAACGGATAGGTTTGAAACACCGCACGATACCCGGTCGTCGGGACCGAGTCGGCTCGGTCGGCGAAGTGCTGGATGCCCGACTCGAACAAAACCGCGAGCGCGAGGGAGTGTGCGTAGCCGAGCCCGGTCGTCGCGAGTGCGGACTCAAAGACGACCGGCGTGTAGTCCATCGAGCCGACCGAGTTGCGCACCAAGGCGTGCTGCACGTTCATGATGGCGGTGGGGGCGTTGCCAACGCCGGCGAACTTGTAATTCTCGGCGCCGTTGACCGCTTCCTGCGTCATCAGATGCGGAAACGTCCGCTGCCATCCTCGCGGAACCGTCGACCCGTGGAAATTGACCAAAAGCTCGAAGTCCGCGGCGTCTTCGAGGATGCCGATGTACTGGTCGATGCGATCCTGTTTGTCGCTGTTGAAGAAGTCGACCTTGATACCGGCGATGCCCCAGCCGGAGATCTTCTCCATTTCCTCACGTCTGACCGGCTCGAGCATTCGGTTCAGTGGCGTCTCCGCCGGCGAGGTCGTGTGTGGGCCCCCGGAGTTGTACCAAAGCAACAGCTTCACGCCGAAGGCTTCGGCTTCTGCGACGAGGTCCTGAACTTCTTGCTCGGCGTTCTCCCACTGATCCCATTTGGCATCGATGAGGACGTAGTCCCAACCATACTCGGCTGCAAAATCGATGTATTCAGACTGAAGCGCCGGAGTCCCCGTCTCCTGACTAAACCAGGACCAGGCCGCGCGCCCCGGCGCAATCCAGCTGGGATCGTCGAGCAGCGACGGCGCACTCAAATCGTCGACGATGGTGGATTCGACGATCGTCGCGAGATCTCCGACCGCGATCACGCGCCACGGGGTACTGAAAGGGAGCGTTGATTCCGGCGATACATCACCAACGCCCCGCCCTTCCCTCTCGTCCGGAAAACGAATTCGATAGAGGCCTCCATCAGGCATTTCGTCAAGACGCGTCGCGCAGTAGCTCCGATCGAGATCGGCCTCCGTGACCATGGCGTAGCGCAGGCCTGCCTCGATCTCGAAAAGGGTTGGGAACGTAAAACCCGTTCGGTCGATCGCTTCGCCCAAGGGCAGGATGAAGGGCGGCATCTCGTAGCTGCCGGCGGTGGGCGCGAAGATCGCGTCGCCGCCGTCGTATGGCCGACTGAGCATGCGCGCATCCGAGGGAATCGCAAAGCCCGTCGACTCGCTCGTCACCTGCGAGGTCCCCTCTCCGAGCAAGCGGTACCGAAACGCGACGCCATCTTCGTGCGCCCGCAGGATGAGCTCGGCCCGTGCGCCGTCGGCGTCACGCAAGGGTACCGTGATCTCGTTGCCGCTGACCTGACGCTCTCGCCGTTTGCCGGTGGGCATCGAGTAGGACTCGTCGATCGAGCGACCGCTAGAGCCGAACATGGTCACGCCGGTGCCGAGATCGTGGCTGGTCGAAACCAGCCCGAGTGGGCTCGGCGCGATCACCGTTTGATCGCGGCGGGTGACCTTATAGGACATGCGTCCACCGGCGTCGTTGGTGAGCTCGATTTGAACATCACCGCTGGGCGACGCCAGTAGCACCACCTGCACCTCTGTTTCACTCGTGGAGTTACAGCCGAGGTCGGCGACGAGCGCGACCAGAAGGATCGCTCGAAAGGCTGACGAGGTGGAACTCATTCGTGGCGAGGGTACGAGCGAGCCAGCGCCGCAGCAAGGGTTGGGGCACGCCTCGTAGAAGGACTTTACGGACGCATCCCCACCCACTATACGCTTTCAATGAAAAACTTCTCTTTTGGTTTGTCCATGCTTCTCGGCTTGGGTCTAAGTGTCGTCGGTTGCGGTGACAACGGCAGCGGCAGCAGCGCTTGCTCCGGTGGTCAGGTGGATTGCGATGGCTTTTGTATCGACCCAATCGCGCCGACTCTTGCAGCGATTCAGTCTGAGATCTTCGTGCCTCGGAACTGCGCTTCGTCGGACTGCCACGACAGTAGCTTCCCAAAGGCAGAGCTCGATCTCAGCTCTGTGACCGCGTCAGGCATGAACCTCGTGGGCATCAACGCGTTCCAGTCGCCGAACGACGTTCGCGTAGTTCCGTCCGACAGCGGCGCTTCCTATCTAATGAACAAGATCCTCGGAGTCGACATGGCGAACGGGACGTCGCGGATGCCGCTAAACGACGAAGGCATCGTCCTGTGCGAGCCGGAGATCAACGCGATCCGTCAATGGATCGACGATGGCGCGAACGCCCCCTAGGAAATGGGGCCGCGGTTCGGAGGCGCCAGCTAGATCGCGCTCAATGTTTCACGTGCTGCCTGCACGAAGCTGTCGTACGGGTCGCCTGCGTCGAAGGCCGCGATGGCAGCATCGAGTAACTCCATAGCGGTGGCTGCTGCTGACGCGACGTCGGCAAGGCCTGCGCCCAAGGCGACGGTCTGCGTAGCGACCAGCTGTGCGATCGCCCGTCGCAGATAGTCGCGTTCGCTGATACTACTCGGCGCGTCCGATTCTGAGCGGGTTAGAAGATCCAAGGCCTGCTCGATGCCCACCGCTGCCTGCTCGTCTGCCGGGAGCGGCTCGCTGTTCGCTGGAACATAGCGACTTATGCCATTGAGCGTACCTTGGTACACCGTCCCATCGGGGCCGATCGTCGTCGCCGCGTAAAATGAGTTTTCGCAGGAATCCGGGACGACTTCGAGCACGTCGGCAACCCCGGGAAGGATCGAGAGGATCATCATCAGCTCGGGACGGCAGGTTCCCGGGCCCGCCTCGACCCAGAGGCGCGAGTCGCCGGTCTCGAAGTCGAGCCCTTCGAGACCCCACTGGCCGTTGCGCTGGCCAGCAGCGTACACGAGCCCAGATCCCTGACTAATGCTTGGAATACCGTTTGGCACGCTGATCTCCGAGTTGGCCCAAACCGTTTCGCAAGTGCGGGTCTCCGGGTCCCAGTCGATGCGCTCGAGGCCAAGCGGAGCCTTCTCCGGAATCCCTCCTTCGAGCGCCGACACGGTGTTCTGTGCGACCGCGCCAAGCGCCAGCATCGACGGAGGGTTGATCGTCGGATTGCTGAGCAGGTCGTTCACCACGACTGCCGAGTAACCTCGGACCGCGACGGACTGCTCGGAGATCGCTTCCGGTGCGCCGGTTCCGAAGTCGATCGGAATCTCGCAGGCAATGCGCGGGTCCTTGCCAGACGCGATGGGTGCCCAGTCTGCCGGCACCTCGTCCCGCCAGAAGAGGACCAGGTTCATCAGACCGAGGCCGTCGGTGATCACCACGAATCGGTCGTCGTCCGCCGCCGTGCCCATCAGGCTGGGGGTGGACCCGGAGCCCGGACCCAGTCGAATCGGGCTCGGAACTTCTTCGGCGGTTTGATATTCGGCGCGCCAGCCGAGGCTCAGCGCGCGGCCGTCCCAATCGAAGCGATACATGGCCGCGCTCGTCAGCACGTAGATTCCGCCACTTTCGTCGACGGCAACGCTGTTCGAGACGATTTCGAGGTCCGCCTCGTCCGCGGTTGCGCAGTCTTGATTCGCCGAGATGACCGGCACCTCGCCGAGGTCGTTGGGATCGGCATCGGACGGGATCACGAACAGGTTGCCGAGCTCGGTCGCAAAGGCGAGATGCCCATCGTAGGTCAGGGACATGCCTGCGATCACATCACTCTCGTTGCAGAAGACCTCGTCCGGCATGAAGATACGCTTCTTGAGCTCGATTGGAGACGTGCGATCACCATCGGCGCTGTCACCAAAGAACGACACGAAACGGGTGCGGCCCACGATGAAACGGTTCTCGGAATCGATCGCCGTGTAGGCGCCGCTCAAGCCGAGCGTAAAGGTCGGAGGGTCGACTTCTCGGTCACCGGGTACGTACCAGTCGATGATTTCAAAGGTCTCGTGATCGACCTTGACGATCGCGGCGTCGGCGCCGGTCACGGTGGACCATACGGCTCGCCCGCCATCTTCGTAAGGCGCACTGAACGAGGCGATGACCGGAATGCCGGCGCCCGGGAGCTCCAGGTGAGCGCTCTCGGTGTCCACGCTGTCGGTTGGGCCAGGAAATGGAGAAGAACCCTGGGCATAGCTCGCTCTGTGCGAGCCTGACCAAACCACGTCCCCGAAAGCTGTGCTGCAAAGTGGCTCGTGGGGCGCCAGCGGTGCGGTGCATAGATTCGAGAGATCCGTCGTCGATGTGTACCCGCCGCTCGTCGACGGGCTAGAACTGCACCCGAGGGGCGCCGCAAGAATCAGTAGAGCAGCAAGCTGAGGTCTAAACATGACTCCGGCCTTCTAGCAGTAGATGTGGTCCGGCCAAAGCGCGCTGCGATCGGGCTATGGCCGGCATCGATGACTTAGGAGAAATCGCCGCACAACGGCCTCGCGAGCTTCCGAAGGAAACCGGGAAGCTACGGAAACGACGGGAATTCCCATATACTTGGGTTGCTGTCACTGGGCAGCGAGCTCACAGCAAAGGAACCGTCTATGAAACCGCAGTGGATTCGAGTCGCACTTCTCGTGCTGGCCATCCCTCTGCTTGGCGTCCTCACTTGCGAGTCGCGCCCGACACTCGTCGCGCCGACCGGCGGATTCGTCATCGTGCAGAACGTACTGAGCCCTGTGAAAATCAAGACTTCGAGTCTAGAGGGCGCAGGGCGAATTGACGCTCTCATGCCGAACGGAAACTGGGTCCTGATTCATTTTTCGCCGAGCGGCGCCTTCGACTTCGACCAAGCCCTACCCACCACCGTCTGGCACTGTTCAAACCCAGGCGGCACCGAGGGCTGCGTCGCGAGACTTCGCATCGCACACGAGAACGGCCCGGTCGGTCACAACATGACACACGGCACCGGCATCGTACACGTGTGCACCGAGAACTACGTCCAGCGGCAGGGACGCAATCACTGTGGCGGTCGCGAGCTCGAGTACTCGACCGGTTCGGCAAGCGAGCACGACATTTGGTTGTCTCCTACGAAGAGCCGAGCAGAAGGGCAATTTGGGGACATCGCTACGGGCACTTACCGCTGGCGCGGGGATCCGTGGAACCGCCTAATTTGGGCCAGTCATGCCTTCAAGCACAGCAATGCAAGCAGTCCGCCTCAGGGCGCTTTGGCTCAGGAGAGCTCGGGGACATTCTTCGACTACAGCTGGGTTCCCGAGCACGAAGTCAACGTCGAGCTCGGCAACACGGATTGGCATGCGTACAGCATGGACATCGGTGCCTGTTCGTTTTTCATTCCTTGGGAGTGGGAGCACCGTCTGGAGAATGCTTACTATACCGCAGGCCTCGGCGGCGCCCTGGGAAACCGAGGCCTCGCGGAACGCTTTATCGATGAAATGATCGAAACCACCGAGCCGCAGTCCCGGACCGAGGTCAACGCGATGCTTTGGGTGGACGGAACGCTGGGCATCCGGCCCAACGTGAACGCGAGCCCCGAGTTTCACTATCGGCTGTCCGAAGATGCCGGAGTGCCGCAGATCTGCTTCAAGCAGTACTTCCACGCGAGCAGCGAAATTTCCACCGCGCCCGATCACTGGTATCGCTTCGACCAAGCGATTGGCGCGTTCTTTTTGGAAATATTGCCGTTCGTCGGCCAGTGCGGCGACAAAGACGTCTCGTTCCGCTACTGCGGTACCCCTTCGGTAGACAGCCAGGGCAAAGGTTCCTTCGTAGTCGACCAATCGTCGGTCGTCATCACGCATCAGGGCTATCCCTGGGCCAAGGTGCTCTGCAACAACCGTTTCGTTCCCGCGTTCATCAACGGTGTTCGAGAAACCTTTGCGCCAGGTGGCGAAGGAGCGGTGCAGATCGACAAAGGCATCGATACTTTGGTCAGCTCTCTTTCCGATGCGCTTGAGGTTGATGTGCGCCGGATCGAAATGTCACCGAGAGGCATGTATTTGGTCATTGCCGAGAGCACGAGCGACCCGCAGTACGGCATGGGCGATTGCCGATCCGATTTGGATCGAGAACCCGATCTACCAAGCGCGAGCCGGCCGACCGAGGATTGGATTCGCTACTACACCCGGGGCATTACGAGATTCTGAAGCGGTAGGCTTGGAGTAGCCGATGCGCTCGGGCCAAAGCGCGTTATGATCGCCCGATGGCGGCCATCGATGACCTAGGCAAAGCGCGGTACGTAAACCTCGAGACCTTCCGCAAGAACGGAACGGGCGTGCAAACGCCGGTCTGGGTGGGTCGCGATGGAAACGAGCTGGTGATTTTCACGAACGGCGACTCGTACAAGGTCAAACGCTTGCGGCGCAATTCGAAGATCCGTATCGCGGCGTGCAACGTCCGCGGCGGGCTCAAGGGGCCTTGGCACGAAGGCACCGCGCGACTCGTCGAAGATGAGGCTGACAAGCAGGCGGGTCTCCGGGCGCTTCGCAAGAAGTATGGCTGGCAAATGATGATGGCGGATTGGGGTGGACGCCTCCGCGGCTCGAAGAAGAATTGGGCATTCATCGCGGTTAGGCTCGATGGCAGTGAATAAGGTCGTCGCCGACGAGGTCGCAACGGTCATGCGACTCTTCATTGTAGTTCTCCTCGCTGCCGGTGTCCCTGCGTTAGCGTTCGCGCAGGAAGACGACGTTCGCTCGGCGGACGAGATTCCCGAAGACATGCCCGCACCGCCCGAAGACGCCCCGCCAGCCGAAGCGCCCGCGGTAGGCGGGACCGATGACCGACCGCCACATCCCGAAACGCCCGAGTCGCTCGATGAAGAGCAGCCGTCTGCCGAGCTCCTCGCCAAGACTTCGTACAAGTGGTTGCCCGGACATTGGATATGGACCGGAGAGCAGTTCGAATGGAAGGGCGGCGAGTGGATCTACAAGGTCAAGGACATGATCTTGGTCCCGCCGCGCTGGGACTGGGACGGCAAGCAATGGGTGTTCTACGGCGCAGGTTGGGCGAAATCGGGGTCAAAGAAGGTCGTCTACAGCCCAACGTCCGCACCAGGTGGTCCTGACGTGGCTGCCAACGCCGAGCAGGCTCCCGCGTCCACGACCGAGCAACCGGCGCCTCAATCATCGACCACGACCGTCTATGTCTGGACAGGTGTGTACGTCGCGCCGCTGATCCTATTTCCCATCTGGCATCCGTGGTACCACTACCACTGGTACCACCGACACGCGTTCTACCGCCGACCACCGGCGTACCGCAGCGCGCGCTACCGCTACTCGACGACGCACCGGCGCGCGCACTATCGCCATCAAAGCCGGCCGCCGAGTCATGGCGGCAGGCCGCCGAGCGGTGCGCGGCCGCCGAGTCAGGGAGGGTCGAGACCGGAAACCCGGCCGTCGCAAGGAGGCAATCGACCTTCGACCCAGCCGAGCACCAGGCCGTCGACTCAACCTTCGAATCGCGGCGGCTCGAGCGCCGGCAGCACTCGAGGAAGTAGCAGCAACCGTAGCAGCACGAGCGGACGGAGCAGTGGCAGCAGTCGAAGCGGTGGGAGCCGAAGCGGCGGCCGGCGAGGTGGTGGTCGCCGCCGCTAGCTGAGACGCGCTAGTTGGGTCTGCGTCGAACGAGGACGCCGACATACGGCTCTAGCCACCAACCGCTCTGTTCGAAAAAGTTGCCTTTGCCGGTGAACGAGTACTTGAAGCCGACGTCGATGTACACGCCGCTATCCTTGACCTCGAAGCCGACGCCAGCTTTGCCGGTGAACCCGGGCGTGAACCGGTACACGGAAACTTGGCTGCAATACCAGTAGCCGCATGCGACGCTAGACTCAGCGAAGTTCCAGAAGTTCATGTCGAACGCAAAGCTGATGTACGGAAGGGCCACCTTCAGGTCGGGAACTTGGAAGCGGACTTCGGGAACCGAGAGATAGATTCGCGAGAGCGGCCGCCGCCCGGAGAGACCGGGGACCTTGTTTAGATCGATTGGATTCCACTGCAGACCGAAGTCGCCACCGATGACGAAAAAGCCGAAATCAGCGGCACCGAAGAAGAAGATGTCCGCGCCTGGGCGAACGACGTCGCGAGGAACGTCCAGAACGATCGGAACCCCGATGTTCAGGGACCAAGTGAAACCTACCGGCTGCCAGGCCTTTTTCTTCCCTGGCTCCTGCGCGACGGGGTACGCGGGATCCGAGATCATTTGATCGGGCGGAGCCGGCGGTGGCGCTGGCGCCGTGGCGGCCCCGGTGTAGGCCCCCTCCTCTGTGGCTGCGTCCCACTGAGCGGATGCCATCGTTGCAGGCAGCCAAAGCGCGATCAAAAGCGCAGTCCGTCGCATGCCGTTCATTCTCATCTCCACCTCCACAATCGACACGAGAGTATAGCGTTCGGTCCCCGCTTTCAACGCCCCGGCCGCCTTGTGGGCGAGCGCGACTTCGACTAGCTCTAGCGTTCGCCTGGGGTCGATCGTTGGGCCCGTCAATCGAATTTCACGGAGTCTACTATGCAAATTGCAGCGCAACGCGGGCGGCTACCGCTGGCCGCGGCTTTCTCACTCACTGTGACGCTCAGTTCACTCTTGCCGCTGGCCACAGTAGCGCAGGACGCCCACCCGGCGGAGGAGACCGGCGCGTCGGACCAGATCCAGGCGCTGGTCGAGGACCTGAAGCAACGCGACGCGGTTCTCGACCAGCTGAATAGGAAGGTCGAACAAAATCCGGACGGAGCTGCCGCGGCGATGCTCGCGAACGAGATTTCGGACCGAAGGCAACGATACCGACGCGACGTCGCGAAGCTCGTGCAGCTGGTGGTCAACGCCGAGGACGCCGGAGCCAAAGCCGAACAAGGCCGCTCGATGGCGACCAAGTTTTTGCAACAAGACGCGCGCTCGATGCGCGAGAGGCTGAAAGAGACTGGGCGTGACGCCGTCGCGCTGGTCGATGTCGCGACGAAGGGCGGCCCAGAGGAGGCGGAGAAGGCGCGGAGCGAGCTGAGCCGGAAGATTTCGACTTCGAGCCGCTTGATCAAGTACTTGGACACGAACATCGACCAGCGGAAAATGCTGGGCCTCGATGCGAAGACGGACACTGAATATCTCGTTTCGCACCTCCAGATCCGTGCCGACGTCACCGCCGGCGTGATGTTGGGCACGAAGGAGGAGATGGACGAGATCGCGACGCGCGCGGGGGTGGATACTGATGCCGAGGCCCATAAGGAGCTGGCCTCCCTCAGGAAGCAACGAGACGCGCTGGCTGAAAGCCAACGCGTAAGCGTCCAGTTGATGGACAAATACGGCCTCGATACCGCTCAGCTCAGGCAGGGAATCATCGTCGCAACGGGGAAGCTATCGCAAGACATCTTCGACAAAGACGTCGCCTCCGGCCTCGCGGAATCATGGTTGGCCGACGGTGCCGATTGGCTTCGCAGCAACGGCGCCTCTCTCGTCTTTCAAGTTCTCGCGTTCGTGCTGCTGCTGTTCGCGTTCTGGATTGCAGCGCGGATCGGGAGAGGCCTCGTTCGGCGCGCCATCGACCGATCGAAGCTCGAAGTGTCGAGCTTGGCCAGGGACTTCTTCATCCAGATGACAGGGCGGCTGATCCTGCTCTTCGGTGTCATCATCGCGATTGCGCAGCTCGGCATCGAAGTGGGCCCTTTACTGGCCGGCCTCGGCATCGCGGGCTTCATCATAGGGTTTGCCCTGCAGGATACGCTTGCCAATTTTGCATCCGGCATGATGATCCTAATCTACCGGCCGTTCGATGAAGGCGACGTCATCGAGGCCGGAGGCGTCACGGGCAAGGTCGACAAGATGAATCTGGTGTCGACCATGGTGCTCACCTTCGACAACCAACTTCTGGTCGTGCCCAACAAACAGATCTGGGGAGGCGTCATTCGGAACGTCACCCATCAGGACACCCGTCGCGTCGACATGCAATTCGGCATTGGATACTCGGACAACGTCTCCAAGGCCGAGCAGCTCCTCACCGAAATCGTGACCGGATGCGAGAAGGTGTTGAAAGATCCCGAACCGGTCATCCGGCTCCACGAGCTCGGCGAGTCATCGTTGAATTTCATCGTGCGACCGTGGAGCCAGACGGACGAATACTGGGACGTCTATTGGCACGTGACGCGCGAGGTGAAGCGGCGATTCGACGAAGAAGGCATTTCGATTCCCTTCCCGCAGCGCGACGTCCACGTCTATCGCGAAGACGGTGGCGACCGCGAGGCCTAGCTCTCTGAGTTGGTCTTTCGACGCTGGCGTTCGCCGAACCGTTGAAATGGCTTGAGTATTTTGAGGCTCATCGCCGGGAACGGGCGCATCGCATGGGCTAGCGCAGCACGAGACCGTGGAACACTGACGGCGAGCCTGGGCTTGTCGACCACCTCGAGGACGACGCCTGCCACTTCTTCGACGGTCAAAAGCTTTCGCGTGGCGAACACGAGGCTGGCTTGCGGGTTGCCTCTCTGACTGCTCACCATGTCGGTGTCGATTCCGTCCGGGCAAACGGCGCTCACTTTGATGGGCAATTTGGCGCGCTCGATGTCACCTGCGAGCGAGATGGTGAAACCCAGTACGGCTTGCTTGGTGGCTCCGTAGACGGCCAAACCCGGCACTGGCGTGATCGACGATAGCGATGCGATGTTGATCAAATGGCCGCCGGCGTCGCGCATGACCGCAATCGCGGCTCGGGCCCCCCAAATCATGCCCAACACGTTGACTTCGGTCATCTGTCGCACGACCTCGTCGTTGTGATCCCAGGCGTGGCCGGTGTGAAGCACGCCGGCGTTGTTCACCCAGAGCGCGAGCGTGCCGCGTTCAGCCGCCGCCCGCGCGACCTCGTGGTGCGAGGCGGGGTCCCGGACGTCCTGATGCATCGACCAAGCGCCACCGCCGATGGTTTCTGCAGTGGCGCGAGCCGCCGCCTCGTCGATGTCCGTCGCAAGCACGGCGAACCCCTTTGCTGAAAGACCCTTGGCGATTTCACGTCCGAGGCCTTTGCCAGCTCCTGTCACGACGGCGATCTTCATTCTTCGTTCTTGGACGGATCTCGCACAGAGTTCAAGACCCAACCGAAGGGGTGTAGACAGCGCTTGCCTCGCCACCTAGCATCCGCGGCATGAATGGATCTCTCTCTTGTCTTGCCAGCGTGGCATTTGCGTTTCTTTTCGTCGTCGGCTGCGGCACCGACGGCAGCAGTGCTACGGGTCCTGGAGGGTTCGGCGGGACCGGCGGAGCAGGCGGAGCAGGCGGAACGCTGCCGCTCGAATGCGATCCCCTGACCCCGAGCTACTGCGGCTTTCCCTATCCCAACGACTACTGGACCGTGGCAGACGCGACGACGGCCACGGGGCTTCGCCTCGCACTGCCCGAGGCGACGATGCCGGCAACTCTGGCCGGCGTCCGATCGAACCCCGATGCCTTCAATGAAATGGACGGCTTCTCGCCGGGCATCGCGGCAATGACACACTTCCCGGGCGCAACCGTCACCGGACTTGCGACGCCGGACAATATCGAGGACTCGCTGAACGCGGAGTCTCCTACGGTCATCATCAACGCGGACACGGGCGAACGGCTGGCCCACTGGGTCGATCTCGACGAGTACGTGGTTCAGGCCAAGATTCGGGTGGACGCAAACGAGGACCAGCCGGATTTCACGATCGACCGCGACCTCGAGGCGCTCAGGCAAGAGCAAGCGTTGATGCTGCGCCCTGCGATCCGTCCGGAGGATGCGACTCGATACATCGTGGCGATCCGCAACGTGCTCGACGGCGAAAGGATGCCGGTCGCGCCTTCAGCTGGTTTTCTGGCCTTGCGGGACGACGAGACCTCGGACGATCCCGTGATCGAATCACGTCGCGCGCACTTCGAGGAGCTCTTTGCGACGCTCGCAGATGCCGGCATCGCACGCGATGAGCTTCAGATCGCTTGGGACTTCACCACGGCAAGCCGCGAGAACAACACCAGCGCCATGGTACACATTCGTGACGATGCGCTCGGGAGCTTCCCCGGCGGCGTACCGTACACCATCGAGCTCAAGAACGAGCAGCTCGATAGCGGCATTGCCTGCCGTCTCGAGATCACGTTCGACATGCCTCTGTACATGACGAAGGGCGAGTCGGGCGGCCTGCTCAATCTCGGCGACGACGGCTTGCCCGAACAGAACGGGAGCTTCCCATATT
>Ga0265303_10000972_pt1 | contig 17158 bp, 14 predicted proteins | sample Helome_2_FD_192494 | JGI IMG/M metagenome (GOLD analysis project Ga0265303, IMG submission 192494) | Marine sediment microbial communities from subtidal zone of North Sea - Hel_20160317 (Illumina Assembly) | ecosystem: Environmental > Aquatic > Marine > Subtidal zone > Sediment ... | reverse complement strand
CATGGAGCCCGAGACATCCATCAGACAGAACATGACCGCGCTGGTAGTGGGCGTTGGTTGCTGGATCATGTTGTTGTAGCGCAGGTCGAAATCATCGAGAAACGGGATGTGATTGAGACGGCGCCGTGCGCGTTGGAGTTTCTCCGTTATTTCCCGGCGTTCGACGGACTCGTCGTCATCTGCGAAGGATTCCAACTCGGCCTCGAGCGCCTTGATCTCGCGCCGTATCGCACCGCTCAATGCAATGCGGCGAGCTTTGGCGCCTCGCAGCGACTGCACAACGTTCAGTCGTGCCGGAATACCGTCACGGGTGTAACCGCCTTTGACGAGCTTGTAGGAATCGGAGTCCTTGAGTTGTTTGCGAACCAGGTTGGGCAACTCCAGGTCCTCGAACATGAAATCGAGGAATTCCTGCTGATTGAGTTCGAAAACGAACTCATCCATGCCCTCGCCCTGGTTGCTGGCCTTGCCGCCACTGCCGCCGCTGCCACCCTTGGGACGATCTATACGGTCGCCGCGAATGAATTCCTTGTTACCTGGCAGTACCCGGCGCTGTTCGCCGCCTTTACCTTGCCGGAATATGGGTTCGGAGACGTCTTTCTTGGGAATCGATATTTCCTCGCCGCGCTCCATGTCCGTGATGCTGCGTTTGTTGACAGCATCGGTCACGGCTTCCTTGATGTGCTTGCGAAACCGCTTCAGGAAGCGCTGACGATTAACGGCACTTTTCTGTTTGCCCTGTTGCCGCCGATCGATGATGAGAAATGCCATGTCGGATCACTGCGACTTACGCACTCTCATATACCACTCGGACAGCAATCTCACCTGCTTATGAGTGTAACCGTACTCAACCAGGCGCTCGACAAAGTCCTCGTGCTTTTGCTGATCCTCATCCGAGGCTCTCGGATTGAACGAGATCACCGGTAGCAGGTCCTCGGTGCTTGAGAACATCGTCTTTTCGATAACCAGGCGGAGTTTCTCGTAGCTCGTCCAGGCTGGATTGTGGCCATCGTTTGAGGCCCTGGCGCGCAATACGAAATTGACCACTTCATGGCGGAAGTCCTTTGGATTTCCGATGCCGGCCGCCTTCTCGATCTTCTCCAGTTCGTCATTCAGTGCGGAATGATCAAGGATTTCACCGGTCTCCGGATTGCGGAAGTCCTGATCCTGTATCCAGAGATCTGCATAATTGATGTAACGATCGAAGATATTCTGCCCGTACTGTGAATAGGACTCGAGGTAAGCCGTTTGAATTTCCTTGCCCAGAAAATCGATGTATCTCGGCGTCAGGTACTCCTTGAGGAAGTTGACGTAGCGGTCACGAATATCTTCAGGAAACTGTTCCTGCTCGATTTGTTTTTCCAGTACATACATAAGATGCACGGGGTTCGCAGCTGTCTCCTCCGCGTCAAAGTTGAATACCTTGGACAGGATCTTGAATGCGAACCGAGTGGACAGGCCATCCATTCCCTCGTCAACGCCGGCGCTGTCACGATACTCTTGTATCGACTTCGCCTTTGGATCGATGTCCTTGAGGTTCTCGCCGTCGTAAATGCGAAGTTTCGAGTAGACGCTGGAATTCTCGTGCTCCTTGAGTCGCGTCAGCACCGAGAATTGCGCCAGCATGCGCAAGGTGTCCGGCGCGCAAGGCGCCTCACTGAGTGAGCTGTTACGAAGCAGCTTCTCGTAGATTTGTACTTCTTCCGTAACCTGCAGGCAGTATGGCACCTTGACGATGTATACCCGATCGATGAAGGCCTCGTTATTCTTGTTGTTCTTGAACGACTGCCACTCGGCCTCGTTGGAGTGCGCGAGTATCACGCCTTCAAATGGAATCGAACCGATAGACTCGGTTCCGTTGTAATTCATCTCCTGCGAAGCCGTCAGCAACGGGTGCAATACTTTGATAGGTGCTTTGAACATCTCGACAAACTCGAGAATACCCTGGTTGGCATGACACAGTCCGCCAGAGAAACTGTACGCGTCCGGATCGTTTTGCTTGAACTCTTCCAGCTTGCGAATATCCACTTTGCCGACGAGCGCGGAAATATCCTGGTTGTTCTCGTCACCTGGTTCGGTCTTTGCGATCGCCAGTTGATTGAGTATCGACGGACTCTGCTTCACGACGCGAAACTGGCGGATGTCCCCGTTGTACTCCCGGAGACGCTTGGCGGCCCACGGTGACATGATGCTCTGTACATAGCGCAGTGGAATACCGTACTCCTCTTCGAGGATCTTTCCGTCTTCCATGGGATTGAAAAGTCCGAGAGGCGATTCCTGTATAGGCGATCCCTTGAGCGAGTACAGCGGTTGTCTTTGCATCAACTCCTTGAGCTTTTCGGCAAGCGAGGACTTACCGCCGCCCACCGGCCCCAACAGGTACAGGATTTGCTTTTTCTCTTCGAGACCTTGAGCCGCATGACGGAAGAACGACACGATTTGTTCGATGCACTCCTCCATACCGTAGAAGTCGTCGAACTCGGGATAACGTTTGATGACTTTATTTGAATAGATGCGCGAGAGGCGCGGGTCCTGTGCTGTATCGATAAGCTCAGGTTCACCGATGGCGAGCAGGAGGCGTTCGGCAGCGGTGGCGTAAGCGGATGAGTCGCTCTTGCAGATGTCTAGATATTCTTCGAGGCTATATTCTTCTTGTTGTGTATCTTCATATCGGTTCTGGTAGTTACCGAAGATACTCATGCTGTTTCTCCTGGGCTATGTAAGCCGATCAAATGCATCAAATAAAAAAATCCCTGTTATTCGCCTCATGAGTCATTTCAATATCGGCCCAAGCACCTGCATCCGTTCAATTGCTCTTTCTGCCTTTCCAAGGCTACAAGGGTCGGCCGATCGAGAATGTGACGCAGCTAACAATTGTTAACATAAGTCCACACGTCTTTACGTAATTGACCGGTCCAGCGACCAAAAAATTCCCTTGACACGGCCCAGGCGTTCCGAGACATAGACCAGGGCTCGCTGGAACGGGTGAAATCAGGTCAGAGAACGCGATGTAGCGGCTATTGACATCACACTTTCCAGCACTCTGGCCAGAGGCTATCCTCGAGAGCTTCAATGTCTTACGAGTCGTGGTAACGGATGTGGTTTTCACCAGGCGTATAACCGCGCTTTTAGGCGACACGACCGTCGCGGCGGCTGTGCTGGTGAGCGTTGCCGCATGCACCGCCACCCCGGCCGCACGTCCCACCCCGAGCGCAGCGGACGTTGTGTGGGTTGCCAGCGGTGAGTTTTGTGAGCCCGAAACCGTATTGCCGCTGCCCGACAACACCTTGCTGGTCTCAAACGTCTGCGGCTTTGGCGAGCCCGGCAGCGGATTTCTCACGCTTCTCGACGTCGATGGACAGGCTCTGGACTGGCGCATTGTAGACGGCCTGGACGCACCGCTCGGTATGGCGCTGAATGGCGATCAACTTCATGTGGTCGACAATAATCATGTTTTGATCTTTCATTGGCCGGATTATGAGCTGGTGGAGAGGATCGATCTCGAGACGACGGTCGCCAACGATGTGGCGGTTTCACCCGACGGCAAGGTCTACGTCACCGATACGGCAAGACACGAAGTGATAGTTCGCTCGCCCGATGGCACCCGGTCGGTACTGACCGGTCAGGCCCTATTCCAAAAGGCCAATGGCATCGCCCTCGACGGTGAACGACTTTACGTGGGTGGCGCGCGATTGTGGCGCGTGGATCTACGACGCGATTCCGTAGAAACTATCGGTCCCGACTGGCTCGCAGACATTGATGGCATCGAGTTTGAATCGGATGGCACGATACAGATCACGCCGGTTGCCGGACCGCTGATTCGGTATCGTAGTGACAATGATATCGAGATTCTCGCCGGCGAAGGTGTGAGCAGCGCCAATCACGGTTATGCCGCCAATCTACGCCTTGCACTAATCCCGACGGGTTTCGACAACACGGTGATCGCCATTCGATTGCCGGTCGATACCAGGAAACCCGGCCAACGGTAACAACCGGCTGAGGACGCAGGGCTCGAAACGAGCCACCTCCAATATTCAAAACTCTTCAGCTTAGCTTCAGCTTGCCTGCGGCTTAATAGCCCTCATACACCGCATTGTTGTTTTATTCGCTATAAGGAGATAGCTATGACACACCGTATGCAGACTGTGCCGGGCCTGATTCTGGCTGCACTCCTGTTGTCACCGCTCGCGCAGGCCGATACTGGCCTTTTCGTCGGCGCGAGCATTGGCTCTTCGCACCTCGACGAGGATTTCAGTGGTTTTGATATCGACACCGACGCGACCGCTTACCGTATTGTTGGCGGCTTTCAGTTCGGTGACTACCTGGGACTCGAAGCGGGTTATCACGATTTCGGTGACTTTGCGGAAACCGTCGATTTCGGCGGACTTTCGTCTCTCACAGAAGTCTCCGCCGACGGATGGACACTGGGAGGGACGCTTGGTTTGCCGCTCAATGAGCAATTTTCCCTTTACGGTCGCGCCGGCGTATTTTTCTGGGATGCCGATGTCGAAGTGGACGGATTCTCAATCAATGTACCCGAAGACGAGAATCCGTATTACGGTGGCGGCGCCAGGGTCGACGTCACATCGCAGCTTTCCCTGGTCGGCGACTGGACGCGTTACGAACTCGATACCGTCGAGAGCGACGTGATCTCGGTCGGGTTTCAGTACCGCTTCGGGCGGTAGGCGTAATCGGTTTATTGGCGGGCGAGCACCGCGCGCAGCTCTCGCAAGACGCGTTTGATGAGCGCGGTATGCTCGCTGCCCATACGCAGCAAAAGTTTCTGCCCGCTCGATAGATCCTCGAGCTCGGGGTCGGCGAACTCGTACAGCACGTGCGGCCGTACCAGGCGAATGGGTTCATCGGGTTGCGGTGTTGCCAGGAGGTGATCGATCACCTCGACAACACGATCATTGAAATACGCACCCGGATATCCAAGACGCTCATAGGATTGCTGCAGAAGCGGATAGAAACGACGGTAGGTATCGACCAGGGCATTGATATCGGCTGACGCAAGCTGGCCGACCAGGTGATCGTATCGCTCGTAGTTAGCGTGACTCAGATAGATCGGCCCATCGCCGCTGGTCGCCTCAACACGAAACGCTGTCGTCAGCCGGCCTGCAGGGCGAATCTTTTCTGCCACGTGATCACGGGGCAGATTGTCCACCGTGGCGACGAACTTATCGATGAGCGCCTCTGTCACAAGCAGCGGCTCGATGTTCTTACCGAAGACATCGACTAACGCCAATAGAAAATAGCTGTCGCTGTCATCTAGCGGTGGTAACGGCACGAGTTCCCGTTGGGGAGATTCAACATCCTCGAGCGGCGTGATTGGATGCCTTGGAGCTTGCTTTTCAGGCGCGTCGACGACAGCCGGTTTGGATGACATTTCGACCGGCTGATCCGGCGGCGGCCAAATGTCGTCCCGGTAATACCAGGTGGCGCCTGCCGCAACCGCGAGAACCACCACTATGATCAGCAGTTTGAGGTCCGGATCATCCATGGCACCTACTGTATCCTATTGGTGTTTTTGCCGTAGCGTGGATCCCGTTGAGCAAGCTTCAGACAGAATTCTACACCCGCGATAATGTCGTAGAAGTCGCCCGCGACCTCCTCGGCAAGGTGCTCTGTTCGCGCATCGATGGCCAATTGACCAAGGCGATCATCACGGAGACAGAAGCCTACGCCGGCGTCGATGACCGGGCGAGTCACGCCTACGGCGCGCGGCGCACGCATCGGACGGAGCCGATGTTCGGCGACGGCGGCGCTGCCTATGTCTATCTTTGCTATGGCATTCACCACCTCTTTAATGTCGTGACGGGCCGACAAGACGAGCCACACGCGGTACTGGTCAGGGCCGGATCACCGCTTCACGGCATCGACAAGATGCTCGCGCGACGCAGCAAGTCCTGCATCGACAAGACATTGCTGGCAGGCCCCGGGTCACTGGCCTGTGCGCTCGGTATCCGGACCGAGCTGAGCGGCACGAGCCTCCTGGGCGATCAACTATGGATCGAAAATCACGGCATCCGAATTTCCGACGATGCGATAACGGTCGGGCCGAGGATCGGTATTGATTACGCTGGCGAGGATGCGACGAAGCCGTATCGCTTCGTCATCGACGCGGATCAATTCGAGGTTGTCGTCGCAAGGTAGCGCCGACGAATCAAAGCCGCCGCTGCGTCAATATCGATGGCGCTCATGTCGCGCTCACCGGCCGTCGGTGGTGGCATGAATGCCAGCCGCCGCTCCGGCCGGTTGAGTGTTTGCCAGCGCGTTGCCGAACTCGTTGTTCTTCGCGGATAGAATCCCGCGGTCGGTACGTCCAGTGCTCCGGCGAGATGCAGCGGACCGGTCGAGCCACCGATGAAAAACTCCGCCGTCGCCAAAACCTCGATGAAAACACCGAGACCCTGCGTCGATTCGTGGACTATCGCCGTCGTCGTTTCTAGGCGGTCCGCAAGACGGCGCGCCTTGTCGAGTTCCCCCGGCCCGGACGTAACGACGACGGTGAGATCCGTTCCCAACTGTATGCCATCGATCAGGCGCTGGTATTGCTGCACGCTCAGGTTATTCGCCGAACCGCCATGTCCAGGATGTACGATCAGCCAGCGTGACGAGGCCGCGATACCGTGCTGCTCGGCCAACGCTGCACGGCGCAACGCGATAGCCGACTCGTCGGTACGAATGACCGGGCGGTCTACCTGGTCGCTGACACAGCGTTCCTGTCGTTGCAGAAAAGCTCGCGCGAGGTCCAGATTGTATTCGAACTCCGGTTTCACGGAGCGCGACCGGCGCTGTGTGATGCGCCAGTTGTAAAAAATTTGGGCGAGCTTCGTCGCGGGAGCCAATCGACAGGGAATACCCGCCATCATCGCGGCAGCGCCTACACGGTTCGTCGAAATCAGTGTGATTACAGCGTCAAAACGCTCCTTTCGAAGGCTCCTGGCGAGGTTCAGTGCCTTACCATCAGCCGGGTCTACCAGCACACGGTCTATGGCTGGATACAGTTCTGCTAACTCCCGCGTGTATTCGGACACGAGCCCCCAAACCTCCAGCTCCGGCATGTTTCTCTTGAGCAGTTCGAACGTCGGCAGCGCTAAAGTGAAATCGCCCAGCTTGTCATTGCGTACGACAATAATTTTCTTTGGAGTCGTGCCTGATTTCATGCCGCCGTAGGCCGAGGTTTCCTGCCGAATACGCGTTTTCTGGCGCGTCGAAAGCCCAAGGCCTGGTCTTTCCACCAGAGTGCAACACGGTCCGCACGTGTAAGGAGTATCGTGTCGGGTTGCACGTAAACTGTGTCGCTCCCATCCTTGAAGAACGGTTCGTAACGGTTCTGTTGCATCCAGCCATGAATTTCGGCGAGGTGAGGGTTCAGGTATCCGGCGCCGTGCGTTTCTATGGAGATGACCTTGGGTCGACTCTTCATGTGTTTCAGCACGAACCACTCGCTACCTTCGGTGTCGATGCTCAGCAAGTCGATCGTGCCGTCGTCAATTCGATCAAACGTAACCGCTTCAACGCTGAACTCATCCGCTTCCTGTAACACGTAGCCGTCATTGACGATGGCTGGGCTCGCATCGAGTTGACTGACAAACGTCGACGCCGCGCGCTGGGCGAGCTTCAACTCGCCATTGAAATCGTAGGCGGCAACCGGGTGGAGCGTCACGTTCGACAGCTTGCCGAAAGCTGCCTTGATCCGTTCTATCGACGCGGGGTCGGGCTCCACCAGCGTTGTGCGTATACCGCGAACGGTGTAATCGTAGATATTGGAAATCTCCGGTCGATATACGCCGACCTCTGCGACATGCCGGGGCTGAAACCCCTTCCTATCGACTTTTCGAAACAACTGATTTTCAGACGCTCGCTCCATGACCCGGATATGTTACAGCAACTCGGGACCTCAGAGACTAATTGCCGTAAGCGCACAAACACGAATCGAATCAAGGCACATGCGTTGAACGGGAATACTCAGTTCAAGCGTCAACCGGGACTTCTGCCAGGCGGGCCATGACCGCCCTGTAAACGTGTTCGACGCTCAGCAAGTTTTTCCATCGGTTGCCGGCGAGCCGTCTTGAAATGGGCGGCAATACCAGGTGCACCTCGCCCCAACCCGGACGCCAGCGATAGTATTTCTTGCGCCGGTTCAGTATCACGAAACACGGCACGCCCAGTGCTGCCGCCAAATGTGCGTTCCCCGCATCGGCGCCAACAAATAAAAAGGAAGACGAGTAAAAGCGCGCCAACGAACGGATGTCAGGAAAAAGCGGCACATCGAATTTTCCTGAAGCCAGTTCGAGCCACTCGTCACGCTCATAGGGCGCAACCGTGATCACGGCCTGGTAACCCGATGCCTCTATTCTTTCCGCCAGTTCCAGAAACCTTTCGGGCAACCAGTTCTTGATCTCACTGGTACTGGTTGGATGGATCACAACGATGCGTGATCTTGCAGGCCCCGATTGGTTCTGCAGGACAGACTTCCTGTCCAGTTCCGGCAATTTGAGGAGCTTCCTCGAAACGAAGTTGACATTGTCAACCATGGTTCCGGTGGTGTTCCGGGGCTCCCTGAGCAGGCAGTTGCAATTTGCGAACCTCAACAACAACTCCCGCTTCTCACCGGCAGCGAATTTTTGTTGAATTCTTTGCCAATGATCGTGAGTGAGGTCGGGTTGTCCTTTCGTCAGCGAGTAGCAGACGTAGGACTCGTGATTGTCGAGGCCGGCCCTGAAAGCGTCTGCCATTGTCGATGCACGGTCGTACAGCACTTCATCGTGTCGCTCCAGGGTGGCATGAATCGCCTTGGTTGCGGGAATCGGCCGTAAATCGACCTGGTCGACGAACTCTCCCATTGTGGACAGGCGGTCACTGTAAAGCGTCGCGCGCAGGCCGTTGGCAACCAGGTTTTTGGCAAGGCCCAGCATGATCAGCGCATCTCCCAGTTTGGGAGAACACACGATTGCGATGTCGATCTTGTCGCTCAAGTCGGGTAAGCAGTCTCTAGCGCCGCTCATACGCGTCACTGTACCGAATGATCTTTCCGGTGCTAAGAATGTCACCATTCTCGAACTCGGAGCCCCGCGCCGTTACTTCAATCATCGCCTGACCAATTTGCCTTGCCTTTACAGCGGCATTCACTGGCGCAAAGAACCAGTAGAGGAGCATCTGTCCCAAATGTGCCTCTTCTTTCGTCGGCCCGATGTAGTCAGGTCGGTACGCAATGACACGCAATCTGGATCCTTCGGCAAATGCGAACAGCGACTTCTCGGCCCGTACCTTTTCGCGGGCCCACATCATGCTCGAATCCTCTGAAATATCGCTGGAGCTGATGTAGTGAAATGAAACATCGAGCTTATCGCTGACATCGGCCCACTCGCTAACAAATCGCATCGGGAAATCGACGTGGATCATGCCGTAAGTCTTCTCGTCGACGCCAACCGAACTCGTTCCGATCGCCCAGAAAACGGCATCGACGTCCGCTATCTGGTCGCGCAACGATGAGTAATCGAGATAGTCTGTATGCAGAGTCATTTGCACCTTGCCCGAGGAGACACCTTCCTCGATTCGCGGTGTCGCACGCCGCGTGATGACATGGATCGTCTCGATGTTGGAATCCGCAAGCACGGCCTTTAAAATGCCGTCTCCCGCCGTTCCACTTGCACCGAAAATTGCGATCGTCTGGTGGTCCGCCGGCTGTGCCTCAAGCACTGCGACCGAACGATCATCTGCCGCCAGCTTGACGGCCGCAACAACGTACAGCAGCGCAAACAAAGCGAGGGGTGTCAGGAGAATTGTCCGGAGACGCGGTAGCTTCATGTCTGATTATCACCAATACCGCCGCAGCGGTTCAGTACTTGAGTGACTTCTCCGTGAAAGGCTGTTTGGGCTTCTTCCCGAGAATCCTGCGGAGCATTGTGTTCATCGTCGTTGGATCGTTGTCAAAGCCGCCGTGTGATTCACTTTTTGTCTGCCTCGAAGACGGCACGTTGCCGTGGCTATAGTGAATCGACAGCTTAGATAGGCCCCTACCGAGACCTTGCTTGTATTTTTCCATGCCCAGGATCTTCGCCGGCCGCGGATCTTCCTCAAAAGACCGGCTGACCAGGTAAAGAAGCGACTTCCTGTAGACGTTGATCACCGTATCGTCACACTCCAACTTGTCGGTCAAATTGTAGATATCCATGCGGTTAATGCCCGTCTGCGATCTCGGCGACTTTAGCAACGGCCGATACGTCGACTTGAACAGGTCCACTGTGCTCGCGGGCGCCAGCAAACTCGTGCTTGCCACCCGGGTCTTTTGCTCTAACTGCAGCATTGCCGATGCAAGAAACGCGTGCAGTATCGCGCCCGTGCTGTGCCCGGCCAGGTGTAGTTTCACCGACTTGTTGGACCGGCTGATCGCATTAAGGAATTCCCTGAGCACAACCAATCCGGCACCGTCGTCCATAAACGGCGCTTCGGCGCCGAACTTCATTTCACGCCAAAGGCTGCGCCCTGCCCTGTGCGTCAGGCGCTCAATCAGTTTGTCGGACCAGTCAACCAGGCCACCTGCGCGTTTTTCTATTTCTTCGCGTTTCCCGCTCAGCGCATCCTTGATCTCTTGCAGAAGTCCCGTGTCATACATGAAGTGGTATGGGTAAATTCCGTTCGCTTTGAACGTCTCCTTCATTGCTGCGATACGGCGAGCCGAGTCCTTGATATTGTTCAGGCCGCCGTGCGCATACAACAGCACATGATCGTATTTTTCACTTTGAGCAAGCAGATTGGCGGTCTCGCAGACGTCTGCCGCGTTGCTCCAGTAGACCCCATGGTCATGGAAATCGCCGTCATCGATGTGCACGAAGTGCCCCGCGATTTCGGCACGAGTCGGTGATTTTCTGAACAGGCCTTCGGTACGACCGGCGTCGGAGCCACCCTCGAGCGGCAGATGCCAGACCTGAGGCGTCGACAGGGCCAGGCGCAGAACCCAGGCATCCGTCACATTTCGTTGCCAGTCTTCGTAGGTCCATAAAGCGCGGCCACGTAATCCCCAGCCGCTGCCCCAGCTGTTTTGCACCCAGAAGCCCCGTTTGTCGTAGCCGATGATGGCGAACGCGTGCCCTCCTATCGACGCATCGCGCATGGGGATGACCCCGGTTTTTCGGCTCGGCTTTTCCCAGCCGTCGTGCACGTCGGCCGAACAATAGATAACGCCGGCTTCGTTGAGTGCGGCGTGGAAATCCGATATTCGTGTACTCAGTCGATAATACGCACCGAGCGTGTTGTCACGCGCATCCTTGGCGGCAGCAACGGTCAGGTGCCCCGATTTGCCTTCCTTGTATTTCCACTTCGAGTCCAGGCAGACGCCCATGTTGTACCAGCCTTTGATCGCGCCGCGACAACTCGAGCCCTCGTACTCGAAACCCGGCCACTCGTCGTGTTGCTTCGCCATTTCGTAAAGCATGCGCGGACTGACAGCGCCACGCAGGTGACTCCGGTGTCGCAGCAAATTGATCGTTGCCGCCAGGGCGAAACCGGTACAGGATCCTTCGCCACCCTGATTCAGGATTTTCAGGTTGTCCGGTGGGTCGATTTCACGTTTTAGCTGAAGGAGCGCGGGCTGATAAGTCCAGTCGCGCAGGTCCGGTGCGTCTGCAACGACGTTCAGTCGATACCCGTTGAGCGTATCCGTAGCGGGATTCGGCATGGCCCTTCCTTGTCTCGTGGTCTTTACCGGGAGTCTGGACCGTTCTGTCAATTTTCAGGCTGGTTCAGATCAGTCTGTATCGTTTCACGGATAGACGTAAGAATCGATTGATTCCTCGCTGATCAGATACGGCCTGGATTTGTAGACGCCGGAATCGATCAGGAACGACTTCATGCTTTTCGCCTGTTGCAGGTCGAATCGTCCGAGTGCGACACCGAAGTAGCCGGTCTTGCCAAGGATTACTTCACTTGAGAAGCCGTCAGCTTCGAGTGCCAACGCCTGCTCAATCGCATCGTCCTTGTCCAGCGTCGATGCAACTATTACAAGAACTACCCCTGTCTCCGGCAGCACCGGCATCGGACCCCGCGACGACGATAACTCACTTGGAGCGACATCGGCATCGTCCGTCGCGGTCACAGCAGCCTCCGATTGCTCGGCCGGCAAAGGCGGTGACGCCGCTAGCGTACGTAGCGAGTTGGCCTGTTCCCGAATCGTTTCCCGCAACTCATCGATCATCTGTTGTTTTGACTCCAGCGCCGCATCCTGTGCGAGCGTTTTCTCTCGATGCAGCGCCTCGACCTCGTTTACGCGATAGCTGAAATACGTGATATTGCCAATCAACAGCAGCAAGAAGACGCTGACCAACACAATATGCGGCCACGATGCAAGAAACATCGAGAATGGGCTCCGGGTGTTTTCTTCCAGTTCCGCAACACGCTTCGTTACGTCGTACAGGTCCCGCGCCATAATTCGCCGGAATACACCTGAACGGCTGTTTCCGGTGTCTTCGGTGCCTTGTGTAATGTCTTCTACTGCGGACACGCCAACCTCAGTTGCTTGTTATTAGGTCGTTTCGCAATTCCTCAGCCGGATCCAGGTAGAACATCCGTTTCCATCCTTGTGTTCCCGCACGATATCGTTGCGGATACGGAACCAGACTCTGAATTACGTAGTGCAAATGCGGCTCTTTGCCGGCCGCATTACCGCTCGTACCTACCGTGCCTATTTTGTCGCCCGCGCGTACAAACCTGCCATTCAGCACATTGATACTGTCCAGATGTGCATAGTAATGCATTCTCCACTTCGGACCCAGAATAATGACAACATTGCCGCCGAGTGCGAGGTACCCACGATATATCACGACGCCGGACGAGGCGGCGACAACGCTCGTACCGCGCTTTTTAAATATGTCGATTCCCTTATGGACGCCGGAGTCTCCCCAGGGCTCGAACCAGAAGGAATCTCTATGCCAATCATTGGCATTGGCGCCTACAACCGGGTTCACGAGGCGCTGCGGCATGAGGAATCCGTAACTGATAACAAACGCAACGATCCAGAGGGTGAGTAGCAGCAGGATTCTCGATCGTTTGGACACGCGCGAGATATTCCACTGCACATTGGCCAGTGTCAACGCTCGGAACTGCGCTGTCGCACCCGGAGAGAGTCTTCAAATCCTTTGAATTAGAGGCCCGACTTGCTGTAGAACACTCATTGATCAGTCAATAATCGGCGCGACCATGGAACAAACCCTCAAATTCCACGGCGGGCGGCTCGGCGCCGCCGTCCCGTTACTGTTCTTCGTCATCTGGGCAATTTCGATATCGGTGGCCGGCGCGCCGAGTGAGCATGGCCTGATCCTCGGCATGGTCATCGGGATCACGCTGGGGATGCTGATCTGCCGCAGCCGATGGGGCGAGTATGCAAATGCCGTGTTCGCCGGCATGGCGAATCCGGTCGCCACCGTCACCATCGTCGCATGGTTCTGGGCGGGCATGTTCGCGCAGGTACTGCGGGTCGGTGGCCTGGTTGACGGGCTGGTCTGGCTTGGCGGCCAGTCGAACGCAACCGGTGGCTATTTCGTTGGCGCTAGTTTCATTCTGGCAGCAACATTCGGCACGGCGGTCGGTACCGGATATGGCACGGTTGTAGCTTTTTGCACGCTGCTGTTCCCCGCCGGACTGATTCTCGGCGCCGATCCCGTCTGGCTGTTCGCCGCAATCCTGTCCGGCGCGGCATTCGGCGACAACCTGGCGCCGGTATCCGACACAACGGTCGTGTCGGCAACAACCCAGGAGACCGATATACCGGGCGTGGTGCGTTCACGTTTCAAATACGCGCTGGCCGCGGCCTTGCCGGCCCTCGTGATCTTCACGTTGCTCGGGGGCGACGGAATGGAAGCGGATCACAGCCGCGCCGCCGAATTGCTCGCCGAAACAGCATCGCCTAATGGCCTGGCGCTGCTCGTACCCTTCGCCCTCGTGATATTCCTCGCCCTGCACGGTTTTCACATCCTGGTTGCCCTGACCTGGGGCATCATCACCGCAATTGCAACAGAACTCTTGCTCGGACTTGCACCGGCCGAGGCCATTCTATTCTTCGATCCGGCAACCGATACGGTCGGCGGTGCCCTGGTCGACGGCATTGCTGGCTACCTCGGACTGTCAATCCTCATTCTTTTGATTGTCGCGGCCGGACATATCATGCGCCTCGGCGGCGCGCTCGATGCGTTGATTGAAGGTCTGAAGAAATTTGCGCGGTCCTCGGTCGCACGGGCCGAAACCGCAATGTGGAGCATCGTGTTCTCGCTCAATGTCTTTATCACGATCAACACGGCCGCCGAGATCGCGGCCGGCCCGGTCATCTCACGACTGGGCAAACGCTTCAAGCTACACCCTTACCGTCGTGCCAACATGCTGGATGCCGTGACATCGGCGATAGGCTACATTTTCCCGTGGGGTGGTGGCGTGCTGATCGGTTACCAAACAATTCGCACCTTGGAATCGCAGTACGATTTTGTACAAGCGGTGTCACCGACTGACGTCTGGCCATTCGTGCTACACGGCTGGTTTCTTGCCGCCGTCATGTTGATCGCGGCGCTGACGGGATTCGGTCGCACTTACGAGGCTCCTGACGGATCGGAAACGAAGACACCGCCGGAATTCGAGACCTCTACCTGATCAGCACGATTACGATCTGGACATTTTACTCTGATAAGCAAACTGTCCCCGGAAACACGTTAACATCAGATTATCCCAGAAGAATAACAACAGGGAAATCAACAATGGCAGCATCGCTCACGCTCTCCGAGAGCCCGCGGGTTCGCTTCGCGACCGGCTCCATCATGTACTTCGCACAGGGAATTCCCCAGGGCCTGCTGGCGATCGCGATCCCTGCCTGGCTCGCCAGCCAGGGTGTCGGCGCTGCGGATATTGGCTCGTATCTCGCCGTGATCGTATTGCCCTGGGCGTTCAAGCTGGTTACCGGTCCATTGATGGACCGCTACGAGTTTCTCCCGATGGGACGGCGACGGCCCTGGGTCATCGGCGCGCAATTAGGGCTGTCGCTCTCGTTGCTCGCCCTCATGCTGGTGGAACGTCCTGCCGAGCAGGTCGGCCTGTTAATGCTGATCGGCGTCCTCATCAACAGTTTTGCAGCAACGCAGGATGTCGCGGTCGATGGCATGTCGATCGATCTGACGCCACTAAAAGAACAAGGCCGCCTCAACGCTTTCATGAGTTTCGGCAAAGCGATCGGCTGGAGCGTGACGGCCGCGGTGTCAGGCGTGCTACTCGTTACCTGGGGACTCAAGGCTACGGCGATAGTTGCGGCAATCGTTTCCGGCGTCGCGTTGCTCGCCATCGTCTTTGTTCGCGAGCGCGAAGGCGAGCGTACCCTTCCTTTTACAGCAGGAAAGGCCGCCTCAGTGCATCGACCCGGCGCTACTTTCAAAGTCGTATTCAGCGGCCTCAACAAAGTACTCTGGGTGCGTGCGAGTGTCGTTGTCATGATCATCATGGTCTTCGATGGCCTGGTAATCGGCTACGGCCAGGCACTGATGCCTATTGCGGCCGTCAAACTGTTCGGCTACACGACGCCACAATGGTCGCAACTGGTTGCCATGATGGGCTTGATCGGTGCCGTTATCGCGCTGGCACTGGGACCCCTGATCGATCGCTTTGGCGCAAAGCGCATGTTGATCTTCACGATCACCCTGGTCGGCGTACACGCTTTTTTACTCGCCCAGACTCAGCACCTGTGGCAGGACACACTCTATGTACGCGTCATGCTGTCGATCTGGATAATGATGCTGCCCGTGGTAATGGTGTCTTCTCTCGCCCTGGCCATGGCGGTCTGTTCCAGCAGTATTTCCGCGACACAGTTCGCCATCTACATGTCGGCCTCCAACCTGGGACATTCGGCAGGTTCAAAGATCTACGGCATGGTGGCCGAGCAGTCGACCTACGTGGAGACCTACACGCTGCTGGGAATATTCGTTGTTACAATGATCGCCGCGCTGTTCTTCCATCGCCAAAAACACGAAGAAGCCGCCCCACAAGGAACCAGGCAGAAAGCCTCACCACAATTCACGATCGCCCTGGGTGGCGGCGATGCCGGACTCTTTTGGTCGGGCGCCATACGTTGTCCGAAATGCCGATCGGACATGGAGCAGGTCGACTACAACGGCACCGAAGTCGATCGCTGCACCATCTGCAACGGCATATGGTTCGACGCCGGCGAGATCGAGCAATTACGAAACAGAAAGGCCGCCACGGAAATCGACACAGGCGACCTCAAAACCGGCAAGCAACACAACACGACCGACAGCTATCGTTGTCCACGATGCAGTGGCGCAATGATAAAAATGGTCGACGCGAAACAACGGCACATCTGGTATGAGTCCTGCAGCTCGTGCCACGGCTCGTTTTTCGATGCCGGCGAGTTCCGGGACCTCAACGAACGGACGATCGCGGATTTCTTCAAGGACCTGACGACGCCGGAGCGCACATGACTCAGGCCCGGCTCGCAGTCGGTTCAGCGATAGGGAACCAGACCCTGAACTCCGCCCCCGGTTCTGCGTTGACGATGTCGACTTTGCCGTTCATCGCCAGCGTCAACTGATGCACGATTGCCAGCCCGATTCCGGTACCTACCGTCTCTCGCGTGAGCTCCGACTCTGATCGGTAGAAGAGCTGAAATATCTTCTTCATCTGCTCTTTGGGGATGCCCGGCCCGTAATCGCGGACTGCAATTAGAACTCGATCGTCGCCGGTAAGCTTGCTGCTGATCTCAACCACTTTCTTCTCGGCCTCTTTTGAGAACTTAATCGCGTTGTCGACCAGGTTGATAATGATCTGGACAAAACAATCTTCGTCCATGTCGAGCGAAACCTGCTCCGCGTCGTCATCCCTGTTGAATCGAAGCTCGAAGCCTGCGCGTTCAACCTGGTTTGCGATCTTCGATTGCGTATGGCTCATCAGCTCGCCAACTCTCTTGGCTTGCAGGTCGAATTGCGGCTCGTTTCTTGTAATTCGGGCGAGCTGCAGAACATTGGAGATGAGCCTGGACAGGCGCTCCGACTCGTCGTGGATGAATTCGTAGTAACTCTGTCGTTTCTCCTCATCGGCCCAGCCTTCTTTGAGCATTTCTCCGTACATGCGAATGGACGTGAGCGGCGACTTGAGCTCGTGGCTG
>Ga0265303_10000971_pt1 | contig 17165 bp, 12 predicted proteins | sample Helome_2_FD_192494 | JGI IMG/M metagenome (GOLD analysis project Ga0265303, IMG submission 192494) | Marine sediment microbial communities from subtidal zone of North Sea - Hel_20160317 (Illumina Assembly) | ecosystem: Environmental > Aquatic > Marine > Subtidal zone > Sediment ... | reverse complement strand
AATTCGGATGCAAACCGTCAGTCAAGAGGATCATCCTCTACATCGGGACGTTCATCTAACAGTCAGTCCAGAGGTGCTTCGACAGGTACAAATCGATCAAGCAATCAGTCAAGAGGATCATCTGCATCCAGGTATAACTCAAGCTCCATGTCCGCTTCAAGGGCTGGTGGCAGACGTGGTGGTGGTGGCAGAAGGCGTTAAATAAACGTATTAATTCATAGACTTAAATATTAAAATGACTATCATTCCGGATAACCATTTTTATTTTAGTCTCGCATATTTTTACTCAATTATCATATCAGAAGTACTCATATCTCTCAAGGAAACATATCTGCCATCTCTTTTTACAAACAGAGTCATATAATAACCAGTATTTACGACATTTTTATCAGCGTCAACTACTGTATAATAGCCAATTTCAACCACTTGATTACCATCGTTAGATGGAAATACTTCATCCGTTTTAAATGAAATCTTATAGTCTATAGATATGGAATCAATATTGGCTATTAAATATTCACTAATTGCTGCTTTGCCTATTTTAGGCGGGCTGCTCTGAGGATAGGTTATGGCATCATCTGCATAATAGCCAATTTTTTTCATTTCTCCATTGTTGTATGTCTCAGCAAACTCATTTTCCTTAGCTTGAATTTCTTTTTTTATCTGTTCTATGTCAATTGCATCTGTTGCAGGACCTTCATTTTTTGTTTGGCAGGCAAAGAACAAAGACATTAAAAAGAAAAATAACAACCCTGTTAACACTCTGTTTTTCATAATTACTGGGTCTTTAAAATTTTTAATTTTGGCATTATCAACAAAGATATAAAAAAGAAGACATCAGGAATGTCAATTATAATACAGCTTATACTATATTCTGATGTAAATATCAGAAGCTATCTATAAATAGGAATGGTTATCAGTTCACTTTAGTGGAACCAAAGTACAGCTTGCCGGCATTTTACACAATATTATGTCCTGTTCACTTAATTCTTATAAATCAGGGAGTGAGCTAATTATGTTATCAATCTTCCCTGAAGCCATAGCCGCTCTTAAGGATGGTATTTTTAGCCTCTTATCTTTCAGGATAAACCCGGGATTAAACCAGATGTGATAGTTTTTTACAAAATCAGAATCCCAATCCTTACCATTTAAATGTATTCTAGCCAGGTTTTTTCTTGCTATAGTTTTCTCCATCTACTATCATTCTTGTCTAAGGAAATTCCAAGAAACACTATATCTTGTTTTTCTCGCAAATCTTTTGCTGTTCTATTTCAAATTCCTCCCAATTCTTTATTCTAATTGCTACTAACGGTTGAGAATAAACGGGGCTTTAATGCCGTTTACACATCTTAAGTTTATCTCCTTAACTTTTAAGTATTAATCAGAAAGAACAAAAGAGGGGGAGCCATAAAGCAGAGACAAGCTCGCTTTATGGCTATGTAGTGAACTTTGTTCTACTTCATAGCCATCAATATCAAAACCCATGCATAATGCTGGGTTTTTTGTTTTTAGAGCACACTGTTTTTGACGTGATTTGAATATTCACTGGTTTAGCAAACCAGTCTTATAATTTCATTGGGACCTTATTTGTTAATTATTGGCCAATGGGTTGGGGAAATTGTCTGATTGATCCTCTGTGGTCTCATCTAAACATGCAAAATCTTTTTCCAACAATAGAAAAAGTTCTTTTTTGTTTTCCATGGTAACCGTATTTTGGAAACCAACAAGGGCACTTTTGGCCCAACTTTGACTATTTTTTTTAGGAAGATACATGGTAATGGTTTCCCCGATAAATTCTGCCATGAGATTATCAACCTGTTCTGATGCCTTTAAGGCATAGGTAAGTGTTTTGTCTTTGAATTCCGTTTTTTCTTCAAAATAGCCGGTTTTACAGAAAGTTTCCACTTCAGTTTTTGTTAACCGGTATCGAACCGAATTTCCTTTTATTCTGATCTTCATATGTTTTTTATTAATAAATCTCAATATTAAAGGTATCAACCAGATAGAAGAGCTCTATTATTGAATTTTTTTAAATTCTTCCGGTGTATTTATATTTAAAGCATAACGCTCTAAAGTTTCATTCAGAGTAATGGCTTTGGTCTTGAATGTCTCTACGGATTCCCGCAACCTTCTTTCTCCATTTTTCAACAATTCAAGGCCCTGATGCATACATGATTTTTTATATAGGGCCAAAAGAGGCATAGTATTTCCACCACTTTTTAATTGTATAATATCATGTGCCTCAAATATATGGTTAAAAAGCAATCGGAACAAAACTTTATTCACCAAAGGGGTATCACAGCAAAGTGAACAAAGTTCTACTTTATTTCGAAATAGTTATAAAGGGCCAACAGAAATGTTGGACTTTTTTGTTTTTAATGCACATTGTTTTTTGACCTGATTTGAATATTTACTGGTTTAGTAAACCACTCTTATAAATTCAAAGAAAAACATTAATACTATAGATTTATCCACATTTGGATGAACCACAGTCTTTACAGATAAGACATCCTTCTTGGTAAATTAAGTAAGCGGATCTGCCCATTATTTTAATTAAATATTAATCACCTACGATCATTAGCAAAGTAAAATATTAAAAATAAGAAGTCCGGCTAAAAGAATTAGGCAGGTATGACTTTTTTAAATAATACCTTTTTATTATGCTTAAGATTCATTGAAGATAGTACAGACCTCCATTCAACTTTAATATTAGCAATACTGTCCATAATTAGTACCCCCAGCACAATATCATCTGGATTATCAGTAATTTCAATGTTTTTAAATTCTTTTACCAACAATTTACCATTTGGGGGTAAAAAAGGAATTTTGAATGTGCTTGGGATGAAATTAGTCGCTTTACCAGGAGTTATACTGCCTTTTAAATCTCTTAATTCCATATCAGATTGATTAATCGCCCAGACTTCAAAAGATATTCTGTCCCCAACACGGGGATCTCTTTGGTCTAGGAAATTACGCATATGAAACGTGAGTTGGTCCGTTAGTTCCTTCCTTAATTTATCTAAAATTTTTCCCATAGTTGACAAGTATTCTATATAGTTAATTTAGATATTAAATTAATTTATTGATGCCTGCCAGGCAATGATAATGATCATGTTATGATCTAAAGGAGTTTTATAAAAGTACCTGCCGGCATTTGTAATAGAAACATTTTAACGGGAACCAACGACAATAATTACTTTATTGCGAAATAGCAAAACTACTCAATTTACTGAGTGGTTTTTTTGATTTATAAAGGCTTCTAACCATTCCTCCAATGTAAAGACAAAAATTTCAGATCTATGAGGCTATAATTTTATCCACATTTGGATGAACCACAGTCTTTACAGATAAGACATCCTTCTTGGTAAATTAAATTAGTGGATGTGCAATTGTCACATTTTTGCCCTTTTGCCTCGGTACCATCGGTAACATATCTTTTTAAAGCCCGGGCTACACCATTTTTCCAGGTATTTAGTGATTCGCCTTCCAAATGAAGACTGCTGATAAGGTCAACAACTTTTACAATGGGCATACCATGTCGTATTGTGCCGGAAATAAGTTTAGCATAATTCCAATATTCCGGATTGAACTTATGTGAAAGGCCTTCAATGGTTGTTTTATACCCTCTTTTGCTTTTGTATTGAAAATCATAACGAGAGGTTCCATCTTCGTCCCTGTTCTTAATAATCAACCCGTCATTTACCCATCGTGGGATTAAAATCCCGTCTTCATCATCTGCCAAACCAGTAAAAATTTCGTACGGTTGCTTATCAATTAAACCAATGAAAGCAATCCATTTGTCCTTGTTGTTTTGAAAACGTACCACATCTGCCTCCAGGACCTGAGGGCGTTTGGTCGGATAGGTATTTAGCGTCTCTTCAGTTTCACTTTCATTGGATATCAACACTCCTGATCTTGAGCCATCGCGATAGACCGTGACTCCTTTACAGCCAACCTTCCATGCTTCCATATACAACTTGCCCACCATCTCTTCAGTGACTTCATTGGGAAGATTTATGGTAACACTTATAGAATGATCCACCCATTTTTGAACGGCGCCTTGTAAACGAACTTTGCTTAACCAATCCACATCATTGGAAGTAGCTTTATTATAGGGGGATATAGCCATAATCTTATTCAGCTCTTCCTGATTGTATTCTTTTTCAGTATCCAATCCATTTACGGTCATCCATTGTTTAAACCTATGGTGAAACACTACGTATTCTTCCCATGAATCGCCCATTTCATCAATAAAAGCAACCTTACTATCCTTTTCGTTGGGATTAACTTTTCTCCTGCGTTTATAGACCGGAAGAAATACCGGTTCAATACCGGAAGTAGTCTGGGTCATTAGGCTTGTTGTACCGGTAGGGGCGATAGTCAATAAAGCAATATTTCTTCGACCATATTCCAGCATTTCATAATATAATTTTTCATCTGCTTCTTTTATTCGAAGAATAAAAGGGTTTTCTTTCTCTCGGTCCGCATCGAAAATTTCAAAGGGCCCACGCTCTTTTGCGGTATGAACAGATGCTCTATAAGCCTCTAACGCAATTGTTTTATGCACTTCAATTGAAAATTCGTTCGCTTCCTTACTTCCATATCGCAATCCCAACGCTGCCAACATATCTCCTTCTGCGGTAATACCAATTCCTGTGCGCCTGCCCTGTATTGCTTTCTCTTTAATCTTTTCCCATAATCGCACTTCCACAACTTTAGTTTCCTCTAATTCCGGATCCGATTTTATTTTTCCCAGAATAACCTCTACTTTTTCAAGTTCCAGGTCTATGATATCGTCCATGATGCGCTGGGCTGCAGCAATATGTTTTTTAAACAGGGTAAAGTTAAATTTCGCAGTGCTCTTAAATGGGTCTTCCACATAAGAGAACAGGTTGATGGCCAATAATCTGCAAGAATCATATGGGCATAACGGGATTTCTCCGCAAGGGTTGGTAGAGACTGTTTTGTAGCCAAGGTCTGCATAACAATCGGGCACCGACTCTTTGATAATTGTATCCCAGAACAAGATTCCAGGTTCTGCAGATTGCCAGGCATTATGTACAATTTTATCCCATAAGTTTTTGGCATCAATGGTTTTTGAAACCTTTGGTGTGTCACTATGAACCGGGAACTTTTGGGTATAAGGATTGTTGCTTTCAACGGCGTTCATAAAATTATCATCAATCCGAACAGATACATTGGCTCCTGTTACTTTTCCGCACTCCATTTTAGCATCGATAAATTCTTCGGCATCAGGGTGGTTAATTGAAACCGATAACATCAAAGCTCCCCTGCGCCCATCTTGTGCTACCTCGCGAGTGGAATTTGAATATCGCTCCATAAATGGTACCAGGCCGGTTGAGGTTAAAGCAGAATTTTTAACCGCTGATCCTTTTGGCCTGATATGGGACAGGTCATGTCCAACACCTCCCCGTCGTTTCATTAATTGTACTTGTTCCTGGTCAATTTTCATTATTCCTCCGTAGGAATCTGAAGTGCCTTCATTCCCAATCACAAAACAATTAGACAATGAAGCAATTTGAAATGGATTACCGATACCTGCCATGGGACTTCCCTGTGGTACAATATATTTGAAGTTTTTGATCAGATCAAAAATCTCGCCTTCGGTAAGAGGATTCGGATATTTTTGCTCCACACGAGCTATTTCTTTGGCAATCCTTCTATGCATGTCATCCGGATTAATCTCGTAGAGATTCCCCTCAGAATCTTTTAGGGCATACTTGTTAATCCATACTGTGGCGGCGAGATCGTCCCCATCAAAATAGTTTAAACTAGACTTATACGCTTCTTCCTGAGAATAAGTTTTTCTTTTTGAGGGAATAATTTTTAAGGACATGAATAATTTTTCTTTATGAGATTATTAATAAAGAAGTAAAAATGAGATTAACTGAAAAGTTATTCTATGATAAAAGTCATAAAGTCTACAAGGTTAAATAGTTAATATACTGATAATAAGAGTAATACGACTTTATCAACAAAAAAAAGTTAACAAATTAATTGAATATTTTCAATCAATAATTTTTTATAGTACTGTCCATTGTTCGAACCCAAGAGGGAGTGTGCTAATGCAGAGCAAGCTCATTTCATGTCGGTAAAGCGAACAAAGTTTTACTTTATTGCGAAACAGAAATAAAAGTCAGGCAGAAATGATGGAATTTTTTATGGTTTATACTGACAGACATACTATATCATCAATTTTATAGTTATAATACCATTGAAATACCTATATCAACCAAAATTTTAAAACAAACAATATTATGAAAAGACTTAAGATCGCAATTTTAGCTATAGGAGTGTTGGGATTTGCTGCTTGTGGAAGTGATGATAATGATGAATTCGTTGAGAATTGTGAAACATGCTCTCTTACGATTGCAACACAGGAAGTAATTAGTGAATATTGTGACAACGGAGATGGTACAGTTACAATTACTACTGCAGGGGTAGAGACAACAGAAAATTTAGAAGGAGCAACTTTTGATCAATTTATAACTGCCCTCGAATTATTAGGGGCTACATGCAACTAATTAAAAGAGACTGCTGAAGCAGAGCAAGCTCACTTAAATGCAGTATAGCGAACCAGGTTCTGCTTTATTGAGCTACAGAGATAAAAGTCCAGTAAAATACTGGACTTTTTTTTGTTTTTGATCCATATTCTTTTCAGTAAGGATTCATAAATTAGGATATGCTACTTCGATTGACTTTCGGTAGATATTTCCTCAGCAAGAGGAAAGGCATGGGATGAGAAATATTTTAAGACCACCCAAGGCAAGAGGACGTCCAAACTAATACTGCAGAATACGTGAAAGGAAATAAGATACCCCATTAATTTATTAAAATAATATTTGTCAGCGGGAGGCATTTAATTTGCACAAAACAATCAGGGTTCATTTTGAGTTCTTTCTACTCCATTTATTTTAAAGGACCATGCATATTGGGTGCCGGTGGTACTAATAGCATCGTCAGGTATATTTATTAAAAGTCCTTCCTCTTCTGTATAACTGTAATTAAGAGCGGTATCATATCCAATTAGTTCAATTTTGCTGCCCTCCATAGGTTTCACATATTTCAGCACAAGATCTTTTTTTGGAGCTTTTAAAGAAATGGCGTAAATAATCTGTTCCCCTCTTTTTTTTGTAAAGCGTATATCGTCACCTTGCTTAAAATGTGCTTTTAGTTTTTCTGTCCCATATATTACTTCACCATTGGTACGCAGCCAATCACCTATTTCCTGGAGTCTTTCTAAACTAGGTTCAGGAATTTCGCCTTCGGAAGTGGGTCCAACATTTAAAAGATAGTTGCCCCCCTTTGATGCTACGTCTATCAAATTATGTATCAACACCTCTGCAGATTTCCAGTTATGGTCGTTCAATTTATAACCCCATGTGTCGTTCATGGTCATACAGGATTCCCAATCAACATTGGCAGTCCCTTCCAATATCTCTTGTTCCGGAGTACCAAAATCGCCGGCATAATCATCATCTTCCTTATTCATGCCCTGCATTCCCTGTCTTCCTTTATCGACCCTATTATTGATGATTACTCCAGGTTTCAACTCCCTAAGATATTGGTACATTTCCTGCCCCATTTCATGGGTATATTCGAGTATCCATTCCCCATCGAACCATATTATTTCAGGGTCATAATTCTCTATAAGTTCCCTTACTTGTGGCTTTAAATAATTGCTGTAATAGTCCGGGAATTGAGAATTCATCTTTAGTGAATCTTGTGTGTTGTATTCCGGATAATTAAGCCCCTGGGCCTGTGGATGGTGCCAATCCATAATGGAATGGTAAACTCCAAACCTGATGCCTTCCTCTTTACATGCATTGGAAAGTGCCTTTAATATGTCCTGGCCATAAGGGGAGAAATCTACAATGTCATAATCAGATACATTTGAATCCCATAGGCCAAAACCATCATGGTGTTTGGAGGTGATCACCATATATTTCATACCCGCTTCTTTCATTGTGCGAGCCCATTTTTTTGCGTCGAATTTCAGTGGATTGAACTGTTTCGCATATTCTTCATACTCAGTTATCGGAATTTGGGCACTGTTCATTATCCATTCACCGACATTATCCACTTCTTTACCATTATAAACTCCTGCAGGCACTGAATATGGGCCCCAATGGATGAACATTCCAAAACGGGCATCGCGCCACCATTTCATTCGTTCGTCAAATGACTCGTTTGATTCTTCCAGATAATTTATAGTAGTAACTTCTTCAATGGAGTCACTTTTTTTAGCTTGCTCCTTGCAGGATGACATCGCCAAAATGATAAAAAAAATCACTGGATAAAGAATATTTTTTGTTTTATGGCTGTATTTTAAAATACGCACTTTCATTCAAAAATATTTTACATTGAACCAATCAAAGCTAAAATTTATTTTTATGATTATCAACTTCTAAGATTCCCTATAGGGATTCTTTTTTTTGCACGCTACTTTATAGGGAAACAAATATAAGTAGCCACTATTTTTAGCAGTTTTTTGCAATAGATGTATACCTTTTTCAGTAGGTGCTGATAATATACGGTGAGGTTCTCCCATTTTGCCTTAAAATTCAAAATTCAGGGTTCTAGATTGATAATTCCATTGATTATGAAGAAGTTAATCTTTTAAATTTAGCCGTAGAAAGATAGGATGAATTAAATAAATTCACTTATTTAGATAAAGAAGAACAAATTATGAAAAAGAACCCGGGGATTTTCAACGATGTAATTGGCCCTGTAATGCGTGGCCCTTCCAGCTCACACACGGCAGCATCATGGAGAGCAGCCAGAATGTGCCTCGATTTATTAAATGAGCCCTTAAAAAATGCCAATATTGATTTTGATAAGGATGGTGCCTGGGCACCAAATTATAGAGAGCAGGGAACCACACTGGGTATAGATGGGGGCTTATTGGGGTTGGATATGACTGATGACAGAATGAAAAATACAGAGCAAGTATCAGATGAAATGGGCATTTCTATCCGCTATAAAATAGATTCGTTTAAAACAAAACATGTAAATACTGTCCGTTTAACATTAGAAGGAGTTAACGGCAAAAGTACTAGGGTTTTAATGGCATCCTTAGGAGGTGGCTCGTTTGAAATTCAGGAAATTGATGGCTTTGAAGTAAGTATTTGTGGGGATTATTATGAATTACTTCTTTTTAATAACAGGAAAGATGAATTTCCTGAAATTTTAAAATCTTTATTCCCTGAGAATCAAATAATGTATGAATCTTTTAATGAGGATAAACGACTGATTAATTTAAAATTTTCCGAGGAAATTTCGGGTGAGGTAATTAATCTGTTAAAAAGTACTTCATTATTTGATAATGTAATTCTAGCCAATCCCGTTCTTCCCATTATTGCCGGAAATGAGATTGAACTTCCGTTTACTACGGTATCGTCTATGCTGGAATATGCCGAAAAACAGAATCTTGACTTAGGACAAATAGGATTAATTTATGAAAAGGCGCAAAGTGGGTTAACGGATTCAGTTGTTGTTGACAGAATGAGAAGTCTGGTTGAAATAATTGAAAATAGTATTGAAAAAGGGTTAGCCGGCACGGTATATGAAGATCGGATTTTACCTCAACAATCGCATTTAATTGATAGCGCCCGCAAGACTGGAAAAATTTTACAAAACTCAATTATAAATAAGATCATTGCTAATGTTTCGGCAATTATGGAGTCGAAAAGTGCTATGGAAGTTGTTGTTGCAAATCCAACTGCGGGTTCCTGTGGTGTAGTTGGAGGCGTCTTAAGAGCGGTGGCCGACGATATTCATGCAACTCATGAAGAATTAATCAATGCTTATTTTGCTACCGGGATTATAGGTGCCTACTTTGCAATGGGCCCCGGGTTTTCTGCAGAAGAGCACGGTTGCCAGGTTGAATGTGGTGCATCTGCAGGGATGGCGGCAGCCGGGATAGTGCAATTATTTGGAGGGACTGCCAGACAGGCGGTTGATGCCGCCTCCATGGCCATTCAAAATATGATTGGCCTGGTTTGTGACCCTATCGCAGATAGGGTGGAAGCACCTTGTTTAGGGAAAAATATTAGCGCCGCTGTTAATGCGTTGTCATCTGCAACAATGTCTTGTGCGGGCTTTAATGCCCTGATACCTTTAAATGAGGTTATTGAGACGGTTTCAAAGGTTAGCAGCCAAATGCCCACTTGCGTAAAATGTACCGGTAAAGGGGGACTTGCTGCAACAAAAACTGCCTGTGCCATAAAAGAAAAACTAGCATTAAAAAAACCTTTATCAACTCCTTAAATAAGAATTATTACAAACCTTTGGCCCATTCTGTTTCTACCTCTGCAATTGTTTTGGGTTTTGGGTTACCAAGAAGTTTATACCCTTTTTCTGTGATTAACAAATCTTCTTCGTTACGCAAACCTCCAAACGATCTGTAGGCTTCTAATTTGTTAAAGTTTATATAATCTGAATTTATTTTGGAAGACTTCCATTGATTTATCAATTCAGGAATAAAATAAATACCCGGTTCAATTGTAATTACAAATCCCGGCTCCAGCTTTCGTCCAAGTCTTAATGATTTTAATCCAAATTGTGTGCTCTTTGGTTCACCATCATAACCAACATAGACTTCACCCAGGTCTTCCATATCATGTACATCAAGTCCCATCATATGACCAACTCCACAAGGAAAAAGCAGGGCATGTGCGCCATTCGTAATTGCATCTTCCACATTACCTTTCATGATACCTAAATCTTTTAAACCATTGACAATTACTCTGGCTGCACCAAAATGCACTTCTTTAAAAGGTATCCCCGGGCGCAACATTTCAATAGCTGTATTATGACTTTCTAAACAAATGCTATAAATATCTTTCTGTCTTGATGTAAATTTTCCAGATACAGGAATTGTACTTGATAAATCACCACTATATCCCATAGCTGTTTCTGCACCGGCATCTAAAAGAAAAAGATCTCCATTTATTAGAATATTTCCATAATGGTGATTATGTAAAACTTCTCCATTAGTTGTAGCAATAACAGGGAATGACAAGTGACCGCCGGCAGCCTTCGCAATATTTTGTACTGCCGCTGCTATCTGTGCTTCAGAAATATTTGGCTTAGCCAATCTCATAGCCAATTTATGCATAGCTACACTGGTATTGATTGCTTTTGTGATCTCTATTATTTCGGCATCAGATTTGTAATTTCTCTGATTAATAATTCCCTTAATTAAATCAATTGAAACTTCCCTTTGCTGTTCTTCTGGTAAAATCCTTAACCATTGAAAAAGTTTAAGTTTATTTTCCGGACGATAGGGGGGAAGGAAGTGTATTATTCTTTTCCCTTTAGATTCCTTGTTTAATTTTTCAAGGAGTTGAGAAGTTGTGCCGGTTTTAAAAATTCCTACCTGGCTGGCTTGTGCGGCAATAGTGGGTTGGGGTCCCATCCAAACAAAATCTATAACAGTATAGTCGTTTCCAAAGATAAATTCTTCACCAGAATCACAATCTAATATACCGACAAGATTTGGTAGATTTAATCCAAAAAAATAAAGAAACGAGCTATCCTGCCTGAAATGAAATGTATTATCCGTAAAATTCATTGGGCTTTCATTATTTCCCAATAGGAGAATAATTCCTGAACCAACAGTTTTTTTTAATTTTTCACGCCTTTTAATATAGGTCTCTTTTGGGAACATACTTTTAATCCTTATCCTGAATATGTTATTATTTCTCTCCTGCCGGAAGATTTTGTTTTAGATAATTATACATGCTCATTCGTAAATGCAGCGAAGTATTATCCCGCTCGGAAATACTATGTGACCGCATAGGATAGTCAATCATTGAAAAATATTTTTTGTGTTTTATTAGCTCATTTGCAAGCATTTGGCAACTTTGATAATGACAGTTGTCATCCCCCGAACCATGGATTAATAAAAGGTTGCCTTCCAGGTTTTTGGCATGCGTAATAGGGCTACCTTGTTTGTAACCGTCTTCATTATTTTTTGGCAGGTCCATATACCGTTCCTGATAAACGGTGTCATATAATTTTTGATCACTGATAAACGCAATGGCGATTCCGGTTTTATATATTTCGGGATATTTAAACATGCAGTTCAGTGTCATGGATCCGCCACCACTCCAACCCCAGATTCCAATTCTGTCGGGGTCAACAAAATCCCATCCCATAATTTTTTTGGCGGCTGCTGCCTGGTCTTCCGTCGCGATAATTCCAATTTTTTTATATACGCTTTTTCGCCATTCCCGTCCTCTGGGAACCTTAGTACCCCGGTTATCAATACTTATAACTAAATATCCCTTTTGAGCTACAAATTCATTAAATAAATCACGGCTATAATTATTTTGAACAGTACTTCCGGCAGGTTCCCCATAGACATAAAATAAGACCGGGTATTTTCTAGACGGATTGAAATTGAGAGGCTTTAAAATCCAACCATCAAAGGTTATTTCTTCTGAAATTTCAAGTTTAAAAAACTCTTTTGTTGGAATCTTATGGTTTTGAAGTTTGGTTCTTAACTCCTGGTTATCTTCAAGTATTCTCAAAACTTTATGGTCTGGTAAGCTCACTAGTTGAATCTGTGGAGGGGTAATAGCGCTTGAAAATGTATGTATGGCGTATTGGCTATCCGGTGAAATTTCATAAGAGTGATGCCCAATTTGATCTGAAGGAGAAAGACGTTGCGGCTCTTCTTTACCATTAAGCTTACTTCTAAACAGATATCGCTCAGTAGGAGTGTCCGGAGCGGCAATGTAATAGATCCATCCGGTTTTTTTATTTATGGATAATAAATTGACTATTTCAAAATTTCCATGAGTTATTGGAATGACTTCTTTACCATCCCTGGAAACTTTATATAAATGTAACCACCCGGTTTTATCACTTCGCCAAGTAAAATATTTGCCATTATCTAACCATGTTAAATCGTCATAAACGTCCAGCCACGCATCCACTTTTTCGGTATGGATAATTTTGGATGTCCCATTTCGGACATTACCAAAATAAACTTTGTTTGTGTTTTGTTTCCTGTTGAGTTGTTCCACTATAATTTCTTCCGAAGATTTGGCCCAATCCATTCGTGCTAAATAATGATTACGGGGATCACCGGGAATGTCTATCCAGGTCGTTTCTTTATTGACAACATCTACCACACCAATTTTAGAAGCGGAATTGGTTGTACCTACTTTTGGATAAGGAATGGGGATTAATTTTGGATAGATAGAATCAATATTATTTATCATATAGAATGTTCCAATACCCTTGGTATCCATTTGCCAGTAAGCTATTTTTTTGCTGTCAGGACTCCATCTAAAACCATCCCTTAAACTCAATTCTTCTTCATATACCCAATCAAAAGTACCATTAATGATGTTGTCGAATCCATCTGTAGTCAGAGCATTTATCAATTCGGTTTCCAAGTCTTCAACATAAATATTTTGCTCACTGACATAGGCAACTTTTTTGGAGTCGTTTGAAAACTTTGCGAACTGAAGTGTAGTCGGAGTTAAGGATTTTCCCAGTTTTTGAAGTTTTCCCGAACTTATATTCAACACCCAAAAGTCTCCCCGTGTATGGTAGCGCCAGACCCGTTTTGTATTAGTAAAAATCAGCAATTTCTCCCTATCCTCTGACCATGAATAATCTTTGATATTAAGTGGTTGGTCTTCGCCTTCCGGGATAAAAGAAATGGCTTTTACTAAAACAGAACGTTCATCTGATTCCGGATTGTATTTAATTATATCTTTGCCATCAGCCGTTTCTGAAGGCTCAAGCGCAGTATAGCCCGAACCGTCCTCCAGCCATCGAACAGGCCCAAAACTTTTCGTTTGAAATTCTTTTGTTGAATAGATTTTTTCTAAGGTCAGATCTTCTTTTTGCCCCCTCATAGTTGCAGATGCAATGCAAAAGCACACAATTAGTGCAAGCGTTATTTTTTTCTTCATGTTGAAAGATTTCGTTTTCAATATAATCTCACATTCCTGAAGTAAGAAATGTTTTGATGGGAAGGCCAATATTTGATATTAGGTTAAATATAGGTAATTAAGCCATGTATTTTATATATTTTAATAGTACTTAGTTTTGGTTATCCCAATACAGCTTTTGTTTTCTGAAAGGAGCCTTAAAGGAACTTTTCGATCTGATCGATAGGAACAAAACCAGAACTAGAATTACCTGGAATAGAAATGGTATCTACCTCAAATGGACTTCTTGTTGCCTTTAATTCTGTAACCCAAGGCTAATTTTCCACTTAAGATAGAAAAAGCACCATCATTACCAAAACCAAGATTAGACGTATTGAAATTACCCCGGAAGTTTATATTCGCGTAAAAGCGCTTCCATCTGTATCCAAAAAGTATTGCTCCCTTTATTTTATATAACATAGGATTATCCGAATTATATGATTCGGTCTCTGTATCTGTATTTTTTATAGTTAAACCAATCCCGGCCTTTGCACTTATGCCTATATAAAAATTTGAAGGGAGTTTAAGCAGGCTAACCAAACCACCCATAGCGCCAATTCCGTAGCTAGTCATATTGGTAATTCTGGCCTGCTCATTGAAATCAGAGATAAACTCCAGGGGGACAATAGAATCATCTGCGGAGATCTGATTATATAATAGGAAGCCTCCAATGCCAAATGAAAATATGCTCTGTTTTTGGCCTTTAAGACCTGATCTCAATAAGCTCTGTGAGTACTTCCCAGCCTTGAACAGGTATAAATAATCAATACCGCCGGCAATTGATTTAATGTCTTCTCTGAAAATACTGTTGCTATTAATTGAATTTTCAATATTAAATCCATCATAAATCTGAAAATAAAAATCAATAACATTTTTATCAAAAATATATCCACCCTGTAGGTCAAATCGATCCGTATTTTCAGTGCTTTTATCCTTTATATTAAATGCTAGATCCAGAATTAGTTTACGGGTGGCAACTCCAATACCAATACCAAACAAATTATTCGGAATATAGGTCAATGAGGCATCATCATTAGACAATTTGAAACCCTGTCCTTTTACATTCCCCAAAAGTCTTACCGACCAGTTTCTAAGATCGTGATCAATAAGTAAGGAATCTATTAGATTTGTAGTTTGTACAGAATCTGTTTTATCTAAGTTCTGGGACCAGGAAAGTGAATTTAGCAGAAAAAAAAGGACAAGCAGTGTCCGCCTTTTTAGAATAAAACCAATCCTTGTTTTGATAGATATTGGAAAATTTATAAATCTGCTAAAAGAACTGGTAAGTTTTATTTTGTAATAGTCTTCCATCTAAAAATTCCGGATAATCTAACATGTAGAATGTCTACGAAAGATACTGAAAAAAAATGGGCTGTTTGATTAATTTATCTCTTTTAAATCAGGTTTTAAGAATCAAGAGGATATAGATAATTGAATCTGTTTATCTTAAAAGTTGTAAACTTTTGAAGTTTATTTCGTCTGAAAAGTATAGCCATTAATATCCGCGGAATTTTATTGGAAATATTACTTAATATGGGATTAAATGAGAATTGACAAAATTGGTTTCGGGGGAGGTTGCCACTGGTGTACGGAAGCTGTATTTCATTCCTTGAGGGGGGTTATAAAGGTAGAGCAAGGATGGATATCAGCCGAAGGTGCGGAGGATTTTCATGAGGCCGTAATTCTCCATTTTAATCCAGGTTTCATTTCTCTAAAAGAATTAATAGAAGTGCACCTTTATACACACAATAGCACTTCTAATCACTCCATGCGAACAAAATACCGCTCTGCTGTATATACCTATACTAAGGTTCAGCAAAAAGAGGCAGACCGGGTTTTAAGTCTGCTTCAAAAAGACTTTAAAGACCAGCTAATTACTCGCGTATATGGGTTTAAAGAATTTAGAATGTCACCTGAGTCTTTTCAAAATTACTATCTGAAAAATCCGGAAAAACCATTTTGTAAAACATATATAGACCCCAAATTGCAAATGATTCTTAGAAAGTTTCCAAAGAATGTTATAGGGCCCACGCTGAACCCATTAAAAACTGGCGAAGAACAAAAGATTAAAAAATAAATAGGAGCTTCTTAGTTCGTATTAAAAATTCTTATTTTTGTGCCCTTGTAAACTTTTTAATTGCAGAATTTGGCCTCATAGCCCGCCCGCCTATGGCGGGCCTGCCCGCCTATGGTGGGTTCAACGGATAGCCCCGATAGCTCCCGATAATTATCCGGACGGGGGGGAAGTTTCCTAAACTTGCAGGAAGAATAAGAGAAAGTATTTATAAATTCGCAGATTATAATTGGCCTCATAGTTCAACGGATAGAATAGAAGTTTCCTAAACTTTAGATCCAGGTTCGATTCCTGGTGAGGCTACGAATAAGCACAACAGGCCTTTGTGTTAGCAAAGGCTTTGATTTTTGGAAACGGAATAGAGAAACCCGGTTCATTGTGGCCCGGTCCAAAAATAAAACCAGCTGCATGGCAGTTGGGCTTTTGTATTTTCAGTGCGAGTCGTTCTCAGGAACTGCAGAGCTATCTCCTGGTGAGGCTACTTTTTAACATTTAAAGGAACCCAATTAATATTGAAATAATTGAATTACAGCGGTTGCACAAGATGATCACCCTTGCGTATCATATGGAATGGATCGAAAAAAACCCCTTTCTTAAATTCAAACAAAAATTAACCCCAACTCACAGGGAGTTCCTCACCGCTTTAGAATTGGAACGGATCGAAGGACTATACATAGATTCCGTGCGCCTAAAAACGGTAAGGGATTTGTTTGTATTTAGCATTGCGTCATAGCTTTGCAACCCATTTGTTAGATAAAGGAATAGATTTGCGAAAGATCCAGGTTCTTTTAGGTCATAACTCAAGTAAAACAACGGAGATTTACACACATGTTGCAGAAAATTCCTTCAGGGATATAGATGATTTGCTATCTTAGCTATGAGTGATATATAGTGCATAATGTACTATATTCAATTGTTGGCATTAATATACTCAACCATGAAATAGTACTAAATTTCTTAACTTTAACTAATCATTCATTCTTAAATTTCTTCGATATGCGAACCAATAAATATCTCCAACTATGTATAGTTTTATTATTAATTTCTTCCTGTAAAAATGAAACACAAACTAAAGTTGATTCTGAAATTAAAGTTGTAAAAGAGATCAAACCTCAATA
>Ga0265303_10000970_pt1 | contig 17168 bp, 13 predicted proteins | sample Helome_2_FD_192494 | JGI IMG/M metagenome (GOLD analysis project Ga0265303, IMG submission 192494) | Marine sediment microbial communities from subtidal zone of North Sea - Hel_20160317 (Illumina Assembly) | ecosystem: Environmental > Aquatic > Marine > Subtidal zone > Sediment ... | reverse complement strand
TTTGATCTGCATAATGAGTGTTATATAGGGGTTGTCAAAAAAACGTTCCGGTATTCCACCGTTCTTTTCTACCTGAATCTTGCATTAAAATTAATGAGACGCTGTAATAGTATTTTATAACAAACGGTTAAGAAGATCAGTGAAGTATACCAAAATACTGGTCAAATATAATGAATGAAAATCGTTTTATCTCATTAATTTTCACCCTGCGGGCGAGCCCGCCAGAGGCGGACAAGCCGGATGCTTCCATCTGCTGCGTTACCTGCCCGCCATCGCGAGCCGCTCAGGCGAGGCGGGCGGGTTAAGGGCAAAGCATAGTACACTATAGCTTTGCCCTGAAGTGTCCCGTTCCGTTGGATGACGCATCTGATTTTTTAATACTAAGGTGCGCCTCCTTGCATATGAAAGCCTCCGACTTGTCCGCCTCCGGAGGACTCGTGCAATATTCAGGTTCAACAACCCCTTATGCCGCACTTCCGTATTCCGGAACATTATTATGGAAAACGGTATAAATCTGATAAAATTTTGCCGAACCAAAACCTGGGATATCATATCAAAAATACCAAATGTCAGCCGATCGCGATATATTGAGAAACCTCCAAGTTTGGTTAATTTGAGGTAGATTGGAGCTTTAGAAACTGTAATGTTCGCGCTCACCGTCCGCCGAGCGAAGCGAGCGGACCGAACCATGCAGCAGTCCGACGGTTCGTGCAGAGCGCATTGTTCGGAGGCATTTAGTAAAATTGCCTAAAAAGAAATGGTTTTAAAACCACTTTAGATAACACTCATTTTTTTGCCCACCTTAGTAAAAGCCGCAATAGCCGTATCAAGCTCAGCCGTGGTCAGTGCTGCTGAAATCTGAACCCGGATGCGCGCCTTGCCTTTGGGAACCACCGGATAGGAAAAAGCAATAACATAAACACCTTCGGCCAGCATGGCATCGGCCATCTCCACCGCAACTTTGGCATCCCCCAGCATAATCGGCACAATCGGATGATCCCCCGGGTTAATCTTGAACCCGGCTTTCGTCATGCCGTGCCGGAAGTAGGCTGTATTATCCGCCAACCGATCCCTGAGTTCGGTTGAAGCACTGAGGGTTTCAAGCGCTTTGAAAACAGCCGCGGCCACTCCGGGTGCCAGGGTATTGGAAAAAAGATATGGCCGGGAGCGCTGCCGCAGGATATCAATAATTTCTTTGTGTCCGGTGGTAAACCCGCCGGATGCGCCACCCAGCGCTTTGCCGAAAGTCGAGGTGATAATATCCACCCGTTCCATGACGCCGTGGTATTCGGGGGTGCCCCGGCCGGTTTTTCCGATAAAGCCGGTCGAGTGCGAATCGTCGACCATGACCAGCGCCTGGTAGCGGTCTGCCAGATCGCAGACGCTTTTTAAATCCGCAACGATACCATCCATGGAAAAGGAGCCGTCAGTAGCGATCATTCGGAAGCGGGCGTCCTGAGCTTCTTTGAGCCTGGCCTCCAAATCGGTCGTGTCATTGTTTTTGTAACGGTATCGGCGGGCTTTACATAACCGGATGCCGTCGATGATACTGGCATGATTGAGCTCATCGGAGATGATTGCGTCCTCAGGGCCCAGCAGGGATTCAAAAAGTCCGGCATTGGCATCAAAACAGGAAGAATAAAGAATGGTGTCATCGGTGCCCAGAAATTCGGACACCTTCTGTTCGAGCCGCTTGTGCAGTTGCTGGGTGCCGCAAATAAAGCGTACCGAGGACAGGCCATACCCCCACTGCTCCAGACCCGCTTTGGACGCCTCGACCAGCTCCTGGGTGCCGGCCAGGCCCAGGTAATTATTGGCGCACAGGTTGATCACCTGCCGGCCATCGGCCAGCTGCACCCTGGCGCCCTGGCGCCCGGCAAGGACGCGTTCGTCTTTAAAAAGTCCGCTGTCACGAATCTGCGCCAGTTCTTTGATCAGATGATCTTTTATTTTGCCGTACATGACACGTCTCCTTTAAAATCTTTTACAATATAAACGGTTTATCATTTCAAATTTTCTTCAGGGGCCAAACAAGCAAGTGCCTAAAATGATCTAAAGTGCCTAAAATTATGGTGTCGCTCGCGTAGCGCAGGCGCTTGCGCCGCGTGGCGCTCCATCTTTTATTTTCAAAAAAAAGAATCCATCAATAACTTTAGATATTGTAGATCACTTTAAGAAGTTATTTCAAAATCTCCTGAAAGGTCAATTTTGCCTGTTTTGTTAGAAGCGTTTAGCACAGCGGAGCGAAAAATTTGAAATTGTTTGAGAGCGATAGCCCGAGTTTTTCAAATTTAGCGCAGCAAGCTTAGCGCTTCTCAAAACGGGCAAACCGACCTGAAGGAGAGTTTTGAAATGGCTTTTAGTCACTTTAGCTATTTGACTCTGACCAGTTGAGTATCACCTTCCCCGATTTGCCGGATCGCATAATCTTAAAAGCTTTCTCATATTCGGAATAATCAAAGCGGTGGGTGATGATCGGCTTGATATCCAGACCGCTCTGGATCATGACCGTCATTTTATACCAGGTCTCATACATCTCACGACCGTAAATCCCTTTGATGGTAAGGCCGTTGAAAACCACCAGGTCCCAGTCAATTGCCGTTTCTGCCGGCAAAATCCCCAGCATCGCGACTTTGCCGCCGTGGCACATGTTGGCCAGCATCGATCGCAACGCATCCGGATTGCCCGACATCTCCAGACCGACATCAAAGCCTTCCTTCATGCCCAGTTTTTTCTGAGCATCGGCGACCGTCCGGGTGCGTACATCCAGCGCCAGGGTAGCTCCCATTTTTTTCGCCAGCTTTAAACGGTAGGGAATCACGTCGGTGACCACCACATAACGGGCGCCTGCATGCCTGGCAATCGCAGCGGCCATACAGCCGATGGGTCCGGCGCCGGTAATGAGCACATCTTCGCCGAGCAGATCAAATGAGAGGGCGGTGTGAGTGGCGTTGCCCAGCGGGTCAAAGCAGGTGAGGATATCCATCGGAATGCCGGGGTCACAATACCAGATGTTCGTGACCGGGATACTCAAATACTCGGCATAGGCGCCGGGGCGGTTAACCCCCACGCCGCTGGTGCGCATGCACAGGTGGCGCCGGCCGGCCAGACAGTTGCGGCACCGGCCGCAAACCAGATGTCCCTCACCGGAAACCAGGTCACCGGGCTTAAAATCATGGACGTTGTCGCCAATCTCGGCCACCCGGCCGACAAACTCATGGCCCACCGGCATCGGCACCGGAATGGTTTTTTGAGCCCACTCGTTCCAGTTATAAATGTGCACGTCCGTTCCGCAGATCGCGGTTTTGTGAATCTTTACGAGCACATCGTTGATGCCTATCTCGGGGATGGGCACTTTTTGTAACCAGAGCCCCGGTTCGGGCTTTAACTTCACGAGTGCGTCCATGTTAGTAGCCATGTTTACCTCCACCTAAATTGAGCGTTTCAAATTTAAAATATGGACAACACTATTTAAATTTAAGGAATTCTAGCATTTTTAATATCTCTAATTTGAAACCCCAAGGGGGCTTGCCGATCTTACCGCATCTACTGTGTTAGATGCTGTCCCGCATAGTCTACTATAGCGGAACAACATCTGCCGTGTAGCTGCGGCAACCCTCCAGAGGCGGATCTACGACCTCGGCAAGCGCTCAAATTAGGTCCCTAAATTGAGCGTTTCAAATTTAAAATATGGACAACACTATTTAAATTTAAGGAATTCTAGCATTTTTAATATCTTTAATTTGAAACCCCAAGGGGGCTTGCCGATCTTACCGCCGCTATGACGAATCGGTTGCCAGATCAAGAATTTCGGCTATATCTTTAACCGCAATCGCGGATGCGGTTTCCTTGACACCGTCATTGAGCATGGTATTGCAAAAGGGGCACGCCGCCACAATGGTTTCAGCATTTGTAGCCACCACCTCTTGAACACGCTCGAGGTTGATGCGCTTTCCGATCTTTTCTTCCATAAACATTCTGGACCCGCCGGCACCACAACACAGCCCTTTGCGGCCGATGCGGTCCATTTCCCTAATTTGAAGACCGACAATCGAGTCTAATATTTTCCGGGGCGCATCAATCATATCATTCCACCGGCACAGATAACAAGAGTCATGCACGGTGATGATTTCTTCCAGGTTGCCGTTTGGCTTTAATCTTTTATTTTGAATGAGATCCGCAAAAAAATCGGTGTGGTGGAGGACTTCAGGCATCGCCCCGAATTGAGGATATTCATTTTTCAAGGTGTTGTAACAATGGGGACAACCGGTTAGGATCTTTGCGGGCCTGTAACTGTTGATGGTTTCCCAATTAGCCTGTATCAACTGTTGCGCAAGATATTCGTTACCCGCCCGCCTGGCAGCATCTCCGGTACATCTTTCCTCCGGGCCGAGAATGGCAAAATCGAGGTCTGCTTTTTTTAGAAGATTGACAATGGCTCTGGCGACCGTTTTACCTCTTTCGTCAAAAGAACCGGCACACCCGACAAAGTAAAGAATCCTGGCTTCCGGGTGGTCGCTCATCAAGGCAACATCCAACCCCCGGCACCACTGCGCCCGTGTCTCCGGAGCAAAGCCCCATGGATTAAATTGATATTCCAGGTTGGTGAAGGTTTCCTGCAATTCCTCGGGAAACCTGGATTCCATCATAACCAGGCTTTTCCGTATTTCCAGGATGAAATCCAAATGCTGGATGTGAAGCGGGCAAATGCTTTCACAGGCTCTGCAAGTCGTGCAGGACCAGATGACATCTTCGGTAATCGGCGACCCATCTCGAACGATCGGTTTGATCGTATCCTCATTTCCGGAGGATTGCTGGATTAGATCATCTTTCATGTCCACAACGACAGCTTTCGGAGAAAGGGGCTTGCCGGTCATATCCGCCGGGCACTGTTCTTCACATCTTCCGCATTCCGTGCAGGCATACAAATTAAGAACGTTTTGCCAGTTAAGTTCATCTATCTTGCCCAGCCCAAAGCTTTCAATCGTGTCATCTTCTAAATCGGTTTTAACCATTGGCTTGGGCGTTTCTAAAGGCGCCAAAATCACGTTCGGGATGGCCGCCAGGATATGAAGATGCTTGGACCCGGGAATATAAACGAGGAAATATAAAATAACCGCCAGGTGAATCCAGTAGGAGGCTTCCAGCCCGATGATCAATTCCTGTCGGGTCAGATGTTCCAGCCCCAAAAATCCCGCAATGGGGTTCGAAATCACGTAGTATCTTGTAAGATCTTGTAAGGTCTGCTGGTTCAGCGCAATTCGAAAGGCATTAACTGAAAAAAAGCTAACGATGATGATTGCCGTAAACAAAAGAATCAGCCGCGAGTCTAAACCATTGGTTAAATATTTTGGTTTCAGAATTAACCGTCGGTACACACAGTAAGCCAGGCCCAAAAGGACCAGCAAGGCCAGAATGTCTGCCAAAAAGGCATATAATCGGTATGTCCCGGGGGCGATGCTCGCGAAACTGAAACCGGGGAAAATGCCGGCAAGCATAATTTCAATTGTATGGGGCATTACAGCGATAAAGCCGAAAAAGATCAGGGTGTGCGCTAAACCGGGAAACCGCTTTTCGCGCACTCTGGATTGCAGCATGACTTCTTTGAAGAAAATCTTTACCCGTTCGGATAATCGGTCCAGCGGGATGGTGTTTGAACCCAGCATGCGGGTCATTAACTGAATCAGACGACAAGATCGGATAAAAAAAAATCCGAAGCTTCCCAAAAGTCCGAGCACAACCAAAATAGACTTAATTGTGAAATATACGCTCATCTCTGTTCAGCTTATGTCAGATGATTCTCGCCGACAACCAATTTTAACTGACGGGACAGTATGGGAACGATTTCAAATAAATCAGCAACGATGTAATAATCACAATTTTTGGTAATGTTTGCTTCCGGATCCGTATTGACGGCCACGATAAGGCCGGCGGTTTTCATACCGGCAAAATGCTGCACAGACCCGGAGATGCCGCAGGCGATGTAAACTTTGGGGCTCACAGTCGCTCCGGTTTGCCCGACCTGCATCGAATGCGGCGCCCATCCGGCATCGACGGCAGCCCTGGAAGCACCCACCGCTGCGCCGATCACTTGCGCACACTCGAAAAGAATAGCGAAGTTTTCCGGTTTCTGCATGCCCCGTCCACCGGATATAATGATATCGGCCTCAGTCAGGTCGATGCCGGTATGGGTTTGCAGTTTGATCTCCTTTACGACCAGCGCTTCCTTATCAACTGTTGTCTGAAAAGGGATGACTTCAGCTTCACATGGATCGGGTTGCTTCTCTATGGCATTGGGACGGATGCCAAATATAAAATGGTTCCCATTGACTTTAATGGTAGCGACGGTCTTGCCTGAAAATTGGGATTTTTTGGCCGCGCGCTCATTCAAAACAACATCCGTACAATCCATGACGAGGGGGGCATCGAGGTCGGCTGCAATTCGCGGCAACAATTCTTTTCCCTGGGCGCTGGTAAGTCCGCAAAGGGTGGTGATACCAAAGTGGTCCATGGCGGCGACAACGGCCCTGGCCCATTTGACCGGGTGCCACTGCAAGGGGCCTTCTTTGGAAGCAATATCAATTACTTTTTTAATACCGTATTGCTGGAGTTGTTCCTTGCATGCCGCTGCGTTGCCGTTTAATACCAGCGCATACAGTTCACACCCTTGTTGGCGGGCAAGGGTGATCACACCGTAATTGGTCTTCTTAATTTTGTCGTCTTTGAATTCGATTAAAATACCAACTTTTTCCATTTTTAAACAGCTTCCCGTGTCGCGCCGCAGAAATAATTTACAAAATTCATATCGCCTTTCAGCAAATGAAATGGCCGTCTCTAATTTTGTAAGTTATTTCAATGGTGTATTCTAAATGACCTTCGCCTCATCCCTTAACACCTGAATGAGCTCCTTGACGATTTCTTGCGGTTGCCCTTTGAGTTCTTTGGGTTGCCGCTGTTCCACGGCGAGTTTCAATTCGCTGATTTCCATGCTTGCAGCGGGCTTTTCAATTTTTAAGCTTGCCAGATCGATCTGTTTAATTTCCTTTTTCTTGGCTTTACGGATATCGATAAAAGTGGGATATTTGGGCTTGTTCAACCCCTTACCGGTGCCGATGACGCAAGGAAGCGGCATTTCTAAAAGTTGCCTTACACCGGCCTCCATTTCACACTCCACAAAAGCATGCTCCCGGTCAATTGAAAAAGCGACCACATTGGTGGCAACGGGCATGTCCAGTGCGGCTGCAAGCCGAAACATGGTTTGCATGCCCTCGCTGTCGATGGATTCTTTACCGGTAAAGATGATATCCGGTTTACCGTCCTGTTCGATGGCCGCTTTTAAAGCCCGTGCCGTGAAAATACTGTCGTGCCGATCATTGGTTTTGATCAATATCCCCCGGTCCGCTCCCATGGCCAAAACAGATTGAAGGGTATTGATTGCCGCTTCTTTACCGAGAGTCACGGCCACCACCTCTGAAGCCCCTATCTGTGCTTTGACCCGGACGCCTTCCTCGACGGCATGTTCATCATAGGGATTCAGTAAGAAGGTGACACTTTCATCGATCTGATTGTTTCCCCGGATGGTAATCGTTGCCGCCGAGTCCGGTACATGTTTGACGCACACGTAGATCCGCATGGTGAGCTACCTTTTATCCGACATAAGGTTGAAAAAGGTTCCGGTTGTTAGATGCCAAGGAATTAGGTGTCAGTGTTCAGGTGTCAGTTGTCAGCTCTAAGTAGGTTTCAGGTGTCAGGCGTCAGTAGACATAAGACTAAAATCAGAAAACAACTAACGCGCTGCGATCTTAATAACTAGTGAACTACAGAAGCCCGAAACTGGACACCGAAGGCCTGAAACCCGACACCTGACACCTCAATTTATAGAAAACACAATACCTGGACACCGAAAAGGAATTTTTAATCTGTGGACTAAATGAGTAAATACAGAACAGGACTTTACCACAAACTGATAAAGCCCTGTTTATTATTCCAGTATTCCAATGTTCCAACATTCCAGCGCGACTAGCCATTAACCGAAAAACTGCTATCAGTGTTGATTTCGCGATTGCGGGAAAAGAAACCCACGTTGATGGTTCGCCCGATATAGCGCAACTTATACTGAAAAGGCATGTTATCATGATCATGGCCCTTTTCGCAGGCGTCGATCAATTCCGCCATCATGGCGCCGACCACCAAAGCATTTTTGTACTGATTTCCACTGGTGCCGATGGCCATGTAGAAACCTTTCATATCAGACTTGTCGTAAATGGGAATCCAATCGTCTGAGCAATCATACAGATCGCAGACCCCGCGGGGCTGGTTGGGTATCTGCATGCTGGGCACCCTCTTGGCACAGCGGTAGGTTTGGGCTTTCCACTGAGCTTCGCTGAGCTGGTTGTCCCGCCCGGTCCCGCCTTTACCCGCATAAAACTCATCCGGATCGACCCACTCCTGCGGATCACATTCCGGATCTTCACTGCCGATCAAAAACATGTTGCCGACTTCCGGACGGTAATAACAGGCAATGTCACCGTCGGAGGTATGGTAACCTTTATCCAGATAATCGTATCCTTCCGGAGACGGACAGTGCATCACTTCGTGCCGCAGGGCGCGGGTTTTGATGTTGCAGCCCTCGTAAACCCCTTCGGCCATTTGATTGACTTTGTAGGAATGCGGACCCGCCGCATTGACGACCACCGGCGCATCGATTTGCGTCCCATCCTTAAGCGTTATGCCCAGCACCCGGTTGTCTTGACTTCTGACTTCGACGACCTCGGTGTTGAACATAAATTCAGCGCCCTTGGCTTCTGCCGCCCGCATGACGTTATGGGTGGAAAGTGCCGGGTCGTTGACGTAGCCGCCTTCGGGGCAAAAAAGTGCGCCCTCGAGCATTTTCGCCGGTTCATTAAAAAATTCAGGATCTTCGGGCCGTTTGACGGGCCAGTTCTCGTGCATGTCATAAACCGGCACCATTTCTTTGATTTTCTCGTTGTCCCACTCTTCATAGCTAACGCCGACGCTGTCGTAGTGTGTTTGGACCTTGCTCCAGTCGTGCCCCTGGGATTTAATCAGAATGGATCCGGTATTCATGTACTTGGCCAGGCCTTTTTCATCTTTGACATGGTTCAGGTAATTTTCCCAGTCCAGCCAGTATTTAAACCCCTCGTAGGCCATGGCGACACCGTCCTCTGTCGAATAATGCGCCCGCACGATAGCGCAGGATGCAGCGGTTGAGCCTTCGCCGGCATCTGCCAGCTTGTCGATGTTCAGCGTCTTGTAACCCATCTTGGTCAGTTCATAAGCGATGGGAGCGCCGATGACACCTGCACCGATGATAATGGCATCGTATTTTTGCGTCATAATTATAAACCTCCTTTATTGATTTCGGCCTGCGACAGGCTGCCTCCGGAATGCCGTAGGACCTGAGCCTATCGAAGGCAAAATAGTCGCTTGCAGATTTATAGTGGTTGTCAAAAAAACGTTCCGATATTCAAACGCTTTTTCTACAACCACTTATGCCCCAATTCCATATATCGGAACACTATTATGGAATGCGGATATCAAAAATTAAAAAATGCAGTTCAATCAAGTCAAGTAGCTACACTAAGTCAAATTAGGGATGGATTGCAAAGCTTTTTTAGGTCCCAGGCTTTTATTTTAAATGATTTATCGTGAACGCCCGGGTTGAAGTATACAAAATTCTTTTTGACCAAGTCCGGATCCATGTAAATCGGCAATGCCGTCAGGTGTCCAAAAGGCGGTACACACCCCACCTCGCAACCCACCGCCTGACTGACCTCTTCGGGTTTGGCAAATGAAACTTTCTTTGTTTTTGCACCGGCGGCGGCGTGTTTCCAGTCTACTTTCTTGTTACCCGGTAAAACCAAAACGATCATGCGGCCTTCTTTGGTCTTTAAAACCAGCGACTTTACCGTTTCAGACTCGCTGACATTTAACGCTTTTGCCATGGTCGGATTGGTATAAACCGGCTCGTGCTCAAACACTTCGTAAGATATTTTCTGTTCATCGAGCAAGGCCCGTATCTTGTCTTCTAAGTTCATTGCATCCTCTTTTTAGCGGTCCGCGTTCAACCTGATCATTTATTCACCCAATCACTAAATGCGTTTTCACCGGCAGGATGGAGTTCAAATTCCGCCCCGGCTTCAAGAACAGCCGCTATCATATCCTGCGCATAGCCCCGTGAACAGGTAAACAGAATGGCAGATTTTTCCGGCGTATTTCCTAATATAACAATCTGGCAGGGGACATGTGAAAACGGTCCTTGCAGTAAAAACGGCGCTTCCTTGAGAGGGTCAAAAAAATCAAGGGTGGTTAATTTTTCGGTTATTGAAAAAATTTCCTTGCCTAACAGCGCCAAAAACACGGTCGCATCGGTTACGTCGGTAAAAGCCGGATCATCGGGGATGGACAGGTCTTCTCCGGATAGATGCCAGATCGAGGCCTGGGTCCGGTTCATGCGATTGATCAAAACGCCATTTTCAAACACACACCGGCCGGGTGTATCCGGGATGTTCACGCCCCACGGCCGGTGCCTGGCAATATCGCTGTCCTGAAGATCCCACCGGATTCGGTGGCTTAAGTCGATCACCCGGGGACCGTCGCCTTCAGCTTCATATTCCTGCAACACGGTCCAATGATCGCGAAGTTCAGTTTTTAGAGGGTTGCCTGGAAAAGATATTGGAGATTGTCGCTTAATTTCAACAGCCATTTTTACCTCACATCCGTATCCGTTTACCTTCAGGGTCGTAAAAGGGGGTGGGCACCACCGTTGCATAAAGGTGCTGACCGTTGCATTCATCTTCATAGATTTGCAAGCGCGTGCCTTCCCCGGCCAGCGGTGCATCCACCAGCGCCAGCCCGACGGGTTCTTGCAACGTAAAGCTGTGACGCGCAATACACACATATCCTCTGATGCGGTTGTCCACGATGATGGATCCATCTTTCGGGGCCCGGGAAGGATCCTCCATCTTAAATCCCACCAGCTTCAAACGCGCCTCCTGGTTCTCGGTCTGCCTGAGGGCCACGGCCCCCACGGTTTTGGCCTCTGATTTGTCGCGGCTCCATAGAAACCCGAGCCCGACATCGTGAAGCGTGGTGCGCTGCTCGGATTCGGAACCGATAATCAGGTGGGCTTTTTCCATGCGCAACACATTTTGGGCTTCCAGGCCGAAATGGCGTATGCCAAATCCTTTACCGGCTTCGGCCAACAGATCCCACAGGGCCTGCATGTAAGATGAGGGAACATGCAGCTCGAAGGAAAGCTCACCCACAAACCCCAGACGCATAGACCTTACCGGTATGGTATCTTTAATCATAAATTCACGATACGCGGCATACGGAAAAGCATCATCGGAAACATCGGCATCCGTGACTTTCTCAAGCACCTTGCGTGCATTGGGGCCCGCCATGTTAATCACCCCGAAAGCGTCAGTGAGATTGACCATGTGAAAATTCCAGTCGTCATAGCGGGTGTGATACCGGATCCATTCCACCGTGGCACCGGCCCGGGCGGTGGAGGTGGTAAAATAATAATCGTTTTCAGCCCTTTTGACCACCACGCCGTCATCGATAATACAGGCGTCGTCGTTGCACATGGCCGAATATTTAACTTTACCGTTGGTAATCCTGGACATGTCGCTGGCGTAAACCCGCTGCAGGGCGTTTAATGCATCGGGCCCCCAGAGCCTAAATTTGCCGAGCGTAGAGGCATCCAGCAGGCCGACGTTCTTGCGGACATTTTCGATTTCCGCACGACAGCTGAAATCCTTGGAAAAATAGCGTGCCCGTTTCCAGACACCAATTCGCCGGATGACACCGTCGGCGGCTTTCTGGGAATCGTGAACCGGCGTGCGCTTGCACATATCGTGGTTGCTGCCGGCATAGGTGGCAATATAAGTGGGGACCAGAGGTGCCCGTACGGTGGTCGGCATGGCCGTCGCTTTGATATCGCCATGGTATTGGGCCACAAACAACGGAAGATTGTGCCCGGGGATGCCCCCCTGCCCCGGTCCGGTGCCGGCGGCGGTAAAGCGCTTGATGAGTTCGGTGGCATCAAAACCCATTGCCAGGGCCTGTTTCACGTTTTTTACCGTCGTATCTTCATCAAAGCAGATAAAGGTTTTGCGGCCCTGAACGGGGGCCGTCACCAATTTACAGCCCTGGTCCGGACCCGGTAATTGATTGAGTTTTTCGCGGGCTTCTTTCAATCGGCTTTCGACAGATGCACCGCAATCGCCGGCACCTAAAGTGCCGGCGAGCCGACCCGAGGCCTCAATGGTCGCAGGGTGATTAAGTCCCAGCAACCTTCCGGCAACCTGTATTTTGGCCGGCAGCTGCCGGGGGATGAAAAAACCGGTGTAGGGTTCAAAGGCCAGCTTTGCCTGGGCCAATGCAAGCGGGCCGGTCAGTGGCGTCATCCCGGCTGAGGCCACCAGAAGGTCGCAGGAAAAATCCTTCCGGAGGGTCCCCGGGATAGTGGCCAGGGTGACTTTGTTAAGCGTCTTATTGCCATGAGCGCGTGTTGCGACCCACCCTCTTAAAAATGGGATGTTGCGCTGCTGGAGCCCTTCTATCAGTGCGGGGTCTTGTCCATCTTCCCGGATGTCGGCCACACATAAGACCTCAAGGCCCAAGTCAAACAAATCCAGCGCTGCTTCCAGACCTAAATCATGACCGATGCTGAAAACGGCCTGTTTACCGGGAAGCAAACCATAGGTTTGGGCCAGCCGATGCGCGCAGCCGATCTGCATGACACCGGGTCGCTCGTTGTTTTCAAAAAGCAGCGGGCGCTCGCTGCAGCCCGTGGCCACCACGACACTGGTGGCCCGGATTTCAAGATAGCGTTCATCAAAATAGTCGGTCTCGCACCCTTTCTGAAATGCGGTGACCAGATTGTTGTTATAAACGCCGACCACCGGGGTTTGCGTAAAGATGCGAACATTGGCGTTTTGTTCAAGCTGCTCCGCCGCCTGCCGGACGCTTTGGGATAGCGATAGCCCGGCGCCATTTTGCGCCGTACGGTAGTCAAAAAAACCGCCCAACCACGGACGGGTTTCCAGGAGGATCACCCGTAGCCCGTTTTCGGCGGCGGCCAGGGCCGCCGACATGCCCGCCGGCCCCCCTCCGATGACGCACACATCCGCTTTGGGATAGATTTCACCATATTTGCCGAGCATTTGAAATTCGGCCGAAATTTTTCCCAGCCCGGCAGCCTTGCGCACCTGTTTTAGCGCAATGGGCCATATGCGGGCCGGTTTGTGCAGGGTGCGATAATAAAATCCCGCCGGCATCGCCCAGTCCAGTTTGTCCATGAACCCCTTCAGATCCGTTTCCGGTGAACCCGCCACATTTTGCGCTTTAACCTCCATGCCATCTGCCAGCAGAGTGGTCTCCGCACATACGTTGGGAATCCCGTTGACCTGCATGCAGGTATTGCTGCTTTCGCCATCCAGGCTGTAAAGACCCCGCGGACGATGATATTTCAAGCTGCGCCCAAAAATGCGAATACCGCTGGCATAAAGGGCGGTCGCGACCGTATCGCCACTCAGCCCCTTAAGCTTTTTGTTCTTATACTTAAAATGAAGCGTTTTCGCAGGATTAATCCGCAGGGTGGACAGTTTTTCCAGCCTTTTCATGATTGCGCCTCCGGTTTATCCACCTCAAGATTACAAGTTGTGTCGCGGTGCGTTGTAAACCAGACACCACAGCCATCTTTATGGCACCACCATTCTTTCTGAATGCCGGCCACACATTGGTTCATGTGCACATATTCGCACCAGCTCCGGGGCGTAAGACCTGCTTCATCCGGCCGGGGCCCCTTTTCTTCTCCGCCGTAGCGGAATTCATAACCGTTGCGCTTGCCGCACACGGGACAGGTAAGGGTTAATGCCATGAGGTGACCTCCATTTTAATTGAAGATTGAATATTGAATATTTAAGGTCCGTCTCCGGCGGATCAATTTAAAATTAATATGACGGAGCCAAGCGACATCCACAAATATTCAATTTTCAATCATCTAGTTGTCGGGCGTATAATTGACGACCGCTGCGGTTTCCCCCATCAGCCGGTGCTGTTCAAAGCGACGCAGGCTGAAGGGCTTGAGCATATTGGGGCAATTCCCGCTGGCCATAAATTGCGCCATATATTTCCCACTGGCAGCACAGGATTTAAAGCCGAAATATCCCCAGCCGCAATCCATAAAATAGCCCTCAATGGAATCGTTGCCGTCCATGATGGGCGCCATGTCCGGGGTCATATCCGCCAGGCCGCCCCAGTGGCGCATAAATTTGACTCCCCTGAGACAGGGCAGCATCTCTGCAAGTGCCTCGGCCTGATGTTTGATGTAATAAGCGGTGGTTTGCGTCGTGTAATTGGGCCAGGAATCCATGTGAGCGCCGGTGGCGATTTCACCTTTTAGGGTCTGGTTTGCATACGCATGATAGGCGCCGGATGAAACCACATGGTTTAAAAGCGGTTTCAGCGGCTGGGTAACCATGGCCTGAATGGTTAATACGCTGATCGGCAATTTTATTCCCAGCATTTGATAGGAAAGCGCAGCAGAATAGCCACCGGCGGCATTCAGCACCCGCGGGGTTTTAATCTGGCCTTTGTCCGTTTCAACGGAAACGATTTTTCCGTTTTCTACACCGATGCCGGTCACTTCGGTTTGCTGGTGAACATGCACGCCATGTTCGGCGGCCCCCTTTGCCAGACCCCAGACGATGGCATCATGGCGCAAAATTCCGCCCGGTGGATGATACATCGCACCAAAAATCGGATAGGTGATGTCCGCCAATATATTAAGGGCCGGAACCAGTTCTTTGCATTGTTTGGCATCAATCAAATGACTTTCCACCCCGTGAAACTGTGCGGTGGCAACATTCATCCGCGCCGCATTCATGGCGGCCTCACTGTGCATCAGGTTCAAATTCCCGCAATTAAAGAACATCAGGTTGTAGTCCAAATCTTTGGTCAATACGGGCCACAGCGCGAGTGCTTCCTTGTAAAGCGGAACATTTTCCTGGGTGCGCTGGTTGGCCCGCACGATGGCGGTATTGCGCCCTGATCCGCCAAAGCCAATGAACCGTTTTTCAAGCACAGCCACATTACGCATGTTGTGGTCCCGCGCCAAGAAATAGGCCGCAGCCAGCCCATGAAGCCCGCCCCCGATGATAACAGCATCATAGTTTGACTTGAGCGACGACTTTTCCCCCCACAGGGGTTTAACCCTTGCAAACATAAAATCTACCTCTTATGATGATGGAATGTATAAATTTATAAAAAAATCATATGGTTGAATGGTTAGACATGTCTTCCCGCGCCCGGTTTTGACACGCCTTTAAGATTGAACACTACTTATGATAATGAAACAAATCATGTCAAGAAAAAAATGAAAAATGAAATTTATCATTTCAAAATAGGTTGACAATTCTAAAAATATGGTTGATATTACATCAATTCCAATGCATATCCAGTGTGCCGAATAACAGCTATTATTATATAAATATTTAATAATATTATAATATTAATTATATAAGATCCGGGTAGATTTTGGATTTGATTTATTCAGGGCATCCTGTTAATAGACCGCTAATTTTGAAAGGTTTTTGGTCATAACAACTCATATAGAGCGCGTTTTAAGTCAAAATAATCCATTTTAGGTGAAATTTTGTAGAGTTTTACCTCATTTGATTATATATATTTCATTTTTCTATATAAATGTTTAGTCTAAGAAATATGATGCGAGATCAATCATCCCATCCAACGATGCAGGGAATCGTCGAACAACACCATTCGTTGACGCCCAAAGCCCGGATCCTTGGCAACTATATCCTCAACAATCCCCGCAAAGCCGTCTTTATGACAACAAAGGAGCTGGCTCAAGCGTGCCAGGTCAGCGAAGCAACGGTGGTTCGTTTCGTCAGCCAACTGGGATATAAAGGCTATGGTGCATTTCAACAGGCTTTAAGGGATTTTGTGGATACGGAGCTAACGATGCTGGACCGCACGGACCTATCGGGCATGCATCAGCCGGGAGCAGATCGCCTCAGCCGTGTGGTGTTTGAAGAGATGGAAAACTTGAAACTGTTTCTTGAAACCGTTGATATGGATGCACTCCAAAAAATGGTTGATTTTCTTGAAACAAGCAATTCCATCTATGTTATTGGATCCCGTCTTTCCTTTACATTTGCTTACTACCTGGGTTGGTCGCTGACCAAAATTCGCTCGAACGTCCACATACTAAAAGGCAGCGATAGCACGGCGATCGACTGGCTGACGAATGCATCGCCGGAGAGCCTGGTGACCATCATTGCTACGACGCGCTATCCGAATGAACTGATTCGATTGGGCAAAATGGTCCGCCGACTCGGCCAGACCCTTCTCGTGATTGCGGATAGCGCGCTTTGTCCGTTGACTCAGTTTGCCCACCTGTCGCTGATCGCGTCGTCAAAAAACATTCCTTTTATTGGAAATCCAACCACAATTTCGTGTATCGTAAACTATCTCGTCCTGGAACTGGCGAGCCGCAATGGCGGCCGGCTCAAAGCGCATCAGGAAAAACTTGAGCAAGCTTATTATGAAAATGATATCCTGTTTAACCTGTATAAAGAGCAGTAAGAAAATTCTTTTCGGATTGATTGTCATATAAATATCATATAGATTGCCACGGTTAGGTCCTTTTTGCACGATAGTTTTCGATAAGGCACCCAAATCAAGCTGATGGTGTTTTTCAATATTTTATTTGCAAAGGAGGCAGCAAACATGAGTGAATTATTCGGAAAAATGGCAGAGTCGTTGATCGCCGGTAAAGTGGATGAAGTTTCAAGTCTCACAAAAGAAGCCTTGGAAGGGGGCCTATCGCCCCAGGATATTTTGGAGCAGGGACTGCTGGCCGGAATGGATGTAGTGGGACAGCGATTTAAAGCCAACGAAATGTTTATTCCGGAGGTGTTGCGGTGTGCCAAGTGCATGCATGGCGCCATGGAAATCTTGCGGCCCCTGCTGGTAGCATCCGGTGTGAAGACGGCCGGCACATTAGTGATCGGTACCGTGAAGGGTGACTTGCATGACATCGGAAAGAACCTGGTGGGCATGATGTTCGAAGGTGCCGGTTTTAAGGTTGTTGACGTGGGCATTGATCAGGAACCACA
>Ga0265303_10000969_pt1 | contig 17169 bp, 18 predicted proteins | sample Helome_2_FD_192494 | JGI IMG/M metagenome (GOLD analysis project Ga0265303, IMG submission 192494) | Marine sediment microbial communities from subtidal zone of North Sea - Hel_20160317 (Illumina Assembly) | ecosystem: Environmental > Aquatic > Marine > Subtidal zone > Sediment ... | reverse complement strand
CGACGAGCTTGGCGAGGTGTTCGACCATTTCAACAAAATGGCTGTGTCATTGGAAGCGCACAAAGTCGGGAAATCCACCGCTGCAGAGACGCCCCTGGAGACTACGGAGCAGCCCGCCGCCGAGGAGGAGTCCGCAAGCCAGGACGAGGCCAGAGGCGAGGAAGAGTCCAACCAAGAGGAAGCCCTTGATGCCGAGGGAGCTCACGATGTCAGCGCGACGCAGTCGTCGACCTAGAGGCTCGATGTTTCTGGCTATCGCGGCCTCGATCCTGTTCACGGGTTGCGGGTTTATCTTTGACGCCCAGGTCATATCGAAGAACCGGGACTTCGTCGTGGTCTCGGCCGGATCGGAAGACACGCTCAAATCGCTGGCCGCCAAATACCTGGGCGACGAAACAAAATTTCGCGTCATTGGCGAGTTCAACGACATCAAGCGGGTCCGAACCGGACAGGAGGTCGTTATTCCCTTGCGGTCGTTGAACCGCGCCGGCGTCTATGCACTGGGATATCGGACTGTCCCGATCCTGACCTATCACCGTTTCTCGCCGTCCGGGAAGCGTTGCGACCGCCTCGCCGTTTCCGCCGATCGCTTTGCCAGACAGCTCAAGTACCTCAGCGACAAGGGCTACACCGTGATCAACCTCCAGGACCTGGCGGATCACATCGACGGCAAGAAGGCGATCCCGCGCAAAGCGGTGGTTATCACCATCGACGACGGCTACCGGTCGGTCTATCAGATCGCCTATCCAATTCTGCGCAAGCATGGCTATGCGGCGACTATCTTCGTCTATTCCAAGTTCATCGGCGCGCCGGCCGGGCTGACTTGGGCGCAAATGGAGGAAATGGTCGCCTCGGGCCTGATCGACATACAGCCGCACTCGAAAAGTCATATCGACCTGACCAAGCGATTGGAGGCCGAAAGTAGGGCTGCCTACCTAAAACGCCTCCAAGAGGAGGTCGACTATCCCGCCCGGCAGATCAAACGGAAACTGGGCCTGCCAATTCACAGCTTTTCCTATCCCTATGGGGCTGAGAGCGACGACGTGATTGCTGCCGTAGAGTCCGCCGGCTACCGAATCGGCATGACGGTAACCCGAGGCGGCAACCCGGCATTTGCCCATCCCTATGCGCTCCGCCGCACGCAGATCTACTGCGGGGATAATTTGAGGACCTTTGCCAAACGGCTGACGATACTTCAGAAAGCGTCACTGGAATGATTTGGATGGGCATCCGGATCCCTGCCATCCTGGTTGTTGGCCTTTTGGCGGCATCCTGTTCCTCGTTTTCCATTCCGACGGAACAGCCCGACGAGCGCGCTTTTGCCGAGCGCAAGGCAAAGGCCGAAAAACTGACCCGGAAGGGCGCTCTCGCGGCTGCATTGGTGCAATGGCATATCCTGGAATCGATGAGTCGCGGCGACCCCTCTATCACCAAGAGGCGCCGGGCCGTCGAAGACCGGATCGAGCGCAAGGCCAAGCTTCACTTCGAGAAGGGCCGGAAGGCAGCCAGCAAGCGGCAAACAAGAACAGCGCGGCGCCAGTTCCTAGCCACCCTGGCGATCGACCCATCGCACGAAGGGGCGATCAAACAGCTGCGTGCCATGGAGTTGAAGCTGGTTCGTCGAAACCGGCCAAGGGTCACCACGCCCTATCCTCAGCCAAGGATCGCAAAGGTAGTAAAGGAGCCGACCCCGGCCAAGAAGAAGGAGCCGACCAAGCCGGCAAAAGCTGCCGTGGTTGCTGAGGCGAGCAATCAGGCCGCGGCGCAGGTAACCAGCGAATCCTTCCAGCAAGCTCTGGGTCTCGCCGAGAAGGGCTCCTACCTGGAATCGATCCCCTATTTCCGCAAGCATCTGGTGGCCTATCCGGAAGATCTGAAGGCCAAGCGCTTGCTCGCCACATCACATCGCGAAGTGGGCATCACTCTCTACAACAGCGGCAAACTAAGGGAATCCCTCAACCACCTCGAGGCATCGGCGGGCCAAACTCAGGCATCCGACAACGTGGTTACCATGGCTCTCGCCGACGCCAAGGGCCGCCTCGCCCAGGACGCTTATGAGAAGGGAATCATAGCTTTCCGTCAGGATGTGAACCAAGCCATCGCATTCTGGGAGGAAACCTTGAGATACAACCCAGATCACCGTCGAGCCAAGTCCTACCTGAGCAAGGCCTACAAAATCCAGAAGACAATGAACTCACTGGTCCAGCAGTAAGGGCAACGGACAGAGAAAACAGACCTCTTCCGCGGCAGCGTTGTGGGTTCCGGTTACTCGGTCGGTATTGCTTCGAGGTTTTTCTTCAGTTCCAACGCATGATCCCGTTTCCGCTGTGTCGGGGCGTGGTCCGGGTCGATTTCAAGAGCCTTGTTGAAATAGCCCAGCGCCTTGTCGAGATCCTGCCGGCTGAGCGCCTTCACGCCCTCGCCATAGTTGTAGTCAACCACCTCCGGAACCAAAAGCGCCCTTTCCTTCTCCGCGCCGACATGGCCCGGATCGATTTTCAGAGCCGCCACGAAACTTTCATAGGCAAGGACTTTCTCGCCAGCATCGCGAAGCCCCGCACCCTCGGCATACATTTTTTCGGCCTTGCTCAGACGCTCCAGATTAGCCCTGCGAGGCTTGATCTCGGCGCTCTTGGGATCGAATTCCTGAACTTTATTGAGGCTCGCCAAGGCCTCGCCATAGCGCCCGGCTTCGATGTGCTGGTCGGTCAGACCAAGGTAATTCGCGGCAAGAAGCCGCTTAGCCTCGGGGTTGCCCGGATCGAGTTCGATGCAGAACCCCAGAGCTACGTTAGAATCCTCCAACTCGCCCTCGGCGCTAAGCTGCTCAGCAAAACTCAGGTAGTTCGCCGCCGCAAAGCCCTTGATAAGATCGGAATCAGGAAATTGCTTCAAACCCTGTTCCAAAACAATCGCCGCCTTCTTGAAATCACCCTGAGTCGATAGTTCCTGGGCCTCGAGGATCAAGGACTGAATAGTGTCGACCTCGGATTCACCGTCGGTGGGGGCCGCCACGACTGGCGGCTCGACCGGCGCGGGCGCTTCAGCAGGTTGATCGCCTTCCGCGGGAGCTTCTTCGTTTGACGGCGACACGGCCGGCTCATCCGGCTCGGCTGGCTTTTCCTCGGCGATCTGGCCGTCTTGGTCGGTACTGTCGGCCGCCGGCGGCTCGGGCGGCATGGCCTCCTGCTCGAGGTCGACCGGCCGCTTGCCCGGTATCCGGATAACCTTCCCGGCCTTCAACTCTCTTGGGTTTTGAATTCCATTGTAACGCGCCAACACATGGAACACCATGGCATCTCCCAGGAACCGCTTGGCCACGGTAGATAGGGAATCGCCAGTCTTCATTGTGTAGAGAAAGCTCTCCGAACCGTAGGCCTTTTGGAAGTAATTCCGCGGTTCAGAGTCAATCTGCGCCAGCAGCTTGTTGGCGAGTTTACCCTTGGGTTCCTCGACCAGGTAGGCCTCGAGCTCCACCTTGGCTTGGGCCGCCTCGCCCAACTCCAACATTCCGATGGCCTTGCGAAGCCGCTCGCGAGCGGTCAAACCGGGTTCCGGTGGGAAAACGACGGTCCGCTCCGCCGATTGGTCCGCGCCGTCAGACCCGCCAGTCGTCAAGCAACCGCTGAGCGGAACAAGCAGCATAGTGATAAAGGAGAGGGCTACCAACCGCATGACATCGAAACCCCTGGCTTGATTTGCAGCAATCGCAGGAGACCAGCCAGAATAACTATCCCAGCCGGACAGGTGTTTACGGTCGACCTCTTCTATCCAGTCGACTTTTCACGCCTGTTTTCTCCCTGTTTTCTGTATTCTATCAGAAAATGTCGTTCATGCTAGAATCAAAGCTCGGCAAAAAGCCAGCGTCCGCAAAATCAGTGACATGGTCGATAAAGCTCGCCTCAGCTGCTAGACGGACCGAACGGTGCCTTGCCTCGGTCGCCGCGCGCTCCCCGTCGATCCGGCTCCCCACACCATGCCGCAACGAGCCATGACCGCCGCCTCGGAAATCTCGGTCGTTCCGCTTGGGACAGGGGAACTCTCCGACCAGCGGTGGCGGATGGTCGAGGAGATCTTCCACCTGTCCTCATCGAAGCAAAAGTTCGATAGCTCGGATGAAAAACTTCGGTTTCTCGAGCGCTGGACCGGCTACTACAGGCAGAACGAACCGCAGCATTTCCTGCTGGCCCTGGCCCCGGATGGCCGTGTCGCGGGATACCTGAGCGGTTGCACCGACAGTCGATCGGCCCGTCGGCTATACAGCGATATTCCCTACTATGCGGTCTTCGAGGATTTCTTCGAGGCCTATCCGGCCCACCTGCACGTCAACTGCCACCCCGAGTTCCGCGGCCGGGGGGTCGGCACCGAACTGGTAAAGGCCTTCATTAAGGAATGCAGCGCCTGCGGCCTGGCGGGCCTTCATCTGGTCACCAGCCCGGGGGCCCGAAATGTGAGCTTCTATCGCCGCTGCGGCTTTGATTTTTCGCTGAGCCGTACTTGGCGGGAGACCGAGTTGCTGTTCCTCGCCATGGCGCTTCGCATTTTACCCGGCAAAGGCCCAGGTATGGCAGAGAGTTAGAAAGGCAGGGCAAAGGGCAGTTTCTGGGGCAATTTGACGAAACCCAGTTCCATCGCGGCGTAGAAACCGCCGGCCATCAAAAGAGCCATCAGCAACAGCCACTTCAGCTTGCCGCCGGACGGGTTCTCCTCCACCAGTGTCTCCGCCGTGCCGGATAACGAGGCCAGCCATTGCTCCGCCAAGCCCAGTTCCGCGCCGTCATAGGCCCCCATCTCCAGCTTGGTACGGACATAGTCGGCGCCCAGCGCCTCGAACCTCTGAAAGGCGCGCTGGGTCGGCTCATCTTGCTGGATCATTACTTGGTCCTCGCTTCCGTTGCGGCCGGGCCGCTGTAGACCGACAGTTCCTCTCGCCGTCGTACCCGGGTTCCGCACATGACGTGATCTGATAGAGGTATTTTTTCCTAAATTGTGTTGTATTCAGCCATTTTGCCAACGTTACGCGCCTGTGGTGAATTCCTCGTAAAGGCGGTTCCAGCTAGTGATGGACGCACTCGAACACCGCCGGCCGCCTGGGTTTCGGGGCTGGTTACGGTCCACCGCAGCTTGAACATATTGGGAAATTTTGGTAGCGGGAGAGGGACTCGAACCCCCGACACGCGGATTATGATTCCGCTGCTCTAACCAGCTGAGCTACCCCGCCACCGAGCGCTTTCGCGGCCCTGGCTATATGGCCTTGCGCCCCACCCTGTCAAGGACTGCTGTAGCGCCGTTCCAGACCTTATACCAAGTCTCGATGATAAGGGTCTATTTCACCGCGCAGCCCGGTGGGGCGCCTTTGCCCTGCGGGTGCGTCGCGCTGATTGCCCGATGCTTCGGCATCGCCCAGGGAACTCCCTTGGGCAACGCTCCTACCCGCAGGGCAAATCCGCCGCCATGAGATAGGTCTTTATCATCGAGACTTGGTATTAGTCCTCGAGCATCGAGGCGAGCTTCATGGCCACGCCCATGGAACCGCTGATCTTCAGCTTGCCGGTCATATAGGCCAAGGTCGGGTCGAGCGCGCCCTGGATTAGTTTCTCCATGGACTCGAGGCTGAGCCGCAAGGTGGCGTCGGCCTCGCCGTCCTCGGCGGAAATGACGGGCGGCATCTCGGTACCGTCGAACAGGATAACCCCGTCATCGCCCAATTCGAACTTGACCCGGTAGCCGAGCTTCGGCGCCAGGGCGGCGCGGCTGCGGAGGGTTTCCATCAGGCCTTGATGATCCATGACAAGCTTTCCCTCGTGTTTCCCTCGGTCGCTCGTCCGCCGGCCCTTAGGCGGCGAGTTGCCGCTTGGCCACGGAAATCCAACCACCGCCGAGCACACGGCTGCCGTCGTAGACCACCGCGGCCTGGCCCGGCGCCACACCGAATTGCGGTTGTGCCAGAACCAGCTTAGCGGTGCCGTCGCCGGCAACAAAAATCCGTCCGGTGGCCGGCGTCTGGGCGGAGCGCAGCTTGACCTTCACCGCCCTGCCCGCCTGACCCGGCAACTCCTCGGCGAGCCAGTTGAACTCAGTCACATTGACCCGGTCGCACGCCAGCGCTGCGCGCGGGCCAACCACCACGCGGCGAGCCTCGGGCTCCAGCCGAACCACATAGAGTGGTTCCTCGATGCCGCCGATGCCGAGACCCCGGCGCTGACCGATGGTATAGTGGATGATGCCATTGTGGCGGCCCAGCGCGCGCCCCGCGAGATCGACGATCTCGCCGGGATCGGCCGCACCAGGCCGCAGCTTCTGGACCACGCTGGCATAGGAGCCGCTGGGCACGAAACAGATGTCCTGGCTGTCCGGCTTGTCGGCCACCGGCAGATCGAGCTGCTGGGCAATCGCCCGGGTCTCGGCCTTGGGGCGCCCGCCCAGGGGGAAGCGCAGATAGTCGAGCTGGTCCCGCGTGGTGGTGAAGAGGAAATAGCTCTGGTCGCGGGCCGGATCATGCGCCCGGTGCAACTCAGGGCCGTGCGGGCCCTGGCGGCGCTGGACATAGTGGCCGGTCGCCAGGGCTTCCGCCCCCAGGTCACGGGCCGTCTCTAGCAGGTCCCGGAACTTGACCTTCTGGTTACAGCGGACACAGGGAATCGGGGTCTGACCGGCAAGGTAGCTCTCGGCAAAGTCGTCCATCACCGCGGCACGGAACCGCGTCTCGTAGTCAAGGACGTAATGCGGCATCTCGAGACGGTCGGCGACCTGCCGGGCGTCGTAGATATCCTGGCCGGCGCAGCAGGCACCCTTCTTGGCCACGGCCGAACCGTGATCATAGAGCTGCAGCGTCACGCCGACCACGTCGTAGCCGTCCTGCTTCAGCAGTGCGGCGGCAACCGAAGAATCGACGCCGCCCGACATCGCGACTACCACGCGCGTATCGGCCGTTGCCTTATCGAAACCGAGCGAGTTCATGGCGCTGGAATATAGGGCATCGCCCGCGCCGTGCAAGCACGCGGCACCCACTTGCCGGTCAGTTCGAAGCTGCCAGGATTTCAGCCAGGCGGGTAATCGGAGCGCGGTCGCGCAACAGCCCCAATGAGACCGAAAAATGCCCTTGGGGCCGGGTAAAGAGGTTGGCCTGGGGCAGTCCCCACGCCTCGGCCAGCGCAGAGCCGCCCGCATGGTGCGTCAGATCGTCGCTCTCGCCGATCACCATGACCACACGCTCCGGACCCATGACCGGCGGCCCATTCGGCTCAAGTAGTGGCAGCCAACGGCTCAACTCGTCCACCGTCCAGCCGCATGACTCGATTTGAGGTTGTAGCTTTACGGCCCGAGTCAAGCTGCCTTCATGGGCAACATCTAGAATCGCGCCACTAGTGGCGACAAGAAAGAGCGCGTCGGGCACCAGAGATTTTGGCCAGTACGTGCTGACTACCGCAGCCAACTGACTGGCCAAGGCGCCAAGACTGACCCCGCCCAAGGCAACGGGCCCCTGGCTGGTCTGCCGTGCCCATCGGACCAGGACCGCGATTTCGCTGACCCAAGCCTGGAACAGCTCGATCAGCCCGATCGGCCCACGGCCGATTACAGGCTCGCCGCCATACCAATTTTCCGAGCAACGCCTACCGTGCCAGGGCCCTTCAGGCCGGATCACTCGGATCGGGCCCACCAAGCCATTGGTCAGTATGTCCGCCGAGCCGCGCCACATATCGTTCTCCATGGCAACGCCGTGGAGGAAAATAACCGTCGGTGGATCGGCCACGCCCCCGGGCGTGCTGACCCGGGCCCAGGAGGTGTCGCCCAGTACCGGCGAGCGGAAGCGCAGCCATTGTTCGGGCCCGTAGGCACCGGCCACGGCCCGCGACGACTCGACCTCGACCGCACCAGGGGCCGGAAACGCCGACTCTAGTGCGGCCAACCGCTCGCCGTGTTGCGTCTCGACCTGCCGCGGTGACGCAACGTCCCAGCGCACCGACGGCAAATGGGCGACAAAGGGCAAGAAGGCATAGCGCGACAGCATGTGATCGTGCGCCGCGGTGTGGCGGGCCAGTTCGGCCGCGACCAGTGTTTCCCCGCGGCTGTCCCGGTCGCCGAAGAACACGGTCTCCCAACGCCGCCGTGCCGATTCGTAAGACCGGCGTCGGCGCTCGACTTGCTTCATCGCCCAAAGCACCGGGTCGCGCGGCAAATTCCGATCGGGGAGTGCTTCGAGGAAGCGTTCGAAAGAGTTGCCGGCAACCTGCGCCGCCGCCCAAGCTCGTGAAAGTGGGAAGTAGCCATGGGCGACCGAGCGCAGGATCACCCAGTCGAACCAGGGCCGCAGCACCAAATCACCCAGCAATCCCTGTAGGATGCCGTACTCGCCAATCTTCGGAAGGCTTGCCGCCCCGGAAGACCTGAAATCAGTCATGTGCCGGAGCATAGCGGGCGGGGACCCTGAGGCAAGCCGCCGCTATGACCGAAATCAACTGACTGCTGGAGACCGGCGTGCCCCTGATTTAGACTGGCCATCTAGCGTGCTCCGACGCATCAGAATAGCTCCCGAGGAGATCCGCCATGCGGCCCCTATATCTCTTGTCCATTCTAGTCATCTGCGCCCTAGCCCTGCCCGCTCAGGCCGAATTGCCGGGTTGGAAAGTCATAAAGACACAACATAGCTATCAAGTGTTGATCAAGCGTTTGGATCAGGCGGTAAAGGACAACCGTATGGGCTTGGTGACACGAGCAAGCGCCACATTGGGGGCGCAAAAGAAACTAGGCAAAACAATTCCCGGCAACATCGTGGTTGGCGTCTACCGGCCCGATTTTGCCGTACGGATGCTGGAAGCCAGTATTCCCGCGGGGATCGAAGCGCCTATCCGGTACTACATCACCGAGAACGGCGACGGCACCGCGACCTTAAGCTACAAGACCCCGTCAGCGGTGTTCGCGCCCTACGAGGATGGCGGCATAAAACTGAAAGCCATGGCGGCCGAACTCGACGCCATCTTCAACAAGATCGCACTAGAAGCTACTGCTCCCTAGCCACACCGCCGTATCTCGAAGATTCGGCGACAGTTCGACGGTCGTAGCGACCCCGGCTCTTTCCTGATGCCGGGTTCTACCGGCGTTGTGGTGAAACTCGGCCACGGCATAACCAATTTAAACCAGTCGATTCCGCATCGCGCATAATGTCAGTTAAAAAGCGAGTAGAGATATAAAGCAAAGTGTTTAGCAAAAAACTGTATCTACACTCTAAACGGGCATGTCTTACAGATGATTCGAAATTAAACACCTATTTTTGTGGCTATTTTTGCAATTTCCTGATAATAATCCCACTCGAATGCCTCTCATTAAAGTTGAACAGCAAATGAAAAACCAACCGAATGTTGTTCATACTCTTGAGATGCGTGAATCACTTCACTGCCAGGTTAGGCAGGAGACCTTAAATTCGAAATTCCTATCGGCGAACCACCGGATTGCCAGTCAATGCGAAAAGCACCTGTCGATTGCCGGGGCCGCAGGGATGCGAGACAGCAGAGGGGAGTGTGTTGGACTATGCCGCGGGAGACAGATGTTCATATTGGCCGCCGGCTACGGGAGGCCCGACTGGCAAGAGGTCTTAGCCAGGGCGCCCTGGGCAAAAAGCTAGGGGTTACCTTTCAACAAGTACAAAAGTACGAGAGTGGAGCAAATCGTATCGGTGGGAGCCGTTTGTGGGATATCAGTGGCATACTGGACGTACCGGTAGGCTATTTCTTTGAAGGATTACCTGCCAAAGGTAAGCCTGTCAGCAGTTCCCGAGAACCTGAACCACCCTTGACACGACGTTCGCTGGAGCTGGCCAAAGAAATCGATGGCATTCACGACGAGGCGATCAAGATGCAATTCCTGCGTCTCGTCCGTGCCATCACAAAATCGAATCCAGCCTGAAAAAACTAGTCTACTGGGACGGCTCTCGGGCTTAGCGGAAAACCGCGTGCCCGTTAGCTGCCCGTAAAGCGCCGGCAGTCAGGCCGGCGGTTGCAATCCCATGTCCCAGAACCCGATTTCCAGGCGGGTGGCGGCGCCAAAGGTCTGCGCCAGAGAGGGCCAGCGGCCTGAATGTTCTGGTAAAGCGTCGAGCCGGCGCGCGGCCACACGATCGAGTTGAATCACGGCCGCTTGGGCGACCTCCTGATACTCGGGACCACCATAGGTCTCGATCCAATCACGATAGGGATTGTCGGTAAGGGCCCCGGCCCTCTCCCTCATCAGCCGCGCGCCGATTTCGCCGTATCCGACAACACAGGGCGCCAAGGCCGCCAACAGGTCCAGCAGATCGCCGGACAGACCTTTCTCCAGGACAAACCGAGTGTAGGCCATGTTCTGCGCGGCCTCTGGCACGGCCAGAAGATCTGCTTCGCTGAGGCCCCACCCGGCACAAGTCCGGATATGTAGGCTCATTTCCGTGTTCAGCAGCGCGTCCAAGGTCGCTGCGGCCTGGCGCATGTCGTCCAGTTCCTCGCTCTTGAACACCGCCAGGGCATAGGCCCGCGAAAAATGGATCAGAAAGAGGTAGTCCTGCGCCAGATAGTGGCGAAAGCAAGCCTCCGGCAAGCTACCGTCCGCCAATCGCTGGACGAAGTCGTGCTCGATGTAGGCCTGCCACTCAGCCTCGCAGGTCGCTTTCAAACGGCCAAAAAAACTGTCGCCCGGGGCGATAGCAGTCGCAAATGTCATCGGCTATGACGCCTCCCACCAGGACGGACGGAGCATGCCGCTACTCCAGCAGCATGTTGCGGGTCTCGCCCGGCAAGGCGACGGTGAGACCGTCCAGCTCTTGGGTGATGACAAGCTGGCAGCCTAGCCGGGAGGTCCGGGTCAGGCCGAAAGCCAAATCAAGCATATCCTCCTCGTCCTCGGTCGCATCGGGCAGCTTGGCGTACCAATCGTTATCGACGACGACATGGCAGGTCGAACAGGCAAGCGAACCCTCGCACGCGCCTTCGATATCCACGTTGTTCCGATGGGCGATCTCCAGGACGGAAAGACCTAGGGGAGCCTCGACCTCCTTGCGTGTGCCGTTCCTCTCGATAAAGACCATTTTCGGCATAGAGCCTAGCTCCCGTAACTGGATTCCAATGTCGCCAAGACCCGACGCTATTCGGCCGCCCGCGGCCCCGCGGAACGTAAGCGGCTGACCGCCGCGGTGACCTGCTCTATAGCAGCGTCGATATCGTCGTCGGAGGTAAATCGGCCGATCCCGACGCGGATGCTGGCGCCGGCCAATTCCGCCGGCAGTCCGAGGGCGCGTAACACATAGGACGGTTCGACCGACGCGGAGGTGCAGGCAGAGCCCGAGGAGACCGCCAGGCCGGGCATGGTATCGATCAGGTCCCCACCATCGACGTTCTCAAAGCTCAGATTGAGGTTTCCGGGCAGCCGCTGCGCGAGGTCGCCGTTGATTCGGACACCGGGCAGGCGCGACACCAAAGCTTCGCGCAATTTCTCGCGCAGCCGGGTCAAGCGTGTGGCCTCTGCGGCCATTTCCTCGCCGGCAATCTCGCAGGCCTTGCCCAACCCGACACACAAAGGCGCCGGCAAGGTGCCGGACCGCAGGCCCCGCTCCTGCCCGCCGCCATCGAACAGGGGCTCCAGGCGGACCCTTGGACGGCGTCGCACGTAAAGCGCGCCGACCCCCATAGGGCCATAGAGCTTGTGCCCGGAAATGCTCAGCAGGTCGATCGACATGGCCTGGACGTCGATCGGGATCTTGCCGGCGGCCTGGGCCGCGTCGGTGTGGAAATAGGCGCCGCGCTCGCGGCACAGAGCGCCAATTTCGGCGATCGGCTGGATCACGCCGATTTCGTTGTTTGCCGCCATGATCGACACCAAGGCCGTACGCTCTGTGACAACCTCCGCCAGGCGGGCCATGTCGACCAGTCCATTCTCCCGCACCGGCAGATAGGTCACCGCAACGCCCTCGCTCTCCATCCGGCGACAGCTTTCCAGTACGCATTTATGTTCGGTGGTCAACGTCACCAGATGCGGGCGTCGTGCCTTGTGGAAGCGGGCCGCCCCCTTGATCGCCAGATTGTTCGATTCCGTGGCGCCGGAGGTGAAGACGATCTCCCTGGGCTCCGCGCCGATCAACTCGGCGATCTGGGCTCGCGCCCGCTCGACCGCGGCTAGCGCATAGGAACCAAAGCCATGCTGCACGCTATGGGGATTGCCGAAGTGCTCGACGAAGAAGGGCGCCATCGCCTCGACTACCCGCGGGTCGGTCGGCGTCGTCGCCTGATAGTCCAGATAGATCTGCCTTGGCGCCTTGGCCGAATGCCGCTCTTCGTGTTGCTCTGTCATGGTTCCGGTCAAGGCTCCTTTCACGCGGCCGGCTTGGCTACCGGGGCGGCTTGTGCACAGCGGCTGTATAGCGCGCGCCAGGCATCAAGGAAACGCTCTAGGTGAGCCGCTTCGCTGCGCCAGCCGAGGCTGACACGGATGGCACAGGACGCCTTGTCTCCGGCGCCCATGGCCTGAAGCACATGGGAAGGGCCTACCTTGCCGGAGGAACAGGCCGACCCGGCGCTGACCGCCACGCCGGCCAGATCCAGCGCCATGACCTGGGTCTCGGCGGGCATGCCGGGCAAGGCAAAGCAGGAGGTGTTGGGCAGGCGTGGCGCTTTGCTGCCGAAAATGGCGACTTCGGGTGCGATTTCGGCAAGCCGGCGCTCCATTCCGTCACGCAGTGCCCCCAACCGCGCGCCCTCGCCTACGGCATCACGAGCTGCCACGGCAGCCGCGCCGAACCCAGTGATTCCCGAAATACTCTCCGTTCCGGCTCGGTAGCCGCGCTCCTGCCCGCCACCCTTCAGCAGGGCCCGCAGATCCACGCCATCGCCGATCACCAGGGCGCCGACCCCGGTCGGCCCGCCCAACTTGTGGGCCGAAAGGCTCATCAGATCGGCCGCCAATTCTGGCATGGCGACGGGGATCTTACCGGCGGCCTGCACCGCGTCGCAGTGCATCAGGGCGCCATGGCGATGGGCAATCTCCGCCACCTCGGCAATGGGCTGGATCACGCCGGTTTCATTGTTGGCGAGCATGACCGACAGCAGGGTCGGCTGGGATCTGCTGGCCAGCTTTTCTTCAAGCACCGCCAAATCGACCCGGCCATCGGCGTGGAGCGGCAGAATCTCTGCATCCGGGGCCACCTGAAGCACCGAGTCGTGCTCCCCGGCGGAAACCAGAAGGCGACTTCGGCCGGTTCCGAGGAGCGCCAGATTGTTTGATTCGGTGCCACCGCTGGTGAAGACGATTTGCGCCGGAACAGCACCGACTAGGCCGGCCACCCCTTCGCGAGCCGTCTCGATAAGGCGCCGGACCGAGCGGCCAAAGCCGTGCACGGAGGAGGCGTTGCCGGTCATGCCATAGGCTTCAGCCATTGCCGCCGCCGCCTCGGGCCGAAGCGGCGCCGTGGCGTTGTAATCCAGATAGACAGCTTGCTGCATGACTGGTCCGGGCGTCTGGCGCGACTTTACTGTGCCGCGACCGCTTGTTCGCTGGCTACCGGCGTGACCAAGCCGCTGGTGCCGAGAACCCGGCGCGCCACGACATCGGCCAAGGTAACGGAACTCAGATAGAGGTAAATCTGGTTGCCGAGCTCTTCCCAGAGGTCATGGGTAAGGCATCGGCTCTTGTTGCTGCGACAGCCGAAGGGTTGACCCGGCGTGCAGCGCGTCGCCCGGATCGGCTCGTCGACGGCGAGGATGATATCGGCGATCCGCGTTTCTTCCGGCGTGTGCGCCAGCAGATAGCCGCCGCCCGGTCCGCGCACGCTCGTAACCAGGCCGCCACGCCGCAGCTTCGCGAACAGTTGCTCCAGATAGGACAGCGAAATCTCCTGTCGATCGGCAATGTCGGCAAGCGATACCGGCCGGCCCTTGTTGTGCGACGCCAAATCGACCAGGGCCATGACAGCATAGCGTCCTTTGGTACTCAACTTCACGGGCATCGCCCCCTTTGACCCTGCCTAGGTTTCATTTCAGCACTTGCCGGAAGTCGGCTCGCTGGCTGGCTGTTCTTCTTCCTCGCCGGCACCCTCGATGCCAATGCGCTCGATGGTTTTGCCCTGCTCGGCCTGCTGTTCCAGCTCGCCGACGCGGGCACGCAGCCCCTGCACCTCATCGAGCAGTGCATCGATGGCCCGGCTCACCGGGTCGGATCCGTCGCCGGTCGGCGTGCCATAGGCGACGAAGGGCAGATTAGATTCGTTTCGCGGCTCGCGCGCCTGCACCGCCTTTGCGGGAATGCCGACCATGGTCGCGCAATAGGATACGTCTTTCGTCACCACGGCATTCGCACCGATACGCGCGCAGCGGCCGACGCTGATGGGCCCAAGCACCTGGGCACCGGAACCGACGATCACACCATCTTCCAAGGTCGGATGGCGTTTCTGCTCGCGCTGGCTGTCGCTGTCTATGCTGGGTGCGACGCCACCGAGCGTGACGCCGTGGTAAAGGGTCACGTCATCACCAATCTCGCTGGTTTCGCCAATAACCACGCCCATACCGTGGTCGATGAAGAAACGCCGGCCGATCCTGGCGCCCGGATGGATCTCGATACCGGTGACCCAACGGCTGAACTGAGAAAGCCATCGCCCCAGCAACCGCCAACCGCGGCGCCAGCAGGCATGGGCGATTCTATGGAATAGAACAGCCTGGAAACCAGGGTACAGCAGGACCACCTCGAGAGCAGACCGCGCCGCCGGATCGCGAGCGATCGTTGCATCGATATCTTCTCGGAGATTCTTCAGCATCGTTTTGCCTGGCATGTTATTATCCCGGCGCTTTTCGCCCATGGGTATAGTAAGAACTCCAGGGCAAAAGTGCCAATTGGGTCAGGGCTTTGAATATTTGATATAGATAGCCCTACTAGCGCGGTCAAGTATGAGTGCATATGAAATCGGCGGAAGATCGATTAAATCCGAGCGTACGACTCGGGTATTATGAGCAGTTGGATTTGGATTACACAGGGTAGCGGACACAATGCCTGACGTTATCTTCAATGGGCCGGAGGGCCGGCTGGAAGGTCGTTATCAACACAACAAGGACCCGAACGCACCGATCGCCCTGATGCTGCACCCCCATTCGCAGCACGGTGGCACCATGAACAACAAGGTGGTCTACACACTGTATCACGCCTTTGCCCGGCGCGGATTCTCGGTGCTGCGGTTCAATTTTCGCGGTGTTGGGCGATCCCAGGGCGTTTACGACCGGGGCGAGGGTGAGTTGTCGGACGCCGCATCGGCGCTCGACTGGCTTCAATCCTACAACGAGAATGCCAGTGCCTGCTGGATCGCCGGCTTCTCGTTCGGCGCCTGGATCGGCATGCAACTCCTCATGCGCCGGCCGGAAATCAGTGGCTTTGTCTCGCTTTCACCGCCTGCCAACCTCTACGACTTCAGCTTTTTGGCGCCCTGCCCTTCCTCGGGCTTGGTGATTCAGGGCGGCAAGGACGAAATCGTCCCGGAGCCGGCGGTCGCCAAGCTGGTCAACAAGCTGACCCATCAGCGCAACCTGGAAATAGACTACCGGATAATCCCGGGCGCCGATCACTTCTACCAGGAGAACATGGAAGAGCTGAACTGGCACTTGAGTGATTATCTGACCAAGATTCTCAACACCATGGAACCGGCGGCGGCGGCACGTTAACCGCCCGGCGGCGCCCGGCCTTTAGGGACCTGTCGCCCGACTATCGGTAACGGGTTCCTAAGCCGCCCGGTGGAGGACGCCACCGGTGGTCGGTTGCTTCACACCCGTCGTGCTCGGCAGGGAAAGCGGCAACCCCTCCATTGCTCTTATGGCCAAGTAAGCAAAAGCCTGAGCTTCCAGGGCGTCGCCATCCCAGCCGACCGCTTCGACCGGTTCGACCGGGGTTTCCAGCCGATCGGCAAGCATGGCCATTAGGGTGGCGTTATGCCGCCCACCGCCGGTGACGAGACAACGACGGATCGGCTCGGGGAAGTGCGCCGCCCCCGCCGCCACAGCCGCAGCCGTGAAAGCGGTTAAGGTTGCCGCGCCGTCTTCCCGCGAAAGCCCGGTCACCGGCGCCGTTTCGAAGGCGTCCCGGTCAAGCGATTTTGGCGGTGGGCGGTCGAAGTAGGCATCGGCCATAAGGTTGGCAAGCGCATCCTCGGCAACCCGACCAGTCGCCGCCAGCGCGCCGCCGCGGTCGTAGGCCAGACCGGCCCGTGCGGCCACCCAGTCGTCGATCAGCGCGTTACCCGGCCCGGTATCAAAGGCCAATACCTGACCGTCGTCCGGTCCGATCCAGGTGACGTTCCCGACGCCGCCCAAGTTAAGCACCACAAGGGGCCGTTCCAGGCCGATCGCCAGGGCCGCGTGATAAAGCGGCGCGAAAGGAGCGCCCTCGCCGCCTTCGGCAACATCGCGGCTGCGGAAATCGGCCACCACGTCGATTCCGACCTCGGTCGCCAGCAAGGCGCCATCGCCGATCTGCCGCATAAGGCCCTTCACAGGCTCATGCTGAATGGTGTGGCCGTGAAACCCGACCACCGCTATCTGGCTTCGCTCAAGGCCGCTTTTGTCCAGCAGGGTCTCTACTACCTGAGCGTGGCGCAGGGTCAGATCCCGTTCGATCTCGCTTGCCCGCCCTTCACCCTCAAGCAGGCCGCGCAAACTGCCGCGGAACATCTGGTCATAGGGGATCGTGATCGCCAGGCCGGTTTCGGCCACGGACTGCCCATCGCTGCACAATAGCGCGGCGTCGATGCCATCCAGCGAGGTGCCGCTCATCAGGCCAATGGCCCAGCGGAAATTATCTTGCGACATTAAGGCCTTTACCCGAAGGGAGCAGGACGTTCCATGGCTTCTAACACGACCGAAAACTCGCCGAATTATCAGCCGCCAACGTTTTTTCTTTCTTAAGTTTCCCCATTTTCCAGCATCCAAGCGGCGGGCCAGCAGTACCCTGATTGAGAGCATTGGTAGCCATGGCATTCGCCCACTCGCCCCGGCCTCAATTGTGAAGCCGCGGGGATTGTGATAAAGGGCGCGCCCGGGGTGAAATCCCCCCCCCGAAAGCAACCATCTATCGGCCGGACGCCATGACGACCTTTCGCTCGGACTTTCTGCGCACACTGCACGAACGGCAGTTCATTCATCAGGGCACGGACCTCGAAGGCCTGGACGCCCT
>Ga0265303_10000967_pt1 | contig 17204 bp, 14 predicted proteins | sample Helome_2_FD_192494 | JGI IMG/M metagenome (GOLD analysis project Ga0265303, IMG submission 192494) | Marine sediment microbial communities from subtidal zone of North Sea - Hel_20160317 (Illumina Assembly) | ecosystem: Environmental > Aquatic > Marine > Subtidal zone > Sediment ... | reverse complement strand
ATTTCCTGGGCGATCAGAGTCGCTGAGGGAATCCCTTTGTAATTTTGGGTGACATCAAGAAACGCCTCATCCAGTGATAAAGGTTCAACAAGATCGGTATATTCACAGAAAATTTCCCTGAGCTGAGAAGAAACCTCCCGATACATATCAAATCTCGGCCTGATAAAAACGGCATTGGGACACAATCTGTATGCTGTGACTGACGGCATGGCAGAGTGAATACCAAACTTTCTGGCTTCATAAGAACATGCGGCAACAACACCTCTTGATTTGGGGTCACCACCTACGATGACTGGTTTTCCCTTGAATTCAGGTCTGTCCCTCTGTTCGACGGATGCATAAAACGCATCCATGTCAATATGGATTATTTTGCGGATTGGTTGCATGAAACTTGGTTAAATTGAAAAGTTTGAGATACTATATCATAGAAGGTTGTAAAAAAAAGAGGAAGGTTGATTTCTCATTCTGAAATATGCAAATTTACAGGGAACTTAATTTTGGGGATTAGCAACCGCAGTCAAATAAATAGGTGGAGTTGTGATTCATAGCCGTAATTCATACATATGAGGTAAGCTTAAAATTATGGATTGGCATGGCAAAATTACAGTTTCCGTGCCACCACATTATTGTAGTTTGGCAGAAGCAATGCAAAATTTAAGGTTTTATGGATGTCGTTAGCTAATCTACGATAGTCTAAGATTTTCATTCAAATGAGTCATCCTTTGAGTATTCCTTTCTTCAACATCATGATCCTCCTATTACGTTCGATATCACTCCAGTGGGTAAAGACGGTCCCTTTTCCGTCAGTGTCTCGAGAGAACCATCGTGTGAGAATCGCCCCAGAAAATAGTGCAGAAAATTGTGGACACTATCTCACTTTGTCGTATGTGCCGGGGTAGTCGACCGGCATTTCCCAGAAGTTCAGCATTCGGTGGGTCAGCGGCCGCTCTGGACTACCGGGTTTATCACCGGCATTAATGACCCGAATAATGTCGGAGCTTGCCGATGGGTTGCTCAGAAAATATCCGTGACCTGTAAAACTGCGCACACCATGCACGTCAATAAATGCTACATTCTCAACAATCTTAAAGATGGCCTGCTCTCGCTCATCGAGATCTGTAGACCTGATTCGCCCGAAGCGAACGCCACTCATCAGCGTCTCCGAAAGTTTCAACGCCTTATCCGAGTCCGTGGTGTAGACGGTAATCTGGCCGAAGGCCGGTCCGATCATTTCCGCAATAAGCCTCTGCCGCACGATGTCAAAATCGAGGTCAGGCGCCGCCATGATTAGGTTCTCGATTCGATAGAATTCGCGAGGATTGCGGCCGGCGGCCCTGGCTTCGATGATAAGCTCGCGAAGCGCAGAGGTGACAATATCTGTACCACGACTGTGCGCTATAATGTTGATTCGCTCCAGTTCCGAAAAGGATGCGAGCAATCGGATAAAGTTCTTCAAATGATAGATCGTGAACTCACCAGATTCCCGGTCGACAAAATATCCAAACAGCCCACCGTGTGAAGCAGGCCAGGTATAGACCACCGGAATCCCACGGCGTCCAAGGAAATGCCAAAGCTGCGCTAACGACGCAGCGGCCTGGTCGAAGGTATTGTTGAAGCCGTGAACGAAAATGTGAACTTCTTTATCACCGGCCTGCACCATCATGCTCCTGATCTTGTCACGAAGCTGCATGGCCACTCGGTCGTATTCTGCTCGGACGCCGGGGTCTTCACTCACCTCACCATCCACTATCAGAAACGGGTGTGGTGTCGGCGGAAACCGGCTGAGCTCAGTTCGCGATATGACTCGAATTACAGGTGAGCTTTTACGAGAAGATATCTCACTCATTTTGACCAGCTGTTGCCATTGCAATTCGTTTCCAATCTCAACGATGACTGAGCCGAATCCCAAAGACGCTGATCGCCTAATCCCGTAAGAAAGGATTCCTTCAGCGGATGCCTCTGGTGCACGATCGGTGACGAACAGCAATTCAACTTTATTGCTCCTCAAGTCTTCTGGGATCATGGACTCGGGATATCCACCACTCTCGCGGTAGATGTTTGGCGTGGGCATCAGCTTAGGTGTAGACGAACACCCGATGAGCACGAGTGCAATGAACGCAATTGCAATATAGTCTCGAATTCTCATTTTTCGTTTTCCTTTCCGATTCTATGCCAAGAATTGTCGTGTTTCTTCAGATATCTATTTTGCGGTTCTACTATTTTTACAGCACAATATCAATCTTTTGGAGCTAATTCAGTGAAATTGGGAAAGTCATTTAAATATTTGAATTTATCATAATGCTGTGTCATCTTTTTTATCCAAAAGATTTGACTACAATTGATGAGGCGCACATTAAATTAGTTAAGTTAACCTCTTGACCCTGTTCTGCCACTACCTCATAAACGCCACTATCGTAATCTGGGTACACTATTTTTAATTTTTCTGACTATCATACACATGTTAACCGGGCTCTGTCATAATTTACAAATGCTGAGCCCTCAGAACCTCCTCAGCGTTTGAAAGCCATGAGGCGATTAAAAATGCCTTTAACCGTCGGTGTCAGGCGTGACCGGTTGTAAGCATCACCGCATTGACGAATGGCTTCGGCCGCTGTCGGATAGGGGTGAATGACATTGGCCAGTTTGCCAAGTCCCATACCGGCCTGCATCGCCACGGTGATCTCGCTGATCATATCGCCTGCGTGGCTGCCGACAATTGTCGCCCCCAGAATCTGGTCCGTGCCCTTCTTGACGTGAATCTTCACAAAGCCCTCGGTCTCTCCGTCGACGATGCCCCGGTCGACATCCGAAAATTCACGGGAAAAGGTGGTAAACCCAATGTTCTGCTCCTCCAGGTCTTTTTCGTAGAGCCCCACATGGGCCACTTCGGGTTCCGTGTATGTTGCCCAGGGAATGATAAAGCTGGAGAATTTGTCACGGCCAAAGAACAGGGCGTTGCGGATCACCAGGCGCGCCCCGAAGTCCGACATGTGGGTGAACTGGTATTTGCTGGCGACATCGCCCACGGCGTAAACATTAGGGTTGGTCGTTTGCATGCGGTCGTTGATCTTGACGCCCGTGCGCTCATCGTATTCAATGCCGGCAGCCTCCAGCCCAAGGCCTTTGACGGTCGGCTTGCGGCCGGTCGCGATCAATAGCGCGTCAAATTCCAGCGTTCGTTTTCCGCTGTCGTCTTCTACCACCACGGTCACCGGCGGTTTTCCGCCCCGGCTTTCGACCCCCTTGTAATTGACGTTGAACGCGAAGGTAACACCGTCTCGACGCATCGAGTTTTCCACGATCTTGGCCGCCTCCGGATCCTCTTTGGGCATAATCTTGTCGCTGCGAGAAAACACTGTCACCTGGGACCCCAAGCGCTGGAAGGCCTGGGCCAGTTCGAGCCCGATGGGCCCTGCGCCGATGACGCCCATGCGCGCGGGCAGCTCCGTCAGGTTGAATATCGAGGCATTGGTCAGGTACGGGGCCTGCTTGAGGCCCGGAATGTTGGGAACGGCCGCCGTACCGCCGGTGGCCACCACCGCTTTGGCAAAGTTAAGCGTCTGGCCGTTGACTTCGATCGTATTCTTACCGGTAAAGCGGCCCTTGCCGATAAAGACGTCCACGCCGAGTTTCTCGCTATAGCGCTGGGCCGAGTCGACCGGTGCAATGCTTGCGCGCAGCCGGCGCAACCGCTCCATGACATAGCCAAAGTCGACTGCGACCTCTCCGCTGACGTTAACGCCGAACTCGGCGGCGTTGCGCACAGCCGCCGCCGCCTTGGCAGAGCGCAGCAATGCTTTGGACGGCACACAACCGACTGTCAGGCAGTCACCGCCGAGCAGGTGAGACTCGATGAGTGCCACGCGAGCGCCAACGCCTGCCGCACCCGCCGCAGAAACCAGGCCGCCGGCGCCGGCACCGATGACCACCAGGTTGTATGAAGGCTTGGGTTTCGGATCCACCCATTCTTTGGGGTGCAGCAGATCCAAAAATCGGGTATTGTGCTCATCCAGCGGCGATACGCCGCAGGCTTCGAGTTCAACCTGTTCAAATGAGGCCAAATCCGGATCGCGTTCAGGAATTTCGGGCTGGAGCGTTAGGATTTGGTCTGAAGCCGATGTAAGCGGTGCAATAAAATCAGACCAGCTAACGGCACTGCCATCGGGCTTGCGTGCCACGCTGCCGTGGTCCTCATCCGATAAGAAACGGTAAAACAACTCCTCATTTTTGAAGGGATGTGCATCCAGGACGTGATGAAACACGCTGGCATTCAGCATCATGTTGCCGATGCGCACGGCATCTTTTTCATCACTGGCGATTTTCTCCGCTACGAGTTTTGCAACCGCCTCGCTGCCGACAAAGCATTTTGGGTACGACTTTGCCGGGAATCCGTATTTGCGGTCTCGAATGTCGAGAATGCTTTTCAAATGGTTGGTCAGCTTCTCAAGACCGGCGTCATCAAAAGATGCCGCTTGGTCATTGTGCTTTTCAATTGTCATGCTTTTCTCCTTTCAGCGTCAATGGATCTATCGGACACTGCACCTCCTCTTTTGTACTCCAAAAACTGAACGACCCTCGTCTGTAAGACGAGGGTCGTTCAGTTGGCTCAATGCCAGTTAGGCATAGGTCAGGATAAAATAATAAAATAAAAATCAAAAAGATTGTCCCTTATCATATTCTGAATATGTTATTCCAGCTATCCTATCATGAAGGTTGCCATAAATATCAACAAACTTACCCTCAATTGGTAAATCTTTAATGTCTAAATATCTTGTAATAGGACGTATGCATTTTGAAAAATTCATTAGTGAAAATTCCTCCAACAATGTTGAAATCTGCTTCATATCCATCCCAAGAGAATATAGACCAAAATTTATGTTGTATTTCCTTGCGTCCTTTATGAATCTCTCCATTTTATCGAGATGTTCCAGTCTCTTTTCATAAGAGGCTAAAAAGTCCAAATGCGGTCTGTCCAAACTAAGTCTAATTTCAGTATCTTTCTTTGAAAAAGCATTTAGATAATCGTCATATTGGGAGCGACCAATAAATGACCCATTACTTTCTAAAATTACATAAGCCCCTTTATCAATTGCTGGGGTAATAAATCCTGAAATTAAATTCGGGCTTAATGTGGGTTCCCCTCCTCTGAGACTAATCATATCCTTTTCGTTTACAGTTTCTAAAATTTTATGAAATGTTCTTTCATCCATTGTAATACCAAGCTTATCAACGTAGCACCAAGGGCAGTCGAAATTACACGAGCTATTAACCTGAATAATATATTTGGCGTTATCGTATACCATTCTATCAGGCTTATCTTTGGTATATAAAACTGTGTTTAGCATATTAAACTTTTGAACAATAAGCGGATAATAACCGTTATTTGCCATCAGAACATCAATACAAATGCCTCTACTGATATATCTTTTGAATACATCGTTTATTTTCTTTTTTACTTCCGGCATATCAGTACCGATGATATTTTGTTGGTCAGATGTAATTTGCTGATTTGCGATTACAATATAATTTGGTGTGTTGAATACAACTTTTTCAATCGCTGTTATTGGATCGGTTATCCACGGCAGATTTAATAGTAAAAAGGCAATGTCATACTTGAATTTTGTTAGATCAACTCTGTCAATGTTTCCCTCAATGATATTAAAACGACTATCCTCATTACATTCCAAAAACTCTTCAATAAACGTACGATCTGGATCAATTGAAAAAACAGTTTTAACTTCACTTTTTATGCAAACCGTTTTTGCAAGACCAATACTTCCGCCAATATCCAACACCGACTGATAAGGAAGATTATCCAATAAGCTGTTTAGAAGCCATTTTAATACGATACTTTGGTTTTTCAAATTTCGATAATATGAATTTTTCAGAGAAGACATAATATAAATTCTTAAATGCTAAAATGACGGCTGGTTGAATTGCAGATACAAGGAGAATACATGAAAAACCGCTAAACTAAAGATACTTAGATATTGCAGATTTTGGAACCGTAAAAAAGTACGATTAAAATCTGAGTTCTTTCCAAGGCAAACCTGAGGCTTCAAAGGTTAGCAAGCGATCAGAGGTGCGAACTGTTGCTTTACTATATGTCAGTTTTATTTCCTCTATAGATTCATTCAATCGGAGGTTAATTTCAGTAAAAGCCGTAGATTCTGCTGCTAAACCGAATGCTCGGCCGGATGTTATCACCACAGCAACATATCTTTCTACTTCCGCTGCAAGTAACTCATCGTGAATTGGAAGTAGGGTTTCAATAAATCGGTTGGAGGTTGCATCAAATCCGACTGCACGATCTTTTGTTACCAACAAAGCAATATACTCTGATAAGGACGCAACTCCTTTTCCTGATTCGTCTAACCTCAAAGGCAATGCCTGCCAAGAATTTAATGAAGTAGATATTACGAAAAAATGTAGATCAGTCAAAAATGCACCTAAATAACCTTTTGAACCGCTCCATAGCACCTTCTCATTTGGTCGAAGATCAAAGGTAATAGTCTTTCTCCCCTCGATAATAGCGATAATTTTACCTTTCGATTCTGCAATATCAATTAAATCTTCAATATCTTCTTGGGCATAGGAGGATATGGCGGATGCAAAAACAGACAAGCAAATTACACTAATAAGAAATTTTCGACAACGAAACATTGCTCTTCTCCAGAAACAGTTAATTATTATTAGCCACATAACCAGATTAATACCATCTTTATATTTCCTGTTAATTTAAATTAACCAAAAGTTCATGTATATTGAGACTATCCCACTCCGACGAAAAGTTGGGATATCATCAAAATAGGAACCAAAATTAAGAAAGTTTCGATTACAGATTGCTTGCCAGTACATGTAATTCGATAATCATCGAAACCTAGGTTGATTATAATTCGAGTATCACACGGTTTTAGCCGGATTGATATGTTGTTTCTCATAGCAGAAAGCACCACCTGGGCTTTAATAATCGGAAATGTTGATATCACAGGTTTGTTGGCCATTAAAATTCGCCGATAACGGAGGCCATGTGCGGTGGCCGCAAGCCGAAGCCTGGAGGTCATCCGAACCATGGCCTTGTTCAGTGTTGCCTTCATCCTTAAGACCACTCCACATTTCTGATTTCAGGGTCGGACGCGAGTATCTTAGTCATGACTGCAACGAGGCGACTTAGTTGTTCTGTTGCGTCAGTCTTTCTGAATAACTTCTTGATTATTAGCGTTGCCGGATCAGTGAAGCAGAGAAATTCGTCCTCATCTCCGTCTTGGTGTCCGCAACAGATGGCAAGTCGGAATCCTTCGTTCTTGATTGGGATGTACCAACCCCAGTCTTCCCCAATTATTTCCTCTGCCTCGACCCCAGTCCCCTTAAGCTTCTCGACAAAGTACTCGGCGAGCCGCTTGCCCCATATCCCGGGGTTGATCTCTTCCTCCTCACCTTCATAAGGCGGAAATTTGCTGGACCGAAATGTGACTTGGGTGTTCATTCAATTCCTTTCACCGAACGTAAAGCTAACCAGCGGGGTTTTTACCGCCACATATTTCCAAAAACTCTGAAATCCGTTAATCGTAGTTATTTCCAAAATGCGATCAATTTAGCCGTCTGAGTTAAGCGCTTGGTTAGCCCTCAAGTTTTTCTTTGATTGAAGACTCTGAGCGTATTCCTTGTATTCCTGTTGAATCTTTTCCGGAATATCCAGCCAATCACAATCGCGAATGGCACCTTCCAAGGCGTATAGGTAGGCAGCGTTAAAATCACCATACGAATCACCAGCGGCGTACATTTTTTCAAACGCTTTCTTTGCTCCTAACTGTCGCAGCTTCTCCGGAGAATCAATTCGAACCTCAACCAACTTTGCCGCCAGCTTGGGGCCTACGTTCCGGAGTTGTTTTGCTAAATCCTTTACTACTTTTTCCGTTGACATATCATTTCCATTACCAACTTATCCTGAATTCATTTAAAATTGTGATATGCTCTAAAATTAGTCCCGAATTTGAGGGGATTCCGACTACAGATTTCTTGCCAAAATCACAACTTTACTAATTTTACAGATACTATCCGTATATAACAAGATCTCTGGTGGTGCCAAAAGTTTTTCTACATAGTTATCAAATCTCTGATTCCGAAATTGTTGCTGAAGTGCTGTTTATAACCCCCAAGCATATTTGTCCTTTGTACCCTAATATTCATAGTTGACAAGAAACGGATTGTTGTTAGTGTATATTTCTTTATCTGACCATGCAATTTCACTGCGATTTATACTTTTTTCTTTTTTGCAAACTACAGGTTTTCTTTTTTCGTAAACTACAGATTGAACCCCAATATAAAATGTACCCTTATACGGAAACTTTATCGTACAGCTTGTATCAGCAATTGGTGTGTCTGCCTTGAACATGATATTGTTGACGGATTTTTCCACCAGCTTCGCGTCCTCCTTATTCGTTAACTTTGAGATGTATACACAGTACCTAATTTCAGGCTTTATATGCGAGCCAGCCGGCTCAATCGTCACTTCATCCCACGCAATAGAAACCTCGTCTTCCTTTACTCCATGCATATTGAATCCAGTGGTAAATGCGAATAGCAAAATTATAAACGGCAATTCAAAAAATATAATTCCAAATTTTTTCATAGTATTTTCTGCGTTATACTGATTTGAGATCAAATTTGGCTTCGAGTTTCCAGTCTTCTATTTCTAGTAATAGGTTTTTGGGCATTTTATCTCTCTTTTTTATCAAAGTTTAAGAAAATTAATTTTCCCAGGCTGATTTATACTAACATTTTTTTCCAAAAATTAAAACTCAGTGAGTTTCAGATGCCACTATCACAACTTTACCATTCTTGCATGTACCATTCGTATATCACTGTTTTTTTAGTGGTGCCAATACCAGTGGTATATAGATACATGCAATTCAGCTCTGGGAGCTGTAATTGATGATATCACAGGCTTTTTTGGTCCCTCATTTTGCCAATTCGTTGGAAAAATCTACAATTTTGAAAGCGCATTTTCATTACTTATTGCAGTTACAATTATTGCTCAGGTTGACAAAGAGATTTATTGACCCACTGTGAGGGATAGTTCTTCAGATTCTTCGCTCTCTTCTGAATCTTTAACTATGGTTACCACAAAGTAATAAGTGGTCCCATGCTTCAACCCTTTTATGGTAGCAGTATTTTTTTCAGTAGATATTTTATTTCCATTACGTTTGGTAACCCCTGGAAAATCGCTCCAGTAGACATTAAATGAGTTTGCATTCGGAACATTTTCCCAGGTTAAAGTAACATGCTGAGTTTCCAGGTTGTCATATAAAAAAGTTCGACTCGTATTATCAGGAGCAGTCTGAATCTTGCCTACATGTATTAACAAACCGGTAGCAGTAGGATGGGCCGAATATTTTGATAGGTATTCCTTATGTGTATCGAGCACCAGTCGAACTTTGTCCGGATATCCGAAATAACGGATCCGTCTCACCCATTTTGATTCAACTACAATTATATGCTCCTTTTCGTATTGGCTTCTAAGTTTGTACAGTTCAAATACGATTCGGGCAGGATTATCAATGGTAAATGATTTGTAATTTCTTATGGCTCCATCGGCTTTGATATGAACAGAGACATTATTTTTAAGAGGTGTTGCCGTAACCGTTTTTAAGCGAGTTGCTGCTGGTAGGCTTTTCTGAGTCCGCTTGGGTTCGGGCATCTTTTTTGCTATTACTTTTTCCGGTTTGGCATCATTTAAAACGGCGATTACCTTTGGAAAAATGATCTTTAATTCGGCATCATCCGGGATTAGGTCATACTGAGTATCTTTTTTTAAGGCAATGAATATGCGGGAAATAGTTTTCTGGCTTTCGACGATTTCATTCACCTCGATGGAACTAATGATTTCATTGTCCGGTGGATTATAAACTCGTTTGGGAATATCCAGGGTAGTATCATGAAAACTAATCATTATTCCTATTGGAGACAGCTGTTTGTCCGCTTTATAGGTGAGCGATTGGTCCCCTTTTATGGTGAAAATCAACAACTCAAAATTTTCATTTATACTAATATCTGTAATATGTCCGGTTATACGGGGCTTCATATCAGAAGCATTTTGGGAAGCACATCCAAATGACACTGCAAAAATAACGGCCATAGAAGTTGTCAGTATGTTTTGATTGATCAAATTTTTCAGTTGATTAATCATCTGATAATTCTTCGGGGTGCTTCGAATTTTTTTTCTCTATTGCGTATTGTCACGTTTCGATATCTGTTGGCGTGGCTTGCCAGCATCTAAGATTTACTTCAAGTCGCAACATATTGAGAATATGCAAACTCAAAAAAAAGTTGTGATATTACATCAATCAGAACTAATTTCGGTACGACTATAAATCTGGGATTCCAGTACATGTACTTCGATATTTATCGAAATCTATGTTGAACCGACAGGCTTTCAACCCAGGCCTTGGCCTCATCCCAGGTTATATATTTGTCAGGTCCTGCTAATAGGAGGAAATTATAAATGCTTGTACCATACCGTCATGCTTTGAATACTTCCACAGATCTGAGAATTGTTTTTTAATAATCCTGCATAATGATATCCGCTGTTTTGAAAAACATAATTCATCCCATTAGGCACCGCCCTTGCAATTGTATATGCGGTTTTAATCCCAAGCTCGCGGGCCTTCTCGTCCATATAACTCAGCAGCATGCAGGCTAAGCCCATGCCCCGCCACTTAGGTAAGGTTGCGAAATCCGTCATCTCAGCATTTTTATTCGCTAAATCGACTTCTGCAGCTGCTATTGCTGCAATTCTACCTTCAATACGAATACAATAATAGAGAACATCTTCTTTCATCATGCGTTTTAAATATGCCGGCTTCTGAATCGGGAAAGGATAGGATGTAAAGACCCTCTGGTAAATGACGCTCATCTCTGCGGCATCCGACGGTTTGCATAAAACAACATCTCGAATTGCTCTGCGGCTTCTATGCATATTGTTTGCAGATCCGTCTCCAGTCTGCTTGACAAGCCCTATTAGTTTTTCAAGATTCTGTGCCTTTTGTCTTCTGGCACAAAAGTATTTGGCAATAAAAAAACCATCGGTTTCGCCTGCGAAAAATCCCGGTACCACAGCCTCTTTAATATAATCAGCGGATTTGAAAGCATTCCATTCAGGTTCCGGTATTTTGGCAAATATTTTACCGTAGCCATTTTTTATGGCCATATCATCAAGTGTCGCAATCAGGCCGTTCAAGTTGTCTGTGTTCAACCGCATTAAATAAATGCGGTTGTTGTAAAGTCCGTGCTGAACTACGGAACCTTTTATGTTTTCAATGCGATCCACTAAAATTGCCTGTTATACCGCTTTTTAAAAATAAGTTCCGAAATACGGAAGGGTGGTATAAGTGGTTGTAGAAAAAAACCTTCCAATAACGGAACGTTTTTTTGACAAACGCTATAAATCATTTTTTATCGATCTTTAATACCGCCGATAGACAATACGTCCGTCAAACAGGGTCATGTCCACACAAACCTCCGGCAGCTGCGACGGCGGGATCGTCAGGATATCCTTGTTGAGAACCACCAGATCCGCCCTTTTATCAGGTGCGATGGTTCCTAAATCACCGGCATTGTGAACGGCCGCGGGGGTCAATGTGTAGGCTTTCAGCGCTTCAGCCACCGTTACCCGGGAATCCGGATACCAACCTCCTTGCGGCGTTCCGTCGGCCCGCTGTCGCCTTACTGCCGCATGAATCCCCAACAGCGGATCAGGGTCGCACACCGGGCAGTCGGAACTGAACATAACCGGTGCGCCGGTATCCATCAATTGACGAAGGGCATAGGTCCACTGCCCCTTATCCCCCAGCGCCAAATCGATGAGATTCATGTCCAGCAGCATGTTGGCTGGTGTCACACACAGCGCCAGATTGAGGTTTCGAAGTCGATCGGCGTCCTCCGACCGGAGCATCTGTACATGTTCGATGCGATGGGAAATGGCGGGCGACGGTGAACCGGATAAGGTGCGACGCGATTCGAGGGCTTCAAATATATTGATCAGTTCCCGGTTGGCACGATCCCCTACCGCGTGCACCATCACCGACAGGCCGGCACAATCCGCCTTGTCGATGTTCTGTGCCAGGATGTCCATATCTATCAGGGGCATGCCGCGTTCAGCATCCAGGTAGGGATCGATCAACCATGCGGTACGGGCACCCATCCCGCCATCGGAAAAAAATTTTAAATGACCGACGCGCAGCCTGTCGTTGCCGAAACCCGTGCGCAGGCCCAGGCCGATGATGTTGTCCAGGTCGTGGCCGGGTAGTGTCACCCAGCAGCGCAGATCGAGGCGGTCGTCATGGTCGAGCTTCTGAAAAGTCTGGAATGCGCTGGCACCGTCCTTGTCTGCCATCAAGCGGACGTCGTGAATGCCGGTGACTCCCCGGCGGTGAAGGGCCCTGGTAGCATCTTCAAAAGCATCCTTTACCTGGTCTGCATCCGGCGGCGCAACGGCCTGTCGCACGAGATTGATGGCCAGTTCCCGTAAAATCCCGGTGGGTTCTCCGGAGGTGTCGCGCTCGATCCGGCCTTCTGGTGGATCCGATGTGTCGGCGGTAATGCCTGCCAAACTCAGAGCGGTGGAGTTGGCTGCGGCCAGGTGCAGATCGCAGCGCCAGAGCAGCACCGGATGGGCCGGTGCCACTCGGTCCAGGGTCTTCCGGGTGGGCATGCATGGTTCGGTCCAGTCGGTCTCGTTCCATCCCTGCCCGATAATCCACTGATCCGGAGGTCGGCTGTCGGCTGCCTCGCGGACACGGGTCAAAAGTTCTTCAAGGCGGGTCAGGTCATCCAGTTTTATCCCCTGACGCTTAAGCGCCCATTCATAGAAGTGGATGTGGGTATCGATAAAACCTGGCACCACCAGGCGACTGTCGAGATCAATCTTTTCAGTGCCCGGGCCGGCCAGATGTATTACATCCTCGTTTCGCCCCAGAGCCAGGATCTTTCCGTTGCCAACGGCGATAGCCTGTGCATGGGGATAGGCGGTGCTCTGGGTGGCAAGAATGCCGTTGTAAAGGATGATTTGGGGCACCAGGACAGACATTTTCATATTAAAAATCCTTTTTGAAAAGGGTCATTGGCATCCACGACGAACTGATGATAACCTGTAATTTGGGCGTTTCCCCGGACCTGGCCCACGATGCCGTCAAATTTACCGATGGACAGTGTTTTGACGATCCGCCCTTCGAACAGCGTGCCCAGGGGGCCAGCACTTTTGTAGACCTGACCGGAACCGAGCTTTCCCCGGTTGTGGAGCAGCGTCATCTTGGCCGTGGTGCCGGTGCCGCAAGGGGACCGGTCCATGTGGGATTCGCCGTATATCACCATGCTCATGCCATTCCCCGTATTCGGGTCTTCATCATAGAATTCGGTCACATCCACCGTGTTCACCTCTGGTCGTTCTGGATGGTAAACGCTGTGTGTCAAATTAGCGGCCTCGATCACCGCCATCCCCAATGGGATCAGCCGGTGGCTGTTTGCCGGAACCAGGTCGATGCCGATTGACCGGGCTGATACCATGGCAAAATACCCACCCACGCAGACCAGGTCGACTGAAATCTTGCCGAATCCGGCAATCTCAAGTTCGCGGCCGGTATCAAAAACAAAAGAGGGCACCATCTCAATGGCAACGGATTCCACACGGCCATTTCGGATGCGAGTGTGGGCATCCAGCGGGCCGGATGGCGTGTCTACGGTGATAATGGTGTCGCCGTCATCGGTGTCCAGGGCGCCGGCTTCAATTAATGAGGCCACCGCTCCGATGGTGGCGTGGCCGCACAAATAGGGGTAGCGCCGGGCATCCATGTAAAACAGTCCGAATTTGCCTTCCGGGCTGACCGGCTCGGTCACCACAGCCGCCATGATTCCCCTGTGCCCCCTGGGTTCGCGGGTCAGCAGCATGCGGACATGATCGTAATGGGATTCAAAATAGTCACGTTTGTCTTTCATCGTGCTGCCGGGCAGGATGCCCACGCCGCCAATCAGCAGCCGGGTGGGTTCCCCCTGGGTGTGGGAATCGATGGTAAGGATGCGATCCGGATAGCGCTTAAGGAATTCGTTTTCGATCCGATCCAGTTTCAGCATACGTGCCCTCCTTTATCCCCTTGGTGCCGCAGGAAGCTAAATCTCATATAGGTCGGCCAACAACCGCGGAAAAAGCAAAACCTGAAAACGGCTGTGATTGCTTTCAGGTTTCTGATCGAAAAGTTGGCAACAAAACGGTCAGCCGGTTCATTCCATGGGAATCAAATGGCAGTGGTGTGGCGCTACCTGCACGCTGACCGATTCGCCGACGTTGTAGAGCTGTGTGCGCATCATGCTGATGATATGGATTTCACGGCCGGTCTCCATTTCAATGAAATAGCTGACCTCTCCGCCCATGTAACTGCGGTCTTTGATGCGGCCCTGGAAGTGGTTCATCCCCTCTACCGGTTTGAATTCATCCCTGGGAAAGGCATCGAAGCGCTGGGCGCGGACGATCATCTCCACCGGGTCGCCTTTGGAGAATCCGCCTTTATTTTCTGCAAAGAGGACATCGCCGGTTTCAATTTTGACGTTTACGTGTTGGTCGTCGACATCGACGACTTCGCCCTGAATAAAATTGGAGTGTCCTAGAAAATCGGCCACAAAATGGTTGGCCGGTTCATTGTAGACAGATTCAGGGCCGCCTTCCTGCTGCTTGCGGCCATCTTTCATGACCAGGATCTTGTCCGACATGCTCAGTGCTTCACGCTGGTCATGGGTAACAAAGATGGTGGTGACGCCGAGCATATGCTGGAGGTTGTCCACTTCCCGCCGCATTTCTTCCCTCAGGTTTTCATCCAGGGCGGAAAGGGGCTCGTCCATCAGCAGCACGTCCGGCTCGATTACGATGGCCCGTGCCATGGCGATGCGCTGCTGCTGGCCGCCGGAAAGCTGGTTCGGCATACGATTCTCAACGCCGGGCAGGCGAACCATCTCCAGAGCCCGCGTCACCTTATCCTTGATCTCCTCTTTGGACACATCCCTGTATTTCAAGCCGAAAGCCACGTTGTCAAAGATGGTTTTGTGGGGAAACAGGGCGTAGTTCTGAAAAATCATTCCCAGGTTGCGTTTGTGGATCGGGGTGTCGTTGATCCGGACCCCCTTAATGAAAATATCACCCTCGGTGGGTTCTTCCAGCCCGGCCACCATGCGCAGCAAGGTAGTCTTTCCGCATCCGGAAGGGCCCAGCAATGTCACCAGGCTCCCCTCTTCGATGTCAAAATCCATTTTCTCAACGGCGACAACGTTTCCGAATCGTTTTAAAATGCCTTTGAACTGCACAATGGGCTGCTTTTTGTCGGTCGCCAATTTATTCTGTCTCCCTGTTCTCAGTTGTAGATGCCGGGGTCGGATAGCTCCCCTCGAAAGGGAACGCGACCCCGGCAGTCATAGGGCATTTACAAATCACGGGTTCAAAGGTTCAGAGGTTCACGGTTCAAAAGAATGTTGAATCCCAAAAGTAGCGGTAAACCTTTGAACTCATGGAAAAAAAAACCCTGAACGTTGAACCCTGAACCTGTTAACGCAACTAAACAATCTAACTGCCCGCCTTGATGCGGTCCCATTTTTCCGTCCATTCCAGCTGATTGGCATTCCAGTAGGCCGGATTGGCAAACATGTACCCGTCCAGTTTGCCGGTGGGATCGAAGGCCGGCATCTTCATGATCTTCTCTGTTAATTTAACCTTGGTCGGATCAAGGCTGGGCGGATAATTCTGCCCCTCGGCCACGGCGATAGCCGCGGCCGGCTCCAGCATGAAATTGAGCAGCTTCTGGGCGACCTCCAGATCGGTGCCTTTCAGGACGAAGAGATATTCCATCCAGGAGTAGGTGCCCTTGGGGGAGAGGTAGCCGATGGGGTTACCTTCCTGCTGAAGTGCAGCCACCCGACCGGACCAGGCCACCGTGGCATAGATCTCCCCATTGGCCAGCAAGCTCATCAATTCGGCGCCGGAGCTCCAATATTTTTTCATCAGGCCGCGCTGTTCTCGCAATGCCGCCCATATGGCCTTCAGATCGGTCATATTGTTGGGGCTCTGGCCGGTGTGCAGTGCCGCGTACCACATGTTGGTCCTGAAGTCGCCGCCCCAGCTGCCCAGTTTGCCTTTCAAGTCTTTTTCCCACAGCAGGGAAGCGCCAAGCTTTTCGGCCTTCGCCTTGCTGATATGCTTGGTATTGTAAGCGATACCGGTCTGTCCCAGATCATAGGGGACGGCCGAGAGGGTGCCCTTGGTGATATCCCGCAAGGGTTTGATCATTGAGGCCATGACATTTTTGAGGTTGGGAATTTTTGCTTCATCCAGTACCGAAGCGAATCCTAATTCCGCATAGCGGGCATAGTCGAAAACGGCGCTGAGATGGGCAATGTTGAACTCCCCACCCGGTGGGTAGGATGCTTTGACCCGCGTCAGGTAGGAGTTCATGTCGCCAAATTCGCCATCGATGACCTCGATGCCCGTGGCTTTGGTAAAAGGCTTGAAGGCGTACTCCCGGAATGACTCGGAAACCGAGCCGCCCCATCCGTCGAAGCGGATGGACTTGGCCGCCCAGGTGTCTTTCACTACTTTCCCGAAGGGCGATCCCACAAGCCCAATGGAAGCAGCGGCAAGGCCGAGATACTTGAGAAAGTGACGCCGGCTAAGCGTACCGTTTTTATACGCCTCGTAAACTCGATCCAGTTTTTCTTTTGTTACAATGGCCATTGGTTCTCCTTTCAGTTGATGGTTGTGAGGTTATTCCTTTACCTTTGAGAACTTGCGGGACAGATAGCCTGCCAGCAGGGGGGTGGCGACGGTCAGCACGATCATGACGGCGCCCAGGGCGTTGATCTCGGGGCTGATCGAATTTCTCAGCATGCTGAAAATCTTCACTGGAACCGTTTGATTTTGTGCTGTAGCCCAGAAGAGCGTCGCCGTGATATCATCAAAAGAAATGGTAAAGGAAAAAAGGGCGCCGGCCAGTATGGCCGGTAGCAACAGCGGGAAGGTGACCTCTCTAAAAGTCTGAAATGCATTGGCGCCCAGGGATTTGGCTGCCTCTTCGTACTCTTTTTTAATGCCCACCAGGCGAGCCTGAACGATCAAGAGCACATAGGGCAGGGTCAATACGACATGCCCGATCAACAGCAGGGCAAAACTC
>Ga0265303_10000965_pt1 | contig 17210 bp, 17 predicted proteins | sample Helome_2_FD_192494 | JGI IMG/M metagenome (GOLD analysis project Ga0265303, IMG submission 192494) | Marine sediment microbial communities from subtidal zone of North Sea - Hel_20160317 (Illumina Assembly) | ecosystem: Environmental > Aquatic > Marine > Subtidal zone > Sediment ... | reverse complement strand
TCCAGTTACATCCCAGTAACTAAAGAAATTTACCTCAATTTCATGAAGTGCGTTTTTCACGTCATCAAATTTGGATTTTCTAATAATTGCTTCAACTTTTTTCATTTTTAAATTTTATTGTTGATCGGCGCAAATATATATTAAATAAATTAACACCCTAAAAAAATAGGGGGGGTGTATGTAATTTTTATAATTATATTAATTTGACCCTATTAATTTTGAGGGTATGCTAGTAAAAACTTAAATAATTGTTTATATGATGATTTTGTGAGGGAGTATTAACTAAACTTGTAGGAAAGTGTTAAATCTGACCATTTTTTATAGATTGATTAAGTCCAGTTAAACTAATTAGTAAGAATAAAAAAAGGATTAATTAGCCGAAACTTTCATATTAATCTTGACAGCCAAAGGCCCATTACCACTGCGAGAACACCAACTGTAATGCTGCTTAAGGTATAAAAAGAAAATTGCAGTAATTGGCCCGATTGAAGTAATCCATGGTTTTCCAATGTAAATGCGGAAAAAGTAGTAAACCCTCCGCAAAATCCTGTAGAGAGGATCAGGATTTGATCTTTTGAAAGCAGATTCCCTTTCATTGACGCGCCCAGAATAAATCCAATTAACAGACAGCCAACAATATTAACTATAAATGTACCAAGGAAAAAATTATGAAAATAATCGTTGAAAGTTTTGCCAATAATAAAACGAAGAAAGCTACCAAACCCACCTCCAATAAAAACAAGTAAAAACTGTTTCATACCCTAAAGGTAAAAAACTAAATTGCTTTTTTATACTTGGTTGGATTTAAATCCAGAGGATAAATTTTTGTTAAAGATTGCTCTGAAAAACTTTTCCTTAACTTGTTTACTCTCTGTCCAGCACTTGCTACACTAAAAAACAAAAGCGCGGCATTAAATAAGACTAAAACAAAAAAGATAGCTAAAAAAGTGGTCATTTTAGAATTGTGATATAATTGGTTAACGCAAAATTACTTCTTTTCTTGTATTATACGAATGAAAAACCAAGTTTGTTGTGAATCACCAAATTTTTGTGGTTTTGGCAGTAATTATGTCAATTTTTGAGAATATACTTAATCGCAAATAAGAATATTACGAATATAATAAACACAATCCCTACCCACTTTACTCCTCTATAATTTTTAGCGTGAAGTTTCTTGTCTTTTCGATAAGAAAATATCAGGATCAATGTGAATAATAAAATAAAAACTACGGCAAATATTACTTGTCCTGTGCTAAACATATTTATTATTTTTACGCAAAACTAAAACAAAAAAACCATGAAAAAGAAAATTGCTTCTGTTGAACTTTTTCATAGATCTTTTGGCCTTGGGGTGTCCCACTCTATGAAGGCAGATCTTGGTGCAGCTAAAAATAAGCTGCGATTTAACCTTATGGACGAGGAGAACAAAGAGTATTTTGAGGCTACGCAAAATAATGATCTGGCAGAGGTAGCAGATGCTTTAGGCGATATGCTTTATATCCTGTGCGGGACAATTCTTGAACATGGCATGCAACACAAAATAGAGGAGGTGTTTGAAGAAATACAACGCAGCAATATGAGCAAATTGGGTAAGGATGGCAAACCTATATACAGGGATGATGGTAAAGTATTAAAGGGACCAGAATATTTTAAGCCAAATATTCAGGCTATTCTTGATAAATAAAATAGGCACTAGTTTTCAGTGCCTATTCCATTAAGTTTTTAAAGAATTACTGAACCTTATAGGTCCATCCAAATTTATCTTCAGTCCTATTATATTGTATGTCCAGTAATTGTTGCTTCAGGATTGTTGCATAGGAATTTTCAATTTTAGGTAACTCATAGCGTTCCTCTTTATAACCAAAGCCCAAAATTGGATTAATCACCGCAGCTGTTCCACTGCCAAACATTTCTTTTAGAGAATTATTCTTTATACCATTCACCAGCTCAGACACTTTTATAGGCCTTACTTCAACTTCAATTCCCATGTCTTTTGCCAATTCAATTATGCTTTTTCTGGTTATACCATCCAAAATTCTATCACCAGTGGGACAAGTAATTAATTTGTCATCTAGTCGAATAAAGATATTCATTGTACCGGCCTCTTCAATGTACTCATGCGTATTCGCATCTGTCCAAACCACTTGTTGAAACCCTTCTTCCTTCGCCAGGTTGGTCGGATAAAATTGACCCGCATAATTACCGGCGGCTTTAGTAAAACCAAATCCACCATCTGCAGCCCTGCTAAATTTTTCAGCAATTTTAACTCTTACCTCGCCTCCGTAATAGGCTTGTGCAGGAGAACAAATAATAATAAATTTAAATTCTTCAGAGGGGGAAGCTATAATACCTGCCTGGGATGCTATAACAAAAGGACGGATATACAAAGAATTACCTACACCTGATTTGATCCACTTCTCATCTAATTGTAAAAGCTTTTTAAGACCATCAAAAAAGTACTCTTCTGGAAATTCTGGCATTGCAAGTCGGACACTCGACTTATTTATACGTCTATAATTTTCATCAGGTCTAAATAACCACACACCACCCTGATCATCCCTATAGGCTTTCATCCCTTCAAAAACTGCCTGACCATAATGAAATACCCTCGAGGAAGGTTCCATTTGCAGCGGCTGATAAGGAATTATTTTAGGCGTTTCCCATGCACCATTTTTATAATCACAGACAAACATATGATCTGTGAAATATGCGCCAAAAGGAAGATGATCAAAATTAACCTTGCTAATCTTAGATGTTTCAGCCTTCTCGACTATCAGATTTTTTACTTCTGTATCCATTGAAATCGCTTTATCTAGGATTAAAATTAAACAATTATCATCTTTCCTGACTTCTTTTTTCGAGGAAAAATCACCAGTTTTGCAGATGAGTCATAAATATTATTAATAATGAAAAGTTTTAACATTTTACTTGTGTTATTAGTACTGATAACGGGTTGTAAGAATCAACAAAAGCCTTCTGATAAAAGTAAAAATGGGCTAAATGAAAAGAATTATGCTTCATTTGGTAAGTTCATTGACCACGAAGGTGCAATTGAAAGCGAGGATATGTTAGCTAAATTTGAGTCATTTGCGGAGACAGATACCCTGGAAACAAAGTTTTTGGCGACCGTTGTGGATGTTTGTAAATCTAAAGGTTGTTGGATGAAACTGAATTTAAATAATGGAGAGGAAGTAATGGTGAGGTTTAAAGATTATGGATTTTTTGTTCCTAAGGATATTGTTGGCAGGGAAGTAGTTGTAAATGGAATTGCTTTTGTTGATGACATGAGCGTTGATGACCAAAAGCACTATGCCAAAGATGCCGGCGAATCCCAAGAAGTTATTCAGCAGATTAAAGAACCCAAAAAAACTTATGAATTTGAGGCAGATGGGGTATTAATAGGACAATAAGTTGATAAGAAAGATAATTACCACTGGCGATGGTTCTAAAACCATCCAAATACAGGATTGGAACGAACAATATCATTCCGTGCATGGGGCCGTAAAAGAGGCTTATCACGTTTTTATTGATAAAGGTTTTAAATATTTGACCAATGAGGCCATAAGTATTTTGGAGATTGGTTTTGGTACCGGTCTTAATGCCCTGATTACATTGATTGAGGCAGAAAAAAATAACAGACTGGTAAATTATACATGCATTGAGGCATATCCGATAACTATTGAAGAAATATCACAATTAGACTATATTGAAACTTTAAAGGCTGAGGCTTTTAGAAAGGTATTTTTTGAAATGCATAAAAGTAACTGGGAAAATGAAATAAAACTTACACCTCGTTTTTCATTTAACAAACAAAAAAAGGACTTTCGGGAAATTTCTGACAGCAATCTTTACAACCTTATATATTTTGATGCATTTGGAGCCAGGGTACAACCGGAACTTTGGACCGAACTAATTTTTGAAAAAATGTATAAAGCTCTTACTGCAAATGGAGTCCTGGTAACCTATGCGGCTAAAGGTAGTGTCAGAAGAGCTATGCAAGCAGTTGGTTTTGTCGTTGAAAGATTACCGGGCCCACCCGGTAAAAGAGAAATGCTAAGAGCCATTAAAGAGTAAGAGGAAACTAAATTTTAGGAATAATTTTAGAGGATACTGTTAAATCCAAATTAAACCTGATTGCCAAGGGATTAAAAACCAATATCTTTAGGCAAAATTATGCAATGAAAGTTTTAATCACCGGGGCCACCGGATTAATAGGGAAAGCGATAACTGACTTATGTCTTCAAAAAGGGGTTTCGGTTAATTACCTTACTACTGATAGATCAAAAATAAAAAGCGAAACTAATTACCGGGGATTTTATTGGGAGCCTAAAACAAATGAGGTAGATGTAAACTGTTTTGAAGGAATTACGGCAATTATCAATTTGGCAGGGGCTAGTATTGCCAAAAAATGGACAAAATCTTATAAGAAGGAAATTCTTTCAAGTAGAATAGACAGCTTAAAGACACTTTATATTGCACTTAAAAATCTAAATCTGGAGGAAAGAATATCTTTCATTTCAGCGTCTGCCATAGGTATATATCCAAATTCCTTATCTAATTTTTATACTGAAGAAGAAACAAGCATAGATGTAAGTTTTTTAGGTGATGTTTCAAAGATTTGGGAAAGTGAAATCGATAAATTTCAGGAACTTAAATGTACGGTTACTAAAATACGGATAGGCCTCGTCCTCTCATCCGAAGGGGGAGCCTTACCAAATATGACGAATGCGGTAAGAAGATTTTTAGGGGCTTCATTTGGTTCAGGTGAACAGTGGCAATCGTGGATTCAAGTGGATGATCTTGCCCATATGTTCTTGTTCACACTTGAAAATAATTTGTCTGGTGTTTATAACGGAGTTGCGCCAAACCCTGTTACGAACAGAAAAATGGTTATAGAATTGGCCAAGGTCCATAAGAAACCGTTGTTTTTACCTAATATACCTCAATTTATAATGAGCCTTATTCTGGGTGAAATGTCTTATCTTTTATTTGCTAGTCAACGTGTAAGCAGTAAAAAAATAGAAAAAGAAGGCTTTAATTTTAAGTTTAATAATATTTGCAGAGCACTCGAAAATATTTACTCTGAGAGAGTTAATGAGGATAATACGGATGATGTATTGTCCAAAGAATATGTATAGATTTTATAATGGAGAAAAGTAGCTCCCGTTTGAACATCCTGCAATGAGGGTGTTTTTTTTGTGACATTTTGACATTTTTAAAGAATTGGCAGTACTTTTGCCATCCTAATTTGAGGTTTATAAAAAGCAATACTAAATGAATAAAAAAGATAAGTCAGAAGAGATAAACAAAATGATTCCCGAAGAACAGGAAATAGAGGAAATGCAGGATGATCAGGATTTGGAGTCAGATCTAAATGAGCAACAAGAGGAGATAAAATCTATTGAAGAGGAATTACAGGAAGATCTGGAGAAAGAAAAAGACAAGTTTTTAAGGCTTTTTGCGGAGTTTGAAAATTATAAAAAACGCACTACTAAAGAACGTATGGACCTTTTTAGAACTGCTGGACAGGATGTTATGGTAGCCCTGTTGCCTATCATGGATGATTTTGATAGGGCTCTAAAGGAGATTTCCAAGTCTTCAGATAAGGAATTGTTTAAAGGTGTTGATCTTATAAATAACAAATTAAAAGAAACACTTAAATCCAAGGGTTTACAGGAGATAGAAATCAAAGAAGGAGATGCTTTTGACGCTGAAGTCCATGATGCAATTACCCTGATTCCTGCCCCTAATAATAAGCTAAAAGGTAAAATCATTGATGTTGTTGAGAAGGGATTTAAACTTGGGGATAAAATAATCCGACATCCAAAAGTGGTTGTAGGAAATTAAATTTACAAAAGACTTATGAAGCAGGATTTCTACGAAATATTAGGTATTTCCAAAAATGCCACGGCAGCCGAGATTAAAAAAGCCTATCGGAAAAAAGCGATAGAATTTCACCCGGATAAAAACCCCGGAGATGCAGAGGCAGAAGAAATGTTTAAAAAGGCAGCTGAGGCTTATGAAGTTTTGAGTGATCCTGATAAGAAAGCCAAATATGATCAATATGGGCATGCTGCATTTGAAGGTGGTGGTTTTGGCGGTGGAGGTATGAATATGGAGGATATCTTTAGCCAATTTGGGGATATTTTCGGCAGTACATTTGGTGGTGGATTTGGCGGCTTTGGAGGCTTCAGTGGAGGTCAACGCAGGATGAAAGGTAGTAATTTAAGAATCCGTGTTAACTTAACCCTTGAAGAGATTGCTCATGGTGTTGAGAAAAAGGTTAAAGTAAAGCGTAAAAAGCAGGCGGCCGGTGTGACCTATAAAACATGTACTACTTGTAATGGTGCAGGGCAGGTAACAAAAATAACTAATACAATTTTAGGTAGGATGCAAACGGCAACTACCTGTAATAGTTGTAGCGGAAGTGGGCAAATAATAGATAAGAGACCAAATGATGCTGATGCGCAGGGCTTGAAGATAGTTGAAGAGACAGTTTCTATTAAAATACCACCCGGTGTAGAGCAGGGCATGCAGCTAAAAGTATCCGGTAAGGGTAACGAAGCTCCCGGTAATGGAATTTCAGGGGATTTACTGGTTGCAATAGAAACCAAGGAACATGAAACTTTAAAAAGAGAAGGAGATAATCTGCATTATGATTTATACATAAGCATTTCGGATGCCATTTTAGGCACCACAAAGGAGATTGATACCGTAACAGGTCATGTTCGCATTAAGTTAGAGGCAGGGATTCAATCGGGCAAGATTCTAAGATTGAGAGGAAAAGGTATTACCAGTATTAATGGTTATGGTACGGGTGACCTTTTGGTACACGTAAATGTCTGGACACCTAAGGAACTAAATAGGGAACAACGCGAGTTTTTTGAGAAGATGCGTAATAGCGAGAACTTTGAGCCCAGGCCAGAAAAATCTGAAAAATCATTTTTTGAAAAAGTAAAAGATATGTTCTCTTAACGAATTAAAGTTTTCTTTTTAAATAAAAAACGTATATTTGATTCAATATTGGGAAACCAATATTAATTTTCTTTTTCATAGCAATTTTTTTCCCATCCTTAATCCTTTTAAGGGTGGGTTTTGTTTTTTATATGGTAAGACATAATAAAACCTGGCTCTTTTTGAATTATAATAATGATCATGAATCAATTAATTTCAGGGTTAGAATATTGATGATCTTTCATCGTATCAGAAATTGGGACCCATTTTTTTCTCTTTGGCCATGATAGTATCTTGTAATATTTTGAATTGAAATAAGTTTTAAACCTTAAATCAATTGGGATAAAGACAAAATACTCTAAATTACAAAATCATTTTAATGCATTTCTATATCTTTGAATCCTATAAAAAGGGAATGATTATAGACTCTAAATTCTAAATTTAACAATATTCATAAGCTGTAAAAGTAATTTGTTCTATTTGATCTGTCTTAATTCAAAACTCAATTTGAATACTATACAGATGCGTTCAAAATTTAAAAAATATTGCCTGCATGAAAAATATCCTAGTTGCCAGAAACGTTACTAAAAAATTTGGCAACCAAATTGCGCTTAATAATGTTTCACTGGCAATACCAAGGAATTGTATTTATGGGCTTTTAGGCCCAAATGGTGCAGGAAAGACAACCTTGATAAGGATTATAAACCAAATTACTTATCCTGATTCTGGTGAAGTTATGTTTAATGGAGAGTTACTTCAACCCAATCATGTAGCTCTTATTGGTTATCTTCCTGAAGAGAGAGGTCTTTATAAAAGTATGAAAGTTGGTGAGCAGGCACTATATCTAGCCCAGCTTAAAGGATTGAGCAAATCCGATGCAAATCAAAGGCTTAAGTATTGGTTTGACAAGCTGGAAATAGGGGATTGGTGGAACAGAAAAATTCAGGAACTCTCAAAGGGTATGGCGCAAAAAATTCAGTTTATTGTAACAGTGTTGCATGAGCCCAAACTCCTGATTTTTGATGAACCTTTCAGCGGTTTTGATCCTATTAATGCCAATATAATAAAGGATGAGATTATAAAGCTAAAGGAAAAAGGGACTTCTATTATTTTTTCCACTCACAGAATGGAATCTGTTGAAGAATTATGTGAATATATTGCACTGTTGCACAATGCCGAAAAGATTTTAGACGGTAGGCTTGAAGATATCAAAAAACAGTACAAAAACAACATGTTCAGAGTTGGCCTGGAATTGGAGAATGGAGAAAATTTTTTAAAACTGATTTCTGATAAATTCGATGTTACCTCTTCGACCTATGATATAAAAAGAAAGCAACTAGACTTTACAGTTCAATTACCTTCGGAGGACACCCGCACTTTTTTATCAATATTATCTGCAGAAGCGAGCATAAATAATTTTGTGGAGACCATCCCTACTGCTAGTGAGATATTTATTCAAACTGTACAAAACAAAAATGGCCATGAATAAATTGTCTCTGATCATAAAACGGGAATATCTGGCCAAAGTCCGCAATAAATCATTTGTGATCATGACTTTTCTAAGTCCTATTCTAATGGTTGGTATGATTGTCCTTATCGCTTACCTCACCAAGGTAAATGATAGTCAGAAAAGAATAATCGCAGTATTTAATGAAAGCGATTATTTCTCTACTGATTTCAATATTACAGAAAGAACTTCATATGTTTTTTTTAAAGGCATATCGTTGCAAGCTGCAAAGGATTCTACATTAAATCTTGGCTTTTCTGGTCTGTTGCATATTCCTAATGGTAGTGACCTTGAAGAAGTAACCCAAAGTTCCTTTTTTTATTCCAAAGAAGCTCCGAGCACTATCATTCTGGATCCTTTGGAAAATATATTCGAGGAACGCTTAAGGCAAAGAAAACTAATAGATATCGGGGTTTCTTCGGAGGAATTTACCACTATAAATGACAGATTCGAAATTAATATAGCCACTTTTACCGGGGAGCAAAATTTAAAAGGGATAAATGAAATGAAAGCCTTTGTAGGAGGCGGATTTGGTTATTTGATAATGATGTTTATCATAATTTACGGTGGATTTGTGATGCGGAGTGTTATTGAGGAGAAAACGAGTCGTATTATTGAAGTGATAATCTCATCTGTAAAGCCATTTCAATTAATGTTAGGTAAAATTATTGGGACTTCCTTGGCTGGTATAACGCAATTTTCAATCTGGATACTGTCTGCATCCTTGCTCTTGTTTGTGATATTTATGGTTTTTGGAATAGATCTTACAGGGCTCAGTGATCAATCTGCAATGTCTTCTAATCCTATGACTAGTATTTCCCCTTTGCCGGCAACAACAAATACGATGCAATTGTATGCACTCGAATTTCTGCAGATACCCTGGTTTTTACTCATTTCTCTGTTTTTGGTGTATTTTGTGCTTGGGTATTTAATTTATAGCTCTATTTATGCGGCCATCGGCGCCGCTGTAGACAATGAGACAGATACTCAGCAATTTATTTTTCCAATAATTCTACCATTAATGCTGGCCATATATGTTGGATTCTTTTCTGTATTTAGCAACCCCAATGGCCCTATTGCTGTTGCATTTTCTCTTTTTCCTTTTACTTCCCCCATTGTAATGCTTATGCGTTTACCCGGAGGTATTGGAGAAGGTGGGGTTCCGCTGTGGCAAATAATTATATCTATTGTACTTTTAATTGTAACATTTATCGGAATTGTCTGGCTCGCAGCCAAAATTTACCGTGTGGGAATTTTAATGTATGGTAAAAAACCAACCTACAAAGAATTATATAAATGGCTAAAATATTAAGCATGCTAGTACAAGAACCAGATAAGGTAAAGAAGTTCATTCAGGAAGATGTTTGGGATTCCATTAATGAATTTTTAAATTGGGGACTTCATTTAGGAGGTGAGGGTGAGAATTCAATTCATATAACAATTGGACTTCTAATTCTTCTGATAATTGCCTTCATTGCAACCAATTTCGTTTTAAAGGCGGTAAGGAGATTTTATACCAATAAAATGGAAGGTGATGATAGACTAAAGTTTATTAGCATCTTTAAGTTTATTAAATATTTGGTTTATCTGTTGGTGGTCCTGATTACCCTGAGAGCAGGAGGCATAGATATAACGCTTCTTATTACTGCATCAGCCGCTTTATTTGTTGGGCTGGGCCTGGCACTTCAAGATCTATTCCAGGATATTATTGGGGGTATTTTCATTATAACAGATAAATCAGTTCAAGTCGGAGATATTGTAGAGACTGAGGGTAAGGTGGGCAAGGTGGTTGAAATTAAATTGAGAACCACAAGGGCTATTACACGGGATGATAGGGTCATAATTATCCCCAATCACAAATTCATGAGTGATATTATCTATAACTATACCCAAAATAATAAAACAACCAGAGAAGAAATAAAGGTACAGGTAGCCTATGGTAGCAATGTGGATTTAGTAACTGAAATATTGATTTCATGCTTAAAATCTAATACCAAAGTTTTGCAGAACCCGGCGCCTTTCGTACTTTTTGACGATTTCGCCGAATCGGGTCTTTTATTTTCGCTTCATTTCTATATCAATGAGAGTTTTCTGGCGTTAAAGATAAAAAGTGAAATTCGATATATAATGGATGCGGAGTTCCGCCAAAACAATATTACTATCCCGTTTCCTCAGCGAGACGTACATTTATTTCAAAAATAATTATTAATTACTTAATTAAAATTTTAATATGGAAGAAGCGTTCTCGGTGATATGATAAGGTATATTTTGGTTTTTGCCTTTATTCTTTTAGCAAATGGAATTTGCTTTGCTCAAAGTACAGATATATTGAGGGCTGAATATACGTCACTTCCAAAGGGAGATTCGGGTAACAATGCATCACGCTACCGATTTTTGCTAAATGTTCCTATTAAAGTTGGTTTGGATAAATATCTCGTACTGGGAGGTGAGTTTAATCTTATAGACTTTGAAATCACTCAAGAATATCCATTTGATTCCAGTGAGTTAAATACCCTTTATGTAATTGATTTCAATATGGGTTATATTTTTAAATTAAATGAAGATTGGCGATTTGTAGGTATTGTGACTCCAAGAATAGCCTCGAATTTGGTAAATGGGCTGCAGGGAGATGACTTTTTATTAAATCTTACGGCAACCATGTGGAAGGAGAAAAAGGATCTAGATAAGCCATTTAGATTAGTATTGGGACTTACCTATAACAGTACCACCGGACTTCCTTTTCCACTGCCACTTATTAATTATCACAAAAGGTTTCACAGGTCATGGTCTTACTCCCTGGGAATTCCCAGAACCGATTTAAGATATCACCCAAAAGATAAGCATACTTTACAAATGGCATTATTTTTGGATGGTTACTTTGTAAATATCCAAAATGATATTCTTTTACCCGATGGTGAATTTGGATCCGCTATTTCACTTTCAGCGATTGTTTGGGGTTTAGGTTACCAGTATAATATAAGCAAGCGAATGTCTTTTTATGGAATTGGTGGGATTACGTTAAACCAGAGTGGCTTGCTTAGAAATGATAATAGAGAAAAAGTATATACTTTAAATGAAAAAAAAGCTGGAGATATTTACTGGAAAGCGGGATTTAAAATTTCAATTTTTTAAAATTAAGAGCATGTCAAAAATACTAGTTATAGAAGATGAAGCCGCCATCCGTCGGGTTTTGGTTAAAATTTTATCTGAAGAAAGCGAAATGTACGAAGTAGATGAGGCAGAAGATGGTTCGAATGGTCTGGAGATGATTAAAAAAACAGACTACGACCTGGCCCTTTGTGATATTAAAATGCCCAAAATGGATGGTGTTGAAGTCCTACAGGCTGCAAAAAAAATAAGACCCGAAATACCATTTATCATGATTTCAGGCCATGGGGATTTGGATACGGCTGTAAATACAATGAGGTTAGGAGCTTTTGACTACATCTCCAAACCACCTGATTTAAACAGACTCCTGACAACAGTGCGGAATGCACTGGACAAGAAAGAACTTGTTAAGGAAAACAAGATCTTGAAAAAGAGGGTTAGTAAAGGCTATGAAATGATTGGGCAAAGCAAGGAGATTACTGCTATTAAGGATATTATAGATAAGGTTGCACCAACAGATGCAAGAGTTTTAATAACAGGATCAAATGGTACCGGAAAGGAACTTGTAGCCCATTGGCTGCATGAAAAAAGTGATCGTAGTGGTGCACCATTTATTGAAGTAAATTGTGCAGCAATCCCTTCAGAATTGATTGAAAGTGAATTATTTGGTCACGTAAAAGGGGCTTTCACTTCTGCGGTAAGGGATAGAGCCGGTAAATTTGAAGCTGCCAACAAAGGCACTATCTTTTTAGATGAAATAGGAGATATGAGCCTTTCTGCTCAGGCTAAAGTACTTAGAGCTTTACAGGAAAGCAAAATTTCACGCGTAGGCACAGACAAAGATATTAAAGTTGATGTTCGTGTAATAGCTGCAACCAACAAAGATCTTCAACATGAAATTGCCGAAGGAAAATTTAGAGAAGATCTATATCATCGGTTAGCCGTAATACTCATAAATGTACCATCACTGAATGAAAGAAGTGAAGATATTCCGCTGCTTATAGATCATTTTGCATCCAAAATTGCTTCCGAACAAGGCGTGACTACCAAAAAATTTACCAAAAAAGCTCTAGAGCTATTAAAAAGTTATGATTGGACAGGAAATATTCGTGAATTAAGAAATGTGGTGGAACGCTTAATTATCCTGGGCGGTGAAGAAATTACTGAAGAAGACGTTACTCTTTTTGCAAGTAAATAGCAGATTTGGACATTAGTAAACAAACAAGTGCTTCCAGGAATTCATTTTACACTAATTATTACAATCCTTTAATTTATCGAGTGCGATTGAAGTAATTTGTTTTGTTCTTAAATTATAATACTTTTTAGCTTCCGTAAGTTTCGGTTTAAGAAGTTCCTGTTCGCAATGTGCATATATTTTACTTGCAAACTCATAAGCCTCTTTACATTCTACACTGTTTACTACTTCGTTCAGAGAATTTTGATAATTAACAAGCGACAGGTCAATTTTTCTTTCCAGTTCCTTACCCACAGGCATTACCATATTTAATTTTTCTTTTTCTGCCGATTTTGTATTCATTACCAACATATCATTGGCGTATAGACCTCCCTGGTGCCCATCGTGATCTCTAATTGCCTCAAGGCTTCCCATAGAATTGTCCAATGCTCGTGTTAAGAGAATTCTAGCACTGTTTAATGAAGTCATTCTGGTAGCCTTTTTTAGATTATCAAGGCCCTCATAAATGCTCTCTTTTGCATAATCGCAACCGCAAGCTTCAATTTGTTCTTTGGATTTTTCAATAGCATTAAGGGCTTTGTATGCAAAGAAACGCGAAGTATTAATGTCTTCCGCGGCAAGGGCGCGTTCTGTCTGGGATTTGATATAGCCAATATTCGATCCTGCATAATCACAAGCCTTACTCATATCAAAGGAGGACATGGAGAAAAGCATAAGGAACATTAGAATGGTACATAAGACCTTCATAGCTTAAAGTATTGATTATGTAAAATTTAGGCATGGTAAAGATAGAGAGCGACGCCCGCGTGGCCTTATTTATTCGTTTAATTACCCGGTCTTTACCGATTAAAGGGTGAATGGTACATTATTAGGGATAAAAGGTTATTTTTAAATTCGAGCCTTTCTCAGGACAACAAAATATTATATATTCAACCTATGAAGAAAATCGATATAGGCTCTTACAAGATTGTTTCTGATACAAAATTAGCAGATCTGAATACTTCTGAAAATCTTGACAGTACGGACAAAGAACTCAAAAAGAAACTAGAAAAATTGCGTGAAGATTTGGGTGATTTCCAAAATAAGCTATACGCGCATGGAAAGTATGCTGTTCTGATTTGTTTTCAAGGGATGGATACTTCTGGCAAGGATAGCCTTATTCGTGAAGTGTTTAAAGATTGTAATGTAAGAGGTGTAGTTGTGCATAGCTTTAAAGTTCCTACCGAACTAGAATTGGATCATGATTACATATGGAGACACTATATTACTCTCCCCCCTAAAGGAAAGTTTGGGGTATTTAACAGAACCCATTATGAGAATGTATTGGTAACCAAAGTCCATCCGGAATATATTTTAAACGAGAATATCCCAAATATAAATACGGTTGCAGATATAGATGAAACATTCTGGGAAAAACGTTACCAACAGATTAATAACTTTGAACGTCATATTGCAGAAAATGGAACCCTTATTTTCAAATTCTTTTTAAACATTTCTAAAGAGGAGCAAAGACAAAGACTTTTGAGGAGATTACGTCTGCAAGAAAAAAATTGGAAATTCTCCCCTGGTGATCTGAAAGAACGTAATCTGTGGAATGATTATCAGCAATGTTACGAGGAAGCTATCAATAAGACATCTAAACCGAACGCACCTTGGTTTATTATACCTGCTGATAACAAGGGAGCTTCAAGACTAATAGTAGCTACTATATTACTGGAATCGTTAAAAAAATACAAAGATATTGAAGAACCAGAGCTTGATGACAAAATAAAGGCTAATATTGAAATCTATAAATCCCAACTGGAAAAAGAACAATGAAATATTTAGGCCTACTTCTGCTATTATTGGTCGGACCAATCTGGTCTCAAACAGACGATAAAGAACAGTTAAAAGAAATCTATAATGCTTCGCTTACCCAAGGGAAGGCTTATAATTGGTTGAATTATTTATCCAATCAGATTGGGGGTCGACTTACAGGTTCAGTGCAGGCCGAACAAGCTGTTGCGTTTACCAAACAAAAATTAGATTCCCTAGGACTGGACCGTGTCTGGTTACAACCTATAATGGTTCCTAAATGGGTCAGAGGTGTACCAGAATTTGCCTATATTGAAAGTAAACCGGGAATTACGAATAACGTATCTATTTGCGCATTGGGGGGATCTATTGCAACCCCTTCTGGAGGTATCAAAGCGAATGTCATTGAAGTAAATGGTATTGAAGAATTGGAGAAGTTAGGTCGTAGTAAAATTGAAGGTAAAATTGTCTTTTACAACAAACCAATGGATCCGAGGCATATAAATACATTTGAGGCTTATTCTTCTTGTGTGAATCAAAGGTATTCAGGAGCTAAAGAAGCTTCAAAATATGGAGCTGTGGGAATAATTGTCCGCTCCATGAACCTACGCCTGGATGATTATCCTCATGCCGGAGGGATGAGTTATGGGGAAATACCTTTAAATAATAGAATTCCTGCCGCTGCTATTAGTACCAACGGGGCAGAATTGTTAAGCACTACCTTAAAACTTAATCCTGAGATAAAATTTTATTTTAAACAAAATTGCAGGCAACTTCAGGATGTTAAATCTTATAATGTTATCGGCGAGATAAAAGGAAGTGTTTATCCTAATGAAGTTATATTGGTTGGTGGCCACCTGGATTCCTGGGATCTTGGTGACGGTGCCCATGATGATGGCGCCGGATGCGTTCAGAGTATGGAGGTTCTTAGGTTACTAAAAATAACAGGGTATATTCCGAAACGAACAATACGGGTGGTGCTTTTTATGAATGAAGAGAATGGATTAAAGGGCGCAAAAACTTACGCTGAGGTTGCTTTTAATAAAAAAGAGAAGCATGTATTTGCTTTAGAAAGTGACGCGGGAGGATTCACACCCAGAGGTTTTTCTTTTGACTGTAGGGAAACCGATTTTGCAAAAATTTTACGATGGAAACCTCTTTTTGAACCTTATCTTATTCATATGTTTGAGCAGGGAGGAAGTGGTGCTGATATTGGGCCTTTAAAAAATGACCAAATTGTACTTGCCGGATTACGTCCCGATTCACAACGATATTTTGACCATCATCATACTGAGATTGATACATTTGAACATGTAAATAGACGTGAACTAGAGCTTGGCGCAGCCACAATGACCAGTTTAGTATATCTATTCGACAAATACGGGACAACTTCAACAAATATGGAAGGAGATAAATAATATCTCCCCTCTATTCAGGAGTACTTCAAATACTGGCTATAAGAGGGACAAAATGAGCGTCTGTCTGTTTAAATTTATTACCTTTGCGGCTTATAAAAAAAATGTGATATGCAAGACGGAATTTACGCAAAATTCAATACTTCTAAAGGAGAAATTACAGTTAAATTAACCTATGATAAGACCCCTGGCACAGTAGGTAATTTTGTTGCATTGGCAGAAGGAAACCTGGAAAATAGTGCCAAACCAAAAAATACACCTTATTATGATGGATTAAGCTTTCACAGGGTAATCCCGGATTTTATGATTCAGGGTGGTTGTCCTCTGGGAACAGGTACAGGAGATCCCGGATATAAATTTGATGACGAGTTTCACCCTGAACTTAATCATTCAGGACCTGGAGTGCTCTCTATGGCCAATGCCGGCCCTGGCACCAATGGTAGTCAGTTCTTTATTACACATGTAGCTACTCCATGGTTAGATAATAAGCATACTGTTTTTGGAAATGTAGTTGAAGGTCAGCAAGTTGTCGATCAAATTGCTCAGGGAGATTCAATTAATAGCCTGGAGATTGTTAGAATTGGAAGTGAAGCAGAAGCCTGGAATGCGGTTGAGGCTTTTACGGCCTTTGAAAGTTCCCATGAAAATAGACTTCAGGAAGAAAAGAACAAAGCTGAGGCAGAATTGGAAAAAGTTGCTGCCGGATTTGATAAAACAAACAGTGGGCTTCGTTACAAGATTCTTAAAAAGGGTAATGGTAATCAGGCAATAAAAGGAAATACAGTATCTGTTCATTATGAAGGGTCATTAACTAACGGACAAGTGTTTGATTCTTCATACCAACGCAATCAGCCCATAGACTTTCAATTAGGCATAGGACAGGTAATACCGGGTTGGGATGAAGGTATTAGTTTATTAAAAGTAGGAGATAAGGCTCGTTTTGTAATTCCATCAGAACTTGGCTACGGTAGTTCCGGTGCCGGAGGAGTAATACCTCCAAATGCTACCCTGATTTTTGATGTTGAACTTATGGAGGTTAAATAAAAGGCCTTAATTCAATAAAAATAACATAAGAGGAAGCCCTGAGACATAGTTATTAATTATGGTAAGCTTCTTTCATTAATTTGAAAGAAGTTTTTTATTTGACTTTATTGGCACTAAAAACAATAAGAATTAAGTTGATAGCCAATAAAAAGAATACTATTACAAAAAAAACAGACATAGTAATTAATTAGGT
>Ga0265303_10000964_pt1 | contig 17231 bp, 15 predicted proteins | sample Helome_2_FD_192494 | JGI IMG/M metagenome (GOLD analysis project Ga0265303, IMG submission 192494) | Marine sediment microbial communities from subtidal zone of North Sea - Hel_20160317 (Illumina Assembly) | ecosystem: Environmental > Aquatic > Marine > Subtidal zone > Sediment ... | reverse complement strand
TCCGATCTCTTAATATACTGGGCGGCAATGTGGTGCATGTCGGGGGACCCGGTATGGGGCATGTCGTTAAAATCATCAACCAGGTGATTGTAGGCCTGACCATTGAGGCCGTGGCTGAAGGCTTGACCCTGGCTGAAAAATCCGGTGTGGACCCTCAGCTGGTGCAACGGGCCTTAAAAGGCGGTTTTGCCGACTCGAAAATTTTGCGGTTGCACGGTACCCGCATGATCAAACGCAGCTACAAGCCGGGAGGTAAAGCCTCAATCCAGCTCAAAGATTTGAGACTGGCCCGGGAACTGGCAGAAACTGCGAATGTCAGGCTGCCGCATGTGGAGAGTCTGATAACTTTTTATGAGAAGCTCATCGCCCAGAAGGACGGGGAATTAGATCATTCGGCCATCCACAAGCTACTGTGGACCTAATCCCACATCGGTATAGAAGTGGTTTAAGGGGATGGTCGATAATTGACCAACACCATGCCTAGACTGACCATGATCAGGGCCAGAATCAGATTAGGGCTGATGGCTTCCCCCAGAATTAATATCCCGCTGAAGATCACACCAAATACCGGTGTGAAAAATGAAAAGGCGTGCAGCAGGCTGACCGGGTAACGGGAGACAAGCACAAACCAGACCAGATAACTGAGAAAAGCGACAATAATGCACTGGTAAAACAAGGAAAAGCCGGTCAAGACAGAAAATCCGCTCACCACCGGGGACTCTAACGCCAGGCTGAATACAAATAAAAAAGGCGCTGAAAAAAACAGCTGGTAAAAAAGAATCTGTAATGGATCAGCCCGGCCGGCCAGGTATTTTTTTATGTAAACGGTGGTCGCCCCCCACAGGATACCGGCAATCAGAAATAAAAGGTCTCCCGGCAAGGCCTCGAAGGATAACGTCCCTAAGTTTTTCAAAAACAATACGATCAGCCCCCCGAATGCCAGTATAAGACCAAAGGTTTTCCAGAGGTTGAAGCGATCATCGGCCAGGAAAAAATGAGCCCCCAGGGCGGCGATAAAGGGCGCCACATAGAGGATCACATAGCCGCGGGAAGCCAGGGTAAATTTGAGCCCCACGAACATGAGGCCGAATTCGGTGCCGAACAGCAGGCCGGCAACGACCCCGTGCAGAACTATGGTTCGGGAAGGAAAAAGGGCCAGCCCTTTGGCTTTCATCCAGATGAAAAGACATACGGCGGCAACCAGTGATCGAATACCGGCCATGAACAAAGGGGCGATATCCCGGGTTGCCAGTTTGACAAAGGCCATATTGCTGCCCCAGATCATCGCAATAATCAATAAAATGGCAATCGGTTGCCATTGGAGCTGGGCCCGGTACATGGAAGCTAATTGTTTCAAGGACTAATTGCTCCTATCACGAAATCGATATGGGCTTTTTTAGCAGTATTTCACGAATTCCATTGCGGTAGCGCAGGGACTTGACGATACTGAAACCGGCTAACATAGACATAAGGGCCCGGTTGTGGCGACAGTGCCAGGCAAGATTTAAATGGGGTTGGATACGATAGCTTATCCGGTAACCGTTTTGAATAATAAAAGAATTTATCCGGGCGGGTGAGGGTGGCTTTTCAAAAGCGGTCAACATCAACAGTCCTCCCGGCTGCAGCATGGAAAGACACAGCTCCACCAGTTGGCTTACCTTTTTATCGTCCAGATGATCGCAAAGATCCCAGAGATGGATTCCATCAAAAAATCTGGCGGGATAGTCGAGATGTCTCCAGACATTGCGGAGGTGACGCGCTACACTTTGCTCCCGGATCAATCGTAAAAACATGTCGCACACGTAATGCCTTCTCAACCGACCCGCAAAAAACATGATATTCTCTTCACACACAGGCCCCACGTCAAGCATCTGACCATCCTTTAGGCGTGCAAGCGGGTCTAAGAACAGTTTGAGAATCTCGCTGGTGTAGCTTGCCGGGTACAACGCAGCATTAGGATCTCTCTGGTCCGGTCTGATCGAAGTCGCCAAAAATTACGCCTCCTTTTTATCGCCGGGCGTTGTTGCGTCCGATGCCTTGCCCGTCTCAGGAACAGCAGTTGTATCTGGCTTCTGGGCTCCGGTGGATTTCCGGTTCGGCTCCCGATCCAGTTCGATCACCCCTTTGATATAGGCACCGTCCTCAATCGAAATGCTTTTGGCCTTGATCTCTCCATAAAAATCAGCCTCCCGGGTAACTTCAACTTTTTCATGGGATTTGATATTTCCTTTAAACTCGCCACTGACACTTACATTCTGTGCGTTAATTTCACCTTCCACCTTCCCGGTGGGACCGACCCTGAAATTATGTTTTCCCAATTCGATGTTGCCCTTGATCGAGCCCTCGATCTCTAAATTTTCCTCACCACGGATACTGCCTTCGATGGAGATGTGTTCACCGATGACAGTCTTTTCTTCTCTGGCAGTTGATCTTGAGAGAAAGGTTGCACTTTTACTTTCAACGGGTCTATCTTGAGAAACCGCTTTACCGCTTTCAGTTTTTTTATTTTTTCCTAACATGAGGCCTCCCAAATATAAGTTAATTGTTATTCGCTGTTGGTTAAAATCCCCAAAATTTATTGATCAAGCATTTCTTCAACCCACTCCAGGCCTAACTCCAATAATTTCCCGCGACGGGGTCGTCCGGTTTCAGGATCACAGTTGATCATCTCGTAATACAGAGCAATGGCTTTATTAAAATCTTCCTCTTCAAATATCTTTTTGCCGGATTCAGGGCCGTCGGGTTTAGGCTCAAAGAGCCGCGCGGGCAACCGGTCATCTTTAATAGAAAATCCTTCGCGGCTGTTAAATGCCCGGGCCAGCATGGAACCTCTCTCGGCAGCTCTCATCAGTTCATAGAGACTGGCATTCCAGCCTGTCACGGCATTTAAGGATTGCACCATGATATCCAGCGGCATCACCCCCCGGGGGGCATAGCCGAAGACACACAGTCCCAAGGCATCCATCATCCGCCATAGTTTTTCCAACTGCATGTAGCCACGAACTTTTTCATTGGTGATCTCTGTGGCAGGCATTGGTTTGTAGATGCCCAGGGGTTTGACCGATTTAAACATAGACGAGTTTTCGTCGGTAAAAATGGGATCATGGGCGGCGGTCATATGATCCGCACCATAGGTGCTGACCGCAAAGCCGATGCCCACACCGACTTTTACACGCGGATCGTGCATGGAAATCTCCTGGCCTTTGACCGCAAGGCTGTAAGGCTCGTCTTCAACGCCCCATTTTTTAGCCAGTCGGGCAGACCCTTGAGCCAGAACATCGCCGAATCCTTCCCGCCGCGCGATTAATTCAAGCAGCTGGATCATCATATCGGCATCGCCGAACCGCAGTTGTAAACCGCCGGTGTCCTCTACGGTGATAACGCCTTCCTGAAAACACTCACAGGCAAAGGCAATGGTCATCCCGGCGGTTATGGTATCCATACAATAGCGGTTGCAAATTTCATTGCCTTTGGCAATGGCTTTCAGATCTACAATATTGAGGTTGGGTCCCAGAGCCGCTATGGTCTCGTACTCAGGCCCGCCATAGCGTGAATCGATACCATATTTAGGATCTTCCAAAGCAATGCCGCGTTTGCATTTGATCGGACAGGAGTAGCATCCCTTTCTTTTTTGAAGCAATAGTGTGTTGTAGGTATCGCCGCTGACCGGGGCGGAATCGTCAAGCGCGCTGCGCCTGAAGTTATCCACCGGTAAGGCCCCTGCGGCAGACAGCAGTTCCGGAAAACCGGTCGTACCATAAGTATAGAGTGCTTCTCCCAGAGGATTGTCGCGAAAGGTTCCGGCATAATTCTTCGCTGTCAGGTTCAGGAAATCTCGATCGAAAAAATTGATCTTTTCAGATCCCAAGGCGGCTACCGCGCGCAGATTTTTTGAACCCATCAGGGCGCCAAATCCATTGCGACCGTTAAAATGACCCAGGTTGTTGGTAATGTTGGCAAAAAGAACCTGGTTCATTCCGGCAAGACCGGTCTGGGCCACCCTGATTTTGCTGCTGCCCAATTCATCCCGAATGGCATCTTCAACTTCTTTCGAACCCAATTGAAATATGGGTGTCGCATCTTTAATTTCTGCCTTGCCGTCATTTACAAAGAGATAAACGGGTACTTCGGATCGTCCGCCAAACACCACGGCGTCAAAACCGGCCTTTTTAAGCTCCGGTCCGAAAAAGCCGGCGGCTTCCGACTCGGCTGCAGTTCCGGTAAGCGGAGACTTTCCGACCGCGGCAAATCGACAGGAGGCTGCCAGCGGGGATCCCGTCATTACCCCGGTGGCCAGCACAAGGATATTTTCCGGTGACAAAGGATCAACCCGCGGCGGTACCATTTTCATTAGGTAGTGGTAGCCAAGTCCCCTACCGCCCAGGTAGCTGCGGAAAAAGGCTTCATCCTTTTCTTCTATATCAATTTTGCGGTTCGTTAAATCTACATGCAGTATCCTGCCAGTGTAACCGTAGGGCATCTAATTCCCTCCTAAATATATTGCTATCGTGTATTAATCCTGCTTTAATTTCCGAACCTTTGAACTCATCGAAAAATTTATGGCTGTCTAGATATATCGAGCCAAGTATAGGATAAAGATCCTGCCATGTCAAAAGATCGATACGACAGAAAGACAGGAAGGTTCCAAATTTTTTATCATAAAATGTTTGCCAAGAACCACAAACAGTGCTTCACTATACTTTCCAGGATATTCATATTGCCAAATATAGGATATGTCTTTGGTGGGAGGTGAAAATTGCCAGCTATGAGATTATTTAAATACATCTCACTTTGTTTTCTTCTTATCACCCTTCCAGCGGCCTGCGGGACTACCAAAAGCATGACGGTAGCATCGACGGCATCGCTTCTGGAAGATGTTGCCAGGGCTTCCTACAAACAATCCGACTTGAAGCTGATCCGCGAAGGCATGCCGTCCTATTTGATGTTGATCGACGGCATGGTTGAGGCCCTTCCCAACAATAAAAAATTGCTCATCACCGCCGCTCAAAGCTATGCATCCTATGCATCAGCATTTGTCCAGGATGAGGACAAAGCCTACGCCACTACTTTGTATGCCAAGGCCAAGACATATGCCTTAAGGGCCCTGGAGCAAAACGGTTTTAAAAACCCGCTGTCGCGACCCTTTGATGATTTCGAAAGCGGCCTGCAAAAAACAAAGAAAAAAGATGTCCCCTATCTTTTCTGGGCAGCATCATGCTGGGGCAACTGGATCAGCCTGAACCGGGGGTCCATGGAGGCTATGGCCGAACTGCCCCGGGTGGAATCGATGATGAAACGGGTTCTGGTGTTGGACGAGGCCTTTTACTATGGGGGAGCGCACATTTTTATGGGAATCTTGGAAGCATCAAAGCCCCGGATTGCCGGGGGGGACTTAAACATCGCCCGGGATCATTTTCTAAAGGCAATTGATCTGGGGGATGGCAAATTTTTAATGACCAAAGTCTATTTTGCCGACTATTATGCCAAAAAAGCCTTTGACAGGGGGCTTTTCATATCGACTCTGGAAGATGTTCTAAAAACCCCGGCTGATATCGAGCCGGAGTTAACCTTGCTCAATTCAGTGGCCCACAACCGGGCCAAAAAAATGATCGACGCGGCAGATGATTATTTTTAGCGCGACGGGAGAAACCTGATGAAAATAAAAGCATTATATAGCATGGCCCTTGTAACGCTTCTTCTATTATCCACAGGGGGTGACGCAGTTTCGAAACCGACGGTCATCAAACTGGCTACTCTGGCACCGGAGGGAAGCGCCTGGACCGAAATATTCAATGGCCTGAATGCCGAATTGAAGGAAAAAACGAACAACGGTGTTCGGCTCAAAATCTATCCCGGCGGGGTCCTGGGCGATGAAAAAGATATGATTCGCAAAATGTTCGTCGGACAAATTCATGGCGCTGTTCTAACATCCGCAGGTCTGTCAAGCCTTTTCAACGAAATGGATGTTTTTCAAATTCCCTTCCTTTTCGAAACTTATGACGAGGTTGATTACGTATTGAAAAAAATGGACGGCTTTTTCAAAAAGGGTTTTGAGGACAAGGGCTATGTTCTTCCGGCTTGGTCCGAAGGCGGATTTATTCGGTTGATGTCCACCAAACCGATAGCCTCACTGGAAGATTTGAGAAAGGCAAAGATCTGGACCTGGGAAGACGCCCCGATGGCCAAAGCAATCTTCGATGAGGCCGGCATATCCGCGATTCCGTTATCGTTGCCCGATGTCCTGGTGGGCTTGCAAACCGGGCTGGTTGAGGTGGTATACGCGCCGCCGTCCGGAGCCATTTCTTTGCAGTGGTTCACCAAGACCAAATTTATGACAGATGTTCCCTTAATGTACCTGATCGGCGGCATCGTTATTAAGAAAAATTTATTTAAAAAACTGTCGCCTGATCACCAGCAAATACTCCTGGAACTCTGTCCAAAGTACATGGAACAATTAAAACTTGAGGTCCGCAAAGAAAATCAGGATGCCATCAAGGTCATGTCCAAACATGGCGTCAAACCTATCCGACCGTCCGAGGAGCAGATCAAAGAATTCAAAGACGTCTCCACAAGAGCAATGAACCGCCAGGTTGGAAAAAGCTTTTCCAAGAAAATCAAAGATGAAGTCATCGGTTATGTCGAGGAGTATCGGAAGAAAAAAAATGAATAATGAATATTTAAGGAATTCTACCATTTTTAAGAAAGCGGTAAAAAATGACACCTATCCTTTAATATTCAATCATTTCTAGCAGGTTAAACTATGAGTATCTGGGACAAATTGGATACTAAGATCAGCCGGCTGGAAACGGTCCTGGTTACCATTCTGCTGACACTGATGATCCTGATGGCGTTTTCTCAGATAGTATTGAGAAATTTTTTTGCCACCGGCATCGATTGGGGTGATGCCCTGGTCCGCTATCTGGTGGTTTGGGTAGCGTTTATCGGAGCCGCTGTCGCTACCAGGGAGGGTAAACACATCACCATTGATCTCCTCTCACGCTGGCTTACCGGCGCCCGCAGCATTGCCATTCAGGCCCTATCCTGTTTTTTTTCTGCTGTTATCTGCGGTCTGCTGACCCTGGCCGCAGCTAAATTTATTTGGTTTGAAGCTCAAATGGGCAGCAGCGCTTTTTTAAATCTTCCCGTGTGGGTGCCGGAACTCATCATGCCTGTCACTTTTGGATTGATGACCTTAAGATTTGTGATGGGTATGTTCAAGGAAATCGGAATGATTCTTCATCAGCGTGACGGCAACCAAGCGGGTTAAATCCGCTCATCACCTTTAGGACAAGTTTGGGTTTTATCCCGATTCTTAGCGTAAAAATAACAGGCCAGACTAAAACCCCTAAAGACCAGTTAGACAACCTCCACCTGAAAAACAAAGATCGCCAATGACCACACTGCTTATCATCATCTTTTTTCTTGCGCTTCTGCTGATCGGAGTCCCTATCTTTGTGGTCATTGCCGGGCTGACCCTTTACTTACTTTTCTCAAGCCAGATCGACATCTCTGCTCTTATTATCGAGATGCATCGAATGGCCACCACACCGGTGCTGGTAGCTATACCACTGTTTACGTTTGCCGGATATTTGCTCTCGGCCAGCGGAGCACCAAAACGACTCATCCGGCTGTCCAATGCTTTTCTGGGCTGGTTGCCCGGTGGATTGTCCGTAATCGCCCTTGTAACCTGCGCGGTATTTACCACCCTGACCGGTGCCACCGGCCTGACGATCATCGCCCTGGGAGGCATCCTGCTGCCGGCCATGATGCGAGGACGGTATTCGGAGAAGTTTTCCCTGGGGCTGTTGACCACCTCCGGCACCCTGGGGCTGCTCTTTCCCCCGAGCCTGCCACTGATCATATACGCCATCGTCGCCAAGGTTCGGATCGATCACTTGTTTATCGCAGGGCTTTTGCCGGGCTTGCTGCTGGTCTTGTTGCTTTCGGCATTTAGTGTTTACAAATCTGTCAGGACGGATGTCCCGAAAACCCGGTTTCAATTTAAGGAGCTTATCGGAGCCACCAGACAAATCCTATGGGAACTTCCATTGCCGTTTGTGGTACTGGGGGGCATTTACGGCGGGTTCTTTGCCGTCAGTGAAGCTGCCGCCATTACGGCAGTTTATGTATTTATAGCGGAGGTCGTCATCTACCGGGACATTCGGATTCGACAACTTCCTGAAATTATGAAAAAAAGTATGATTCTGGTTGGCGGAATATTAATTATTCTAGGCGCAGCCATGGGCCTGACAAATTATCTGGTCGATGCGGAAATTCCCATGCGCTTATTGGATTTTTTCAAGGCCAATATCGAAAGTCGCGTTGTTTTCCTGATGGTGCTCAACATTTTTCTTCTGGCGGTAGGCTGTACCATGGGAATATTCTCAGCCCTGGTGGTCGTTGTCCCACTTCTCGCACCCATCGCCGAAGCCTACGGTATTGACCCGATACATCTAGGTATTATTTTTCTTGCCAATCTTGAAATCGGAGCATCCATTCCCCCGCTGGGTATCAACCTTTTTATTGCCAGTATGCGTTTTGAAAAGCCGATTCTGCGGCTTTATCTTGCCTCCCTGCCCTTCATTGCAATCCTGCTGCTGGCACTGGCGATTATTACCTATTTACCCTGGATGAGTCTGGCACTAATAAAATAGAAGACTGATAACAGATTTCAGAAATTATGTTCCGAAATACGGAATTGTGGTATAAGCGATTGTAGAAAAAAAACATTGGAATACCGCAATGTTTTTTTCTACAACCACTAAAGAGGCCTTCATGTCTATTATCTTCTGGTGGATTCAACAGGTAGTTTTGATATCAATAGGAGCCTTTTTCCTGTATTACGGTGTCCAACTGCTCATCTCGTCCTATGATCTCAAAGACCCTTTTATCTTTATTATGACATTTTTTGCCAGCAATTTTATTATCCTTATCAGCGCAACCCTTGTCTTCGGTTTTACCTATCGCATCGTAATGGCTTTCCGTCAGTCAAAAAAAATCGATAAGGAATAACTTTTTCAGCACCGGCGGATGTTAATTGATCGGCTGCAAATACGCCCGTTGTGACCCCAATCGGTACAACACCTGCTTCCCGGCCGGCCTTCATATCCTGCGGGGTATCACCAAAATGGATTACCCGTCAGTGGCTGCCAAAATTAAATTGCTCCTCAGCCCTTTGGATAGCAATCTTCACCAGATCCGTCCGATTGATATGGTCGGAACCAAATCCGCCAATTTTGAAAAAATGGTCGATTTTGATTAATTTCCAGGAAAGTTAGTTTGAATTTCCATGGGGTCTTTTTGCTTTAACGATGAAAATCAATATAAGGCCAAAAATTATATAGAGAAGCCCGGCCAATACAATCAAAAATTTTGGGCCGGCGCAGAGGCGCGCCAGCGCCGGCCACAGGTTTTCAGTGGATCCGAGTAACACCCGAATGAGTGCATAATTCTCTATGGCGTCCAGAATTGCGGCTAAAAACTGAGCCCACGCCAAAAGGGCCCCAATTGGCAAAAGTATCTTTACTCTGTGTTGCATAGCGCGGGCCATCAGCACACAGCCCAGTGCAATACAAATGGCATAAACAACAAGAAAAAGGTAGTCAAAGCCAAGGCTCAATCCGGCAGATATCAGGCCTTTCTCACCCCATGAAGCCATCATGAGGTGGGCAATCTCGAATGTCCCGGCAAATTCAAACGAGACAATCCCCTGGGGGGCAGTTTCATTGACCAGAGGGTGACCGATGATATTCATACACATCATGGTTGCCAGGGTAAAAACAAAAATCCCTAAAAATGCACGTATTTGCCCGGATTCGGACAGCCATACAAAAGGATGGCGGACATTCATCTGCAAATCTCCTTTTATCTGCGTCTATTTCCTATGGTTCGGAAAAGAATTTTTTTCTATAACAGCAAGTGCGCTCCGGGTTCAATGGGAATCTGAAATCCTGATAGAATTATTTGAACTACAGAGAAAAATATTCGAGGATAATATCATCAGATATGAATATCAAGGGGATGAGTCAGAAAACCCTGGTTTTTGAAATATCCCTATTATTTTCATATGCTTGTAAATTTTTCAACATTCATTTAAAATGACACCGCTGTCCACAAAAATGCACGGTTTTTACTCATCAATCATATACAACTTAGCCCTCTCTGTTTCTAACCTTTTGATATTATTTATATAAAAAATAAATGGCCGATTTTGGAACGAAATTTGCGTATAAAATAGGGTTTATGAATACAATCAATAACTCACTAAAGGTTGGTGCTTCGCCCCAATTGGACCGGACTGCCCGGGTAGGGAGAAAATAATGAAGAAAGCGTTAAAATTGTTTTTGATTCTAATATGTTCTGGTTTAAGTTTCCCGATTTGTTATGCGTCGCAGGATATCAAAATTTTGGTGAAGCAGCCGGACACCCAGTTTAGCTACAATGTCATCGAGGACGGCAAAGTTCTGGTATCCATAAAGGATGCCCAGGGGGAGCCCGTCCGGGGTCTTAAACCGGCAGATTTTACAGTGGGGCGGGGAATCCAAAAGGCGGATATCCTTGCTGCCGAACCGCTTGAGAGCATAAAAGAAATCCCTTTGAATATCGTCCTGGTTATAGACAACTCATTCTCAATGCAAGAACGCCAGGCGGTTGAACCGCTTCTCCTGGCTCTGGATGAATTTTTTACAACTGTTCGCCCCATAGACAATATTCACCTGGTCGTATTTGATGATCAGCCCAAGGTGATTGTTAAAGAAATACCGCTTCATACCCGGATATTCAATTCCAGTGATATTTCGAAGCTTAATAATTTTTTAAAAGAATCCCATGGCCGGGGCTTAACAGGCAAAACTTACCTGTATGAGGCCATGCTCGCCGGCATGGATATTATTCGCAAGATGCCGGCGGAAGACAATAAGTTCCTGGTGGTGTTTTCAGACGGAGAGGACCTTAACAGTGACGTTCCGCCCAAAATTATCAAAAATGAAGCGGAAGGAATTGAAAATTTTGAAGTTTTTTGTGTCGACTACATGCCCGGCCCCAAATTGAACCGCTTTCTGACATCTTTTTCCGAGGACCATGGCGGTCGTATCTGGAAAGCCACATCATCCTCAGAGCTGGCCCCTATTTTCAAGGCTTTTACCTCTACCTTACTTTACCGCTATCTCATTTCATATCGCTTGCCCGATCCGGTGATTGTTGAGCCGGCCGGATTTAACTTTGACATACTGACTATGGTCGATGGCTCGCCGGTTAAAAATTACCTTTTCTTTGCGACAGGCCAGAGCGAAATTCCTGCCGACTACGCCCTGTTTAAGGACAAATCGGAAGGAGCCGCCTTTGATGAAACCTTATTGAAAAATGCCTGGGACAAATATCTCAACATATTGAATATAGTTGGTCAGGACCTTTCCCGGCAATCATCAACCAGTATCAAGATTACAGGCTGTAACACCAATAGCGGTATTGAAAAGGACAATCTTGATCTATCCCGCAGCCGGGCGGAGGCCGTCAGCGCCTATCTCAGCGAGTATTGGGGGATTGATAAATCCCGCATGACGATTATAGCCCGCAATTTACCGGAACAGGCCACTCCCATGGATTTAATCGGTGCCCGCCCTGAGAATCAAAGGGTGGAAATTGAATACGACTCGGCAGCGATGCAGGCCGAGGCTCCGGATAAATTTATTGCGGAAATAAACGGCAAACATGAAATCTCAATCCGCACGAATATCCTGTTTGAAACCGGTTTCCGCGAATGGCAGCTCACCATCTTAGGTGATGACCTGCCGCTGAAAACATTCAACGGCACCGATGATATGGAACCGCTGTATACATTTGAATTGAGTGATCTGGATATGGAAAAACTCGTAGGGCTAAACACCTTAGGGGTCACAGCCCGGGTTGTCGATGACCAGGGCACTGTCAGTGAAACGGATACCCTCCTTTTACCAATAGCGGTCACCAGCAAAGGTTGGATTGACGAAATGGTTGGTCCGCCCCTTGGTTCTGTATCCATCGAGCCGGCAACCTTAACCATTGAGGAATTGACCACCATCGATAGCTCACCGTTTCTAAATTATATCTACTTCGCCGAAGGCGCCAGTGATATCCCGGCCGGCTACAAGCTATTTAACAGCCAGGCCGACACCCGGACTTTTGATGAGCGCAGTTTAAAAGACACCATGCAAAAGCATCATCAAATTCTAAATATTCTCGGTCAACGCTTGGTAAAACATACTGAAGCACAAATCCGTATTGTGGGGTGCAATTCGAATCGAGGAGTTGAACGCGGAAAAATTGATCTTTCGCGCAGCCGTGCGGAGGCGGTTAAAGCATACTTGAGGTACATCTGGGGCATTGATCCCGCCAGAATGGATGTGCATGCCCGCAACCTGCCGGAGGTTGCGAGTGCTGTCAGTCTCATAGAAGGCAGAGCTGAAAATCAAAGAGTTGAAATCTATTCTGACTCCCCCATGTTACTTGATGTCATAAAAAGCACCTACGTACAGGCAATCTGTAATACGGAAGAAATTCGCATCTCACCGCAGATACAGTCAGGATACGGAATCGACAAATGGTCCATAAATTTGACCGGCGATGGTAAGTCATTAGGATCCCTTGAAGGTCAGGGTGATCTTGAACCAGTCTATTCTTTGATGATAAAGGAAATCGGCTTAAGCCAGATCAGTTTATCCAAAACGGTCACGGCCGACATCGAAGTTGCCGATCTCAAAGGCAAATCCATTAAAGTGACGTCGGATGCTGCTGTAAAATTTATCAAAAGAGAGGAGCGTTTGGCTCAGAAAAAAGGGTACCGGGTTTTGGAAAAATATGCCCTGATCCTGTTCGACTTTAACCGCTCCGATATCAAAGCGCACAACAAAGAAGTTGTTGACCGAATTGTAAACCGAATCAAAGAGATCCCAACGGCCAAGGTAAGCATCATCGGTCATACGGATTCCATCGGAAACCAGGATTACAATGTGGCCCTTTCCATTAAGCGCGCCCGGGCGGCCTATGATCAAATTTTGGTGGGTGGGATCCCGAAAGGTGAAAACATTACATATGCCGGCACCGGCCCGCTCGATCCCCTATTCGACAATGAGCTGCCCGAAGGCCGAGCGCTGAACCGCACCGTTACCGTCACCCTGGAATATGAGCAGGCGCAGTAGTTAAAAGATGTTTGATTAAGTTGATTGGTTGATTGGCTGATTGGCTGAAGAGTCAATGGATACATTCCGCTATTCCTAATTAACCAATCCAGTATTCCTCCTTTAAATTGGACCGCCCAAGGCTAGTCATATTCTACTGATCTCAATGGGTTAATGCCTGATGCGCTATTTTTACTACGATCCCTGGGATAAATCAATACCCTCTGTTGACAGTAAAACTGTATTTATGGTTTTATAAACAGAAAAATTTTGTCAATGACATCCCATTGGAAAATAAAATAGAAGGATGCATTATCAATGGCAGAAAAAATATACCATCCCGGAGAAAATTATGACTATCCGCTCATCATTAAAAAATTGCTCAAAGACCCCCTGATAAAATCTCCGGATCGCGAAATTGTATACGGCGACAGGCACCGCTACACGTATCGAGATCTCCGTCAACGCATCGCCAGACTGGCCAATGGATTGACAGAACTGGGAGCCGCCGCAAACGATACGATCGCCGTATTTGATTATGACAGCCACCGTTATCTGGAATGCTTTTTTGCCATCCCGATGATCGGGGCGGTGCTGCAAACCGTCAACTGGAGATTATCCGCCGAACAAATCTCATATACGATCAACCACGCCGAAGCCAGAATGATCATTATCAATGCCGATTTCCTGGTTGTACTGGAAAATATACGGGAGAAACTCAAGACGGTTAAAACAGTGGTGGTGATCACTGAAAATGGTGGAATAACGGACACCAAAATTGGTGTCGCCGCCGATTTTGAGGGGTTAATGCACTCCTCATCTGCGTCATTTGAGTTTCCAGATCTAAACGAAAACACCAAGGCCACAACCTTTTACACCACCGGTACCACCGGGAATCCCAAAGGCGTTTACTTTACCCATCGGCAACTGGTGCTTCATACCCTATCGGTCGCCGTCGAATTCGGCGCCTATCGTACCACCGGGAGATTTCGATCAAACGATGTGTATATGCCGCTGACGCCGATGTTTCACGTACACGCCTGGGGCTTTCCCTATGTGGCGACCCTGCTCGGCGCCAAACAAATCTATCCCGGGCAGTATGAACCCGAAAAGCTGTTGCGTCTCATTGAAAAAGAAAAAGTTACCTTTTCACATTGTGTACCGACTATTTTACAAATGCTTCTAAGCAGTCCGATGGTCAAAAAAGTCGATCTGTCAAACTGGAAGATTGTTATCGGCGGCGCCAGACTGCCCAGGGGTCTTGCCAAAGCAGCCCAGGATCTCGGAATAGAGATAAACGCCGGCTACGGGATGTCGGAAACCGGCCCGGTGATGACTGCAGCAACCCCCAGAGAAGATATGCTGGACTGGGAAAAAGATAAATTGCTGGATATCATTATTAAAACCGGCAAACCCATCCCGCTGGCTGAAGTAGAAGTGGTCGCTGCTGATGGCAAGATATTGCCCCATGACGGTGTATCGACCGGTGAAGTCGTGATGAGATCACCCTGGCTGACCCAGGGCTATTTCAAGGCACCGGATAAATCCAAGGAGCTGTGGCGCAACGGCTGGCTGCACAGCGGCGATGTGGGCTACATCAGTGAAGACGGTTACCTGCAGATTACCGACCGCATCAAAGACGTCATCAAAAGCGGCGGTGAGTGGGTGTCATCACTGGATCTGGAGAATTTATTGAGCCAACATGAAGCCGTGCTCGAGTCGGCCGCCATCGGTATGCCAGATGAAAAGTGGGGTGAGCGGCCGCTGATGATTGTGACCCTTAAACCCGAGTATCAGGGCAAGGTCGATGAAGAAGAATTAAAAGCATTTATGAAAAAAGGTTCTGAAGAAGGCAAACTTCCGAGATATGGGGTTCCCGACCGCTATGTGTTTACGGATGCCATTCCGAAAACCAGCGTCGGGAAATTGGATAAAAAAGTCCTTCGGAAACAATACGTTTAAATGACGACCAGTTTGCCTGATCGGGTATAGCGGTTGTTAAATAAACGTTCCGATATTCGAAGGTTTTTTACAAACACTTATACTACCCTTCCGTATTGCGGAACTTATTTTTGAAAAGCGGTAGAAATTAGAAAAGGAGAAAATTAATGAAAACACACCTGTTTAAGAACTCCATTAAAATTCAATGGTCGATTCGAGTTGTCCTGTTAATAACAGTAATGAGCGGTTTTCTATCCAATGATTTGCTTGCTAAAACAGCAAGGGAAATTGATGTCAGCGTGGATGTTGCCATCGAACGCTTCCACAAGCAGGTTATCGGAGCCAAGGAGCTGATAAAAGCATCCAAGGGAATGCTGGTTATGCCGAATGTTGTTAAAGGGGCCTTGATATTAGGCGGTGAATATGGAGAAGGAGCCCTGAGAATCAGCGGAGAAACAGTTGATTATTACAATACCGTCTCTGGCTCCATTGGTTTTCAGATTGGAGGGCAGGCAAAGGATATTATCCTTTTGTTTATGACTGACGAAGCTCTTAAACAATTTAGAGCGAGCAGCGGCTGGGAGGCTGGTGTCGATGGCAATGTTGCCTTAATCACTGTTGGAGCAGGCGAACGTGCCGATACGACGACCTCAAAAGACCCCATCGTTGGCTTCGTCTTTGATGCCAAAGGTCTTATTGCTGACCTTTCCATAAAAGGCGCCAAATTTAACAAATTAAATAAAACAGAATAAACCAGCCCCCGTCACATCCAGTTTATTCGAGGTTGCTTTCGCAACGGCAGCTGCTGGTATCTCAGCGTGGGATAGCCGACCATCGCCGCACCGAGGGCCTTGTGATCGGCAGGTATCCCCAGTGCTTCAAACAGCGGCGGGTAGGAGTTGACCGCTGAAAAGAAATAACCGCCCCAGCAGGAACACAGGCCCAGGCTGGGTGCGTACAAGCCCAGCGGCGTCAAAAAAAATCCTCCTTAAACCTTGACTTGAAAAAATATACTATGGTATTTGTTCATATCAAAGCAGTTAACGTAACAGCTGCAAAAAGAGAGCCCTTATGATTAATCCTTTGCAAAACCCTGTTTTCATGTAGAAAAACAGGGTTTTATTTTTGCAGTTCAATAATTCGAAAATTCAACAACAGCTAACCTTCTTTTACTATCAGTCAAAGCCACCCGTATATACCATCAAAGTGTATAAAGCCGGGGACCCATGGCCGATCTTTCACTGGAACAAGTGTTCAGCCTGTTAGGCTCACAACACATCAAAGGCTCCGAAAAGGAGCTGGGGATACTGTGCATCCGTATCGCGGAGTTGGTCGAATTAAACGGAGAAAATTGGGTAAAGGAAAGCCGGCAGAGCCTCCTGGACGAGTGGGAATATATTGTGAATCAGGGGATTATTAGTTGATTGGACGATAAACTGATTTTTTAAGGAACATTGATTGCGTGGGAGCGGCTTTCCAGCCGCGATCAATTGAATGACCGCAAGGAACAATCGCGGCTGGAAAGCCGCTCCCACGGAAATACAGCAAATTTGTATTTCATCTCTCCTAAGGCAGGGGAGACCACCACACTTCAGCCCTTCCATGAGGCCGTTTTCAAACCCGGACTTTCTTTAGAGCAATGCCAAAAATATTGCATAAATGACCGGAATCATTTAGTGTAGCCCGTTCTAACGGAAATAATTCGAGTCAGTCTAACATAGTCCACTTAACATTGAGGAGAATAGCATGAGCAAACTGTTTGAACCCGGCGAAATCAATGGAATGAAGCTTGCTAATCGCTTTGTACGATCGGCCACCTGGGAAGGGATGGCCGCAGACGACGGTGCCTGCACGCCCAAACTAACTGACCTGATGGAAAATTTGGCCAAAGGGGGTGTGGGCCTGATCATCAGCAGCCACGCCTATGTCAGCCCGGAGGGAAAGGCCGGGCCCTGGCAGTTAGGCGTCTATTATGACAGGCTCATACCGGAACTTGAGGCCATGACAACCGCCGTCCATGAAAGCGGGGGAAAAATTGTCATGCAGTTGGCCCACGCCGGTTATTTTGCCAATGCCAAACTGACCCGGCAAACCCCCATGGCGCCTTCCAATGCTGAAGGCTTTGCCAAAGGGGCT
>Ga0265303_10000963_pt1 | contig 17238 bp, 16 predicted proteins | sample Helome_2_FD_192494 | JGI IMG/M metagenome (GOLD analysis project Ga0265303, IMG submission 192494) | Marine sediment microbial communities from subtidal zone of North Sea - Hel_20160317 (Illumina Assembly) | ecosystem: Environmental > Aquatic > Marine > Subtidal zone > Sediment ... | reverse complement strand
AAAGGAAGATTCCAGTATGCGCAGTTGTTTCGGCTCGGGTGAATCCAGCGCCTGCCGGGTAAAGCCTTCCGTGGAAATGGAATGCAGATGTTTCAGCGAAAGAATGACCTCGGCACCCAGAAACCCGCTGACGAGCTGGAGCTGGGCGTCATCGTAATCGAGCATCTCGTCGATGCGGGCTTCCTGCCATACCTTGGCGAGAGAATATCCAACCATCAGCACCAGGGCGGCCATCGGCAGGAAAAGGCCGACATACACGAGTTTGTTAATTCGTCCGTTCTTCTTGCTAGCGGTTGTATCAGTTTCCGTCATCGCATCCATACCTGAATCATACGCAAATTACAAAATGAAACAAAATGGTGTCAGAGCACATTTTTACCTAATATAGGTTCTGGCAATCAATGGGCTCAGACACGTGTGATACGGCAGCATAATGTCTGGCCTGTCGAGTCCGACCCCCATTGATCCTGCGTAAAAGGCTCACGACATGAGAATGGTACTCGTTACTATCACTCTGCTAACCGCGCTTGCCGGGTTCCAGGCGAGCGCTGTTGCGGCGAACGATATCGAGGTACTGCTGGCGGCCGAGGAGGCACCGGCGGGTATCGTCTTCGAAATCGTCAGCGGCGACGCGGATACACTGGGCACGCTGCTGACCGGGGTGCGCGCCGACATCGAGCGCCTGCGGGCGCGTTTTCCCGGGCTGCCGGTCGCCGTTGTCAGCCACGGTGAGGAACAGTTTGCCCTGACCACGGCGAACCTTGCAGACGATCCCGGACTGGATGCTATTGCCCGCGACGTGGTGACCGGCGCGGATGTTGACCTGCATGTCTGCGGCACCTACGCGGGCTGGTTCGGCATCGATCCCGAGGCCTTCCCGGACTATGTCGACGTGGCTGCCGCCGGCCCCGCGCAGATCAACGACTACCGCGCCCTGGGCTACGTCCTCATCACGCTGCCCTGAAACCAGGGACGCTTACCCGACAGCCGGTCGTCTTCGGGTACCGCACTGAACGGGGATGGGGGTCTATCCTGAATTGCATGCAGAGAAAATGTGCTCTGACACCCTTGTTAGACCAACGTGCTGCCCGCCGCCTCGGCCTCGATAAAGACCCGCCGGACCTCGGGGAATGCGGCCTTGATGGCGCCATCCATCGCGGCAATCTCACGCTCCAGTTGTCCGACCGCCATGGCACTGCGGAAATCCATGCTGATATTGACCAGGATAAATTCCGGACCCATGTGCATGGTGAGCACCTCGTTAATGTGCTGTACGCATTCACACTCACCGGCAATGCGGCGTATACCCGCCACGACATCACGATTGGCCGACTCGCCGATCAGCAGGCCCTGGGTCTCGACTGCCAGCCAGACGGCCGTACCGCCGAGTATCAGGCCGATGACGATTGAAGCCGCGGCATCGAACTGCGGCAGACCGGTCAGCTGGCTCAACAGGATACCGACGAACGCCGCCACCAGGCCCAGCATGGCTGCCGAGTCCTCGAACAACACCACGAACATGGTCGGGTCCTTGCCGCGACTCACGGCCTCGAAGTAACCCATCTCGCCTTTCACCTTGCGGAATTCAATCAGCGCAATGCTCCAGGCAATGCCTTCGAACACCATGGCCAGCCCCAGCACGATGTAGTTGATCGTCGGGTCCTTCAATACGGCCGGGTGCAGCAGGTGCTTGATGCCTTCGTAGATAGAGATCCCGGCACCGACCGCGAAGATCAGGATCGCCACCACGAAACTCCAGAAGTACACCTCCTTGCCATGACCGAAGGGAAATCTCGGCCCGGGTGGGCGTTGCGAGCGCTTGATGCCCAGCAACAGCAACACCTGGTTGCCGGTATCGACCAGCGAGTGGATGCCCTCGGACAGCATGGCGGAACTGCCGGTCATGGTCGAGGCGACGAACTTGGTCACCGCAATGAGGGCATTGCCCACCAGCGCAGCATAAATGACTTTCTTCGAGGCTGCTGACACACAGTACTCCCTGATTACAGGTATCGAGGCGCTATCTTAGCGTGAATTGCGGCTGTGCTGAAGAACCAGGCAGGCCCGGGAAATCATGGGGATCAATCGAGCCTGCCCCCATTGATGCCCCAGGTTCCGGGCCCTCGTATTCCTGCCGATTACATTTACGTGATAATAATGTGATAAATACCCGGTATTTTTGCTCTCGTCAGGTATGACTGATTCAGTTGTAAACTCGTACATTGGAGAGGGCAAATGAAGAAACAGAATGTAAAGTCTGTAACAAAAGGGGTTGCTATTGCGATTGCCGCCGCCGGGCTGCTCGGTGGCTGTCAGTCACAACCAAGTTCATCGACGCAGCAGGCATCCGCCGACCTGGTCCATTGTTATGGCGTAAATGCCTGCAAAGGGCACAATGACTGCAAAACCGCGTCGAATGCATGCGCCGGTCATGCCAGCTGCAAGGGCCATGGCTTCGTAGCCATGCCGGCCAAGGCCTGTGGCGATGTTGGCGGCGAAACAAAAGACAGCTGGAAAGGAACCATTGCCAAGGCAGACCTGATTCATTGCAATGGCGTAAACGTCTGCAAGGGACACAATGACTGCAAAACCGCGTCGAATGCATGCGCGGGTCATGCCAGCTGCAAGGGCCATGGCTTTGTAGCGATGCCGGCCAAGGCATGCAGTGATATTGGCGGCAAGAAAGGCTGAGGACTAACAGGTGGGAGGAGGACCCGGAAGGACGCCGGACATCATCAGCCCGGCGTCCTTCCGGCCAATCCAGCATACAACATGAACAGTGACAGCTTTATTGGCTTCGGACTGGGGCTTCGCGTACCCCATTTCGAGCATGTCCTGCAGCACAAGCCGGCCGTCGACTGGTTCGAAGTGCTGGCAGAGAATTTTATGGTGGCGGGTGGAAAACCAAAACACTACCTGCACCGAATCCGTGAACACTACCCCATGGTAATGCACGGCGTTTCCATGTCCATCGGCAGCACCGACCCGCTTGATACGAGCTACCTGAAGCAGCTCAGGGTCCTGGCCAGCGAAATCCAGCCCGAATGGATTTCTGACCACCTGTGCTTCACTTCGTCCGGACCGGTTAACAGCCACGACCTGCTGCCCCTGCCCTACAATGCAGAGGCACTGCGCCATGTCGTCGGAAGAGTTGAACAGGTGCAGGATTTTCTGGGGCGCAGAATCCTGCTGGAGAATGTTTCCAGCTATCTCACCTACACCACATCGGAAATGACCGAGTGGGAGTTTCTCGCCGAAATAGCAGGTACTGCCGACTGTGACATTCTGCTGGATATAAACAATATCTATGTCAGCGCGCGCAATCACGGATTTTCCGCACGGGAGTATCTACAGGGGATACCGGCAAGCCACGTACGGCAATTTCACCTGGCAGGGCATACCGATTGTGGCGATTACCTGATCGATACACACGACCATGTCGTGGCGGATCCGGTGTGGGAATTGTATGTCGAAGCACTGAAGCTGTTTGGCCCGGTCAGCACCATGATCGAGCGGGATGACAATATCCCTGCATTCGAAGAACTGCAGGATGAACTGGGTATTGCAAGGAAGCTTGCCATGGAAACAATACCCGGACTGGTGGACTGCCATGCCCGGGCTGGCTGATCTGCAGGCCCGGTTCGTTGATTTCCTGTCGGGAAAAAACGAGCTGATCACCCGGTCAGTCGCCGACCAGGGCAACATCGGCGCAGAGACACGCCTGAATATTTACCGGAACGCCTATCACATACGCCTGAAGCAGGCACTGGAAACCGATCATGAAATGCTGGGTATCTACCTGGGTGATGATTTATTTGAATTGATGGCGAATGGCTATATAGAAACGCATCCGTCAAATTTTACATCGCTGCGCCACTTTGGCGACCGGTTACCCGAGTATCTCAAACAGACCGAACCCTTCAACGGGCATCCGATTATCAGTGAACTGGCATTTTTCGAACGCAGACTGCTCGATGTATTTGATGCCGCGGATGCCGAACGAGTCCCGTTGTCTGCACTACAGGATATTCCTCCTGACGACTGGCCGGGCATGGTACTGCGCTTTCATCCCGGCACCTGGCTGTTTACCGCCGGCTGGAACAGCATCGAATGCTGGAAAGCCCTGAAGGCAGGACAAGCCCCGCCGGCTGCGCAATCGCAGGGGCATGCCTGCTGGCTGTTGTGGCGTGGAGAGGATCTGTTGTCCGGGTTCCGCCCGGTTAACGAGGATGAATATATGCTGCTTTCTCTGGCGATCGAGGGCAATTCATTCGCTGCGCTGTGCGAGTCATTATTGTCCCGGCATGATGAAGACCGGATTGGCGCAATCAGCCTCGATTACATTTCTCGCTGGTTTGAACAGGGAATCATAAAAGAGATCAGTCGAGGCCGACGCCAATAACTGCTGTTGACTCCAACCTCCTTTATGCAGCAGAAAATCACAAGACTGATGATGTATCCGGCCCCATTTATTCGACATGACGCCGTCGAAGGTACCAACCGTTATCGCAATTTCCCGAGCGTCTGGCACCCGCGCAACTCTGCCGCGCATTGGTCCGCTTATTCTTTCTCTCCAGAGTTTTGCTGTTTGATCATTCGCAGGCGCTATTCTTGAATGTCCCCCGCCTCCCTGTGTCTCCCGTCCGCCGATGATCAGGTGAATAAGACTCCATTGCTTTCCTTGTCGCCGAGTCTTTGATCCTGTTAGACGCGTAATTTCAGGTTTGAAAAGGGCGATATAAGCGACCAGAATGCCTGCTCCCAGGGCCAATAGCTAATTGAATTAACAGCTTGCAGAGGTCCGACCCCGATTATCTAACCGATTATCTGAAAAATGTAGCCGGCCCCTTTATACTCGCCGTCTGTAGCTGGTCCGTAACAAGCGAAATCGCACGAGGGAAATATCAATGCAAACTGTTGTCTGGAAAAAAGCCGGCATTTTCATGCTGGTGATCAACTTCATTTTTACCACCTTCCCCGCCGCATCCTACGCAGGCCTGGTCGGTACCGATGAGATAGTTTCCGCCGATACCCGCAACCGGCAAATAACCGAGATCCGGAACGTACTGGCCCGGGACGAGGTAAGAACCCAGATGCTGGATCTGGGCGTCAATCCCGCGCACGTGGAAGAACGCCTCAACGCCCTGACCGATGCGGAACTGTCACAACTATCCACCGGGATCAAGGAACTGCCGGCAGGCGGCGACGCCGTCGCGGTGATTGGCATAGTTTTCATCGTGCTGCTTATCCTGGAATTGCTGGGCGTGACGAACGTCTTCACCAAGATTTGAAGACGGTTATTTAAACAAGGGGCCGGATACTTTTATCGATGTTCTTGTGCATCGAAGACTAAATAGATGGCCCGCCCCCTATACCTGATTTTATGCAGTAAATTATTACGACAAGCGGTCGGAAGGCCGCTTTTTTCGTTTGAATTTAAGTTGGAATAGAAGCTTGCAGAGGTCCGACCCGTTTACGGGATAAAGCGGTCGGATAGATTTTCCAAAATGTATCGGATAAGCAAAGGGGACTGGTTGATTTGGCGGCTCACCATCACGATGCTGGTGCGATTCCAAATAAATCTGTCCCATTTGCCCTTAGCAGGGGAAACCGGGATCTGACCCCTGTTTTTTTAACCGAGTCTGACCCGATTTATTCGTGGATATGAGAAAATAATAAAATCATGCCTAAGAAATCAAAGACGCCCGCGCCGGTAACGGCCAATCAATCGGTCAGTGATGCCTTTGCCACCATCATGCGACACAACTTCGACTACCTGCTTTCCTGGGAGAAGGCGGCACGCAGTTGGGAAGACATCGAAGGTGTGCACCAGTTCCGGGTCACCCTGCGCCGGATGCGCTCGGCTCTGTCCCTGTTTCGCAAGGCCATACCGAAGTCGGCGCGCAGCTACTGGTCCGAGGAGTTGCGCTGGGTCGCCGGTGAATTGGGTCTGGCGCGGGACCTGGATGTACTTATCTCCGAAGGGCTGATCACCGTGGCCAGGGATTTGCCACTGGGTGGATCCGAGGGGTTGCTGCGACTGGCTGAGGCACGCCGGGCCCAGGCATACGAGCAGCAGGTCTGCGCCATGCTGGACAGCGAACGGTACCGCCGTTTCAAGGAAGATTTCCCGGTCTGGTTCAAAAACAGGCAATGGGAATCGGACGAGCCTGGCAAAAAGAAACTGAAGCAGCTTTCCATGGACATAGTCGCCTTCTCGCGCAAACTAATGGATAAACAGGAGCGCAAGGTACTCGCGGCGGGAAGCCATGTTGACCGGCATGACTCCAGGAAGATGCACAGCCTGCGTATCGAGTGTAAGAAGCTGCGCTATGCCGCGGAGTTTTTTCGTCCACTGTTCATGGGGATGGATACCTTCATCTCCCATATGAAAGGATTACAGGATCTGCTCGGACTCATGAATGACGTGGCCGTCATGCGCCAGCTGCTCGACGATCTGCTGGCGGACGAGGCAGATCACGAGATCCTGATGTGCGCGGGCGGGTTAATCGGCTGGAGGACCTGCGACTACCATCATATGCTCAATCAGTTCGACGCCTACTGGGAGGAGCTCATCGAGGCCAAACATCCCTGGTGGAAGAAGTCGGCCCTGGCGCAAGCCGCCAGCTGAACCGAGGAAACAGGGGACAGACCACGTTTCCACTCTTCAAAGATACTGGATTATAGAAAACGTGATCTGTCCCCTGTGTTTCTCCCTTTTACTTTGCAGTTTTAATTAATTTCTGGAGAAACCGGGATCTGATCCCTGTTTTTCATTTCTGATCCCATTTATTTCACCAAAATGAACACATCCATCATTGTCTGCGGCACTCCGGGCTCGGGCAAATCAACCTATGCCGGCAAGCTGGCTGCCGCCAGGGATGCAGCCCTGCTGGACATTGACACAGTGACCGAACGACTGGTACAAATCGCACTTGCCCAGTCCGGACATAACCCGGATGACCGTGATTCCGAATACTTCAAACAGACCTTTCGCGAGCCGATTTACGAAACCCTCTTTGCTGTTGCCAGGGAAAATCTGCCGTTTCAGGATGTAGTCATCGTCGGGCCCTTTACCAGGGAAATCAAGGAGCGGGACTGGCCGTCCAGACTGCAGCAGATTCTTGGCGGCCCGATCGAAGTGCACTACGTGCGGTGCGCACCCGGTATTCGCAGGCAAAGACTGGAGCACAGGGGTCATGCGCGCGACCGGGCCAAGCTCGATGACTGGGAGAACCATATCCAGTATTACGGGGATGAAAGCCCCCCGGTGTTCGAACATGTGCTTGTTGATGGAGCCTGAGAAGAACAGACACAGTATTACAAATAATGTAACCGCCCCCCTTTATTTCCGTATCAGGATCCGATTAATCGATTCCGTTTCCATTTATTCGACTGAATAGCGTCAGATCAATCGAGTCTGATCCCATGGGTAATGCTCACTACGCGTCAAGGAAGGACCGACGCGCCACGGCTTGCATCCATCGTATGTACTGGCGTGATGACCATCCGCACGCCTGCGTTAACTTTTCCCAGTTTTCCACTGACAGCATCGTCCAGAGGAAGTCAGTTGCTTCCCTTGTGTTCCATTCTTCTGCCAGGCTCCCGTCAGATTCAAGTGTCTCTATGGCTGCACGGCATCCATCACGCATTGCCTGCATGCGCTCATTCCACGCCGCGGCCGCCGCTTCGTCAGTATCCTGCGCGACAAGTAACGCCCTGGCTACTCCATAAATCTCAGGAATGTAGTTACCCCAGAAGTCGATATACGCATCCAGTCGCTCAGTGCCCGAACCGGCTGCACGTGACCGGGCCAGCCGCTGCTCCAGGCCCAGAATCTCATCCAGGTACACTGTTGTCGCCGCCAACAGCTCGGCTCGCGAAGCAAAGTGCAGGTAAACGGCCTGGCGGGAAATGCCGGCAGCCTTGGCAATATCACCCATACGAACACTCCGTCCGCGCTGCGCTTCCAGCAGGCGCACCGAGGCCTCGAGAATCCGGGTCCTGGTTTCGATTTCGTCACTTGACACAGTGTCAAGTTTGACCTAGGCTTTACACCATGTCAATTGACACTGTGTCAAGCTGAAGGAGGTGGAAATATGAACGTTCTAATCGTTGGATCGACCGGCACAATCGGGCGCGAACTGGTGAAACAGGCCCTGGCGAGTGGCCATGCGGTCACGGCATTTGTACGGGACCCCGCAAAACTTAAGATTACGGATCAGACACTTACAGTTGCCAGGGGCGATGTCATGGACCCGGCATCCATCGAGCAGGTGATGCCGGGCCAGGATGCCGTCCTGTGTGCACTGGGCGCCGGCAGCAAGGGGGGCGTTCGCGCGACAGGCACACGCAACATCATCGAGGCAATGCAGAAATGCGGCATCAAGCGGCTGGTCTGCCTCTCAAGCCTTGGCGTGGGAGAGAGTCGTGCGAACCTGAACTTTCTTTGGAAGTACATCATGTTCGGGGTGCTGCTGCGACGCGCATTTGCCGATCATGTCGCGCAGGAACGCCACGTCAAGGAGAGTGGACTCGACTGGACCCTCGTCAGGCCCGGGGCCTACACGGATGGTGAGCGCACCGGGGACTATCGGCATGGATTCCCGGCGACAGCAACAGATCTCAAATTAAAAATCTCTCGTGCTGATGTTGCCGACTTTATGTTGAATCAACTGGCTGACGACAGCTACACACATATGACCCCTGGAATTTCATATTAGGGGCGCAAAAGCCGAATTCACGGGGCCGGATACATTGGAGTTAAGCAATGTATCCGGCTCCTTTTATAACTGCAACTGTGGCATGAAAAAAAATGCAAGGCTTAACACCAGAAAGAATCCCGCCATGTACGTAACCGTAGTTAACAGCGGGCCTGATGCAACAACCGGGTCGATTCCGAAGTGCTTGAGGATGAGTGGTACAGTGCCGCCAATCGATACTGCGATGAGAGTGCAACAAAGGGGACAGATTTATTTGACAGGGACGAAATCATTACCTGCTGAATAAATCAGTCCCCTTTATGCCGAATCAGTCCCCTTTATGCCCGAAACACGGTCATACCTGATATCTGTCAAAATGCGCTCCGGCAGCATTAATTACCCGGATGCAGGAATGAACCCGGTCCAAACAGAATCTGTACCCCGGTCTATTGACCTGGATCAACCACGTCATTCACCATTGTCTATAGGATATCCTGTTTGCGGCATCCCTCACTTTGCACCAGGCAAAAGCGGGTCGCACGCGCGGTATATCCACATACATTCAGACACCCGGCCAGACCAGGGAGGCTTCGGCCCACATGTTCGCATCAGCAGCTAATGTCGAGGAACTGGTCAACAATTTCCGGCTCGACGGCACGACGTTTCGTTACAGCAGCTTCGTACCCCGTCTTTATAATTACGTCAAATCCCTGGGCTTCAAGCCGGGCAAGATACTCCCCTCGCGCGCCTTCTGTTCCGACGAGAACCAGGGTTATCCGATCATTGTCCTCACCAAGCACTTCGGCACCTTTCCATTCAACCACGGACGCGGCGGGGCCGTGGTCGCAACGGATCGGCATGGCCCCTATGCGGAACATGGCGAGGGACTGGTGATCATCCAGGCCAGCCATGTCGGTTATGAACCGGACAATAAAAGCTTCGGTACCTACAGCCGGATTCATACCAGGGACAATCACCATACCGCCTGTTGCGGCAAACTGTCGGCCATCGTCGACTGGTACCTTGAGCAATACCGCTTTGCGCAATCCTACATACAGCTTGAACGCTGCAATGACCAGATGTGCCTGCGTATCGACAACGGGCTGCTGCGCGGCAGCCGCAAGGAAGGTCTGTTTCTCAGGCTGAAGAGCCTCGTTAAACCGGACAGGGAAGGCAAGTTCGTGCCGTTGCATACACACAGCACCGCCAAGAGTTTCATCATCTGCGATGAATTACTGCACCGGCTGCCTGACCTGGATGCCGTCCTCCAGAAAGGTGAGCGTATAGCAATCGGTGACCGCCTGAAGCCGGAGATGTTCAATTTTCGCCGCAAGCTCGACGAAACCGTGGAAGGTCGCAACCACCAGGAACTCAACCTGATCTATCCTATGCCGTGGATCGTGACCTCACCCTGGCCACTGCTGACGGCGGCACAGATCAATACCCAGGTGGAGTTCGACCGCACACTGCGCACCGTGGCCCGTTCGCACTGCTTCAAAAACAAGTGCGTGTTCTATATCGCCGGTCTCAATATCGATATCTCACCCAAACCCGGTGACGCCTTCCCGACTACCAAGTTTGTGCCGTGGGCCGCCTTCCTGAGAAGCCGCAAGGGCGGGGAACGCATTATCGAGCAACCCGAGCTGGTTGCGCTGCTGCGCGAACAAAGCAAGGATAATCCCGACCAGATCGATATGGATGATGCCATTCAGGGTATGGCGGAGGCCGAATCGGTAACGGTTGAGGCGGCGGCGAATTTATAACCAAAAAGGGCCGGATGCATAGCACCAATGCACCCGGCCTGTTATTGATAACCGGCTCACGCCGCGTACTTTTCCTTCATCTCGCGTGCGGACTTCGCCTCGTCCGGGCTGTAGGCCCTGCCGGACCACAGCATCTCGTTGGCGATTTCCTCGTTACCGTTCTCGCACAAGGCCGGCACATCGCTGAACAGCGGCTGGAAGGTCTCGCTGCGATGTGAACGCTCGTGATCCTCGAACGAACGCCAGAACGTTACGATCAACGCCTCGCGATCCTTCAGCGAACTGGTGACCGCCTGGCCGATGGTCGAGCCTTCATTGGAGATGTCGCCGCTGTTGAGGACGACGAAGCCACCCACGAAACCGGTGTCGGAGTGTTAGGTCTTCACGTTTTCGCACAGCATTGCGACCCGCTCCTGAAGGTCATCCACCGTGAACCCGTCCTTGAGAATCACCCGGCTGACGGTGACAACGCCGTCGATGGGAAAGTCAGGAATCAGATTACGCATGACAACCTCCTGTATCAGTTATTTAGCGTGTTCTTGTATTATAATTCCTGACCAATATTGTCAAGTATCCTGAGTGGCGTACTGTTATATTAACCTATTGTTTATAATGAATTAATTGGAATTTCTGTTCGTCCCCTATATGCTTGCGTCCTTGAAACCGATCCCCTTCCACAACCGTTACGTTGAGCTCGGCGAGCGTTTCTTCGCCAGGACAACGCCCGCGCCCGTCTCAAACCCGGCACTGGTAATCTACAATCGGGCCCTGGGCGATGAACTCGGGCTCGCCGACAGCTGCCTGGACACCCCGGAAGGCGCCGCCGTCTTTGCCGGCAACCAGGTCCCGGCGGGTGCCGCGCCGCTTGCAATGGCCTATGCCGGCCACCAGTTCGGCCACTTCGTGCCGGTCCTCGGCGATGGCCGCGCCATCCTGCTGGGCCAGCTCAACCGTGCAGACGGCGGCATGGTCGACCTCCACCTGAAGGGCTCCGGGCAGACGGCCTTCTCGCGCGGCGGCGACGGGCGCGCCGCACTGGGGCCGGTGCTGCGCGAATACCTGGTCAGCGAGGCCATGGCAAAACTCGGCGTGCCGACTACCCGCGCCCTGGCCGCCGTGACGACGGGTGAACAAGTTGCCCGGGAGCAACTGCTGCCCGGTGGCGTGATCGCCCGCACCGCCACGAGCTTCGTGCGCGTCGGCACCTTCGAGTATTTTGCCTCCCGGGGCGACCTGGATGCCGTCAAGCAACTTGCCGACTACGTCATCGAGCACAACTATCCCGCGTGCCGCGCTGCAGCGAACCCCTGCCTGGCCTGGTTTGAGGCCGTTATTGACCGGCAGGCGGCACTCATCGCGCAATGGATGCAGCTTGGCTTCATCCATGGTGTGATGAATACCGACAACATGTCGGTTGCCGGCGAAACCATTGACTACGGTCCCTGCGCGTTCATGGACCACTATGCGCATGACCAGGTCTACAGCTCCATCGACCGCCAGGGACGCTATGCCTACAACAACCAGCCCGGTATCGGCCTGTGGAACCTGACGCGTCTTGCCGAAACGCTCGTGCCCCTGCTCGCGGAGAACACGGAAGCGGCAATTGAGCTTGCGAAAGCCGGCCTGGCAACGTACAGGGATCTGTACGAAGGTTACTGGCTTGACGGCATGCGGGCGAAAACCGGCCTGGCAACGGCGCGGGATGAAGACAAGACGCTGATCGAGGCACTGCTCGACTGCATGGCAGCCAGCAAGGCGGACTTCACCCTGACATTTTATTACCTGTCCAGGCTGGCAATGGACGTAACGGACCATGACCGGGATGTGCAGGACCTGTTCGATCATCCCGAACACTTCGATGCCTGGGCAGCGAACTGGCGGGCACGCCTGCAGCAGGAAAACAGTGATGATGTCACGCGCCAGTCAGCCATGCAGGCCGTCAACCCTGTCTATATCCCCAGGAACCACCGTTTAGAAGCCGCCATCCGGGCAGCGGAAGATCATGCTGATTTTTCGGTGTTCCACGACCTGCACGCGGTGCTGCAAAATCCTTACGAGCGACAGGCGCAGAAAGATGCCTATATGCAACCGCCCGAACCGGACGAGGTCGTTCACCAGACCTTTTGCGGGACGTAGGATCAATCAAGTCTGGCACCATTGATTTTTTTGTATTTGTACTCCGTGCGAGAGGTGACGAGTCGATAGAACAGGGGAATAAAAAAGATCGCCAGGAAGGTCGCGGCCAGCATGCCGCCGACCACGCCGGTGCCGACGGCATGACGCGCACCGGCACCGGCACCCGTTGAGACGGCCAGGGGCAATACGCCCAGGATAAATGCCAGTGACGTCATCAGGATCGGACGGAAGCGCAGGCGGGCCGCCTCCAGTGCCGCCTCGGCCGCTGGCAGCCCTTCTTCCTTTTTATACAGGGCATACTCGACAATCAGGATAGCGTTCTTCGCGGCAAGCCCCAACAGGGTCACCAGGCCGATCTGGAAATAGACATCGTTGTTCAGATCGCGCAGCCACACGGCGGCCAGCGCACCGAAGGTGCCGAACGGCAGTGCCAGCAGCACGGCAAGGGGCAAAGACCAGCGTTCGTACTGCGCGGCAAGAATCAGGAACACCATGACCACCGCCAGGCTGAGCGCAATATTCGAGGTGCCGCCGGAGCGCTTCTCCTGGTAGGAAGCCGATGTCCATTCATAGCTGAAAGTTCGCGGCAGCGTTTTATCGGCAATCTCTTCGACAATCGCGAGCGCCTGGCCCGAGCTGACGCCCCCTGCCGCACTGCCGAAGATCTTGACGGCCTGCAGGTTGTTGTAGCGGTCCAGCGTTTCCGGTCCCGACGTGTGCCTGACCTGTGCGAGCGCGGACAGGGGCACCTGGGTGCCATCACGGGCGGGCACGAACAGGGCGCCGATGTCCTGTGGACTGGCGCGGTACTGCGGCTCGGCCGACATCTGCACCTGCCATGTGCGCCCGTATTTATTGAAGTCGTTGACATAGTAGGTACCCAGCGTCGCCGATATAGTGGTGAACAGGCTATCGATATCGACATCCAGCAGCTTGGCACGATCACGGTCAACATCGACATAGAGCTGTGGTACACGTGATCGCCACAGTGACAGCGGCTGTTCAATCCGTCCATCCTGTCGCAGCGCATCCAGCAACTGCTCACTCGCTGCGGCCAGTGCCTTCGGACCGCCGGTACCGCGGTTTTGCAGGTACAACTCGAAACCGCCGGCGTTGCCGAGACCGAAGATCGGCGGCGGCCCGAATGCAATCACCATGGCTTCCTTGATACCGGCAGACTTCATCATCAGCTCGTCAACCATGTCGCTGATCGAGCGTTCGCGCTCGTCCCAGTGTCGTGCCGCGACAAAAATCGTGGCGGCACTGTTGCGAAATCCGCCGCCGAGAAAGTCCATTCCGGCGAAGGCCACCACGTGCTCGGCATCCGGGTCGGCACGCATGATATCGATGACGCGCTGTGTCACCGCCTCGGTGCGCGCAAGACTGGACCCGTCGGGAAGAAATGCCGCGCCGATGTAATAGCCCTGGTCTTCATCCGGCACCAGCGCACCCGGCGTGATCTGCCACAACCACACCGCGGCCACCACCATCAGCAGATACAGCATGACACCCAGGCCGGTGCGCCGCAGCAGAAAGCCGACTCCGCCGAGGTAATGACCGGTTATGCGTGCAAAACCGGCATTAAAGGCGTTGAAGAACCGGCCCGGCTGGCGCGCCTGTCCACGGAGAATGATTACCGAGAGTGCAGGCGTCAGCGTCAGCGCGACAAAACCGGAAAGGATGACCGCAATCGCAATGGTAACGGCAAACTGGCGATACAGTTCGCCCGTCAGCCCGCCGAGAAAGGCGATCGGAATAAACACGGCACACAACACCAGCACGATCGCGATGACCGGGCCGGTCACCTCGCGCATGGCCTGCAAAGCTGCCTCGCGTGCCTCCTTCTGCTGTTCGTGCATGATGCGCTCGATGTTCTCCAGTACCACGATCGCATCGTCGACCACAATGCCGATTGACAGCACCATGCCGAACAGGGTCAGGGTGTTGATGGTATAGCCCAGCAGGTGCAGGCCAACAAAGGTACCGAGCAACGAGACCGGCACGGCGATGACCGGTATCAGCGTCGCGCGCCAGTTCTGCAAGAACACATACACCACCAGCACCACCAGCAGGATCGCCTCCGCCAGCGTCTTCAGCACCTCCCGGATCGAGACCTCGACGAAACGGGTCGTGTCGTACGGTATGCGGTAGTCCAGCCCTTCCGGGAAATCACCGGCCAGCTCCGCCACGGTGGCCTTGACCTCGTCACCCACGGCAAGGGCATTGGCGCCGGGCTCCAGGAAGATACCGACCAGCGTGGCGGGCTTGCCGTTGTACAGGCCGGTAAAATCATAGTCCTTTGAACCCAGCTCGATGCGCGCAATGTCCTTCAGGCGCAGCAGCGAAGCATCCTCGCCGGTACGGATAATGATGTCACCGAATTCCGCGGTACTCGACAGGCGACCCCTGGCGTTAACGGTGTAAACCAGTTCCTGGCCGTCACCGATCGGCGGCTGACCGATCTTGCCGGCGGCGAACTGCGCATTCTGCTCGCGAATGGCGTTGACAATCTCGTCGGCGGTCACGCCCAGTTCCGCCATCCGGTCCGGGCGTAGCCAGATGCGCATGGCGTAGTCCTTGGCGCCGAATATCTGCACATTGGTGGTACCGGGTATGCGCTTCAGGCGATCAAGGACATTGAGCGTGACATAGTTACTGGTGTCGATATCGTCATAGCGTCCGTCCGGAGAAATGAAGGCAAGCACCTGCAGAAACGCCGATGAACCCTTTTCCACCACTACGCCCTGGCGCCGCACCTCTTCGGGCAGGCGCGGTTCGGCCTGCTTGACGCGGTTGTTGACGTTAAGCGCCGCCTGGTCGACATCGGTACCGATCTCGAAGGTAACCTGGATTTCCAGCAGGCCGTTCGAGGCCGAGGTCGAACTCATGTACATGAGGTCTTCCACGCCATTGATGGCATTCTCGATCGGCGCCGCGACGGTCTGTTCGAGGGTTTCCGCCGACGCGCCCGGGTAAACGGCACGCACGGTGACGACCGGCGGGGCGATCTCCGGGTACTGTGCAATCGGCAGCACACGCATGGCCAGCAGGCCGGCGAGCACCAGGAAAATGGAGATGACCGCCGCGAAGATCGGCCGGTCGATGAAGAACCGCGAAACGATCATGGCCCGCCGGCAGGCGCCGCGTTGACAGCCGGCTCGCTCGCTGCGGTCGACACCGGCATGCCGGGATAGAAGATCCGCGCCGTCCCGTCGACAATCACACGGTCGCCGGCGGCCAGCCCGTTCGCAATCAACCACAGCTTTTCGATGCCTTCCGGGCCATCGGTCTCAAGCCATTCCCCGACCTCGACCGGCCGCGAGTTCGCGACGGTCATGCCGTTCTCACCCGCTTCCGCCACGTAGACGAACTTGCCATTGGTGTCTTCCAGTAACGCACGTTGCGGAACGGCAAGCGCACCGGGTAGCACCCCGCCCAGGATGCGGACCCGCACGAACTGTCCGGGGCTGAGCAGGCTGTCCGGATTAGGTAGTGTGGCGCGCATGGCAAAGGCCCCGGTGTTTGCATCGGTGCGGTAGTCCGTGAAATCGACCAGGCCGGTATGTGCATAGGGCGTGTCATCCGCCAGCAGGACCTCGACCTGTATCGCATCCGCCGCCGGCATGACCAGGTGGCCGGCCGCCCGTTGACTGTCCATGGCCAGACGCTCGTTTTGCGAAATGGAGAACTGCACATACAGCGGATCGGTTTGCGCCATGCGTGTCAGCGGTCCGGAGGTCTGCGAGACCAGAGCGCCCTCGACTTCCAGTGCACGGCCCATGCGACCGGCAATCGGCGCGACCACGTCGGTATAACCGAGCTCCAGGCCGGCCTGCGCCACCTCCGCCTCGGCGGCCTCGACCTCCGCGCGGGCGCGGTCACGGCTGGAGCGCGCATCATCCAGGTCGCGCTGACTGATAGTTTTCTTCTCGGCCAGCGGTGCAAGACGCTTCACCTCGCGCTGGGCCTGCGCCAGCGAGGCCCGGGCCTCGGCCAGCCGCGCACTCGCCTCGCGCTTGCCGGCCGCGAACGGGGCGGCATCGATGCGGAACAGGACCGCGCCGGCCTCGACCTGGCTGCCCTCCTCGAACAGCCGCTGTTCAATCAGTCCGGACACACGCGGGCGGATCTCGATCTCGCGCGAGGCCGCCAGCCGACCGACATACTCAAAGCGCGCCGGCAAATCACGCGGTGCCAGCGCGATGGCAGTGACCTGCTGCGGTGGCGGCATGGCATCTTCCGCCTGCGGGTTATTCTCCGCACTGCAGCCTGCCAGCACTACCGCGACCAGCAGCCATGGCTGCGAATATTTCATGGCAATGGCAGTACGGAAAAGCGCGAACAAAACAGATGTCTCCCTGGAATAATCGACAAACAGATTAGCACGGATCAACGGGGGCAGACTCCATAGATCCACGAAAACGCGGTCTGCCGCCTGTTGTTGCTAGTGTTCACCTTTGGTACGCAATAGTCCCGCCAGGCGGTTTCCCTGTTTTTGCGGTCCACCACGCGGGAAGATGGCATGCAGATGGCGGTTGCTGCCAGGCTCCGGCCCACACAGCTTGCTGAAGTGCCTGATGATCTCACGTACATTGGCCTGTACCCCGTGTTGCTCATAGAAGTCCCGCAGAAAACGG
>Ga0265303_10000962_pt1 | contig 17241 bp, 20 predicted proteins | sample Helome_2_FD_192494 | JGI IMG/M metagenome (GOLD analysis project Ga0265303, IMG submission 192494) | Marine sediment microbial communities from subtidal zone of North Sea - Hel_20160317 (Illumina Assembly) | ecosystem: Environmental > Aquatic > Marine > Subtidal zone > Sediment ... | reverse complement strand
GCCATGATCCGGAAACTGCACGAAAACCTGGATATTCCGCTCGACGCGCTAATAGGACGAGACGACTAGATCCAGGCAGATATGCGCATAATGTATATTATGTTAAATAGCGTATGTGCTTCGGAATCGACCCAGAGGCAGCGATCGCCCTTTTTCGACGCTCGGAGTTCATTCATCCCGCCTGGCACAGGTGGTCTGCAGGCTAAATTGTTCTAATTTAGGTCTATGGCCGCTAAGGAGCCCGCTGCGGCCGGGTGGTCGGCTACTCCTGGCCGTTTCTCCCGCCGAGGGCCTTACCACCGTCGGTGTCTTCCATGTACTGGTCGATCTGCTCGCGGTGTTCCTCGACCTTCTCGCCGGCTTTCTCCAATTGCACCTGCATCTTCTCCTCGAGCTTGGCGTAATTCTTTTCACTGAGCGGCTCCAGGAATTCGATCTCGAACGGGCGGTAGCCCGAGCAGTCGGTTCCAAGGCCGGACATTTCCAAGTAGAACTCGCCGGTGATGAACTCTTCGGTCTCAAGCTTGTAGGCACCGTCGAAAATGACCTCCATACCGTCTTCTTCACCCGGGGCGACGCCGAAGAACAGGCATTCCCTGCCGCGTTCCATGATCACGTCCTCGCGCTCCTTCTCGTAGGCCTCCAAGAAGGTGGTCGAGCAGTCGTCTTTCAGAATCCAGATCGCTCCGTCGTTCTTGCCCGCCCCCTTGAGCGTCCGTTTAATACCGAGCACGTTGCACTCCATCCAGCCGTCCAGGTTCGTGACCCTCCAGACACCGTGTCTCGGGCAGGCGCATGCGGATTCGGATTGGTATCCCGATTCGCGTAACTCAACGGTCTGCTCTGCGTCGCACGCTCCGACGCGGTCGCCATGGTCCAGATGCGCACTAAGCGCATTTTCGCTGATCGTTATGGTATGAGCGTTGTCCGGATTTCCCGGAGGTATGTGGCATACATCTACCTTAACCCCTTCCGCTATTGCACCAGGTACATAGAATCCCGTAATTCCGATACAACAATGAATGAACAAAAGTGCCTTTCTATTAGAAATCATTTCTTCCTCGTCATGATTTGATGCAAAGAAGCTCCAATCAGGCGGACAGAAAGCACAACCGACCTGCTTTTGGGTTCCAGGTGAGCAAGAGGTTTAAGCATTGACCCTATCACGGTGTGTTTGCGCCGGCGAGCGTGCGAGGCATCGGCCACCAGCCGGCAACGCCGCCAAACGGCAAAGGTAAAGCAGTCCATCGTTCGGACCCAGGGGGACCGGCGCGGAACGGCCAATTGCTGTTGTACTGGGGTCATTCGTCGATCCATGGGATCCTTGCCGAAACTGACGGCCTCAGCGGATCCAGCCCTTGCCTGCAGCGTACTTCGAGTACCAAATCAATATTGCCGCGACAACAAGAGACATCAGAGTGCCGACCCAGATCTGCTGTGATTCGGCGATTGTCGGACCAGCCATGCCGAGGGCGTGAACCGCCGCCAGGATCACACCAAGGAGCGATGCAATAAACACAGGGAATGCGGCCGACTTCCTGAGCAGCAGCAGTATGCACCCAAGTCCGCCGCCGAAAACGGCAATAGCGAAACCCCCGGTTGCCCAAATGGGGCGCCCGGCCACGAGCACGCGCGCCGGCTCAGGGTAACCAGCAAGTGTTTCCGGGTTCATTTGCATGAGAAAATTCATGACCCCCATGCCATTCCAGATCAGTGCCGCAGCACCAATGACCCAGAAACTCCAGTGAACACCTGCTGCCGGCGTTTCGTTCATTACATTCCCCCTAACTACTCGTTATTCGTTGTCTGGCGTAAGGTCTTTATATGGTTCGTACGCGCGAGTGCCGTCGGCCTCGGGAGAGCGCTTTATCCCGCCGCCGCAGGCCACAACCATGCAAATGCGCCAGCGACCACGAGGCCGTATATCAATGCGTCCACCAGGTACTTGGCCGTCATGGACCACAAGTGTCCAAACCAGATACTGTACGGAATAATCGCCCAGCCGAATGTCAGAAAGCCCACGGTCGATACAAATCGAAACACAGTCAGGTATTCTGCTCCTGGTTCGAGTGCGAGCGTTGCACAATAGGCAATCAAAACGCAGCCGATAAGAAAAAAACCGATTTGCTGAACCAGCAATTTGCCCATATTCGGCAATCCACTCGGAAGGACGGTCACCATTCCAACAGGCCCTTTTTTGAAACGATTCTGAACCGCTTCATCCTTCATTTCATTCATGTCGACACAGTACGGAAAACTGTGCAAACCGAGCGGCGGCGAACCGTTACGGATCGCGTTCATGACCTCGTCTTCGTTCTTTAGTTCTTGATAATCAGAGTTATGATACTTGACCATCATGTGAATTAACGCGCTGGCTATCCAGGCGAAGAATGTACCAAGGACAATTGGTAACCACAGTTGGGATAAGTGCAATGCCACGAGACTCTCCTGAACAGGTTCTTGTTATTGGGCAAATTGCCGAGTTGTACTGAAAAGGATAGCAGATCATGCAGTACGGGAATTCTTGACCTTACGCTCGCGGGACCTTCATCGCGCGGCGAAACGCCCGGATTATCGGCAATCGTTCATTCCACGGCGACGCATCTGCACGATCAGGATCGATCGGGCACACAGGCCCGGCAAATTCAGGCGGTATCTGGCCATCTATTTCACCCGTACCCGCATTGTCAAAAAACTCGTATCCCGGGATGCAAAGTTCTTCATCCGCAACGACATCGACTGTTCGTAAGCCAAAGCTCGAAAGTTCAACCGTGAATGCCTGGGGGTTCACCAACCAGACATGCTGTGGGCCCGCAACAAATAAATATTGGATAAGACGGTTAGCAGACGCAATTCGATATTTGCGAATTTCACCCCCGTACATTGAGCTGCGCGATGTGGAAACGTCAATGACGGCATTGAAATCGGGTTCGAAGCCGGGCTCAATCTGCAGGGACCGCGGATCATCGTCGTCCGTAAACCAGGCAATACTCCGATTGTTATTGATCCGGTTGGCCTTCAGGGTCATCGCCCGAGCGCGAGGCGCTTCGAAATCCTGATAGGGCCACACCCGATCCGGGGTCGCATTGCGCAGGACCTGCGACAGTATTCTCTGGTCGCTCTGCTTGCGCGGGCCGCGATGACTGACATCATCCAGCGCCGCCTGCATCTCGAATGGGAGATTGGTGGTTTCCTCAGCACTGTACCAACCTCGGTCACCTCGCTTTTCTACCAGGCGCACTGCCCCTTTTCCGAGCCATCGCTCTTCGGGCGTATCGATGTAATGAGAGGCAGACCGCCACACCAGAGAAGAGTCCTTGTAAAAGACCCGTGCGCAAATCGCAGCCTTCCCTTTTCGCCACTGCCTCGCCGGCAAAACATACGCGGGCATTACTTTGAGCCCGAGAGCATCGCGTTTATTGCAAAGAAAAAAGCGCGTACCGAATAACTCAATCTCGTATTTTGGCGTATAGCCGATTTGAAGCAATTTGACCGAATCGGCTTTTGCCTGGCCGTCAGCACGGAGCCGGTAACCCGAATCGATCATGCGGCGAAACTGCGCACCCACCTGACGCGGTGTCTTGTCTTGAGCGACAACGTTGGCAATTGTTTCTGTTGGAATTCGTGAAATCTTGCTCAAGAAGATATGCCGGCGACCTGTTTCGGGAGCCTAGTTTACTAGTGATTTCGTCGCTGAACGAGGTTTCGGCTCCGTGATGCAGGTCACACCCCCGACATTTGATGATTTGTGACCGAGGTCACGAATGGAAGGTGTTCTTCAACTAGGATAAAGCCATTGGTAATCAGGAGGCCGACCGATGTTCCGAGTAATGGCTGTGAAACCCCTTTTTGTGCTGCTTGCTGTGACTGTAGCGGTAGTTCCCACGATGAATACGGCTGTTGCGGGCGTTATTTCTACGGAAGAGGCGTTAGCGTCGGAGCTGCGTGAGTCGCGCATTGACGAAGTTCAACGACTACTTTCCCAGGATCAGGTCCGGAACACGCTCGTTCGCTATGGTGTGGATCCGAAAATTGCCTCCGAGCGTGTAACTGCCTTGACCGATGCAGAATTGACAACACTCGCGGTGCGTCTTGATGAGTTGCCGGCCGGTGGCACCGGTGTGGTTGAGGTGGTTGGCATCGTTACGATTGTTCTGATCGTGCTGGAGCTTCTGGACGTAACCGACATCTTCAAGAGCTTTTGACAGGTCGCGTCATGCGCGTGCGGTGCCTGACGGCGAGCTTTGTTTTCCTTGCAATAGGCGCATCGGGTTGTGTCACCGTCCCGGACTGGCAGACGGATAATCGTGAACCGGTCGAATTGCGGGACGTACCGTTTGTCCCACAAGCCACCGATCAATGCGGTCCGGCATCGCTGTCGATGTTGTTGTCACAGGCCGGTGCCAACGCGCCGGTAGATGCGCTGCGCGAACGCGTCTACCTGCCGGAGCGCGAAGGCGCGTTGCAGGTCGAATTGCTGGCGGCAACCCGCGAGGCGGGTCGAATTGCGCTCGCAGTGCGACCAAATCCAGAGGACCTTCTGGCGCATCTCGATGCGGGTCGCGCCGTACTTGTTCTGCAAGACTTGCGAGTGGCCTGGCGATCGCGCTGGCACTACGCGGTCGTAGTTGGGTACTTGCCGGCGGAACAGGTATTCGTGCTGCGTTCCGGCCCCAATCCGCGCTTATTAATGAAGCGGCCGGCGTTTCTCAAGTCCTGGCAACGCGGGGGCAACTGGGGAATGGTGGCACTCCGGCCCGGTGATATCCCGGCCAATGTGTCGGAAAACGAATACCTTCGCGCGATGGCAGCGTTCGAATCGGCAAACCCTCATCAGGCGGCATATGACGCCTATGCCGCAGCACTGCAACGATGGCCGGGCAGTGTCGGCGCCCGCTTCGGCATGGCGAACATGCTCTACGCGCAAAATGACCTGCAGCGTGCTTTGCCATTGTTTGTTTCGATAGTCGATGAACACCCCGATTATTTGTCAGCATCGAATAACCTGGCCTTGCTCTATCGCGATCTTGGCCAGCGACAACAAGCGCTGGCCAGTATCGACGCCGCGATCGGTCGTGCTGAACAGTCCACGCTGCTGCCCGCCTTGCTGGAAACAAGGCAAGAAATACTGGCCTACTAGGCACGACTGAATTCCAGTCCCCTCCACTATGCTCCTGATCTAGGTATTTATCCGCATTGCTGATTCATGTCGCGATGGCAAATCTAAAGCGGTACGTCCAGAAACAAAGTTGGGGGGTGAGAAAGATGACGGAATTTGACCTCAATAAGGACACCGTGCAATTCATCATCGACAAGGCACATGAGTTTCATGCCAGGGACGATGTGACCTTTCCGGAGGAACCCGAAGTCGCCGATGATTACTGGTCCAGCCAGGTCGTCGCCGACTTTGGTCACGATGTGTATTACCAGGAGCTGAAAACCACGATCAACGACCTTGAACCGGACCAGCAGATCTCTTTGGTCGCGTTGATGTGGGTCGGCCGTGGTGACTTCATGATTGGCGAATGGTCCGATGCATTGCAGGGTGCCCAGGAAAGCTGGAACGATCATACGGCAGATTATCTGATCGGTACCTCATTGCTGGCTGATTACCTCGCAGAGGGTTTGCAGCAATTTGAAACCCAATCAGTTCCTTAGGACGATGTATTAAGAAACGACATTACGAAGCGTTCAATTTTTTCTTGAGACCATACCCTATTGCACATAATCTATTGTAAAAGACCTGGAATTTTCCAGCCAAAAATAGAGTGCACAGGGGGTCTCCAGCTTGCTTCGGTACAACTCCAGCCGACACCGCCAATTGATGACGGCGTCGGAGCATGCATTACAAGATGCGACAGAATCACCGGTTCCTCGAGAATCACGTATCGCAAGCACAATATTGGGCGATAACCAGAAATATCGCGAGTGGGAATTGCGCCACGCGAATCTTCTATTACCCGTTGCCGAACAGCGTGCCAGGAAGCGGCAAATAGTCGCATTGCGCAACGCCGAAATCGAACTTGTTCACCGACGCGCCCTTTTCACCTACTTGCAAACGCATGAATTGGGAAACAATCAGCGTCAACGCCTGTTTCGAATTTTTCACAGTACGCTCGACTATAACCAGGCGATCCTGAATGAGCATCGACATTACATGCTGGCAGTCTCCAGCCAGATATCGACGGATTACATTACCGATGTGATGCGGGACGTGTCGAGCGATCGTCTATTGCAACAATACGAGAAGACGTTCTCGCGTTACTTCGAAATGAAGTGCTATGTTGCGACCTCGAAGGACAGCCACTGCATCCAGTTGATCAGCTCGTCCTTGCGGGACATCAAAGGGCAATTGTTGAGGATTAGGCGCCGCGTTGAGACAGACGCTCCCGTTGTTGACGGTACAGATTTTCGCCAACTGGAGTTGCTTGCCAGGAGCAACAGGCACGAAATGCGAAATTACCTTTACGTGTAATCCTTGTCAGTCCCGGGCCAACGAGAGAAAATTTTTCGCCCAAATCCACTTTCTTCGTATCCCGAGGGAATAGCAGATTACCTTGGGCTACGCTGCTCACATGATTACTCGTAGCTTGCCACTCTTTGCCGGAATTGCGCCGATCGTCGGCGTTTCGTGCGCCTATTGGCTCGGCGTGCGATACGATGTGCTGCCTTCCTGCATGCCCCTGATTGACGGTTGCACATCCATTAGTGCTACGGGCCGGAACATGCCAGGTCGCATCGTATTCCGTTCTGTGATGTTCCCACAGTCCGCCTTGCTCATTGTGGTTTGGTGTCTCGCTGCACGATGGTTACGTGATATGACGCAGTCACGCAATGCCGCTACCGCAATCACTATTTCGGGTTGCATTGGCGCGCTGGCCCTTGTGGTGTACGTCGCAACCCTCGGCACGAAGACGCCGCTCTACGATTTCATGCGCCGTTTCGGCGTGTATTTCTATTTCCTGGGAACAGCAGTCGCACAACTGACGCTCGCCATTTCTCTTCTGGCACACGCAAAACGCACTATGACGATATCCTTAAAACGGATCGCGACGGGCATGCTCTGGTTGTGTGCACTACCGTTTGCATTGGGTTTTCTGAATCTTGCCTTGAAAGCGGTGCTGGATGATCCGGATTTCACCGAGAATCGCATTGAATGGATTTCTGCACTGCTGATGCAGTTCTACTTTGTCGTTTTGTACGTGGCCTGGCGCGATACCGGAGCTTCTGTTCGTGCCGGAACGCCCTAGTCAGCGAACGGGTTCGAAAACCGCTCGTCCGACAACACGATCGGGTCCGTCAACGACCCGAGAAACTCGATCAGATCACTGCGTTCACCGTCGGAGAGTTCAAATCCGCGAACAAACTCTGACTTGTAGGGGCTCAGTCGTCCATCGCCGGCGGTAGGGCCCTCGCCAATAATGCGCCCTCCTCGCCTGTAGTGTTCAATTGCGTCATCCAGAGTCGCGACGCTGCCGTCGTGCATGTACGGCGCCGTTATCGCAACGTTACGCAAAGTGGGCGCCTTGAAGCGCCCCATGTCTCTCCGCTGGCCGGTCATGTCATACAGCCCGGTGTTGTCCTCAGGATAGGCGCCGGTACCGTCCAGGTTGTAGAGCCCGGTATTGTGATAGCCGACTCGTTCGATCGACGTGTTGGCATGCGTGGTGCTGTCCGTAAAGTTGAACCCGCCATGGCAATGGAAGCACTCCAGCCGCTCTGAAAAGAACAAATCCATGCCTCGTATCGCGGCATCGCTCAAAGCCTTGTCGTCACCTCGGAGGTAGTGATCGTAAGGCGATTCAAAGCTAACGATCGTGCGAACAAACGTCGAGATGGCCCTCACGCCATTGAGCAACGAATATGGATCATCGTCGCCTTGAAAGGCCCGACGTGTCAGGTCTTTGTACTGTGCTTCGCTTCGCAATAACGTCGCAAATCGGTCAGGGCTGGCGCCCAGCCCCATCTCGACGGGCTCCTCGCCCAGCAATGGCGTTAGCGCCTGATCCTCCAATCGATTCAGCAACGGGTTTGCCCAGGTCAGCCGGCTGGCGTACGCGGCGTTTACCAGGCTCATTGAGCTGCGCGGATGCACCACACCGGTCAAGCCGATCGAGCGCGCTTTACCGTCCGTGAAGGCCAGCGCCTGAAGATGGCAGGAAGCGCAGGACATGGTCTGGTTGCCCGACAAGCGCGTGTCATAGAACAACCATCGGCCAAGCTCGACCTTAGCTGCCGTCATCGGGTTATCAAACGGAACGTTCGGTGGTGGCAGGTCATCGGGCAATTTCCACTGGTAACTGGATTGTCCGAATTGCCACCATGCGGCGGCAGCCAGGATGGCAATAACGCCGACGATCAGTACGACCTTCCTCATCGGTCGATTGTAAACACCCGCTGCCGGGCCGTCATTTTGCCGGTCTCGAAGTCTATTCCCAGTGCGGCAAACGGCGCATTACAGGCGGTCTCGGGTGGTCCCGACGAACAGTCGCTTAGCACACCGTCTGTCAAATCGGTTCCATCAAGCAGTTCTTTCAGGTTGACAGCGATAGCGTCATCCCCGGGCGAGAAATCGTCAAGTTCAACCGTTATTCGATTGGGAAACCGACAGGCGCTGATGTTCCTGACGGTACCTTCGCAGCCGGCGCTACCGACATGAATCCAGAAGTCATCTGTCGTCGACCTGACGCCGGCCCGAAGGAATTTGTAACCCGAGCGCCAGTGCCAATGCATTGCGGGATCGTCCAACGGTGCGTCCGCCTGTAACGGATCCAAATGATTGATCTCGAACGGCACGCCAACCGTGAATCGGAGTCCGCTGTATTCGCCTGGAGGCAGGCTGCCCACCAGGTACGCGTAGATTTCGCTGGTCCCATTGCTACACGAGCCCTGGCCGTTCTCAAGATCGATCAACGCCAAATCGGACTGTTGCCAGGGTATCTCTTTGTGCAGTGCAAGTTTCTGTGCTTCACCGTTCGAGTTCAGTAACTCGACTTCGGAGACGTAGAATCGCAGGTCGGTGAGAGCAATTTCTGCGCCGCCGCACTGAATTGGGTTGTCACCCCAGGTCGCAACAAACGGTATCTTTGCTCCCAGGTAAGGCTCGGAGCACGAAACGATTAGCGGCAGCAAAACGCCGATTGACTTCAAATGTAGTCGCACAATGACGGCTGTAGGGACAATCAGGTAGCGGCTTCACCGACTTCGGGCTGCTCTTCATTCTCGGCAATACCCTCTGTTTCGCCGTCGCTCACTCCGACATCGTACTCGAGCACACCCGTGGCGAGCATGTCCCGCGATGCCTGGGCGACAGACAGTTCAGTCTGAACCTCGCGAATCCTGGCCTCGGCATGCACATTTTCCGTTGCCCTCTCGCTCAATTCAGCACGCAATTCCCGCGTCTTGATTACAGATTCCTTCAGGTCTTTAGATATATTTTCGATTTTTTCTTGTTGCTCGCTGATGACATTGTCACGTCGCTCGAGACCAATCGTCGTTTCATTGAGTTGTTCTTCGAGCTTTGCGCAATCACCCCTCGAGTATTCGTTGTCGGTTCTGGCGACACGCAAGTCCGCCTCCAGCGAACGGATGCGATCGTCGCGCGAGTCGCGTCTCGTGGCTCTGTACCTGGCCCCGATACTGGAACTGATGGACGACAGCAGCCAGCCGAGCAAAAATGCCCCAAGTGCCATGGCAATCGCGTTCGTGGAAAGATCGGCAAGCATCACATAATGATTATTGGGATTTGGTGTTGATAAAAGGACCGGGTTCTCAATACTGAAACGTTCAGCTCACTCTGACCCGACTCCAATTTCGTAAAATTAGAAAACATGCTCAATAATAATGCGTTATTAAACAGCATATTATAGCCTGTTTTTAAAACTAATTCTAGAAATTGCCTCGATTTCCATGGTTACCGACGGCACCAGAAGCCGACGTCCTGGGCGCCCAGCGATTTCTCGGCTTGTGCGCCTCCGGCCATTGCCCGGGAAAACCCAAGCCTTCAACATTACCTTGAGGATTGCGAATTTCTTCATCTCTCCACGCATTATGACTGGATCATAAACAGGCTAACAGCGGGTCCTTAGCAAAAACTTGACAGCCCGATCAGGGAAATCAGTGAACAGGCCGTCGATCGCCAGGTCATCGACAAAATATCCGAGCAATTTGTCGAATGACCCGAACCCGTCCGGAAGCTCATCGGCCCGAAATGTGTACGGGTGCACGGCAAGTCCCGCTTCGTGTGCCCTTTGCACGAGTCCGGTAGCCCGGATCTGCCCGTCGCTGTGTCGCAGTCGGTAGGCGCGCTGGATCCAGGGCCCTATGCCATCGACAGTCCTTGCGAGCCGGTCGAGGCCTCTCCGGGTACGCAGTGGAGCGTAGTGGATCGATGATTCACCCCAGCTGTCCTCCCCGATCAACTGCACGAGCTTCAGGCGGCAATCCATTTCATGCCTTATTCGGCGTAGCTCTTTGGCCTCAAAACATTGCACATAGACTGGATCTGAATGTTCGCGATAACCGTAGTCGTCGAGGACCCGCAAAAATTCCGGCGTGATATCGACGCCCTCGCGCCTGTGCCATTCAGGCCGCTTGATTTCCGGGTATATGCCCACCGTGCGGCCATGTGCCGCTTGCAGCGAGCGTATGAACTCGAGCTCTTCAGCAAAGGTCTGAATTCGAAAAATCTCCTCCGACGAGCTGAAGCGATCGGGGTACACGGGGGACCCGTCGGTGTCGGTGCGCTCATGCACCTTGAGACGCCGCAGTTCCGCGAGATCGAAGTCCCTGACGTAATACCGTCCGTCTCGCCTGCTGCGTTCCGGGTAACGGCTCGCAATGTCTGTCACCCGATCCAGGTAAATGTCGTGAAGTACGACTAGAGCGTTATCACGGCTGGCGACGACATCCTGCTCCAGGTAGTCGGCCCCCATCGCGTAGGCAAGTGCCTTGGCCGCTAAGGTATGTTCGGGCAGGTGCCCGGAGGCGCCTCGGTGTGCGATCACGACAGGTCGCATCTTCTATAACACTTTAACTAAGACTGATAAGGCATTGTTTTTAAAAATTATTCAGTCGGCCCATCTGCATCAAATCCGGGGAAATCGATAACCTCCCATCGGGAGGTGTCCTCGCCACGAGCCTGGCGCCGCAGTGCGTCGACCATCTCGCGGTCATTCCATCCGATGACTTCCTGAACGCGATTTGTTACCTCTTCCGGGGTCTCCGCCACGCCGCCAAATGGCCGGATGCCAATCAGGTTCTTATTATTGGCACGGGCGGCATCCATTATGAATCTGACCAGGTCTTCCTTTTGTTCGTAGACGCTGGACAAGACGAATACCGCCTCGCAGGCTTGTATCTGGCGGATCAGCTCATCTTTGATTGCCTGCAGCCCCCCTGTCGTTGGGATATTCTCGGGCTTGCTGACGTTTACGTAGTAAAAACGGTCGACACTCTCGAGAAACTCGAAGACTCGCAAGTAGTCGTCACTCTCTTCAAAGCTGTGGGTAGCAAATACGCGGATCGGATTCTCTTCTGACACGGCAAACTCCGTTAGTCCTGCTCCAGGGCCCTAGTTTAGCCAATTCGGGCCGTTGCCGCGAAATCGTCGTTGCAGATCGTTCCGAGTGGTTTCCTTGCCTCGGGGGTTTCGGTATCGTAGCGCCGCATGCGGCTTCTTTTATACAACATTCGATACGCTGTCGGGGGCGGCGCCAGCATGCACATGCCCTTGCCCGGTGCCGGGTACGTTCTCGGTAACCAAAACGTATTGCCTGCGATTGCACAGTTCATCAAGACAATAGACCCCGATATTGTGGGTCTGATCGAGGTGGATACCGGTTCGATCCGCAGTCGAAATATTAACCAGGCCGAGAAGCTGGCCGACGACCTGGGCATGAATTCCTCATACGAGACGAAGTATGGCCAGAAGTCGTTCAACCAGTTGTTGCCAATCGTCCGCAAGCAGGGAAATGCGTTCATGGCGGCGTCGCGCGTACATGGCGAAACGTTCCACTATTTTGACACGGGCATCAAGCGCCTGATCATTGAACTCGAGATGGACGACTACGCGATATTCCTGGTTCACTTGTCGTTGAAATACCGACACCGTCATTTGCAGCTACGGCGCCTCTATGACCTGATCCAGGAGACGCACAAACCAGTCGTCGTTGCGGGTGACTTCAACACTTTCTGGGGTGAGAACGAGATCTACCTGTTCATGAAAGCGGCCGGACTTCGTTCCGCAAACATCGAAAGCCGCCCCACCTACCCGAGCCGTGCGCCGCGAAAGGAACTCGATTTTATTCTCTACCAGGATGGAATACGGGTGACCGAGTTCGACGTACCCGACGTCAAATTGTCAGACCATTTGCCATTGGTCTGTGATTTCGAGCTTGCCTGATCTGAGTGGATAACCGATGACCCAACACTGGAAAACGACGACTGATGATGACGGTATCGTATGGCTCTGTATCGACCAGGCCGACGCCACCGCGAATGTACTTTCTTCCGAAGTCTTGCTGGAACTGAACAGCGTCATAGCGCCACTCGAAACGAATCCGGCACCCGGGCTCATCCTGTACTCGGGAAAACCGGGCAGCTTCGTCATGGGGGCTGACATCAAGGAGTTCGTGGAAATCGACACACCGGAACTTGCCTACGACCTGGTGCGACAGGGGCAGCAGTTGTTCGATCGAATCGAGAACCTGAAGTGCCCGACTGTAGCGGTGATCAACGGTGTCTGTCTCGGCGGAGGCCTGGAGCTCGTTATGGCCTGTGATTATCGTCTCGCAATATCGAGTGAGAAGAAGATACTCGGCCTTCCCGAAGTGAAACTCGGGCTACATCCGGGTTTTGGTGGCACCGTCCGGGCAGTGCAGATATGCGGTGTCCGAGCCGGCATGCCTTTGATGCTGACCGGCAATCCGATTACGGCGTCAAAGGGGCGCAAAATAGGCCTTGTCGATAGAATCTGTAACGACGACGAATGGCGCCGCGCCGCATTGGACCTGATGCGCACCGCGAGTCCCAAGCGCAAGGCGCCATTGCTTGATCAACTACTGAACCTGAAAATTGCCAGGCCATTCATTCGCAACATGCTGTTGAAGCAGGTGCGCGGCAAGGCGCGGAAGGAACACTATCCTGCGCCCTATGCCATGATCGATAACTGGGCGTCAAAAGGGGCTTCAACAAAGACCGGCTACGAAGCCGAGGCGCGCAGCTTCGCGGATCTCATGTGTACCAGTACGTCGCGCAACCTGGTGCGGGTGTTTTTTCTGCAAAGCCGATTGAAAGCACAAGGCAACAAGACCGACAAGAAAATCAAGCATGTTCATGTCGTGGGTGCCGGCGTCATGGGCGGAGACATTGCGGCATGGTGTGCGTTGCGTGGCCTCACCGTGACATTACAGGATCGCGAACAGAAATACGTCGATCCTGCGATCGAGCGTGCGAAAAAGATGTTTGGCAAACGCGTGCGCGACGACGAGAAGCGTCGGGCGACCGAGCAGCGTTTATGTGCAGATGTCCAGGGCGACGGTGTCGGTGATGCCGATCTTGTCTTAGAAGCCATTTACGAAAACCTCGAGGCCAAGCAGGAGTTGTACAAGGTACTTGAGAAAAAAATGAAGCCGGGTGCCCTGCTCGCCAGCAACACGTCGAGCATCCGCCTCGAGGACCTGCGCACGGTTCTCAGTGAGCCCAGGCGATTCATCGGGCTGCATTTTTTCAATCCTGTCGCGATGCTGCCCCTGGTTGAGGTAATAAGGTGCGAAGACACCGATCAGGAAGCGTTGGATATCGGGTTTGCTTTCACCAAGGGCATCGGCAAATTGCCCCTGGAGTGCGCGAGTGCCCCTGGTTTCGTGGTCAACAGAATTCTGGCTCCCTACATGGCAGAAGCGATGCATCTGGCGGAAGATGGCGTTCCTCTCGTCGAAATCGATAGAGCGGCTGAAAACTTCGGCATGCCTATGGGGCCGGTCGAGCTTGCCGATAGCGTAGGACTCGACGTCGCACTGCATGTATCCAAAGTGCTGGGCGCGACGATGAACCGGCAAGTACCGGAAAGCATTGTGAAGATGGTCGACGACGGATACCTGGGCAGGAAATCGGGACAGGGATTTTATCGCTGGGAGGACGGTAAAGCGGTCAAACCGCAGGCGAACGACGTTTCCGTACCCGACAACATCGAAGACCGGCTCATTCTGTCAATGGTCAACGAGGCTGTGGCCTGCCTCCATGAGGGAGTTGTCAGTGATGCGGATCTGCTCGATGCGGGCGTAATTTTCGGGACCGGATTCGCGCCGTTTCGCGGCGGCCCCCTGAATTATGCGCGGGAACGCGGCTACGACAACGTTCTGGCCGCGCTCAAGGAATTGGCGAGCGCTCACGGCGACCGGTTTTCGCCACACAGTGGTTGGTCCGGCCTGTGAGCTTCGTCACACATCGCCCGGCCGTGCGGGGCAAACTGTGCGTTGATTCACGCTGCGTTGTTTAATCGGTACCGGAAGTCGTTGAATTGAAGGTAGAATACGCGCTGGCAAGCAAGAACCAATACAAAGAGCGAATTTTGAGTACACACGGGTCAAGAAATGGCGGCTGAGCAGATAAGTACTGAACTGCTCAGAGGCTTCTCACCACTGGACGGTCTGAAGCGCGATAACCTCGCGGCGCTCGCTCGCAAAGTGCAACTCCGTGAGCTGTCGCCGGGCCAGGTCCTATTCAAAGAAGGTGATACCGAAAAACGCACGATTTACGTGGTTACAGGTACGCTTGAGATGTTCGATCAGGCCAACGTCGTCGGTACCATCGAAGGGGGAAGCGAACTGGCCCGAAATCCGGTTGCGCCTGTTTTTCCGCGGCGGGTTTCGGCACGCGCGCGTGATCGCGTGCAGTATCTGTCAATAGACAGCGATTTGCTCGATGTCATGCTCACGTGGGACCAGACAGGCACCTACGAGGTTTCCGAATTGCAGGGCCAGGAAGACCAGGGCGGCGACGACTGGATGACCATGTTGCTGCAGGCCAAGGCCTTTCACAAGATTCCACCGGCGAATATTCAGGCGATCTTCATGCGGATGCAGCAGATCAACTATCGTGCCGGCGATGTCGTTCTCAAGCAGGGGGCCGAAGGCGATTATTTCTACGTGCTGATTCGCGGCTCGGCACTCGTGACGCGAGAAACCCCGCTGAGCAAGGAAGGCATCAAGCTTGCGGCGCTTCACGTCGGCGACACGTTCGGAGAAGAAGCACTCATCTCCGAAGCCAAGCGTAATGCGACCGTCACGATGAAGACCGATGGCTCCGTCATGCGCCTTGGCAAGGAAGACTTCAAAACACTCCTGAATGAGCCCATGCTCGAATGGGTTAGTCGCGAGGAAGCCGACGAGATCGTGCAGGCAGGCGGCCAGTGGCTTGATGTGAGGCTGCCCAGCGAATTTGAGAATCAGCACCTCGATGGCGCCATCAATATCCCCCTGTATTTCATTCGCCTGAAAATATCGACGTTGGACGAGAACCAGAAATACGTCGTGTGCTGCGATACCGGGCGACGCAGCTCGGCCGGCGCCTACATCCTGAGCGAACGTGGCTACCAGGCCTACGTTTTGCGAGGTGGAATCAACAGCGAAGCGGACTGAATCGCTTCTACATCGTGTGGGTCGGTTTGTCGCCGCCGAGGGCTCCAGCCAGGTAGGTCTCGATCTTCTTCTGTGTATTGCCCTGGTCCTGATCGCTGAATTGCACGCCAATGCCCGCGGTGCGCTTCCCCTGGGCGCCTTTCGGGGTCATCCAGATGACCGTACCTGCGACGGGGATCTTCTCTTCTTCACCCATCAGGTTGAGCAACATGAAAACTTCGTCGCCAAGCTTGTAGGAGCTGCTCGTCGGGATAAACAACCCGCCATTGATGACATAGGGCATGTACGCGAGATATAGCGCGCTTTTGTCTTTGATCGTCAGTGTCAGCAGTCCTGGTTTGCTCATTTCTTGCCCTTTTGGCGTTTGATCGGGTCGGCGCGCCTGTTGACGCGATTCAGCGACTGGCCAGCATTAAGTCCATACCATCATTCGGCGGCTCCGGGCCGCAGTCCACCAGACCGCCAACCCAGTCAATCAACAGCCCTTCAAGCGTCAGCTGCACATTGTAAGAACCGCCGGGCTGGCCCCGAAGCCGGTTGATTATGTCTAAATAGCAGAACAGGTTTCGCCTGTCCATGCGTTGCAGCACAGAATCTTCGATTACCAGGCCGTCAGCGCTGCCTCGGCCCGCAGAGTGCGCTATGGCCGCCAGCCTTGCCTGTTGTGCGAGCCAGTTGAGCACGAAGCCGGGGTCCAGTTTTGCCCACCGCGCAGCAATGTCGATCGGAGACTCTTCGCCGCGTCCCAGCGCATTAAATTCTCGCGCCATAGCCTCAGTTGTTTCGACACTGTCCAAAGCCGCAATTGCTGACAATGGAGCACCGCCCGCAATCCTGAGCGCCGTCATCCATGCGGCACCGGGCCGCAGATGATCAAGCCATTGCAGTGCCTCTGCCTCGTTCGGAGGCACGAAATCAATGCGCTGGCAGCGGCTGAATATCGTCGCAGGCAGGCGCCCCACGCGATCGGCGACAAGCACCAATAGTGCATTGCCCGGCGGCTCCTCCAGCGTCTTGAGGAGGCTGTTGGCTGCATTGGCCGTCATCGCATTGGCGGGCTCTATGACCGCAACTTTGCCCGCTCCTTCGAAACTGGTCAGGCTGAAATCGCCGACCAACTCGCGGATTTGCTCAATACCAATTGCCTGTTTGTCCTCGGGCGGCATTATCCAGCGCACATCGGGGTGTTCCGGGCGTTCGAGTGGATGTGTCGGCAGCGCAGTTTCTGTGTCAATTCCAAGCCTCTGCCGCGCAATCCAGGCGGCCGCAGAGCGCTTGCCAACCCCGGCCGGGCCCACGAGCAGAATCGCGTGCGGCAAACGCTTGTGCTCTACCCGGTCGCGCCAGGATTTTGCAAATTCGGAGTGCCAACTAATATCCATAAAACAGTTATTTATAGCAGGTCTTTAAAGTGACACATTAAGTAGGAGTTGCTCTGCTATAGCCGCCACGTCGGCTTTGACGTCATCGAGGTCCTGCGTTGTGTCGACCACCACGAAGCGCGATGGCTCGCGGCTGGCGAGTTGCAGATAACATTCCCGTACCCGTTGAAAGAAATCATGGCGTTCTTGTTCAAATCGGTCCGGCGCACTGCGGTCCC
>Ga0265303_10000961_pt1 | contig 17250 bp, 18 predicted proteins | sample Helome_2_FD_192494 | JGI IMG/M metagenome (GOLD analysis project Ga0265303, IMG submission 192494) | Marine sediment microbial communities from subtidal zone of North Sea - Hel_20160317 (Illumina Assembly) | ecosystem: Environmental > Aquatic > Marine > Subtidal zone > Sediment ... | reverse complement strand
AAATAGATGCAAGACATATCAATAACAAGAAAATTATAGTGGTATTTACGCGGATCATAGCAAAAATTAAACTCCCAATTAATTGGATTAGTCCGGTAACAGTATCATTTTATTATTTCTACCACACTTTTATTCTTAATGACCACCAGTAGATTTTTTTCATAGTTATCAATAGAAATTCTCTTCATTGGCTAATTTGAACTAATCCTCCAAAGATCAATCTTATAGTTTAAATGATCATAGTATTAATATATCATTATTTAAACAATAATTAATTGGACTTATCAGTATACTGGGTACATCCTTGTAGGTGTACAAATTTTAATTAAGGAGAAAGAAAATGGAATTTATATGGGAATATATTGCTATATCTGTTCCTAACCAGATCAAACAAAGCTGTAAACAACGTCGAGAGGTTGCAAGGTTAATTGCTGAGCAGATACAGTCTAAAATTTCAATAGTGGATAAGATCAAATGATAGGCTCCTTAAGACTATTTTACTTTCAACAAAATTAAATGTGGAGAACACAAAGGACAATGGATACTACTACTGCCGATCTCACTTTAGTCAGACGTACCAAGTTAGGAGACCATCACGCTTTCGATATATTGATGCTTAGACATCAGCAGAAACTTGCACGTGTTGTCTCCCGCTATCACAAATTACCTCAGCAAATTGAGGATATAGTTCAGGAGGCCTTTATCAAGGCATACCTTGGAATTATGTCTTTTCGTGAAGATAGCCGGTTTTCTACCTGGCTGCATCGAATTGGAGTAAATACAGCCATAGATTTTCTGGCAGCTGAGCGCAGGCGCATTCCGCTTGATCAACCCCCGATAAGAGTAGATACCAATGAACCAATAGCCTTAGAAATTGTAGATGAAAATAATCCTGAGCAGCTTTTGGCAACTCAGCAAATTAATGCAACGGTTACTAGTGCGTTGAAAAAATTACCAAAGGAATTACGTTTAGCAATTACTTTAAGAGAATTTGATGGGCTAAGCTATGAAGAAATTGCAGAGATTATGGGTTGTCCTATTGGAACAGTACGTTCTAGAATATTTCGTGCACGGGAGAATATATCAGCTATACTGCGTCCACAATCAGACTGAACCTAGCCTAAAATAATAACAATTTTTAAATTCCACAAACAATCATAGATATTTCTAATTATTTACTAAAGTTATAGGACATTCTATTAATTTTTTATGGCCTCAGGATCAAAGAAAATTATCATCGCAGCACTAATAGGAAATTCACTAATTTCCATAACGAAATTTGTTGCTGCAAGCATAACTGGTAGCTCTGCTATGTTATCCGAAGGAATTCACTCCATAGTAGACACAGGGAATCAAATTCTTCTCCTCTATGGATTAAAGCGTGCCGCACGACCTGCTAGCCCACAATTTCCATTTGGGCATGGAAAAGAAATATATCTATGGAGTTTTGTCGTTGCTATTTTGATTTTTGCTGTTGGTGCGGGAATCTCAATTTATGAGGGCATTGCTCATATTCGTCACCCTTCCACACCTAGTGATCCCACTGTTAATTATATTGTGCTGGGACTTGCTATGATTTTTGAAGGGGGCGCACTTTATTTTGCCATAACAGAATTTAATAAAGTGAGAGGACCATACAGCTATGTTGAAGCTGTCCAGCGCGGGAAAGACCCTTCAATGTTTGTGGTTCTATTTGAAGACTGTGCCGCCATGCTTGGATTATTTGTTGCTTTTGTAGGAATCATGTTGGCACAGATTACAGGAAATGCTTTATGGGATGGAATAGCTTCAGTCACTATCGGACTAATTCTTGCTCTTACTGCTATTTGGCTAGCTTATGAAACAAAAAGCCTCCTGATCGGAGAAGGTGCAAATAAAGATATTGTCGAAGGTATTCATAAAATTGCATCAAAACAGGATTCAATTGAAAAAATAAATGAGGTTCTTACACTTCATATGGGTCCAGAGTTTATTCTGGTTAATATGAGTATTTCTTTCAAAAGTCATTTACCTGTTGGCAACATAGAAAAAGCAATAGAGATAATTACAAAAGATATCAAAGAAAAATTTCCTATGGCAAAGAAAGTATTCATTGAAGCTGAATCAGCTAAATAAAAACCAAATGAATTATTTATTCTGATATCACGATCAGAAACTAGCCTACACAATTCCATGCGAACCAATTTTCCTAAGATCAATCGTACTACACAGAGTCTGATAATCTAAATCTATCGTTAGATAAATAATAATGAATTGGACTTATCAATGATTTTAATTCACTCTTAAAGCTGTACCAATCATTAATTTTGGAGAAAGAGAATTGTTTTTGCGACAATATGCCACATTCAAAATTTATAATAACTTGTGCTAAAATCCCCAGCCAACTTAATGAGTAAAACACCTATCGAGTTGGCTAATCTAGCATAATTTCATTTTTAACTTAGTTCTAAGGAGAATACTGTTGATATTGAAAACACTACTTATGGCGTTACTATCATGTAACCTTTTTTTCTTTTCGTCTGTTCTGTTGGCAGAAGAACCGATTCAACCAATTAAAGCGGCCACGCCAAAAAATAAAGGCATGGTTGAACTAGGAAAAATGCTTTTTTTTGATCCACGCCTATCTAAATCCGGATTTATTTCCTGCAATTCGTGCCATAACTTGAGCATGGGTGGAACAGACAATATCAAAACTTCTATAGGACATAAGTGGCAACATGGGCCCATTAATGCACCGACAGTACTAAATTCCAGCATGAATTTAGCGCAATTCTGGGATGGTCGCGCCAAAGGCCTAAAGGAACAGGCAGGAGGACCAATTGCCAATCCCGGTGAAATGGCATTTACTCATAAATTAGCAGTGGATGTTTTACGCTCAATTCCACAATACCGTGGTCGTTTTAAACAAGTATTTGGAGCAGACCAAATCTCTATTGATATGGTAACAGACGCTATTGCGGCATTTGAAGAAACTCTGGTTACACCTGATTCGCGTTTTGATAAATGGCTTAAAGGGGACAAAAATGCCATTAGCCAGGCTGAACTGGATGGTTATAAATTATTTAAAGAAAGTGGCTGCGCTTCTTGTCATCATGGCACAGCTGTTGGTGGAACTTCTTTCCAGAAAATGGGAGTTCTCACCCCCTACAAAACAGCAAGTACAGTAGAAGGCCGTAAAGAAGTGACAGGAAAGGAAACAGATCGTTTTGTATTTAAGGTGCCGACTCTACGTAATGTAGAACTCACTTATCCCTATTTTCATGATGGTGCAGCAGCTTCCTTAGAAGAAGCAGTGAACACAATGGGCCGATTACAACTTGGACACAATTTTAGTATTGAAGAAAATGCCAAGATCGTAGCATTCTTAAAAACATTAACTGGAAAACAACCTGACTTTAAGTTACCAATCCTTCCACCTTCTGTGAATGAAACTCCAAAACCCGAACCATTTGACTAATGTATTAGAATAGGTTCTCTCTAAATTTAATTGGCAGCTTTAAGGCTGCCAATTATTATTGGCAATAAATAAATCAGAGAATTTAACATGAATAGATTATTTCTAACTTTATTCTTAGTGACTATAAGCAGTAGCGTATTAGCGGAGTGGACACTTGTACAAACCGGGAAAGAATCTAATGAATATGTTGATATGGCTACTATCCGTGTATCAGGTAATCTGGCTAAAATGTGGAGTTTGACAAATATATCAAAGAAAATAAAGAGTATAAGGCCAGGAGAAAAAGCTTTTGCCATTAAGACAGTGCATGAATATGACTGTAAAGAACTTAAAAGCAGATTACTTTTTGTTGCCTGGTATAACGATTATATGGGAACTGGTGAAATTGAGCGATCGTCTAAAAGCCCTAATGCCAAATGGAAGGCAGTAACACCTGGTATCAGAGAAACTAGCTGGAAAATAGTATGCAAAAAATAAATTACGTCTCTCATGAGGATTAGGAGTCTTAGTCTGGGGGACTGAACTGCCTATTACTTAAATCGTATTTATTTTTACCCCAGCCCCGACATTGCCCACCTTCAAAAGTGGAAGATACTACTTTTCTATCTTGAATCTCAAACGTAGTCTCACAAACAACTTTTGTCTCCATCAGTCCAAACATAGCTGTATCTGATTTAGAGTAAGTTAGAAACCTACCCTCCTGAGACTCATTAATCTTAGATGGTATGCCCCATGTTCTTATTAATTCAGCTTCTGGTACTCCATGATAAGATTCAACCATGCTGTTATAGCCTGTGAATGTTGCACAGCCAGATAATATAAATACGAATAATACTATTCTTTTTTTTATCATTGTTAATTTCAATGCTATCAAAACAGCTATTTTCCCCAGGAACTCATACATTGTTGAAAATCAACTTTTGGTATAAAGCAGATTTATAAAAAAACAAAATTGTGCCAGTAATGTACCAGAATGCGCCACAATTGTGCCAAATATGAGCGTATACTTTGTGCCAAAAGTGGACGTTCAATCAAGACAGTAAATCTACTTTAATATAACTCCTGCGTAACCCCAAAATAACAAGGAGTTAGTCATTATTGGCCAGCAAAATAAGCTCCTGCTTTTTAGCACGAGATAAAGCTTTTATCGATATTTCTCTTCTTGAAGCTTCCGCCCGGTTGTTACAGTATTCCATGTATTTCAGATTGAACGGTCCACGACCTTTGGTATACTGAGCGCCATTACCTTGCTCATGTTCTATAATTCTACGTGCCAAATCTGTTGTAATTCCGGTGTAAAGACTTCCATCACTACATTCCAGAATATAGACTACCCAGCTCATTCTTTCTATCATCTTTGTGTCATGCAATTTCATAAATAAAATTAGTGATAACTATACAGATTGTGAAACATTCGGGTATATCCAAGCAGAATGATTAGATTTATGTCCGGTTTTAGTTGATCATTACAGGCAACTATGATGAAACGTATCATGAATGAATTTTTATTTAAAATTAAAGTTCATCACGTATTAAATACTGCCTACCACCTATGAAACCCTACTCAAAATCTTGCGAACGAAACCAGGCACCTATCCTCAAAATTTTACAAGAGACACTTGCCAACCAACAGCGTGTATTGGAAATAGCTAGTGGAACCGGCCAGCACGCCGTTTATTTTGGGCGTGCGCTACCTCACTTATCCTGGCAGACCAGCGAATTAGTGCAAAACCATAAGGGTATCCTAGCCTGGCTGAACGAAACTAAGCTGCCCAATGTACTTCCACCTATAGCCATCGACGTGAGCGATGCTAAATGGCCTATAGAAATAGTAGATACAGTGTTTAATGCCAACACGGTACACATCATTTCGTGGCCGGAAGTGGAACGAATGTTTGCGGGCATAGCACGTGTTTTAAGCGCCAGTGGCATCCTGTGCCTATATGGACCATTTAACTATGAAGGAAAATTTACCTCCGAAAGCAATGCGCGTTTCGATGCATGGCTCAAATCACGAGATAGGCACAGCGGCGTGCGAGATTTTGAAGCTGTCAATCGGCTCGCCGAATCGCATGGCCTTTTTCTACTGAGAGATGTGACCATGCCCAGCTACAATCGAACCCTAATATGGCAACATGCTCACAATAATTAGTAGCAAAATAGAGATTTGATCTCTAATCAAGTTAGCAGTTAATTCAATAAATTAGGACTAACGCCCTGTTCATTTTTCCTTCTAGGGCACACTATTGGCACAGTATAAATTGTTCTGAATGTCCACTTTGCGCCAAAAGTGAATATTAATTTTAAAGAGTACAAGATATATGACCGTTATAGTGTGTATTAACTGCTAGCTTCATTTAAGTCATGCCGAAACATCATCAAGCAAAATCAGGTAGCTCAAAAGCTTTCGACAAAGAAGCCATCTATGACGAATTAACGCAGCTACCTAATCATCATCTACTTTACGACCGGCTGGGGCAAGAAATGGCTTCAAGTAAACGTACAGGACGTTATATGGCTTTGATGCATATAGGTTTAATTGATCTTCAGCCGCTTAATGATCGTCATAGTCAAAAAATTGGAGATCTATTGTTAATTGAAGTCGCAAATCGGCTAAATGATAATGTACGAGAAGTAGATACTGTTTCACGTATCAGTAGCGATGAATTTGTTGTAATGCTCAATGAGTTAACCCGGGAGAAAACTCAGTCTGTCACACAAGCACATATAATTGCAGAGAAAATTCGAGCAGCATTGACTGATCCTTATCCAATCATTATTAGAAATAAAAAAATTGAAGATACTATCGATGAATATAGTTGCGAGATATGTATGGGTGTAGTGGTATTTACTAACGACAATAAAAGCCGTGATGACGTTCTGGAATGGGCTGAAAGATCAATGCATAAATCAAAAGAATCCGGAAGCAGTCAGATCTGTTTCAGTGATACGTATGTGTAAGTATATAGTTTGAGCGTCTGCTTTGTGCCAATCGTGTGCTAGAAAAAAATGAATAGACTGTTAACACTAATTCATTGAATTAATGGTGGCGAATCAGGGATTTGAACCCCGGACCAACGGATTATGATTCCGCTGCTCTAACCACTGAGCTAATTCGCCACGGAGTACTTGAAAGAGTTGGCATTTTGCCCTTGTAAAAATTCACTGTCAAGATTTACACCCTGAAACCTCTTAGAAAGGTGAATACTTAAATCTGACCTTTATTTTATTGTACATAGATTAATCACCCAAAATATTTTTTTCGATCCAAGCATTAAATCAATATGCTTTATCGCGACAGATGCTAAGCACCTGTATAATCTAACTATGAAATTTGATGTTGTAATTATAGGCGGAGGAATTGTTGGTTCAAGCTTAGCTCTAGCACTTAAAGATAGTGGCTTAAATATAGCATTGGTTGAATCGCATCCCCCCCCTATTCTTCCTGATGATAAAAGCTGGGATAGTAGAATATATGCAATAAGTCCTGGTAGCGTCTCATTCTTAGAAGATCTCGAGGTTTGGACTGTAATTAAAAGAAATCGTATTACTCCTGTCCATGAAATGAAGATTTTCGGTGATGATGATTCTGCACGTCTTGATTTTAGTGCCTATGATGCAGGAATGACAGAGTTGGCATTTATAGTTGAAAACCGACAACTGCAATCAGCGGCGTGGAATGAGCTTGAAAAACAAAGAACAAGAATAAAAGTTTTTTGCCCTATGCAGTGTACTTCCATAGACTGGAGTGAGACTTACGCTAATGTTCGGCTGTCAAATGGTAAATTATTAAAAACAGCACTGATTATTGGTGCAGATGGTGTAAATTCATGGGTACGAAATCAAGCAAAAATTAAAGTCTCACAACATTCATATCAACAAAGTGCAATGGTTGCGAATTTCAGTACAGAACTATCTCATCAAAATATTGCTCACCAATGGTTTCGTCGTGATGGTGTACTCGCTTTATTACCCTTACCTAACAAATTGGTATCCATGGTGTGGTCGGCTAATGAGGAGCAATCTACCCATCTGCTTAGCTTATCTGGTACAGATATCTGCCAACAGGTTGAAGAAGCATCCAGCCACATACTAGGTAAACTACAACTCATTACTAAGCCCGCTTCTTTCCCTCTAAATTTCTTACATGTAAAGAATTTGATAGAACCACGCCTTGCCCTCGTAGGAGATGCAGCTCACGGCATCCATCCTCTTGCTGGGCAGGGTGTAAACCTTGGGCTACGTGATGCACGTGAACTAGTTTCAACTATTATTAATAGAGGTTCCCAGACGGATTGTGGCGACTACTCGCTGCTCCGCAAGTACGAGAGAGCACGTAAGGAAGATATTCTAACAATGGAATTTACTACAGACAGCTTACAAAAATTGTTTAACAATGAAAATCCAACAATTGCCCGCATGCGCAATTTGGGACTAGGAATCACTAACCAATTTCCACTATTAAAGAAACAACTTATGCAACATGCGCTTAACTAAAAAGACAAAATAATAAATATTATAAATTAGTATCAGAAAACGACCATAACCCATGAAACTAAATACATACTATGTACAATAAATTGTTTTTTCTCTCCATACTAATATGTCTATTCTCAAGCATAGTGCATGCGAATGAAGCATCACTAAAGAAATCACTCAGTACATATTTCCCAAATGAAAAAATTGAGATCATAAAAAAAGTACCTTCTCTACAACTATATGAAGTTGTGATTGGGAATCAACTCTTTTATGTTGATGAAAAAGTAAATTACTTTTTCTCAGGCTACCTATTTGATCTAAAAAACGAGAAAAATCTTACTGAAGAACGTTTAAGGGAAATAAAGGCTAAACAACGAGTAGACATTGACTCTCTGCCTCTTGAACATGCAATTAAAGAAGTTAAAGGTAACGGCAAACGTAAACTTGTAATTTTCTCTGATCCTAATTGTGGCTATTGCAAGCGCCTAGAAAAAGAGCTGGTCCAAGTTAGCAATGTAACTATCTACACATTACTCTACCCAATACTTAATGGATCCAAAGAAATTGCAGAAGAAATTTGGTGCTCAGATAATAAGTTTGAATCCTGGAATAATTATATGCTTAATGGTGTAAAACCTACCGGGAAAAGTTGTGAAACACCAATAAATACTCTTCTTCAAACTGGTAAAAAATATGGCTTTAATAGTACTCCGACAATAGTTTTCGCTAATGGAACAATTGTACCGGGAATGATACCTGCAGAAATGATTGAGGAGAAACTAAACGAACCTATAAATTAAGAAGTAGTTCAAACTACTTTATGGGGTCAGTGTTTGCTGCATATAACTATTCGGCATGAGTACCCACATTTTTCCAATTTGTTTCATTTTCCCTGCCTGATTCGCAGCCTCTTTTCCAAAACCCCAGAAAAAGTCTGCACGAACGCCACCTTTAATGGCGCCACCTGTATCCTGCGCTATCATTAGTCGATGAAGTTTCTTACTACTATTAGGCCATGTGGTTGAAAGAAATACTGGCGCACCCTGTGGAATAACGCGAGGATCAATAGCGAGACTTCTTCTTTCAGTTAAGGGAACACCAAGTGCTCCAATCGGCCCCGATATACCTGCAGGTAGTTCACGAAAAAAAACGTAACTTGGATTTTGATGTAGTAACTCATTTAGCTTTCCTGGGTTCTTTATGCCCCATGCCTTAATTCCTTGCATGGAAGCCTTATCTAACGATAGTTCTCCACGCTCAACCAACAACCTTCCTATGGACTGATAGGGATGACCATTTTGGTCCTGGTAACCTACTCGTACAATCTCACCATTCTCCATTGCTATCCTTCCTGATCCCTGAATCTGCAGGAAGAATAACTCAACAGCATCCTCAACCCACAAAAGCTCATATCCTTGCAAACGAGACGAATCAGCTTCGATCTCTGCACGACTGTAATAAGGTATTATTCTTCGACCTTCCAACCTTCCTCTTAACCGTAAGCCTTTGAGCTCTGGATATACCTTGCTCAAATCTACAATAAGCAATTCTTTGGGTACAGTATAGAGTGGAAAACGGTAACGCTTTGATGATTTACGACTACCTTTTAATAATGGTTCATAATATCCAGTAATGAGGCCGTCGCTACTACCATTAGAATTTAACACCTGATATGGCTTGAAGTGATGCTCAAAAAATTGACGTAATGTATCATTATCTTTTTTCTGTATTGAACCTGCAAGATTACAAGACTCCTTCCATAGTTTCTGGCTTTTTAAAATGGTACAACTTTGTAGAAAAGTATCCAAAGCTGGACGAATATTATCAGCTTCCCAATCGGGTAATGTATTCCAACTTGTTACTTTTAATGTTGCAATATCTGATGATACGACATGAGGTGGAACAACCGGTGTTAGTGCCTTCTCTGGGCCAGTAAAAGGAATTGTTGGTCCGGTTGAACATGCATTAAGCAATAATACAAGTGTAATGCTAAGAAATCTTAATTGGTTTTTCATCGAATATTGGTTAAAGTTGTATTTTATAAATATACAGGAAGCTTTAAAAAATGTGGGTAATACTACTGGAAATAGGTGTAGCGGTAACATTGTTATTCATTATCATATGGTGGACCTTGCCCCGAAAAAAAAATACCAAGAAAAAAGACTGACATTGAATATTAGGGTGAATCTGATTTCTATAGAAGTATACTAATACTATATTTATGAGGCCCTATTTGAGAGCATAACTAAAATAGTTGATGCCAAGTTAATTCTGTACAAGTAATTTTATAGTAAGCATTCCCAATATTGTCATCACCAGTGAACCAAAGAGGTGAGAAGAAATTACGGCAAAGGCCCAGCTATATTGTTCCCGCAATAACAGCGTAACGGCTTCAGCAGAGAATGTGGAAAAAGTAGTTAATCCACCTAAAAACCCGGTAATAATAAACAACCGAACCTCTGGAGGAAATGTAGTGTTATGAAAAAAATATTCGGTTGCTATACCAATAAAATAGCAACCAATCAGATTTGCTGCCAAAGTACCAAAAGGAAGAGTCGGGAGAATTGAATTTAACATCAAGCCAAACCCCCAACGAAGCCAGGCTCCTAATGCCGCACCCACTCCTATTGCAATTAACGCGTAGATACCCATTCACCACCCGGAAATTAATAATTTCTGAAGATACAGTAATGGTAATTGCTTGCTATCATATTGTATATGATGTTTAAATAATTTAAACATCAAGTCCAAGTAGATATGACCTCTAATTCTTGCTCTCGCGTAACATTTCAGCCGCATGTTTACGGGTAGTTTCAGTAATTTTCACACCCCCCAACATACGTGCAATTTCTTCAATTCGCTCTTCATCCTTAAGCACAGTAACATGGCTTAGAACATCTCCCCCACTATCTGGATTACCAGACTTAGCAACTTGCCATTGCTGATTACCTGCAGAAGCGACTTGTGCTAGGTGTGTAACACACATCACCTGGCGTTCTGTTCCTAATTTTTTTAAGAGCTCTCCGACAATCTCTGCAATTCGTCCACCTATACCTGCATCAACTTCATCAAATATCAGTGTTGGCACCACACCAACTTTACTTGTGATGACCTGTATCGCCAAACTTATGCGCGATAGCTCACCACCAGAAACAACTTTTGCCAGTGGCCGTAATGGCATCCCCTGATGAGGAGATACTTCGAATTCAATTTGTTCCATACCGTGCGCATTCCCTTGCTCCAGAGGTATCTGTGTAACTGAAAACTTTCCGCCCTCCATTGCTAAAGTCTGCATTGCAGCAGTCACCTGCTGAGTAAGCTTCCTAGCTGCACCAGCTCTCACTACACTCAACTTCTTTGCAAGTTTTAAATATACATCTTTAGCGATTGCCTCTTCTTTCATCATCGCCTCGCCATCACCAATTTGGTTAAATCCGTTTAGCTTCTCAGTAAACGTTTTTAACAAATTGGGTATCTCATCTGGAACAACACGATATTTTCTGGCAGCAGCATGAACTGCAGACAACCTTTCTTCCATTTCTTGCATGCTCTTTGGATCAAGATCCAGGCTTTGCTTATAACGCCCTAGCTCATAAACTGCTTCCTGTAGTTGAATCTGTGCAGTATCCAGCATATCAAGTACACCTTTTAGCCCCACATCATATTGAAGCAATCCTTTTAGGCTGGAAATTACTAAGTTAATCTGAGCAAGAGAAGCTGAATCATTCTCTGATAAAGTCTCTAGGCTCGTATGAACAGCCTCTAATAAACTTGCAGAATGAGACAAACGACTATGGTCAGATTTAAGGGTCTGCCATTCATCAGGTGAAAAATTTAATGTTGTTAACTCTCTACTTTGTAATTCTAACTGTTCTCGTTCCTGTTCAAATGTACTAGTATTTTGCTCCCATTCAATACGGCGTTTTTGTAAACTCTGCCAACGACGATAACCTGTAGTCACGGCCTGTGCAAGCTCACAACTACCAGAAAATGCATCTAATAAATCTCGTTGCTCTTCAGTACGGAGTAATGACTGGTGCTCATGCTGTCCATGTATATCTACTAATTTCTTTCCCGCCACACGTAACTGCTGTAGTGTAGCAGGACGACCATTAATAAAACCGCGAGAACGACCTCCAGCTTCTATCACCCGACGCATTAAGCACACACTATTGTCATCTCCATATCCTTCTAAATCATTTTCACGTAACCATGCAAGTAATTCCGGTAATTCACTTACATCAAATTCTGCGCTTATTTCAGCACGCTTACTACCATTACGTACTTGACCTGCATCACTGCGCTCACCTAATGAAAGTGAAAGCGCATCTATCAAGATCGATTTTCCGGCTCCAGTTTCTCCCGTAAGAACAGTAAAACCACGATCAAATTCCACCTCCATCCGATCAACAATGACAAAATCTTGAATATTTAAAAACCTTAGCATAATGATAAATGGGGTATTTTTAGGAGAACCCGCTCCAACCAAGCTTCTCCCGCAACATACGGTAGTAGCTATGGCTGGAAGAATGCAATAATCTTACGGTATGGGGAGAACGACAAATTACGACCTTGTCACTTTCATCCAAGTCAAAATGAGAATGGCTGTCTGAATGAATGCGCGCGCCTTCAGTACGGTGCATCAAAACTTCCACAGTAGCATCGGGGCCAACTACAATTGGCCGGTTACTTAATGTATGCGGGCTAACCGGGACCAGAGCAATTAAATCGAGCCTAGGATGTAAAATTGGGCCACCACATGATAAGGCATAAGCTGTAGAACCTGTAGGGGTAGCTATTATCAAACCATCTGACCGTAAAGAATAAACATACTCTCCGTCTATATGCACTTCAAATTCAATCATACCACCACCAATCCCTCTATTTACAGCTACATCATTGAAAGCTAAGGCACTAAACATACCATCCTTACCACGGATCACTTCAGCAGATAGCAACATACGCCTCTCAGTTACAAAATTGCCATTAAAAATGGAATCTAAAGTCTCCAACATAGTTTCAATGGAAAGATCTGTGAGAAACCCAAGCCGACCCTGGTTGATTCCAACCAACGGCACATCAAAAGGAGCTAACCTGCGTGCAATATTTAACATGGTACCGTCACCACCTAGAACAATCGCTAGATCAGCCTTTGAACCAATCTCATCCAAAGTCAAATTTGGATATTTTTTCTCTGGAACATGTGATGCAGTAAGACTATCCAACACTACATTAAGATTACGACTTTCTATGAATTTTCCCAGACGTAGAAGCGGTGTCATAATTTTGGGGTTATCATACTTACCAATTAGAGCTATAGTTTTAAATAAAGATTTCATCACAAAGTTAAACCTTAACCGACTATAAATAAATTTTAGTGGTGCTACTTACATGATTAAACCATATTGGACATCACGTGACAAAGAATTCAAATTCAGAATAGATAAACTTTCTTTGCTTATCCTTGGACCCAAAATCCTTAATCCTGGTGTAGAATATTTAAATGCTTAATGAGCGCGCCCAAATATTACTCAAAACATTGGTTGAACGCTATATCAGAGAGGGTCATCCGGTAGGATCTCGCTCACTTTCCAAATTTTCAGGATTGGACCTTAGTCCTGCTACCATACGTAATGTTATGGCAGATCTTGAGGAAATGGGTTTTGTTACTAGCCCCCATACCTCCTCAGGACGTATCCCTACTCCACGTGGCTACCGTTTATTTGTGGATACTCTACTGGTTGTAAAACCTCTTGATTCAATCGAGATCCATCACCTGGAAGACCAGTTACCCCCAAATAATCCATCTCGCCTAATCAACTCAGCATCACAGTTACTGTCTGAGTTAACGCATTTTGCGGGTATAGTAGTGACTTCCAAACGTATCAATACTGCATTTCGTTATATTGAATTCATGGCTCTGTCTGAAAAGCGAATTCTACTCATTATTGTCACCCCTGAAGGTGATGTGCAAAACAGAGTACTTTTTACTGACAGAACATATAGCCAGGCAGAATTAGTAGAAGCTGCTAACTTCATCAACCAGAATTATGCTGGCTGTGCGTTGAAAGAGATCCGGAGCCGTCTCCGTAATGAGCTAAAAAAACTACACCACGATATGACTAGTCTTATGACAGCAGCTATTGAGGCTGGTAGTGAAGCAATTAATGAGAGTAGCGAGACTATGGTAGTGACAGGGGAACGTAGATTACTTGATGTACAGGACTTATCCAGTAATATGGCGAGCCTGAAAGAATTATTTGGCTTATTTGAGCAAAAAACTGCTTTACTAAGATTATTAGAGTTTAGTCGTAAAGCACAAGGTGTTCAGATATTTATTGGAGGGGAATCAGACACAACAACTCTGGATGAAGTCAGCGTTGTTACTTCACCCTACGAGGTAGATGGGAAGATTGTCGGTACAGTTGGTGTAATTGGTCCTACTAGAATGGCTTATGAACGTGTTATTCCAATTGTAGATGTAACAGCAAAATTACTTTCCAGCGCATTGTCACACCATTAATTAAGCAACGTGTCCCAAATCGATACCGTTATAGCTTCAGTAAGACCTTTTTCCGCAATATAATAACGCTATGTCTTCTGAATCTACTTATCATCATGGCTCTTCTAGTAGGACTGGTATCTTACTAGTGAATCTTGGCACTCCAGATGCGCCAACCACAAAAGCACTGAAGCCGTACCTTAAGGAATTTCTAAGTAACTCCAGAGTAATTGAAATGCCAAAATGGCTTTGGTGGCCAATACTGAATATTATCATCCTAAATACGCGTCCCAAAAAATCAGCAGAAAAGTATTCTCTGATCTGGACAAAAGAGGGCTCACCACTGAAAATTCATACTGAGCGGCAGACCAAACTATTGCTAGGACTCATTGGAGAACGTATTAAACCTGTACCATTGATAGAATATGCCATGAGTATAGGAAACCCATCTATCTCAGCGGTATTGAAACGTATGAAACAACAGGGTTGTGAGCGTATTCTAGTATTACCCCTTTACCCTCAATATGCAGCTAGTAGCACTGCAGCAGCACTTGATGGTGTGTTTGCTCAATTAAGAAAAATACGCAATGTCCCGGCTATCCGAACAGTCAAACATTATCATGATCATCCCGGTTATATTGCCGCCCTCGCACAGAATGTACGTGATTATTGGATGAAAGCTGGGAAACCAGATAAACTGATCATGAGTTTCCATGGTGTGCCACGCTTCACACTGGATAAAGGTGATCCTTACCACTGTGAATGCCAAAAAACCGGTAGGCTTCTAGCTGAAAAACTTAACCTAGATACAGAAAAATTCCAAATCTGCTTCCAATCTCGTTTTGGCCGGACTGAATGGTTAAGGCCATATACGACAGATATATTGGAACAACTAGGTAACCAGAATATCAGACGAGTTGATGTAATTTGTCCTGGTTTTGTATCGGATTGTCTCGAAACACTAGAAGAAATAGCTATAGAAGGCAAGAATACTTTCATTCAGGCTGGAGGCCAAGAGTTTCATTATATTCCTTGTCTTAATGAGCGTGATGACTGGATACAAGCCTTGGCTGATATTGCTCTTACTAATTTAGAAGGTTGGCTGGACTCAGAAGAATCAAAAGAAAGCGCTGAACAATCACGGCAGCGGGCAATACAAATGGGGGCAAAAGAATAAAAGAAAAAGTAATTTGTGTGGAGAGTCTAAAGATTTCCTACTGTAATTGCTCCATTAAATTTTTCTTAGTTTTTATCCTTCCTATTTTTCTCAAACCAGGTCCGAACGAACTGGATAATACCTGGAATAATTGAAATAAAAACAATACCAAGGATGAAGAAAGAAAGATTATTCTTAACTATAGGCACATTCCCAAAGAAATAACCGCCAAAAATAAAGAAGTTGATCCAGAATAAACTACCGATTGCACTATATGACATGAAAGTCGTATAAGTCATACGACCAATACCTGCAACAAATGGTGCAAAAGTACGAATGATAGGCAAGAAACGTGCAAATATTATTGTCTTTCCACCATGCTTTTCATAAAATAAATTAGTTTTCTCCAGATGTTTACGATTTAATATGCGAGAGTCAGTTCGGGAAAAAATCTTTGGCCCTAAATAACGCCCGATCCAATAATTTGTATTGTCACCAGTAAAAGCAGCAAGCATTAAAAGTATTGCCAGAAACTGAACGTCCATAACACCGGTTGCTGCTATTGCTCCTGCTACAAACAGTAGAGAATCTCCTGGTAGGAACGGGCATATAACCAATCCAGTCTCACAGAAAATAATCAAAAACAAGATTAGGTAAATCCAGTTCTCGTAATTCTCAATCAGCCAGATAAGATGGCGATCCAAATGCAGAACAATATCGATGAAGGTGGTAAGAAGTTCCAAAGCGGCCTAATAAATAAAAGTAATGAATCGATGACCAAATTAAGGTACGGCTTCTGCTTCTTTCTCTTTCTTCTCTACTTTAACAAGATCTTCACGTGAAACGCCCAGAAGCATGACTATAGGGCTTGCCACCAAAACCGCAGAATATATACCGAATAAAATTCCAATAGTAAGCGCCAAAGCAAAATAATGTAACGCCTCTCCACCAAAGAAAAGCATTGAACATACTGCCATCTGAGTGCAGCCATGGGTAATAATGGTACGCGACATGGTGCGGGTAATTGCATTGTCAATAACCTGCGCTACTGAAGTCTTACGCATCTTACGAAAGTTTTCACGTATGCGATCAAACACCACTACCGACTCATTTACCGAATAACCCAGGATTGCTAGTACTGCAGCAAGTACTGTTAATGAAAACTCCCACTGAAAAAAAGCAAAGAATCCAAGAATTATTACTACGTCATGCAAATTAGCAATAATGGCGGCAACACCAAATTTCCATTCAAAACGAACAGCAAGGTATGCAATGATTCCTAATGAAACCACCAGTAGGGCAAGCGCGCCATTCTCAACTAATTCTTCACCTACTTGTGGGCCTACAAACTCTACTCGACGCATTTCTACTGTACCGTCATCCTCCCGTAACGCTTTCATAACAATCTCTGATAGCTGAGCGCTAGATATTTCGGGCTTAGCGGGCAATCGTATTAGTACATCGCTGGAAGTTCCAAAATTCTGGACACTAGCATCCGACATTTCAATTCCGGCAAGGGTATTCCGTACTCTATTCAGATCAGCAGCCTGACTGTAACCAACTTCCATCACAGTTCCACCGGTAAAATCGACACCTAAATTCAATCCCTTAGTAACGAGAAAAAACACAGCAATAATGAAAGTTGCCAGCGATATA
>Ga0265303_10000960_pt1 | contig 17254 bp, 19 predicted proteins | sample Helome_2_FD_192494 | JGI IMG/M metagenome (GOLD analysis project Ga0265303, IMG submission 192494) | Marine sediment microbial communities from subtidal zone of North Sea - Hel_20160317 (Illumina Assembly) | ecosystem: Environmental > Aquatic > Marine > Subtidal zone > Sediment ... | reverse complement strand
AGCGACGGTAAACGCGGCCGCCGCCATGGGTGCGGCCGACCAGATCGGCACGATTCGGCCCGGCACGCTGGCTGACCTGGTCATTACGAACGGCGACCCCCTCACCGACGTGACCGCCTTAATGAACCTGACCGGCGTGATGAAAAACGGCCGTTACTACCCGCTCGACGAACTGCTGGCAGGACCCTGACTGCAGCCCAGCGGTGACAAACGGCACTTTGGTAACTCATTTGGTGTCAGACACCAAATCCTCGTCGCAAACCTCCAGGCGACCGAGAAAGCGCGCCGCGTTCCGGCACAGGATTCCGTCCAGTTCCGCCGCCGACAGAAAATCTGCCGAACGATAGGCTTCGATCGCCGCGCCGTGATCACCGCCATCGGTACCGAAAGTCACACGCCGAATAAGACGCCGCTGCTGGAAAGCCCTGAGCAACTGGTGGAACCGCTCGCGCGCAAGGACCCTGTCGAAGGGACTGAGCTCGACGTACAGTTTTGGAAATTGCGCCATCAGGTCCAGCACCAGCGGATAAACCAGGGGATTGGCGTGCATCACCAGTACCTTGAGCCGTGGATACTGGACCAGCACCTCTTCCAACAGCAGCGGATCGCCCAGTGCCATCCGGAAGTTCGGGCAACAGCCACTGGCGGTCAACGGCGGCGCTGAATGCGTGTGGAATGCAACCGGGATGCCCAGTTCCTGGGCGAGCTCGTAATAAGGCGCCATGCGGGGATCGTCGTAGGCCATCCCCGCGTACTGGGTGTATATCTCCCCCATCAGCTGGTAGGTACCGTTTTCGTACTGTGTCCGCAGCCACGCCAGGTCCGGGAATTCCGCCCCGTTCGCAAAACACTGATATTGAAACCAGTTCGGATTCAGCCCGCCTTCACACGGCAACACCGGTCCGAGCAGCAAGCGATCCGGCGCCTCGCGATGCCACCGCTCCAGGAAGGCCTGCGGACCGCTGGTGGCAGCCAGCACCACATTGTGCTCCTCAAGCGCGGCAATGGTCCTGGCCATCACTTCCAGGTTCTTCGGGTGATCGGGCGGACCGTCCGCCCCATACGGCCACGCGTGCAGGTGCATGTCGATTACGGGCTGCGCGGCTGCAACGGGTAAAGCCAGCAGCGCCAGCAGCGTGCCGCGGGCGATTGCAGGCCAACGCGCAGGCGCCTGCCTCACCACGGGATCACCCTGCCCGTCCATTCGTAGAATACGCCGGAATCTTCGAGGGTCAGGCGGTCGATCAGCGCAATCATGTCGTCAATGGCCGTGCGCGGTGCCAGCCGATTCATCCGTATCATCGTGCGGTAGTTTGATGGCACGGTCGCCGGATCTGCCGCATTCATGTAGTCCTCGGTATCGACCGTGCCCGGCGCGATGATGCCGACAATGATGCCCTTGCGCTTCATCGCCAGTGAGTAGGTGCGCATGGCCATGTTCAGGCCCGCCTTGCTGGCGCGATAAGCCACCGCAATGGGCACATCGAGTTCCGTGATGGAGCCTCCCGTTGAGGTCATCGCGATGATCTTCTTCTGCTCGCTGGCTTCGACATTCGCCTGGAAGGCCTCGGAGACCTTCAACTGGCCGATAATGTTGACCTTGAGAATCTCCTCGAACCAGTCGTAATCGATCTTACCGAAGAAAGTCGGACCAAAACGAAAGGTATTGATGGCTGCATTGTTCATCAGCACGTCGATGGGCTGATCGCGGTACTTCTCGGCCAGCGCGCTGATATCGGAGTCGTCGATGATGTCGAGTTGCTCCACCACTACGTTCGGGTGCCGTGCGGCGAGCGCGTTCAGCCGGTCGGCCCTGGCCGGCGTGCGACAGGTCGCGATCACCCGCCAGCCGAGTTCGGCATATTCCTCGACGAAGGCGAGGCCGTGGCCTTTGCTCGACCCGGTAATCAGCACCGTCGGGGGTTCATCCTGCGCCACGGCCGCGAGGGGCAAGGCCAGCATCAGGCCGAGCAGCGCGGCGTGAAGCCACCGTCCCGGCATCCTGGGCACCGCTGCAGAAATCACACGCGCTCGCATACTTGTGTCCTCCATCACTGGCAGTCCGGCCTCGCCCTGGTGTCAGACACCAATCTTCAGGCCTTCGGCGCGGGTTCCACCAACTGCTTAGCACCGGGATAACCGAAATCGCGCCACACCCTGATCTTGTTGTCCTGCACCAGGAAATAGCCCGACACCCGAAAGCGCATGCGCGGCACGCGACTGCCGGGCTTCGGAAAGAAATCGTCAATGCGATCATTGATCACGAGCTGACCAATAGCGAAAGACCGGAGAATCTGCCAGTCCACTTTTTCCAGCCCTGCCAGCATGTCGCCATTACGTCTCTTGTAAGCTTCCAGACCGATCACCTCCGGCTGGCCCTCCGAGACCTGGTAGATGATGTCGTCGGCCAGGTAGCTCGCGAGCACGTCGATATCCCTGGTCGCGTAGTCGCGGATGAAGTTGTTGACCAGCGTTTCGTTCGCGGCCTCCAGTTCCAGCTGTTGCCCGGGTGTCAGGACCACGCGCTCCCCGCCGGTGTGGCCGCCGGCCACGGCCTGCGACATGCCCACGGCGGCAAGAACACCGGCCCCGCCGAGCAATTCCCGGCGATTCAACAATTGATTCAGCAGGTCAGCGTGCATAGTGCGGATCTCCGTGCGGTTGGTGACATTTCCTGTCTGAGACGACTCTTGAAAGCGTGCCCATTAATCGGCGCCCGGCTCCAGTCGGGCCAGAGTTGCACGGCCCTGCGTGGCAGCCGGCATGTCCACCGAGTTCAGGTAGGCTCGCGCGCTGCGGTCATTCTTGGTCACCGCGTCCAGGAAAGCGGTGGACGTGGCGTTGAAGATCACCAGGCCCTCGTGATCCGGTTCGCCTTTCTTCGGGTCTTTCTGGATCAACCCACCGAAGTAGTGGTCACCGCCGTCGAGCAACAACTCATAACGAAGCACGTCCATGCCACTGACCGCGGGCAGAATCTCTGTCTGGCCTTCCGTCGGCGCACCGCGTCTGCCCATCAGGCCAAAATCGTCGGTGCCGGTAGCCATGAACGTCGGCACCGGGCTGGCCAGCCAGGTGTCCGGCGGCATCAGGCGCATCTTGCCCGGATCGCTGACCAGCACCAGTGCGCTGTATCGATCCTCCGGTGAGTCCATGACTTCGCCGTTGAACTCGGTGCGAAAACGCGCGCCGGTGACCAGCATCGCCACCTGTGTACCAATGGAATGCCCGGCCGCAACATAGCCTTCGCGCGCAATTTTGCCTTCCACTGCGGGTAATTGGGCCTCGATGGTGTCGAGCTCATCCAGCACCAGGGACATGTCAGCCACGCGGGTGCGGATCACGTTCTGCATGACCTCGTAGCTCGATGGCTTCACGCCGTACTCCGCATCCATGTGCTGGGGCAGCATCACTACATAGCCCTGCCCGGCCCAGTACTCGGCCACGAGGTCATAGCGGTGGATCGAGGAAAAGGTGCCATGGGACAATACGATCAGCGGGTACGGCCCGCCGTCAGCCGGGTAGAAGATTTTCAATGGCACCGGGCGATCGCTGGCAGCCGTCAATGCCACCGAGTCGTCAGCGACAACCGTCAGTGCCGGCGCGCGGGCCTGGTAGGCATCGTCGCCAGGCGCACACGCGCCGAGCGCTGCGGCAGCAAAGCTCAGCAGGCAGAAGACCAGCCACTGGCCGGCGCGAGGTGCGCATTCCATGATGAATCCAGTCTAGCCCACAGCCATGCCCATCGACGGCCTCAGCCCGGGATCTCGCAGCTGTACTCCGCCAACACCTGGGCCGAAAAACGTCCCCGTTCGTCCTGCTGGACCGTCGCCAGCCCACACTCCGGGTCATGCGGGAAGCAAATGCGCAGATCCTCATCGATTGCCAACTGGAAAATCCGCCGCTTCTCGTCTACCAGCACTTCCGGGTAGCGGTCGTAACCCATCGTGACCGGCAAGTGCACCCACGGCCGGCCCGGCGCGAGGTCCGACACGAACATCACGCCACCCGCACCGCCAACCTGCGACAGCATCAGCCCCGGCGTGTGGCCGTGACTGTAGTGAAAGTGCACGGTGTCGCCCAGGGTCGGTGACAGTTCCCCGTCCACCAGCTCTAATCGACCGGTGGCCTCCAGCAAACCGGGCAGCGCCGGGATAAACGACGCCCGGTCCCGCGGGTGTGGCTCGCAGGCCCGTTGCCACGCGTCTGCACCGACCAGGAAGCGCGCGTTCGGGAACAGCAGGGTCTGCTCGGCGCCGGCCACATAAGGGGCCAGCAAGCCGCCGGCATGATCAAAATGCAGGTGACTGAGCACGACGACGTCGATGTCTTCGTGCCCAACCCCTAATGCTTGCAGCGATGCCAACAGCACGTGCTGGGCTTCGAACACCCCGTAGCGGTCGCGCAGCTTCGGCTCGAAAAACGCGCCGATACCGGCTTCGAACAGTACCGACCTGCCATCCAGATCCGGCACATACAGCGCGCGTGTCGCCAGCTCGACGCGATTCTCCGCATCCGGCGGCATCCAGCGCGCCCAGAGTGCGTGTGGCACGTTACCGAACATCGCCCCACCATCGAGGCGCTGGCGGTTCCCTTCGACGCAGACAACTTTCATGGCTCAACCAGCGTTGCGAAACCGTAATCTTACCTAGCAAATAGAAAACTAGTGTCAAACACCATCTAATCGTGCTCGCGAGGATGGGCGATGAGCGCGGCGACGAAGATCAGCCACGACACACCTTCGTCACGCAGTTCAGACAGCTGCAGTTCGCTAACCCCGTCCACCGCGATGCCGAACAGGCGCACCGCCACCACGCAGGCGTCGAACAGTACGATCACCCACAGGCTGGTGACCAGGTGCCTGGGCTGCGCGAGGCCGAAGGCGGCCGTGATGGCCAGGCCCGAAAACAGTGCGCCTGGCCCGGCCCGCAGGAAGTTGATGGACTCCGGCACTCCCGACGCGCTAATGCCGAACCGGGCGATGTGCTCCAGCGGCTCGATCACGTACAGGTACGCCAGGAACGTGAAGATCAGCAGCGCGTAGAGCGTGACCAGGCGTGCAAACCAGAGGCGAGCGGTGGTCATGAGTTCGGTCTCCCCGGCGCCAGTGCCAGGAGCCCTTTCTAGCACGTTCCCGGGACGCGGTAGAATCAGGAATATTGCTTCGCCGGCCTCGCCCATGGAAAAACGCCTGTACTTCATTTTCGGGGATCTCGTCGCCAATTCATTCGTGGCCACCGTGGCGGGGGCGCTGACCGCCTGGCTGATAGGCGGTGCCTGGGGAATGGTGCCCGGCATGCTGGCAGGCATGGTGCTCGGCATGGCCATCGCGCTGCCCCTGACGCTGGCACTCCTGTTCCCGGTCCTGGGCGTGATGGAAGTGATGGCGCCGTGCATGGTCAGCGGCATGCTCGGCGGCATGTGGGGCGGCATGTGGCCACTGGCCGGCGCCGGGATTTTGCAGTGGGGCATTGGCACGGGCGTCGCCGTGGTCGTCATCATCTACGCGATCAATGCGGCGATGAGCGGCCCGCAGGAAGTCGGGGGCTGACCATGGATACTGCGACACAGGAAAAATGGGACCGCGCGTCACGCACGTTCGACCTGATGTCGGCCTACGGGCCGGAGTGGCGGTGGCGGCCTGCCAAACTGCGGCTGTTCGAGCGCATGAATCCCGACGCGAAGATCCTGTTCCTGGCGCTGGGCACCGGGCTCGACATCTCGTGCTTCCCGCCGGGGCGTGACATCACGGCCATTGATATCAGCCCGAAGATGGTCGAACGCGCCAAAGAGCGGGTCGCCGCCTACGACGGCAACATGACCGCGCAGGTCATGGACGTGCACGCGATGGACTTCCCCGACGACAGCTTCGACCAGGTGTTCACGTCATGCACTTTCTGTTCGGTGCCGAACCCGGTGGCAGGACTCCTTGCACTGCGCCAGGTCCTGCAGCCCGGCGGTGAACTGCACATGTTCGAGCACACGGGCAGCCGGCTGTTCCCGTTCAGTGCGATGATGAAGCTGATGAGCCCGCTGGCCAGCAAATTCGGCCCGGAACTCGACCGGGACACGGTGGCCAACGTCCGCGCCGCGGGCTTTCACCTCGTCGAGGTTAATAACATCTTCCTCGACACCGTGAAGACGATTCACGCGGTCAAGTAATTGCTATCAGGCGAGCTTGCGGATCGGCAAGTCACGCACGCGCACACCCACCCCCTCGTAGATCGCATTTGCAATCGCGGGCGCGACCACGATCAGCGGCGGTTCACCGAGGCCGGTGGGAAACTCGTCACTGGCCACAAACTCAATGTCCACGGCGGGCACGTCAGCCATCCGCAACGGTGTGTAAGTGTTCAGGTTGCGGTCACTCACCTGGCCATCGGCGATGGCGGTGCCCTCGTGCAAGGCGAGACTCAGGCCCCACAGCGCGGCGCCCTGCGCCTGCGCAAGCGCCCCGTCGGGATGTACGACGGTGCCGCAGTCGATCACCATCGTCAGCCTTTTTACGCTGACCTTGTCCGCGGCGGTGTCCGCAGCCACATGCGCCACACACGCGACCCAGGTAGGCATGGTCCGTTCCTGCCCGGCACAAATCGCCACGCCGCGGCCCTCGCCGTCCGGCAAGGGCTCGCCCCAGCCTGACAGCACCCGGACCCGCCGCAACACGTTGGCCAGGCGTGCGGCCCCGCCTGCGCTTTCCGGGGCTTTACCCGCGTTCTTGCCCGCCGCATCGAGCATTGCCAGCCGAAACTCGATGGGATCCTGGCCGGCCGTCACGGCCAGTTCGTCCATGAAAGACTCTACGGCCCAGCCCGTCCAGCCGGGACCCACCGCTCGCAACCAGCCCGGCATGAAAGTGCGCTGTGCGACATCGTTGTTGATGGCCCGCACGCGGTGGTTCGGCAGCGTGTACCAGTGATCGGCACCGCTGATGGAGAAAGTGTCGATCTTGCCGCTGTCATTCAGGCCGTCGATCATGAAGCCCGGTGCATTGGCCAGCGTCGGCCAGCCGGCCGCGGCCGCGTGTTCGATGCCGGTGACCTTGCCGGCCTCGTCCATGGAAGCCTGCAGGCGCTGCACCGACGGTGAGCGGACGCAGTCGAAGCGGCTGTCGTCTTCACGGGTGAAGACCATCTTCACCGGCTTGCTCACCGCCTTGGCCGTGAGCGCCGCCGGCACCATGTAGTCGCCCACCAGCCGCCGGCCAAAGCCGCCGCCGAGGTAATGCTGGTGAATCACGATGTTGGTCTCCGGCACCTCCAGCGCCTTCGCCAGCACCGGCAGGATCAGCGACTGCCACTGGTTGCCTGCATGCAGGTGCCAGGTATCACCGTCGAACTCGGCCACCGCGTTGACGGGTTCCAGCGCGAAGTGCAGTGCAGTGCCGGTCGTATACGTCGCCTCTTGGGTACGTGCTGCGCTGGCAGCCGCCGCGGCGACGTCGCCGTCGTCCACCAGCAGCGCGCCGGTGTCGGCGGTACTCGCAAGCCGCGCGCCCTCGGCGATGATGTCCGCTTCGCTCACACCGGCCGTGGGGCCGGGTGTCCAGTTCACCACCAGCGCGTCGGCCGCGCGCGAAGCGCTGACGTGATTGTCGGCCAGCGCCACCACCCAGCCCTGGCAGGTGTCGCTGGGGTCGTTTAACACTTCGTAGCCGAGGTAGCCGGGTATCTGTTTCGCTGCTGCCGGGTCGACGGAATCGACGGTGGAGCCATAGCGCGTCGGTGGGAGCAGCGGCCGTGCATAGACCATTCCCGGGCGCTCTACGTCCAGGCCGTAAATCGCCTGACCAACACTCTTTGCGGGAATATCCAGGGCCGGCACCGGTTTGCCCACCAGGTCGCGCTCTGCCGGTGTCTTGACGGGCAGCGCCTCCAGTTCTTCGGCCGTAAAGCTTCGGTCGAGGGACCCCCGCTGCACCACCTCGGCAAAGGCAATGCGCTGATCGCCCGCGATCACCTGGCCATCTTTCGCCGTGCAGTCGTCCGGCGATACGCCCAGCAAGCCCGCGCCGGCTTCGATCAATGCAATGCGTCCGGCCGCGCCGGCCTGCGACAGCTGCTTGAAGGTGGTGAAAACCGACCAGGAGCCACCGGTGACCATGTAGCCCCACTTGGGATCACTGTCCACGTAATCGACGGCGACATCGCTCCAGGCAGCACCGAGTTCGTCGGCCACCACGCGTGCCAGGGCCGTGCCCACGTGCTGCCCCATCTCCGCTTTCGCGATGTTGATCAGCACCGCACCGTCGCTCGACAGCTCGAACCAGACCGTCGGCGCGTAGCGTTTCGCCTGCAGTTCCTCGCGGGCGCAGCCGGCGGGCAACAGCGCGCCGAAACCCATCAGCACGCTGGTACCTATGGAGCCCACCAGGAAGCTGCGGCGAGTGAGATCGGGCGGCGTGCCTTTCATGCGTGCAGCCATGTCACACCTCCCCGGCCATTGACCGCGCGGCGGTCTTGATGGCGGCCTTGATGCGGATGTAGGCCATGCAGCGGCAGAGATTGCCGTTCATCGTGGCGACGATCTCCTGGTCCGCGGGTGTTGGGTTGCTGGCCAGCAGGCTCGCCGCCTGCATGATCTGTCCCGACTGGCAGTAACCGCACTGGGGCACCTGGGCTTCGACCCACGCCTGCTGCAGCGGGTGGGCATTGTCTTTGTCCAGGCCTTCGATAGTCGTGATGCTGTTGCCAGCGGCCGCTTGCACCGGGACCACGCAGGAGCGCATGGCCCGGCCGTCCAGGTGCACGGTGCACGCGCCGCAGCGGGCGATGCCGCAGCCGTACTTCGTACCCGTCAGCCTGAATTCATCGCGAATGACCCACAGCAGCGGTGTGTCTGCCGGTGCGTCGGTGGTGACTTCCTGACCGTTCAGGGTAAAGGTGATCATGGGCCCGGCTCCGTGAGGATTTGGCGACAGGCCCTATTTTCGTCGCTATTGGCGGCAGACACCAATGGCAGCTGCCAGCTCTAATTCGCGGCCCTGAACTCGGCCAGACGTTCCGATAGCCAGCGCTGGGTGGGCACGGGCTCGGCATCTTCGCACTGCATGGTATACGGCTTGCCGCTCATGGAACTCTTGCTGGCGATGCGACCGATGAACTGGTCGGCCCCGTTGACCCGCGACCCGGCGCGCTCGTATTTCATTCGCAGGTGGTCTGCCGCCTCGGCGGATGGATAGGCTTTGCCATTGCGGATAAATGCGCAGTGGCTCTGCTCCACCGATGCAAGCAGGTACTCGATCTCTTGATCTGTAGCGGATGCGGCCGCGGGTAAAGCCAGCATCAAGAGCAAGCAGCCGATGGCCAGCTTCACAGGGCCAGGTCCCCGGGCAACGACACGTTATCTACGGTCCGGATCTCGCTGATCACGGCAAACTGCGCTGCGAGCGGGTTGTGATCGGAGGTCCGCACCGTCTGCGTGGCGGACCCCTGCACCGACAGGCCCCGCACAAAGAGGTGGTCGAGGGGCAGGCCGAAGACGAGCGTGCGTTGATCGTCGTCGAAATCGATGGGCTCGAGGCCCAGGTCGCGCGTTACCTCGCCGAGAATCTCGAGTCGCGCCGCGCGCCAGGTATTGAAGTCACCGGACAGAATAATCGGGCCAGTGTGTGCCGCCAGTGCCGTGCGCAAATCTTCGAATTGCTGGCGAAACTCCGCCACGCCCACGGAGAAATTCACAGCGTGGATATTCGCGACCACCAGCGTATCGTCGGTGCCCGTCAGGCCGAATTCGGTAATCGACGTGGCCTTCGGGGTGCGCAGCCACGGCTCCATGACCTGCAGGTTGCACTGCGTGAGCGGCGGCGTGGTGCTCAGGGTCATCACGCCGGTCGCGCCTGCCCGGGTGCGGTAGCCGGGCGCGAAGGCCCAGTGCGCGGTCGGCTCCAGCGCATCCAGCAGCCCGGACCCGAGGCTCGCCTCCTGGATCAGGATCAGGTGCTTGTCGGCAGCCAGCCGCGCCAGGTCATGCCGCCAGTTCGCGTGCTGCCCTTTCTTCACGTTCCAGCTCAGGATGCCCAGGCTGCTGGAATCCAGCCCGGCGCCCGGTGCTGCGGCAGACTGCGCCATCTGGTCACGGCAGGCCGCCGCGTCGGTTTCTACGCCCCCGGCATGGCTGCTTATGGGCGTCAGCCGGCTGGCCGGCGCCTGGCTCGGCAAGCTGCTGCAGCTCGTCGCGGCGAAACTGGCCGCAGACACCAGCAGGATGGTGCGAAGAGTCATATGAAGTCCTGAGGCTGGAGCACAGAGTCTGCGAACTTCGGCCGGCCGATTCTGGTCAGCAGGCCACACATTCAGGTCATGGCAGGTCTCCCTGCCGGCTGCCAAGACCCGCGAGGGGCCGTCTGCGCAGGAATGCTAAGGCAACTCGGTGCCGAACACCAATTACTGGCCGTAGTCGGACTCAACGGAGCCGGCGTCATCGGTGGTCGCCGTGCGCCAGCCGCCTGCCATCAGGCCAAGTTGCTGCATCATGCCGAGTGAATCCTCGTTGCCCCAGCGCGCGCAGATCTTGCCGTCCCTGATCTGGTAGGTATCCGTGGCAGTGATCCGGTAGGGCTTCCCGGTCGCCGGAATGCCCATGAAAGGCCCGGTCATCGTGCCCTCGGTAATGGTGCGCGACACCACGCGGTCGCCGTCGCACAGAGTGAATTCCGGCGTCAGCTTCCGGTCCGGGAACGCGGTTTTCATCATCGGCAAATAGGCCCGGAACGCGGCCGGCCCGGTCGGCGCGCCGGGGTAGCCGTCATGGTTGTAGAAATCTTCGGTGAAGAATTCCTCGAGCCGGCCCAGGTCCTGCTGATTGAAAATCACGTCGATCACGGTGTGGATCAGTTGCTTGTTGGCTTCTGCAGACATCGAGAATTCCTCAGAGCTGGCCCTTGATCGGCAGCATACGCATCAGGCCGACCTTGAAGCGCAACCATGCGGTGGTTTCCGGTTCCTTCTCGTATTTCACCCACTCGCCGTCTTCCCGCGTGTACCAGCGCAGCTGGTACTGGTCGTTCAGCCTGAGCTCGTAGGTTCTTTTCGCCAGCACGGCGTCTATCTCGTCCACACCCCAGCCAGCCAGTTTCGGCGAGTCGATGATCACGCCCAGCTCGGTATTGATGTAGGCGGAACGCGGATCGAAGTTAAAGGAGCCGAGGAAGAACAGCCGCCGATCGACAATAAATACCTTCAGATGCAGGTTGGCTTCGGTGCCCGCCCCGCCGGCGCGCTCCACACCCGTGGGCAGCGCGTCCGGGCGCACCTCGTAAAGCTTCACACCCATGTCGAGCAGCTTCTTGCGCACCGGCGCATAACCGGAATGCACAATCGCGTGATTGTTGGACGCCAGCGAGTTGGTAACGACCCGCACTTCGATACCCCGCTCGCGCAGCTTGCGGAAAAACTCCAGGCCTGCCTTGCGCGGCACAAAGTAGGGCGACAGGATCAGCAGGGATTCTTCGGCGGTGGCGACTGCATCGCGCATGGGCGTGAGGATGGAATCCTCGGCGTCGAGCTCTACGCCAGCACCTTTCTCCGGGGCATCGAAAGCCAGTTCATACGGCGCCCAGTCGAATTCCTCCGGCTGCACACTGACCATTTCAAAAACCGCCGCGGTCAGCACCTCAGCATAGCGGGTGTCGCTCAACGCTTCCCGGGATTCAATAATTGTGGCGCGCAATTGCGCCATCACCATCTCGGGGTCCTCGGGGGGCTCGATCAACGCATCAATAGAAACCGCCAGCTCATCATTCCAGTAACTGTCAAACATCCTGGACACATCGTCGACGATTGGACCATAGGCAAGCACATCCAAGTCGCCGAAATTCGTCTCATCATTCGCCGCGAAATACTCGCTGGCAATGTTGCGCCCACCAACAATCGTGAAGCGGTTGTCTACCGTGAAGGTCTTGTTGTGCATCCGCCGGTTGACCCGACTAAAGTCTGTCAGCCCGTTCCAGAAGCGTGAACCCCCGCGCGCCACCGGATTGAATATGCGAATCTCGATGTCGGGATGATCATCGAGCACGGCCAGGCCCGCGTCGTAGTCCTTCGTAAACACATCGTCGAGTAACACGCGCACCCGCACGCCGCGATCGGCGGCGTTAAGCAGTGACTCGATGAACACGTAGCCGATCGGATCGTTCTTGATCAGGTAATACTGCACGTCGATGGTACGCTCGGCGCGCAAGGCCAGCAGCACGCGGGTGGCCAGGGCCTCGACGCCATCGGACTGCATGTAGAACGCGGACTGGCCGGGGTGGGCGGCCACCAGGTCATCGACTAGCCCCGCCAGGTAAGTGTCACTGGTGTCCGCAACATAGGTAGACGGCTCCTTCGGGTAATCGAAGTCGACCGTCGCGCAACCGCCCAGCCACAGCAGCATGGCTGCAAGGCCTGCGCCGAGAAGGAGGGCTTGACTGCTGACAGAGCTTCTCACGGTCTTCACTCCACGACCCGCCGGGCATCTGTGGCGGGGCTGCAGTTTATAGCCGATTTTAGCCGCCGCCGGTTGGCCGAAGCCTATAATCGGAATGGGGAAACGCATACAGGGGGTGCATCATGCGCAGTCAATTCCTGCCACGCCTGAGCCTGGCGCTGCTGGCGCTCATTACAGGGCTGATCTTCACCGCACCGGCCCACGCCGCGGTGGATATGTTCATCAAGATCGAGGGAGTGGACGGCGAGTCCAAGGACAGCGGGCACCGGGACGAGATCGACGTGCTCGCGTGGTCGTGGGGAATGGCGCGCGGTGGTGCGGCCAAGGGCGCCAGCCGCCGGTCGCCAGGTACAGAACTCTCGGACCTGTCCCTGACCAAGTACCTGGACAAAGCCACGCCGGGCCTTCTGCAAGCCTGCGCCAATGGCAAGGTCCTGCCGAAAGCCACGCTGACAGTGCGCAAGGCGGGCAGCCGCGGCCTGGAGTACCTGGTCATCGAGATGACCGGCGTGATGGTGACAGCGGTACACACCGGCGGCAGCGACGACGATGACCGGTTGACCGAAGAGATCAGGCTGAACTTCACCGACATCAAGATGACCTACACGCCACAGCGAGCCGACGGCAGTCCGGGCGCGGCCCAGGAATTCGGTTGGAACGTGCGTGAGGGTCGTTCTACGACGGCTACGCCGACGCGCGCCAGGTAAAGTCGCCGCGGCCGGGGGCAATCTCTGGCGGTCCGCCATTGATTTGCGGATGCCACGCTGTTGCGCCCGTCAGTCGCTTGGGCGGTCCAACGGCTCGCTTTTCTTCGGGCCGGCGAAACGGTAGTGAAACTGCAGCAGCACGCTATCAAAACTCGCGTCGTCGTTGCCCGTGTTGATGGCATCCAGCGCCAGCATCTCGTCGTCGATCTCGAAGGTCTGATACTCCAGGCGAAAGTGCAGGTGTTCCATGAGTGTCACACCCAGGCCAAGCCCGACCAGGAAACTGGGGCCATTGCGATCTTCGCGGCGAAACACCGGCGGGCCGCCGACGGGCGTCAGCACCTGGTCGCCGTCTGCATCCCAGGCCGACAGGCCCAGCTTGAGATAGAGCTCCCAACGCTCGGCAATGGGCCAGGTACCAATCCCGGCAACCTGCCAGGCGGTGAGGTCCACCTCGGTGTCGACGCGGCCATCGAAACCACTGTCATTGAATTCCGGCGTGCCGCCGTCGAGATAGCCCACTTCCACGGCAATGAACGGGTTGAAGCGATAGCCACCGTTGACGATAAAACCGTAGTCGCTGTCACCACTTTCCGAACTGCTGGCCGAGCTCGTCCAGCTGCTGGCGTAGACATTTGTAAATGCCACTCCACCGCCGGCGTAAAAGCCGGGCCGGTCGTTAATGAAATCGTCCAGTTGCGCGTGGGCAGGCAAGGCCGCCAGCAGGCTCAGAACCAACAGGGATTGACGCATTGTGGCCTCCTATCCTCCCTCAGCAGACCCAACTGTATTGCAGAAAAGCCGGCGATAGTGAGGGGAAGTGCAGTGTCCGGAAATTGGTGACTGAGATTGCCAATATGGGGTCAGGATCCAGCTTTTCAAGGTTCTCGAGGCCAATGATCCTGTCCGTGATGCGCGACAAACTTGTGGATGCAGCGCACGACGGGCTGCCAGGAAAAGCCGCGGCAGAGCGGTGATCTTGAAGCTCTGCGGCGCCACGCGATTTGCCTGTATCCTTTTTCAGGTGCTAGCCTTCACGCACAATCTCTTTCTGTACTCGCCTCTGTCACTGCATCGCACACCGATTCGAGCGCCGTAAACAGGTTGATGTGCCACATCAGCAAGCGATGGGCACTATGGTTTTCGGGACTCATCGCGATGGTGGCGACAGCAGTTAGCCCCCGCGTGTCTTTTACTTAAGCAACACTTTTTCAGGGGGCAGCCCTATGTTCCGTCCACTCCGTGATCTGACGCTCGTATCTTTATTCTGCCTCGCGGCCCTCGCCGCGCCGCAAGCCGTGGCCCAGGAGGCTGGGCAATCGATCGCGCCCGGCAAGCGGGTGTCTTTCAACTACACCCTCACGTCGGCGGGCGAAGTGCTTGAAAGCAACAAGGGCGAGGCGCCACTGGTCTACGTGCAGGGCAGCGGCCAGATTCTGCCGGCGCTGGAAACCCAGCTCGAAGGCATGAGTGCGGGGCAGGAAAAGACCGTGAACCTCGTCGCAGCCGACGCCTACGGCGAAATCAGGCAGGATGCCTTCCAGGAAATTCCGCTGGAACAGCTGCCGGAAGACGCTCGCGTCGAGGGCGCGCTGTTGCAGGCACAGGGTTTTCCGGGGCCCATCCGCGTGTCAGCGGTCAAGGAAGAGGTGGCAATACTCGACTTCAATCACCCGCTGGCCGGCAAAGACATCAGCTTCGACATCGTCATCCTCGCGGTGGAGAATGCCCCGCCGCCGCCCTCGCCTGCGCCCGCCCCGCCGGTACTGAACAACTAGGCGCAGAATTCCAGGCAGGCAGCTCGTGCCTTTTTCTGCGGCGTCAATGCGGCTTGATTGCGAGCGGCGCCAGGGAACAAACGCCGACGACAAAGTTGATTATCATGGGCGCTATCCCCCGCCGCTCGAGGAAATACGCGCCGTGAAGAATCCCCTGTCAGGATTTCCCCTCGCCATTGCGGCGGCCATGATCATTGCGCTCAGCGCGCCGCAGCTGATTTTTGGGCGTGCCCACCAACGGGGACCATCGGGCCCTGTCGACGTTGCCCTGGCGTCGGATCTTCGCAGCGCCGACGACAAGGCCCGCGACGCCAACCGACAGCCGAAGAGGACCCTGGAGTTTTTCGGGTTTGAGCCAGACATGCGAGTCATCGAGATCCTGCCTGGCGGGGGCTGGTATACCAAGATCCTGGTGCCGGCGTTGCGCGAGCAGGGCGAATACTACGCCGCCGGGGGGCTACTCAAGGGCATGGGCTTTGGCGGCATTCTCAACGGCGTCACTGAGCTCGAAGGCTTTCAAGAGTTGAACATCATCGATATTTCCCCGGCCATGACAAGGACCGACCGCATTGGCTACCTGGACATGGGGCCGGTGGATTTCGGTGTGACAGAGGTGGACCTGGTTCTGACCTTCCGCAATCTGCATAATCTCACGCCCAGCGGGCGGGCGGAGCTCTACATTGCCACCCTGGCGGCGCTGAAGGATGGCGGCAAGTTCGGTGTCGTCGACCATACGCGGCGGCACATGGCACCGATGACCGACGAAAGCTGGCGCCGCCTCGACCCGGTGCAGGTGATCAAGGAAATCACGGGCGCGGGATTCAAATTCGTCGACTACTCAGAACTGCACTACCGACCTGATGACGAATTGCGCTTCGAAGTCGGCCGCAAGACCGTGCGGGGAAATTCGGACCGGTTCACCCTGCTGTTTGAGAAATAGTCGGGCGCCTGGCTGCAAACAGATAGCTGGCTGTCGATGCGGCTGTCGATACGGCTGTCACCAGGACCGTGATCAGGGGCAGCTGATCTGCAACTGGGCGTTGGCGCCGTCGAGGCCGATAAAGTCCACCGCAGCGCCGCCTTCCAGGGGTACTCGCTGGGCGGGCTTCATCCGGTAGGTCCAGTCCCTGACCTTGATTTGCACGGTGCCGGCGCTGGTGTCCGTAGCAATGACGCCCACAGACGCGATGCCGTTGCAGACCCCCGCCGCGTCGCCGCTGCCGAGCACCAGGTCGGGCACCGAATCAATCTTGCGGTTAGCGATCTGCTGGTTGCGTTCCCAGTCTTCGCGCAGCGCCTGTGAAATCACCGCCGCTTTCTCGGTCTGGGAAGAGGTCTTTGCCACCAGCGCGGTCAACCCGATCAGCCGTGCCTGTAAGACAGCGAACTCGTCTTTGAGCTGCGGATTGGTGACGGTCCGGGATTCGATCTCCGCAACAATCGTCTTGATCTCATCCGCGGACGCCTGCAGCTCGTCGCTCGCGGCCTGCAGATCTGAGTCCAGTTGCACGACCTGGGGTTCTTCCAGCATCGAATCGAAGAAGCGCCTGGCCAGGTTGTTGACCGTCAGCCCGATGGCTGCGCCCAAGACGGCGAACAACAGCAACACAGGCCGGCTCCAGGTTGCACGCAGCCTGGAACCGAGTTCTTCCTTGGTTTCCCGGGCATCTTCCTTGATAACGTCCCGGATGCGCTTGCGTTCGGCTGTGCTGTCGTCCGTCATAATCCCCTCCTCGCCCGCCAGCATAGGCAATTTTCAGATGGGTCGCCTACACTCTATGCCACTTCACCCTATGCGCGGACCAGGCAAGAAATCAAAGCATGGCACGTCGTCGTCACACGGGTCATAGACCAATGATCGTGCGGCCGCGCCGGACACCTGCCGGCAACGCGGCAGTTTTCGCAGGGTGCTGCCTGGTAGTGCTGGTCACCACTGCTGACACGGCGATCGCGCAGGCCAGCCGGGGCGGCAACGTCACGCCTGGCGATGCGCCGGCGACCACGGAGTTGAACCTGGACACCACATCCAGCGTCGCGGAGCCCGACGGCACGGATTCGCTGGTTGTGCCCACGGGCGATGATCCGGATCCGCCCACGGAAACGCTGCGGACCGGCCCGGCCACACTCGACGCGCCGCCCAACGCGCCGTCAGGCAGCCAGTTGACAGTCAGCTGGACCGGCCCGGACAACCAGGGCGATTACATCGCGATCGCCGCCCCGGCCGAGCCCGGCAACCGGCAGGAGTCCTACCAGTACACCAACCAGGGCACGCCACTGGCGGTCAAGGTGCCGGACGCGCCGGGCCAGTACGAGCTGCGTTACATCCAGGGCCAGTCGCGG